>Ga0068867_100003307_pt1 | contig 11358 bp, 9 predicted proteins | sample KBSMisM32_FD_65649 | JGI IMG/M metagenome (GOLD analysis project Ga0068867, IMG submission 65649) | Miscanthus rhizosphere microbial communities from Kellogg Biological Station, Michigan, USA - KBS Miscanthus M3-2 | ecosystem: Host-associated > Plants > Roots > Rhizosphere > Soil ...
AGAGCCGATCACCATTCCGGCAAAGCCGGCGAGCAAGAAGGTGCGAGCAACCGCCCTCAAAGCGCTCAAGGATCTCGTCCAGTAACGGTCTGGTCCGGTGAAAAGCGAGGGCCCTCGCACGGCAATGCCGTCGAGGGCCTTCGGCTTTTTGTGCGCGCGATAGCGGAGCGGCCTGCGACCGCTCGCCAGTGAGACAGCACCCGCCGGCCTGCTGCCGCTCACCAGTATAAGGAGACGCCGCCGCGGAACAAGCCGCCGCCCGATGTGTTCGTGAGGTTGCCGAAGCCGTCGGTGAACTCCGGCTGCCTCTCTGCCCGTGCGTCGGTTCTGCCGCGAATGAAGCCCAGCATGTCCACGTTCAGCGATACGCGCTCACTCACGGAAAAATCGAGCCCCAGACCGGCGTGCGCGCCGACATAGGTCCAGTCCTGGTCGTCGCCCGCGACGTCCACCTGCGCGGCGCTGGCATGCAGCCCACCGAGCAGGTACGTGCGGATCGCCCGATCGGGGTTGAGGTACCAGAGGGCGCTGACCGAGAGCGAGGTCTCGCTGCGATCGTAGCCGTTGTAGTCGATACCCCCGAAGGTATCGAGACCGAGGTCGAGGGCGATGCTCGGCCGCAAGGCGTAGCGCAAACTGACGCCGACGCCTCCCAGGCCCGTGTCGCGGTGGCGCCGGCCTGATCCGAGCGCCACGCCCGCAAGCCGCAGGTTCACGCTCCAGGGCGAAAGCGTTAGCTCTTCCTGCTGGTCATCGAGACCAACGTCGGGACTGCTGGTGGTCAGGTCCATCTTGCCGGGGAGCATGCCGGGTGGCGGCGGTGCGGCTCCAGGATCGCTCGGAGCCGGCTCGGGAGCATCCGGGGACGACTCGGGCGGCTGCGGGGCGCGCAGGTCGCCCGCGTCGTCGTCGTCGTCACAGAACCAGTCCTCCGGCGAGCAATCGCCGGGTGCCTCTCGAGCCCTGGCCGAGCGGGCTCCTGCTAGCGCAGCCCCGACCAAGCAGACGGCGACCATGACATCCCAGCGACGCAGCTTCACGACGGCGTAGCCTAGCAAGCCCACCCTCGAGTGCTAGAGAGGCCCGTCAGATAGGCCCCCGCTCTCAGCCCGCGACAGGACAGTCGAGCAGACAGGGCCGACTTCCTCCGATGCCGGTCCCCGCCGGGCAGGCCAAAAAGCCAAAGGACTGTTGCCGGAGTTTTATTTCCGACGACAAACGCGCTAGTCCATGAGGAGTGACTGCCGACGAACAAGCCGCTCTGGTCCAGATCGGCCAGACCTATCTCTACCCCAACTATCGCCAACCGCCGCTCGTGCTGGTGCGCGGACAGGGCCGACGCGTCTGGGATGCGGCCGGCAAGAGCTATCTCGACCTGTACGCTGGCATTGCCGTCACGGCGCTCGGGCACTCACATCCCGACGTAGTCCGTGCCCTGCGCGATCAGGCTGAGCGACTGGGCCACGTTGCCAACTACTTCTACAACGAGCCCAACGTGCTGCTCGCGCGCGAACTGTGCCAGCGCACGGGCTTCGCGCGCGCGTTCTTCTGCAACTCGGGGACGGAGGCCATCGAGGCGTTGTTGAAGCTAGCCCGCCGCTACTTCCACGCGCAGGGTCAGACGAACCGCTATCATATCATCGCCTTCGACCGCTCCTTTCACGGCCGTACCATGGGCTCCCTGGCGGCGACGGGGCAGGCCGGGTACCGCGAAGGCTTTGGCCCCCTCACGGGGGTCATCCATGTTCCGTACGGCGATCTCGACGCGGTCTCTGCCCGCTTGGACGACAGCGTCGCGGGCGTGCTGGTCGAGTCCGTTCAGGGTGAGGGCGGCGTACTTCCAGCGCCGCGCGGGTTCCTGGAGAAGTTGCGCAGCCTGACGGCATCCCGCGGCGCGCTACTGCTCGGAGACGAAATTCAGACGGGCGTCGGACGTACCGGGCGCTTTCTCGGTTTCGAGCATGCCGACGTGAAGCCCGATGCCATCGCAATGGCCAAGGGGCTGGGTGGAGGCTTTCCCATCGGCGCAATGTTGTGTCAAAAGCAGCTCGAGGGCGCTCTGCCCCCGGGCAGCCACGGCAGCACCTTCGGTGGCAATGCGCTGGCGTCGGCGGTGGCTCGCGCCGTGCTCGCGCGCATCGACGCCGATGGCCTGGTAGAACGCGCACGCATCGAGGGCGCCTATCTGGCAGAGCGCCTCGCCGAGCTCGTCCAGCGTCACCCGAAGAGCACGGACAGCAGCCGCGGGCTGGGCTTGCTCCAGGCACTCGTGCTCAAACCGGCCATCGACGCGCGCCAGCTCTTGGATTCGCTGCGCGAGGCCGGCGTGCTGCTGACCGTCGCCGGCGGCTGCGCGTTGCGTTTCTCCCCTGCTCTCAACATCGAACGCTCCGAGATCGACGAGGGGATCAGCTGCGTCGATCGCGTGCTGTCCGCTATCGACCGCGATCTCTGAAGCCTACACCTCCACGCCCGGTGAACGCATGGTCCGCCACTTCACAGAACTCTCGGATCTCGGCGCGGAAGGCCTCCTGCGCGTACTGGATGCAGCCGACCGCTGGCAGGCGCAGCGCGGCCAGCCCGGCCTGCCTCAACCCCTGGCCGGCAAGTCGGTAGCGCTGGTCTTCGAAAAGGCTTCGACGCGCACGCGGCTTTCTCTGGAAGTGGCCGTTGTGGAGCTCGGAGGCCATCCCATCGTGATCTCGACGGAGAGCTCCCAGCTCGGTCGGGGAGAACCCATTGCAGATACCGCCCGGGTGTTGTCGCGCATGGTGCACGCCATCACGCTCCGAACCTTCGAGCATGCCCGCTTGCTCGAGCTGGCGCGCACGAGCCGTGTGCCCGTGCTCAATGCGTTGACGGATCAGAGCCATCCCATGCAGCTGCTCGCCGATTTGCAGGTCGTGCGCCGGGTGAAATCTCGGTTGAACGATCTCTCGTACGCCTGGATCGGGGACGGCAACAACATGGCGAGCTCCTGGATCGAAGCCGCCGGGCTGCTCCACCTCCAGCTGACGCTCGCCTGCCCCCGAGGCTACGAGCCAGACCCGCTCGAGCTCGAGCGGGCGCGCCGGCGCGGAGCGCGCGTGCAGGTCGTGCAGGACGCGAAGCAGGCCGCTGCTGGGGCCGACGTGATCAGCACCGATGTGTTCACCAGCATGGGACAGGAGCGAGAGCAGGCAGAGCGTCTGCGGGCGTTCGCCGGCATGTGCGTCAGCGAGGACGTGGTCGCCCGCGCCGCACCCGACGCGATGGTGCTGCATTGCCTGCCCGCGCACCGCGGGGAGGAGATCACGAGCGAGGTGCTCGACGGTCCACAGAGCCACGTCTGGGACCAAGCTGAAGCGCGCTTGCACACGGCCAAGGCCGCCCTCGAGTGGGCGCTCATGCCGGATGTCTGACACGAACCCTCCACTTTCTAGTAAATGGTGCGGCGCCTGCGGCACCGCCGTTGACCCACTGCGCGCGGCCCGGGTGGCCGTCTTTGGCGAACGCTTTCACTACTTCTGCAGCCCGGCGTGCTGCGAACGCTTCGTGCCGAGTGCGCCACCCGTAGCTGCGGTGGCCAGCTCTGCCATTGCGCCGAGCGCCATTCCCCCCTGCGCCGTCGTCTCTGCCGCGTCCCTGTCCCGGCCGCCTCCGCCCGCAGTGCCGTCGGCAGGCGCCTTGCTCGCTCCGCCCGAGCGGAGCGAGCTCGAGCCCTCCCCTGCCCCCCCGGCAGAGTCGGCCCAGGGCCACAGCCCGCAGAGCCGGAGAGCGCCGCCCTCGCCAGCGCCGGTGAAGGCCGCGGACCACAGCGCCGCGTCCTCGGCGCCCGCGGCGCCGCTTGCGCCGTCGGCTCCGCTGCGCTCCGCTGCACCAACGTCCGCCGCAGCAACGTCCGCTGCTACGCCGGCAGCCCTGCCTTCCAGGTCTGAACCGGCCGCGGCGCGCAAGGCCGCGCGTTGCGCGGAGCTACACGCGGGAGCCGCACTCGGTCTGGGTGCTCTCGGCGTCGATCTGTTCTGGAGCGCGGGTGCCCCGGTCTGGCTCGCGCCCTGGACCGCTGCTGCCGCGTTTGCCCTGCTCACCTGGGGCACCTGGCGGCGTGAAGAGCTCGTCTGGCGCGGCCCGGCACTGCTCGGGCTCTTGGCTCCGCTCACAGCCACGCTCGCGGCGCTCGGGTCGCTGCTCGTGGACGGCCGTGCTGCAGCTCACAGCGCGAGCGTGGCCGGTGCCGTGTGCTTCGCTGCGGCCGCCAGCCTCGGGCTCGTGACGCGAGAGCGGCAGGCGTTCGCTCCGCTGCACCGGCGCCTCGAGCAAGCGCTGCAGGGTGGCGGTGCCGGCAAGCCTGCGCTGACGGCCCTGGCGGGAGAGCTGCGACCGGGAGAAGAATTCCTGCTCGCGCCCGGCGAGCGCTCGCCCGCCGACGCCGTGATCGTGGCGGGGCGCGCGCAGGTCGAGCCCTGGTTCGAGTCGCCCCTGCGCGTGGCACGCCAGGAGGGCGACACGCTGCTCGCAGGCGCGCGCGTCGTCGATGGCGCGCTGCGCTCGGTGGTGCGCTGGGCGGGCATGGATCGGGCCTGGGCTCGGCTCACACTCGACCCGGACCGGCGCGCCGATCGACACGCCCGCCCCGCGCGCCTGGCGGAACGGCTCTCCACCAGCGGTGCGCTCTTGCTCGCGCTGTTGGGCGCGCTGCTCGCTTTCTCTTCCGAGCCTGGCGCGGCGCTGGTGTTCTGCTCCGCGGCGGCCTTGGCCTCCACGCTGGCCAGTATCGCGCTGCCGGAGCTGGTGGCACTGCAGCTCTCCTCCGGTGTGCACCAGCTGCTCGCGCGCGGCATTTCCTTTCGCGGGCCTGCTGCGCTGGATCAAGCCGCGCGGACCTCGGCCGTAGTGTTCTGCGCAGAGGGTACCTTGCTCGCCGACGAGCCCAGCGTGGCCAGCATCGAACCGGCGGGCAAGCTCGCCAAGAACGATCTGCTGGCGCTGCTCGCGGGCGCGTTCGCCGGCGTTGCTTCCCCGCTGGCCCTGGCGCTGCAGCGCTGCGCACAGGCCTATCAGGTGCGTCCCGACGCGACGCGCAGCCCGAGCCATGTACCTGGCCTGGGCGTGACGGCGGTGGCCTCCACCGGTCAGTCACTGGTGGTCGGCACCCGTGCGCTGCTGCTCGGACGGCGCATCAGCGTTGCGGGCGCCGAGAAGCGCGTCGCTGAGCTCGAAGCGCTGGGTCGCAGCGTGCTGTTGGCAGCCCTGGATGGGCGTTACGTGGGCCTCCTGGCGCTCCAGGACGGCATCGCCGCTGGGGGGCGCGCCGCCGTGCAATATTTGATCGACGCGGAGGTCGAGGCCATCTTGCTGTCGGGAGAGGCGCGCGACACCTGCAACGCGTTGGCGCATCATCTCGGCATCGACCACGTGCGACCGGAGGTAGCACCCGAGGATCGCGCCAGCGAGCTGCGCCGCCTCGCGGACAGCACCCCCGACCTGGCCGTGGTCGGTCGCGCCAGCAAAGACGACGCGGTGCTCGGGGCCGTGCCGCTCTCCATCAATATCGAGGGCGCGGGGGGCGCGCTCGAGCGCTGGGACATCGACGTGGCGTCCGGCGACGCCCGCGATGCTGCCTGGGCCGTGCACCTCGCGCGCAAGCTCTACGCGGACACGACTCGTTCGATCGTCGCAGCCAGCGCCCCCGCGCTAGTTGCGTTGCTCGCGAGCCTCCTCGGGCTGCCGGCGTGGCTCGCTCCCCTTGCGGGGGTGGCCGGCAGCGCGCTCTTGATCCAGCGCCTGAAACGCCGATCGCGAAGGCCTATCGTGGCCTCCGCGATCAGGCAGCGGGCACCCGCTGCGTCCTCCTAGGGTCTCGAGTCGGAGAGCGTCTTTTTAGAGATGCACGTCTCGAGCAGCTGCCCCGGTGGGACCAGCGGGCACTCGTGCCGTCGCGGGTTCACGAGCACCCACGAGCCAAGACAAAAGAAGAGCTGGTCGCTGCCTGCCAACAGAGCCGTCCTCCGCATGAACCGCGCACTGCCGGGCCGCCGGCCTTCGGCGCTCTGTCTCAGATGAGACTGTCTCAGATGAGACTGTCTCAGATGAGACTGTCTCAGATGAGACTGTCTCAGATGACTGCGCGCCGGGGCCAGCAGGCTCTCGAAGCAAACCAGCAGGGAGAGATTACTTCTTCTCTTCCTTCTTCTCTTCCTTCTTCTCTTCGACCTTCTTCTCGTCCTTCTTTTCCTTCTTCTTGGCGTCCTTCGCGTCGTGGTGCGGATCAGCCGGGGCAGCGGGGGCCGGGGCCGGATCAGCCGCGAACGCGGGAATCGAGAGCGAGAGGACCATCGGAACGATACGAAGTAGCTTGGAAGTCATGGGTAGTTTGCTCCTGAATTGCGGGACAGAATGTTGTCCCGAGGCTCTATAGCTACCAACCCTACGCTTCTGCAAACAAGATCTATGTCTCCTCTTCTGCAGAAGCATGCCTTTTTCTCGGATGGCACGATCGATGCAAGACGGAACACCGAAAAACCCGCCGATCCTTGCCGTCATGGTCGCCAACTCGCAGCATTTCCGCTTCGATACATACTCTGAAATGCTGGCTCGACGCCCTGAGTCGAAACCAGGTAGTGTGCAGGATCCGCTGTTGATTTCAGCCATCCCACGAGCCGATGACGGGTTGTCAAAGACCGGGGAAAAGCGCCCAGTGCTGCACGCTCGACGCGAGCGCTGCGTACGCTGCCGCGCAGGCACGCCCGTACGACGATCCGAATCGGTACACAGGGCGCGCTCAGCGCGCGACCTGTGTTCCTAGAACACCCTTGGGATCGTAGATGTCTCGATCCGTGACAACGACGTCGCAAGCGACGTCGTGATCCAACGTCGGCAACTCGGCGAGCAGCTGGAACGAATACAGGACCACGAGCGCGAGCGCGGGTGGGCGCAGATCGGGCAGCGTCACATCATAAAAGCCGGAGCCGTAGCCCAGGCGATGTCCATCGGGCGTCGCTGCCAGCGCCGGCACGATCAACAGCTCCAGATCGCCTCGCGCGGCCACGCTGGCGCCGGGCGGCGGCTCTGCAAAACCGCGCCCGCGTGGCAGTAGCTCCTGTGCGCTGCGTACTGCGCGAAAGCCGGTGACGAAGCCTTGCCCCTTCGGATCCATGAACGGGTAATACAGGGAGACGCCGCGCTCTCGCAGCTGGCGATCGAGTGGGCGCAAGTCCACCTCCGCGTGTGAGGTGCGCGGCCAGAACAATCCGACCGAGCGCGCTTTCTCGACGACAGCGAGCGAAAGCAGCGCAGACACGATGCGCTCACTCCGAGCTGCCACGGCGGCGGGCCCGATCGCTCGCCGCGTGGCGAGCATGCGCGCGCGCATCTGAGCTCGCACGCGCAGCCCGAGCGCCGATGAATCTTCGCTCAACCCAGGCATGGCGGACTCGGTAGAGACGGACTCGTCTCAGAACGGAATATCGTCGTCCTCGGTCTCGGGGAAATCATTTCCGGGAGCGGGAGCCGACGGACCCCGAGAGACCTCGGGACCTTCTCCCCGGCCCTCCGAGTAGTCCCCCCGGCCCTCGGAGTAATCGTCTGCAGGTGCCTCTCGGAAGCCGCCACCCGCTCCTCCGCCTCCTCCTCCTCCACCACCACCGCCCCGGCCACCTTGGCCTTGAAGCAGCAGGTTTTGGGCTACGATCTCGGTCCGATAGCGTTTGTTGCCATCGCGATCGTCATAGCTGCTCGTGCGCAGGCCCCCTTCCACGAAGATGCGCGTGCCCTTCGTGAGGATCTTGGCGAGCGCCTCGGCGCGCTTGCCCCAGATCACCACGTTGTGCCACTCGGTGCGCTCCTGCCGAGTCTTGTTGCGATCCATATAGGTCTCGCTCGTCGCCAGGCGCAGCTTGAGCACGGCCTGGCCACCGCTCGTCATGCGCAACTCTGGGTCCGCTCCGAGATTTCCGAGCAGCATCACGCGGTTTAAGCCTTCAGCCATGGTGTTCCAATCTCCTCCGAGAGACCCCTGTCATGTGGCCGGGCTCGCCACGGGTGTCAAGGCTCGTCGTGCGAGCCGGAACGCTGACGCCCGACGTCTCGCGAGCTGCTACTGAGGGCTGCGCTCTCGCGCTTGGATCGCGGTGAGCTCGTCCAGCATCCGGATCAAGTCGTGACGCAATCCGAGCAGCGCCTTGCGCATGTCCTTGGCGCTGTGGTCCGCAGCTGGCTCAGCAGCTGGCTCGTCCACCGCCGCGGCGGCCGGCGCTGCTACAGCGAGCGGCGCCGCCTCCGGGGCATCGCTCAAGCGCTTGCGCGCCCCCGCGATCGTAAAACCTTGATTGCGCAGCAGGTCCTTGACCCGAAGCAACTTCTCCACGTCGCGACGGGAGTACACGCGCTGGCCCTTGCTGGATTTTTGCGGACGGATCGAGCGGAACTCCGTCTCCCAGTAGCGCAGTACGTGCGGCTGAACTCCGACGATCTCGGAGACCTCGCCGATACGATAGTACAGCTTTACCAGCTCGCGGGACTGCATCACCGTGATTCTAATTCATCCGTGTCAGCTGCGACCGCCGCGATCACCACCACCCGAATTCGTGTCCAGTGATTTGGGAAGACGCGAATCTGGCACCTGTCCGTTCGGCGGCGCCGAGCTCTGCGCCCACGCCGGATCGAGCAAGCCTTCGTTCAACGCTTGCTTGAGTAGCTGGCTGGCTTTGAAATTGAGCACGCGCCGCGCGGTAATCACAATCGGTTCACCGGTCTGAGGATTGCGACCTTGGCGCTGGCGCTTGTCCCGGAGAACAAAGTTGCCAAAGCCGGAGATCTTGATCTTCTCTCCGCGCCCGAGCGTCTCCTTCATGGAGTCGAACACTTGATCCACCAGATCAGCCGCCTCCTTCTTGGAGAAGCCACCGAGTTTGGTATAGACCGCCTGCACGATGTCGGCTTTCGTCATACGGAGACCTGTGTGAAACGACCGATTCGCTATCTTCCGGAAAACAACTTTCCTCGAAGCCCCTTAGCGGGATCCCGCGTACCCAGCGGGACCGCGTGCCCGGCGAATGGCGCATCGGGCACCCAGCGACCAGCTCGCCGATCCCAGGCAGCCATTAGGCACGCAACCCGGCAGGCGCGCAACTCGGCAAGCCAAGGCCCCAGCCGTGGGCTCGCTCGGGGAAAAATGCTCCAGAAAAGTGGACATCAAAATGGGGGGATCAAAACGGGGGATCAAAACGGGGGATCAAACCGCGACCGCGGCAGGGAGCAGGCTGTGCGTGGCCCTGCGGAGTGTCGCTGAAGTGGGGGAAGGCTCAGGCAGATCCGTCACTTGCCCCAAGACTCTCGATCGTAACTAGCCCGCGCGGAAAGTTCCACACGAAACCTTCCTACGACGGGCCGGCGCCACAAAACGGACGTGCAACAGCCGCGAGCTCACAGGCCTCACAGCAATAAATAAGCGCGAGCGGATTGCAGCGCGCAGCCCGGTGGATCCGGGAGCAGGGAACCTGGTGCCAAGCCGCTCAGAAACCAGGCCCAGCTCTAAACCGGCCCGTTGAACAGCACAGGGAGGCCCAGCCGAAGGCCGCTCGACAGGCGCCGCTGCACCCGTCAGACGCTCCTGCGCCGGCACCGCCTCGCTTCCACCACCGCGTCCTCCCCCCATCCCCTCCCCCTTTTTTTGTTCCCGTTACTTCGGTTCCCGCTACTTCAGTTCCCGCCGCGGCTCAAACCTTGGCAATGACGCTCGCCGCCGAGGGCGCCAGCGCTCGTCGTCGAGCCAGCTGCTCGGTTGTCATCAACCCCGCCATGTAGGCGTAACCGAGCGCAAACAGGAGTGCAAACGGAGTCGCCAGATAGTGATCGGTCTCGAGCGAAATCGCCACGCTCGCCATGCCGACCAGTGCCAGGAACAGCTCCGTGATGGGCAGCGGCACCCGCAGCTGCCGGTAGCGGCTGGCGCGCAGCCCGCGCTTCGGTGTGCGAACGAACTCCCCGGCATCCTGCGTCAGCCCCTCGAGCACGGCGCGAGATAGATATGGGCTCAGGCCGATGCCGAGCGCCATCAGGGCGGGCAAGCGCATCAGCGCCTCGCCGATCGGTCGCCCCTGCGCCTTATTCGCCATCGCGTAGAACGCGGCGAGCGACCCGCTCGCCCCAAAGCAGAGCGGCACATCGACAATCAACAAGGCTAGCCAGTTATCGGCGACGGGGAGCAGCACCAGCGCAAACGGCAGCAGCAGGCACAACAGCACCATCAGCGGGTACGCGAAGTGCGGCGTCAGGTGAAACAGCGCCTCGAAGCGCTGATCCCTGGTCAAGGGGCCCCTGAGCACTCCCGGGAGCAGCTTTCGCGCCGTCTGAACCGTACCCTTGGCCCAGCGGTACTGCTGAGCGCGAAACGCGAACACGTCTTCGGGCAGCTCGCTCGGTGCCACCACATCCGGTCGATACACGAACCGCCAACCCGCGAGCTGCGCCCGATAGGACAGGTCCAGGTCTTCGGTCAGCGTGTCGTGCTGCCAGCCCCCCGCACCCTCGATCGCTTGTCGGCGCCAGATGCCGGCCGTACCCGAGAAGTTGAAATAGCAACCCGAAGAGTAGCGCGCCCTGTTCTCCACCAGGTGGTGACCGTCGAGCATCAGCGCCTGCAGATTCGTGAGCAAGCTCGCATCACGATTCAAGTGGCCCCAGCGGCCCTGCACCATGCCGACGTCAGCCTCACGGAAGTGCCCCACCGTGGCGAGCAGGAAATCGGGGGGCGGCACGAAGTCCGCATCGAAAATCGCGATCAGCTCACCGCGCGCGCGACGCAGACCATAGTCGAGAGCTCCCGCCTTATAGCCTTCGCGCGACGTTCGGCGCACGTAGCTGATATCGAGGCCGCCGTCCCGCAGTCGGTGCACCATGCTCTCTGCCAACACCCGCGTCTCATCGTCCGAGTCGTCCAGGACTTGGATCTCGAGCTTCTCCCTCGGGTAAGACAGAGCGTTGGCAGCTTCGAGCAGCCGTTGCACCACCGTGGCTTCGTTATATATCGGAAGCTGGACCGTCACGATCGGCAGCTCGTCGACCAGCTTCCTCGCGGCGTCATCCACAGGCCCCTGCTGCGGCGACGGCAACTGCAGCGTCTCGTGCGGCGGCGAGGGCTGGTAACGCCAGCAGAGCCAGGCTAAACGGGCGCGGTGAAGGCCATAGCCACAAAGCAAGAGCAGAACGGCGAGGTACAACGCAATCAGGACGATTCCCATCTCTCGATCTCCGATATCACCCGATTCGCCACCAAATGTCACGACGACAATGCGGACGGCGAGAATCTGCGCGGTGCCCCTCGACCGCGCCAAATGGCGCGCGCCCGGCAGCAGTACATCCTGCAGCCTGGCAGCT
>Ga0068867_100003314_pt1 | contig 11343 bp, 9 predicted proteins | sample KBSMisM32_FD_65649 | JGI IMG/M metagenome (GOLD analysis project Ga0068867, IMG submission 65649) | Miscanthus rhizosphere microbial communities from Kellogg Biological Station, Michigan, USA - KBS Miscanthus M3-2 | ecosystem: Host-associated > Plants > Roots > Rhizosphere > Soil ...
TTCACCCGAAGAACTCCTGGTGCAGCCGCTGCATGGCGTGCGGCAAATCGCTCTGCCGCATGATCACCGTAATGTTACGCCGCGCCGCCGCCTGCGAGATCATGCGCAGCGGCACTTCTTCGAGCACGCCGACGACGCGCGCCGCGGTTTCGGGCTCGGTCCGCAGCCGATCGCCGACGGCGCAGACGAGCGCCATCTCCGACTCGGTCGAGACCTCGCTGAACGCCGAGAGCGCCTCGACGATGGCTGCCACGTTGCGCCGATCGTCGACCGTCACCGACACGCTCACCTCGGAGGTGGTCACCACGTCCACCGCGGTGCGGAACTTCTCGAACACCTCGAACACCTGCCGCAGGAAGCCGTAGGCCATCAGCATCCGGCTCGAGGTGATGTCGATGACCGTGACGTCCTTCTTGCACGCGAACCCCGTCACCGGCGTGCCGTCCGGGCTGCCCTTGGCCGTGATGACCGTGCCCGTGCCCTGCGGGTTCCGCGAGTTGAGGATCCGGACGGGAATGTCGTGTTCGACCGCCGGCAGGATGGTGGCCGGATGCAGCACCTTGGCGCCGAAGTACGCGAGCTCGGCCGCCTCCGCGAACGAGAGATGCGGCACCAGCCGCGGGGTGCTGATCACGCGCGGGTCGGCGGTGAGCATGCCGTCCACGTCGGTCCAGATCTGAATCTCGTGCGCGCCGATCCCGGCGCCAACGAGCGCGCCGGAATAGTCCGAGCCGCCGCGGCCGAGCGTGGTGGTGTGGCCGTCGCGCGTCGACGCCACGAACCCACCCAGCACCGGCACCTGCCCCGCGGCCACTGCGGTCCCGACGGTGGCGCGGAGCGCCGCGTTGGTCTCGGCCGCGAGCGGCCGCGCCGACATGTGGTCGTCGGTGGTGATGATCGCCTTGCGCGCGTCCACCCAGCACCCGGGCAGCCCGGCGTGGACGAGGGCCGCCGCCACGAGCCGGCTGCTGAGCAGTTCGCCGACGGCGGCCACGACATCCGACATGCTCGGCGACAGTTCGCGCAGCTCGACGAGCGTCCGGACCACGGCGGCGAGCGCGTCGCACTGTTCGTTGATCTGCGATTCGACCGCCGTGTTGCCGGGCGCCAGGTCGCGCGCGGCGACGAGGTGACGCTCGCGGAGCTTCGCCACACCGGCCATGGCGTCGTCGGCCTTCGCGGACGATGAGTCGGCGGCGATTTTGAGCAGCCCATCGGTGACGCCGCTCATGGCAGACACCACCACAGCGGGCCCGGAACCGTCACGGCTGCGCGCAGTACGAACGATCTCGATGAGGCGGCGGATGGCTTCCGGGTCGGCCACCGACGTGCCGCCGAACTTCTGTACGACCATGGTCACGGGGCGGGTCTGAAGACCCGCGGCTACGAACACGAAAAGGCCCCCGTCATTGGGGCGAAACGATGTTTATAGCACGCGCCGCTGGTTCCTGCCGAGCTGCAACTTCTGCCGCACGGCGACGGCACCTCTTGTAGAGGCGGACCTTCAGGTCCGCCTGCGGGCGCGCCCAGGCGCACCTAAAGGTGCGCCTCTACGAAAGATCTGCTGGCACGCTCGTTGCCCCTCTGTGTCTCATGCAGGAACAGATGTACAACGATCCTTCGTCCCGAGCCGTCATCGCTCGAGTCGATCTGCCGGGAACCACGCATGCCGACGTCAGTCTGCAGATCCATCAGACGAGGCTGATCATTACCGCCGGTCCCGAAGGTGCGGCGCAGCTGCTGAAGCATCTCGAAGGCGACACCCACGTCGTCTACCGGCGCGATCGTGGCACCGGCGGGTTCTTCTGGTCGATGCTGCTGCCGAGCGGCATCCGCGTCGACGACATCAAGGCGACGATGGCCGACGGCACGCTCGTCGTGACCGCGCCGGCGGCGCTTGAAAGGGAGTCGCATGTCTGACTTCAGCCGGGTGCTCTGCGCGATCGATCTCACCGAGTCCTCGCGGCGCGCGCTCGACTGCGCGCTGTGGTGGGCGCGCCGGCAGGGCACCGACGTATCGGTGCTGCACGTCCATCAGCTGGCCGTTCCGCCGCCGGAGACGGCCGGCTTTCACGGCGACCCCACCGGAGGTACACCGGAGGCAGCGGCCACCGCGCAGGGTCCGCTGACCCCCGACGAGCGTCGTGATTGTCAGCGCGACGTGGAGCGGTTCGTCGAACAGGCGCGCACCGACGGGCTCCAGATCGAGGTGCTGCTCGACGAGGATCCGAGCGTGGCCGATGCGATCGTGGCACGCGCGGATGCGCTCGCCGCCGATCTCATCGTCGTCGGCGCCGGGACCAGCCCGATCAGCGATCATCCGGCGCTGGGCCGCGTCACCTCGGATCTGCTGCGGGCGGCCCCATGCTCGGTGCTGGTCATCCCGGCGCCTGCAGCCGACGTGGCCAACCCGTGCGTGGCCGGACTCGCCCGGATCATGTGCGCCGTGAAACTGTCGGACGACTCGCGGCCGCTGCTCGCCTCGGCGGCGTCGCTGGCCACCGAATTCAGCGCGCACCTTACCGTCGTCCACGTCGTCGAGCTCTCACATGTGGCGGCAGTGGCCTCTGACTTCGACGCGCATCGCGAAGCACGGGTGCAGCCCGCCCGCGACGAGCTGGTCGCGCTCGTCGCCGACGTGGTGGGCCCCGACAGGCCGTCCGAAGAGATCCTGTCGCAGGGGAACGTGGGGCAGGAGATTCTCAAACTGGCGGACGAAGAGTCCACGAGCTTGCTCGTGCTCGGCCATGCCTCGGGACACCCCACGCCGGGCGCCAGACGTCCCACCGGACACACCGTCGCGCGTGAGGCACGGTGCCCTGTGCTCTTCCTGCACGGCGACGTGGCCGCCGCGCGTTACCCCATCGGCTTCGAGGCGTCGCGGCCGTTCTTCGACAGCCAGGCATAGCGGGCGGTGTCGAGCCCCGCGTAGTCCGGGTCGAGATAGATGAAGCAGCGCTGAATCAGGAAGTCGCGCACCTCGAACACGTCGCACCAGCGCCCGGCGTGCGACACGCCGGCGCGCCACGGCCCTTCGTGGTGCTCGCCCGCGCTCGTCCCCTCCACCGCGAAGACGTCGGTGCCGGTCATGATCCAGTTGAAGGTGGCGTAGTCGTGCAGGATCTGGCGGATGCCGCCGCCGAAATCGGTGAAGAGCTGCCCGATCTGCGTCTTCCCGTTGGCCAGCCCCCACTTGGGGAAAAACACCTGAGCGTCGTCGGCGAACAGATCGAGGATGCTGCCGCCGCTCGACGTCACCCCCTTGTTGTCGAACGCCTTGAGATATTCGAGCGCCACCGACTTGCGCTGCTCGTCGGTCATCGTCATCCGCGTGATCGCCATAGGGGGGCCATGATAGCGTCTGCTCCATGGCCCACGACGCATCTTTTGTCGAGCGCCGCCGCGCGTTCCGCCGCCTTCACGAGTCGGGCTGCTTCGTACTCCCCAATCCGTGGGACGCGGGCTCGGCCCGTTACCTGCAGCGCCTCGGGTTCAAGGCATTGGCCACCACCAGCGCGGGCTGCGCGTGGACGAACGGCACGGCCGACGGCGCCGCCGGGCTCGACGCCACCCTTGCCAACATCCGCGCCATCGTCAGCGCCACCGACCTGCCCGTCAACGCCGACTTCGAGTCGGGCTTCGCGGCCACCCCCGAAGGGGTGGCGGCGAACGTGGCCGCGTGCGTGGCCACCGGGGTGGCCGGGCTCTCGATCGAAGACAGCACGGGCCATGCGGACCATCCGCTCCATCCGCTCCCCGTCGCGGTCGAACGGCTGCGCGCCGCGCGGGCCGCCATCGACGCCACGCAGACGGGCGTGCTGCTGGTCGGGCGCGCCGAGTGCTATCTCGTCGGCCACCCGGATCCGCTGGCCGAGTCGCTGCGGCGCCTGACGGCGTACGCCGAAGCGGGCGCCGACGTGCTCTACGCGCCTGGCGCGGTGACGCGCGTCGAAATCACCTCGATCGTGTCCGCGGTGGCGCCGCGTCCGGTCAACGTCATCGTGCCGCGCAACATCGGCCTCACGGTCGCCGACCTGGCGGCGCTCGGCGTGCGGCGCATCAGCGTGGGCGGCGCGCTGGCGCGCACGGCGTGGACGGCGTTCGCCCGCGCCGCGCAGACGATTGCCGACGACGGGGCGTTCACCGGATTCGACGGCATCCTGACCGGCGCCGACATCAACGGGTACTTCCAACGATGATCCCGCTGCTCGGGCGCCGGGAGCCCGCCGTCTGGGTGGGCGCCCTGCTCGTGGCCTGGGCCCTCGTCGCCGCCACCGGGTTCGTGAGCCGCGACCCCGACTCCGCCTTCTACGCGGCGATGTCGGCCCGCCTGGCCCACAGCGACGCCGCGCACGTGATTGCGCCCGAGTGGGGCGGCCTGTGGAACGGCACCGGGCTGTGGCAGGAGCATCCGATCGGCATCTACCTCGCGCCGATTGCGCTGGCCAAGGCCGGCTACCCGGATGCGCAGGCCGCCTACGCCGTCGGCATCGCGGCAGGGCTCGCGTGCCTGCTGCTGCTCGCGCGCCTCGCGCGCGCGGCGGAGCCGAGCGCCGGCCGCAGCGCGCTCGTGCTGCTGCAGCTCGTGCCGGCCGCCTTCGTCTTCCGCGTCCGGGCCAACCAGGAATACCCGATGCTGCTCTGCCTGCTGATCGCGCTGGTGGCGCTCGACGGCGTGCGCCGCTCGTGGGGCTGGAGCCTGGCGGTGGCGGCGGCGTTGACCGCCGCGCTCCTCGTCAAAGGTGTGTTCGTGGCCATCGTGCTGCTGGGCGCGGGCCTGTGGGTACTCGTGAACCCGCTGCGCGTCCCGGGATCGATCGTGCGGCCGCTGGTGGCCTTGGCGGGCTCGCTCGTGGCGATGGCAGCCGTGGCGCTCGTCTACGACCAGCTCTACGAGCAGGCCGCAGGCACCACGTTCTGGGCCGGCTACTGGCGCCGTCAGCTCGGTCCGGTGGCGGATGCGGCGCCGGGCGCCGGCATCCTGCCGCTCGTGTACCACGCCTTCTTCTACCTGGCGCATCTCGCCTGGCTGTCCGCGCCGTGGGGCGCCGCCCTCGTCGCGCTGGCCTGGCGCGCCCACCAGGAGGCGCTGAAGCGTGCCGCCCTGTTCGCGCTGGCCTTCGCCGGCGCCGCCATCGTGCTGCTCAGCCCGTCGGGCCGGTTCGCCGAGCGCTATCTCTTCTCACCCATCTTCGTGAGCGCGGCGATCGGCATCGCGGTGGCGTGCCGCACGTGGCCGCACATCCCGGTGACGATGGCGCAAATCGAGCGCCGGGTCCCCTTTCTACCCGTCCTCGTCTGGCTCATCCTCATCGCCGGCCGCCTCGGTCTCGGTCCGCTGCTGCCCCGCCCGCGCTTCTGGTAGCAGCCCCGTGCAGCCGCGTGCGGGCGCGCGCGGTCCTTCCCGCCCATATGCGATCGGCGCATCGCTGCTCAAGGTCCGCGACGGATTGGCCGATCTGGAGCACGTCGCTGCATGTCCATCACGACCAAAATCATCGCGCCCATCTGGCTGATGGGGCTGGCGCTGGCGGGGTTTGCCATCTTTCTCGAGCTGGCCACGTTGGGACCCAAGTTCAGCGCGCTCGCGGTGCGCAACACCACCACGGTCGCGCGGGCGGTGGACGCGGCCGTGGCGAGCGCTGACACCCCCGAAGAGCTCGATCGCGCCGTCAGCGTGCTGGGGAAGGACCCCTCGGTCCGCATGATTCTCGTGGCGGGCGGCGACCCGGTCCAGGTCATCGCCAGCACCAATGGCGCCTATCGCCATTCGCCGCTCTCGGTGCTGCCGCCGGCGCTGCGCGACCGCGTGCTCATTGCCGCGAGCACGAAGAAGCAGGAATGCTGGGCCGAGGACGCGGAAGACACTTTCGGGCTGGCGTCACCGTTGAACGTGCCAGCCGGCCTCGGCCCCCCCAACGGCGTGGCCGTCATCGTCATCGACAACCAGCCCATCTCCGCCGCGGTGCGCGATCTCATCTGGGTCGGCATCCGCCGCAAGCTGATCCTGATCTTCTGCCTGACCATGGTGGCGGTGTTCACGGTGCGGGTGTTCGTGTTCCGGCCGATGGCGGGCATCCGCGCGGCGGTGGAACGCCTGCGTGCCGGCGACATCCACGTGCGCGTCCCGGCCGGGGCACGTGACGAGATGGGTGAGCTGAGCGCGGTGATCAACGACGCCCTCGACGCCCGGGCGGCCAGCGATCAGCGCCTCGTGGAGGCGCTCGAGCGCGTGGAGCGCGCCGCCCGCGGCGGCGACGCCGGGCTCTGGGACTGGCGCATCGGCGGCGACGAGGTCTACTACTCCGCGCACTTCAAGACGCTGCTCGGCGAAGACGACGCGAGCATGGCCAATACCGGCGACGCGCTGCGCTCGCGCCTGCACCCCGACGATCTGGCGCTGCGGAAGATGGCGCTGCAGTCGCACCTCGAAGGGCAGGGGCCGTTCGACGTCACCGTGCGCGTGCGCCACCGCAACGGCGAGTACCGCTGGTTCCGCGAAACCGGTCAGCTCGTGCGCGACGGCGACGGCACGCCGCAGCGGGTGTCGGGCGCGTTTGCCGACGTCACCGCCCGGATGCGGCTCGAAAGCGAGCTGCGCGCCGCCAAGGACGCCGCCGAGCACGCGATGCAGGTGAAGTCGGCGTTCCTGGCCACGATGAGCCACGAGATCCGGACGCCGATGAACGGTGTGCTCGGCATGGCCGAGCTGCTGCTCTCCTCGCCGCTCAGCACGGAACAGCTCGAGAACGCCGAGACGATCCGCCGCTCCGGCGACGCGCTGCTGCGCATCATCGACGACGTGCTCGACGTCTCGAAGATCGAAGCCGGCAAGCTGACACTGGAATCGGCGCGCTTCGAGCTGGACGCCGCGGTAGACGACGTGGTGGAGCTGCTCGCCGAAAAGGCGCGCGCCCGCAACGTGCGCGTGGTGGCGATCGTGGCCGCCGACGTCCCCCAGTACGTCACCGGCGACGTCACGCGCGTGCGGCAGATCCTGGTGAACCTGGTAGGCAACGCGGTGAAGTTCACCGAGAACGGCGACATCACCGTGCGGGTGCAGCTGGTGTCGCGCGAGCCCAGCCACCTGCTCCTGCGCTTCGACATCAAGGACACCGGCATCGGCGTGGCGCCCGACATCATGCCGCTGCTCTTCGAGCCGTTCGTGCAGGCGGATTCGTCGACCACGCGCCGGTTCGGCGGCACCGGCCTCGGCCTGACCATCTCGAAGCGGCTCGCCGAGCAGATGGGCGGCGCCATCGGCGTCGAGAGCAAGACGGGACAGGGCAGCACCTTCTGGTTCACGGTGCGGCTGGCCGTGGCCGAGGCGTCGACGGACCCGCTGCCGCTGCGCGGCATGCGCACGCTGGTGCTGGCCGATCACGTGCCGACCCGCGAGGCGCTGGCGGCGCGGCTGGTCCGGCTCGGCGCCACCGCGCAGGCCAGCAGCGCCGAGGTGATGCCGCACGCCGATCGCGGCCGGTACGACACGGTCATCGTCGAGGACGGCACCCGCGCCGCCGCCGCGCTGAGCGGCCTGTCGGCCGACGGCAGCCGCGCCACGCCGATTCTGTTCCGCCATGTGGCGATCGCGCCGGAAGACTCGGATGGGTGGCGCGACAGCCTGGGCTCGTCGTTCGAGATCCTCACCGGCATCAAGAGCGCGCACATCGCGCGCGCGGTCGCACCCGCCCTCAGCCTGATGCCCGAGGCGGCACTGGAGTCGGCCAAGCCCGCCAACCCGAGCAACTCGCACTTCGTGACCGCGCGCATCCTGGTGGTCGAGGACAACCGGACCAACCAGAAGGTGGCGCAGAAGATGCTCGAAGGGCTCGGCTACACCGCCGACCTGCAGGCCAACGGCCAACTCGGCGTGGACGCTCACGCCGCGGCGCCGTACGACCTGATCCTGATGGACTGCCAGATGCCGGTGATGGACGGCTACGAGGCCTCGCGCGCGATTCGTGCGCTCAAGACCGAGGCGCGCAACGTGCCGATCATCGCCCTGACCGCCAACGCCCTCGAAGGCGATCGCGAGCGCTGCCTGGCGGCGGGCATGAACGACTACCTCACCAAGCCGCTCAAGCGCGAGCGGCTCCGCACCGCGCTGGAGCAGTGGCTGCCCGTCGCTCAGCGCGAGGCGCCGACGCTCTTGTAGACCGCCTCGACGAAGAGATCAGTGGTCCACGCGCCGGTGGCCGCGCCGTAGCGCGAGTCGTAGTCGAGCGTCGGGCGCGCCGCCTTCACCTGTTCGAGCGTCATCCCCTTCGCCTTCATCGCCTGCACCCGGTCACGCACGATCGTGACCATGTCCCGGTATTCGAGCACGTCGAACTCGTCGCAGATGCGGCCGTGGCCCGGCACGATGAAGGTGCCGCCCTCTTCGTGGTGCGCCGGCACCGCCAGGTCGAGCACGCGGTTGAGGCCGTCGATCACGCCCTCCACCGAACCGCCCTTCTGGAGATCGATCACCGGATAGCCGTCGGTGCGGAAGATGTCGCCGGTGGCCACGACGTCCGACTTGCGGAAGAAGACCAGGCTGTCGCCGTCGGTGTGGGCCTTGGGGATGTGGTACATGAACACCGGCTCGCCGTTGAAGTAGATCTCCTTTTCGAGCCCGACAAAGGTTTCAGTGGGCTGCGCCGTGGACGGCAGGGTGTTGGCACGGGCGAGGACGTTGTCGTGCGCGATGATCTGCACGGCGTTCTGCGTGGCGCCCGGCGTGTTGATGATCGTCCAGTTGGCCAGCGAGCCGAGCGCCTTCGCCATCCGCTCGTTGCCGCCGATGTGGTCGGGATCGGCGCTCGTGTTGAGCAGGTATTTGATCGGCTTGCCCGAGGTGTCGAGCTTCTTCACCTCGGCGAGGATGCGATCGACCTGCGCCGCGGACTTCGAGTCCACGACCAGTCCGCCTGACGGACCGACCTGCACGACGACATTCCCGCCGGCGCCCGCCAGCATGTAGACGTTGCCCTGCACCGGCAGCAGCTGCACCTCGCCCGTGTCGGGGTTCTTCGCCTGGCTGACGCGCGGCGCGTCGGCTTTGGTTTCGGCCGCCGGCGCTTCCTTGAGGCGCGCGGCGTACTCCGGATACACCGTCTGCGGCCCACCGCGCACGCCCCCCATCGGCGCCTTCGTCTTGTCGGCGAACTCCTTCAGGAACGGGTTGGCGCCGGGCAGATGGTGAGGCACCTCGCCTTTGGCGCGCCCCGAGATCTCCTCGACGTATTCACACGGCCAGAGCCAGTTGGCGTTGTCCTGTTCGTTGATCTGGAAGTCGGTGGTTCGGATCATCGGCTCGGAGAGATAGACCGGGTCCGTGATGATCACCGTGTGCGTCATGTTGCGGCCGTGCCGGGTGAAGCGCTCGACCGTCGTCGTCTGGTCGCTCTCGGGCACGCCGTTGCGACGCAGCCAGCCCTGCTTGAGATGCGTCGTCGTCACCGACAGCGTCTGGCCGTCCCACGAGCCGGTGGAAAACCCCATGAACGTGTGCGGCGCGTAGTCCGATGGATGCGGCCGGCCGTCCATCCAGATCGTGCGTGTCTGCTCGTAGGTGCTGATGTACTGCTTGACCGCGATGACCTGTTGCGTCTCCGGATCCTTCTCCACCCAGATCCGCAGGTTGAGCGGGCCGTGATAGATGTAGGGCGACACGTGGACGCGGCACTGGTGCTCCTGCAGCGTGAGCCGCGAGGCGTCCCAGCTGTCGGCGAACAGGCGCGCCGCGCTGTTGATCGCCAGCCCCGAGTAGTCGCCCAGGTCGGGACCCGGGCCGCGGTCCTGTTCGTCCTCGAAGCGCAAGGAGTTCCAGTTGCCGGCGAGCGGCGACTGCGCCCACGCCGTCGAACCCGCCAGAAGAAACAACGCCAGCAATCCCGTGCTCAGACCCCGTGTCATGCCGCCGATTCTGCCATGAATTTGCCGGCGCTTTGACGCTTGCGGGTTGCATACTACCTGCGCCATGCCACACAAAGGTCTTCATCTCGCGGGGCTGGTCGCCTTGATGACGGTCGGTGCGGCGCACGCGGCGCTGGCGCAGTCGCCGCGCACGCCCTGGGGCGACCCGGATCTGCAAGGCACGTGGACGAGCGAAGCGGAGCTGAGCGTGCCGTTCGAGCGGCCGAAAGAGTTTGGCAACCGGCAGCTGATGACCGACGCCGAGTTCGCCGCCCGCCGCGCAACGGTGCAGAAACAAACCGACTCCGACAACGCGGACTTCGATCTCGAGACCGCGGATCGCTCCAACGCCGGCGCCGTGGGATCGGCCACCTCCCCGCCGCCGCACTGGCTCGAACGAGGCAAGGCTTCGCGCCGCACGTCGATGGTAATCGCGCCGGAAGACGGCCGCGTGCCGGCCATGACCGACGAAGGGCGGCAGCGCCTCCGCCAGCTGCGCGCCGGCACGTTTGCGGGCGGCGCCTTCAACAGCGGCGCCCAGTTCAAAGGGCCCGAGGATCTGAGCCTGTGGGAGCGCTGCATCACGCGCGGCGTGCCGAGCGCTATCTTCCCCACCGTCTACAACGCCAACACGCGAATCGTGCAGGCGCCGGGGGTAGTGGCCATTACCTACGAAATGATTCACGACACGCGGCTCGTGTACACGGACGGGCGGACGCACGCGGGCGGATCGATCCGCGGCTACTACGGCGACTCTCGCGGCCACTGGGAGGGGGACACGCTGGTGGTCGACGTCACCAACTTCTCGTCCAAAGCGGACTACCGCGGGGCGGGCGAGACGCTGCACCTCGTGGAGCGCTTCACGCGCACACCGAGCGGTCTGCGCTACGAGGTGTCGGTGGACGATCCGCACACGTGGACGAAACCGTGGACCGCCGCGCTCGACATGGCCGTGCAACCCGAACCGATGTTCGAGTACGCGTGCCACGAAGGCAACAACTCGATGCGGAACATCCTGAGTGGGGCCCGCGCGGCTGAACGCTGACCGCGCGCGAGGAGAAGGACGGGTAAGACGGGTGGGACAGGTAGGACTGGTGGGTTAGCCAACGCCGGTCAGCCGCCAGGCCTCTCCGCGTACGGGCCTCGCTCCAGCCGCCGGCGGTTTCGCAAGCATCAGGAGGGTCAGACAGGATCCGACAACGCCGAGCCACCATCCCAACCCCGTCCCACCAGTCCTAATCTTCGACCGGCTTCTCTATTCCGTCGATGACCAGCACGTCGACAGGTCCCTTGGTGGGCTCGAGCTTCAGCCCGAGCTGTTCCTGGATAGCGGTGAAGAGCGACGGCGCATTGGGGTCGGCCGGCGGCGCATCGGGGCCGCGAGCCTCCACGGCGAAGGTCAGCTCGAAGTCCCAGCGGCCGGTGAGCCCCGTGCGATCGACG
>Ga0068867_100003326_pt1 | contig 11316 bp, 6 predicted proteins | sample KBSMisM32_FD_65649 | JGI IMG/M metagenome (GOLD analysis project Ga0068867, IMG submission 65649) | Miscanthus rhizosphere microbial communities from Kellogg Biological Station, Michigan, USA - KBS Miscanthus M3-2 | ecosystem: Host-associated > Plants > Roots > Rhizosphere > Soil ...
TCATGCCGACGGTCGCGCGGTCTGGCCCGAGTCGAGCCATTTCGGGCACGGGCACGGGCACGTGTACGGGGCCGGAATTCGAGGACAGACCCTAGACCCCTGGACCCCTCGGCCCCTCGATCCCTTCCGAGCGCCAGCCGAGGTGTCCATAGCGGTGATAGTCACTGCTGATGGCCTGCTCGCGATGGTTGAACAAGAGCTCGTAGCGCCCGCAGCCGAGCACGGGCCGCGTGGAGACGTGGCAACCGACGCGGGCCGCAGCGAGCAGGAGCAGCTCGGGTGGCTCCGACGGACTCAGCCAGCGCAAGCGCTCGATGCCCTCGAGCCGTGCCGCGAGCTGCGCGCCGAGCTCCACCTGGCCGGAGCAGCCGCACGCGCTCACGAGCGACTGGAAACTCTGCTCGAAGCGCGGGAATGCTCCGGCACCGGCGCCCGCCTGGATCAGCGAGCTGAGCTGCCAGCCGTTGCCCGAGAGCAGCGCCGCCGCGCTGGCACAGGCGAGAGCGAGCGGATCCGTGTCAGGCGTTGCTACCAGGAGCAGGGAGCGGCACGGCTGGTAGCGCAGCAGATTGTCCTGTCCGAGCACCTCGCTCGCGGGCTGATCGCAGCGAAAGTACTCGCGCACCATGCGCGCGTAGTCGCGGACACGCCCGCACCAGCGCTGGAACTGCGGAGCCGAGAGCTGGCGCTGCGCCCACGTGCCGAGCGGACCGAGCTCGGGCGGCAGGGGCTGCTCGACAGCGGGGCTCGCTGCCACATCGGCGTCGACCAGATCGACGAGCTGCAGCACGTAGTTGGGTCCGCCTGCCTTGGCGCCGGGCCCCACGCTGGACGCCTTGTGGCCACCGAAGGGTTGGCGCCCCACGAGCGCACCGGTGATGCTGCGGTTGACGTACAGATTGCCGCAGGCCATCTGCGCCAGAAAGCGCGCCTGCTCGCGCTCGTCGAGGCTGTGGAGGCCTCCGACCAGGCCGTACGGCGTGCCGTTGGCGAGCTCGAGCGCATGCTCGAAATCACGCGCCCTGAGCACGCCGAGCACGGGGCCAAACAGCTCCGTCTGGTGCGTGAAGCTGCCCGCACTGACGCCGAGCTTGATACCGGGTGACCACAGCCTCGGATTGTCGGGACGCGGGCTCGGCTCGAGCAACCAGGACTCGCCGGGCTCGAGCTCGGTCAAGCCGCGCAGCAGCGCTGCCTCCGGCGCACGGATGAGCGGAGTCACGCTGCTCGGCGGCTCCCACGCGGAGCCGACCACCAGGCTCGCCGCCGCGTCGCGCAGCTGCGCCAGAAAGTGCCGGTCGTCGTAGACTTCCGCGTCCAGGATCGCGAGGCTCGCGGCGCTGCACTTCTGCCCGGAAAAACCGAACGCCGAGGCGATCAGGTCTCGGATCGCGAGCTCCCGGTCCGCCAGAGCCGAGAGGATGAACGCGTTTTTGCCACCCGTTTCAGCACACAGGTGCAGGGCCGGCCGCTGCTCGAGAAAGAAACGCGCCGTGCTGGTGGCCCCGGTCAAGAGCACGCCCCGCACCGCCGGATGCCGCAAGAGCAGCGTCCCGACCTCGTCCCGACACAGGATCAGCTGCAGCGCCTCGCGAGGCACGCCCGCATCCCAGACGGCCGCGCACAGTTGCTCGCCCACGAACGCCGTCTCCAGCGCTGGCTTGAAGATCACCGGATTGCCGGCGAGCAACCCCGCCAGCACCCCCGAGAGCGAAATGGCCAGTGGGAAGTTGAAGGGCGAGGTCACCACCAGCACTCCCTTCGGGCGCGCCACGACGCGGCCATCCCGACCCAGCTCCTCGGCTTGCCGCAGATAGTACTCGGCAAAATCGATCGCTTCCGACACCTCGGCGTCTGCCTCGCTCACGCGCTTGCCGGCGTCGAGCAGCAGCGCGGCGATCAGCGCCGCGCGCCGCCGGCGCAGAACAATGGCCACGCCGCGCACCCACGCCACGCGCTCGGACAGCGTCGTGCGGCCGAAGCTCCCGAGCGCGCGTTCGGCGCAGCGTAGCGCCACCGCTACGTGCTCGCTGCGCGCCAGCTGGCAGCGATACGGCACCACGCGCGGCCGCGAAGGATCAAACCCGTACTCGAGCTCGCCCGTCTCCAGGCCCACTCCGTCGATCAGCGAACGGATCTCGAAGCTCGGCCGCGTACGGATCTGATCGAGCGCGGACTCGACGGCAGCGCGGTGGGCGGCCTCGCTGAAGTCGCTGTCGGGCTCGTTCCGAAACGGCTCCGTGGCAGCCGGGTCGACGATCTCCCCGAAGCGATCTCGGGTCCGGCGCGGCGCCGTGCTGACGCTCTCCAGTGCAGCGTGCGCCTCGCGGAAACGGCGCGCCTGGTCGGCGTATTCGGCGTCGCCGGGTTGCATCGAGAACGAATGGCGCAAGAAGTTCTCGCGCGAGGTATTTTCGTCGAGCCGACGCAGCAGGTACGCGACGGCGGTGTCCAGCTCGTGCGGGCTGACGACGGGTGCGTACACCAGCACCGGCGCGCCCAGCGCCGTCAAGGCTCGCTGCACCGATGTCGCCATGCCCTCGAGCACCTCGAAGCCGACGCTGTGCCTGACCGCGCGCGACGCGCGCAGCACGAGCCCGAGCGCGAGATCGAAGATGTTGTGGCTGGCAATGCCGAGCTGCAGCGCGTCGGCATGCGCGGGCTCCGTGCCTGCGTACAGCATGCGCTTGTAGTTCGCGTCGACGTCGGCCTTGCTGCCGTAGATGGGCAATGCCCAGCCCATGCGCGACGACTGCACGCGCTCCGCCGCGAGATTCGCCCCCTTGACGATGCGCAGCCGGAGCGGCGCGCCACCGCGCCGGCGTCGCTCTACCGCCCAGGCAGTGAGCTCGCGCTGCAGGGCTGCCGAATCGGGAATGTACGCCTGCAGCACCAACCCCGCGCTCAGCTGCTGGAACTCCGCCTCATCCAGCAAGCGCTGAAACAGGGATACGGTGAAGCGCAAGTCCCGGTACGCTTCCATGTCCAGATACACCAGCTTGGAGCGCGTGGCCGCCGGCCGAGAGCTGGAATCGGGCGCCAGATCCGGGGGCGTCGCGACGGAGCTGAGCGCCGCGCGGTAGATGAGCCGGAGCCGTTCCGAGATGCGCTCGCGGGTCGCTTCCCAGGCGAACAGATCAGCCTGGCTGAAGATGGAGGAGAGCTTGACCGAGATGGTATCGACGTCAGGGCGCGAGAGCAGCTGGATGTATTCCTGCAGACGCTGTGCTGCGCGAGCCTCGCCGAGCACCTCTTCTCCGAGCTGGTTCACGTTCACGCGCACCCCCTCGTTGCGCCGCTGCGAAAGAAAGCTCGCGAGCGCGCTCGCTTCGAGCGGTAGCACCAGACCCTTCACCTCGCTGCGGATGTGCTCGGCGATCAGCCTGCCGGTCAGCCGCGGCGCCAGGGAGCCCACCTGCGCGCCCAGGCGCAGCTGCAGCCGTTCGAAGGAGCTCAAGAAGCGCGGCACGCCGAGCTGAGTGATCAAGTATTCGAGCTGCGGGACCGCATGCGAAAGGCTCTTGTCGCGCGCGACTCGGTCGGTGAGCAGCACGCTGAGCAGCTGACCACGGGGATCGTCGAGCAAGCGCGACAGGCGTCGGCGCCGCGCGCGCTCCTCCCGATCGAGCAGGGCGTTGGCCAGAGCAAACAAGTGCTCTGCGAGCTCGAGCGACAGAGCGGCGGTCTCCGAGCGGCTCAGCGCTCGACCCGAGATGCTCCCGAGTAGTCGCTGTGCCGCCTCGAGGGCGCCCGCCTTGCCCACTCCGTTCGACCTGCGCGCTTCGCTATGCTTGGCCACTCCCCTAGGTTACGGCGCTCAGCGCTGGCAGACCGGTGCCAGCGGCAGGAATCGCCACCCATAGGGGCCAAAGGGCCAAGGGGTCGAGAGATCGAGGGGTCCCTTGGCTCCTCGACCCCTAACCCCTCTCGGGCTGCTACTGAAACAAGCCCGCGACAATCCGGTCGATCAGAACACCGGTGGCAAACGCCGCCAGCATCTTGATCTTGAACAGCGGATCCTTGCCGGCCATCTCGCCCTCCGGGGCGGGAAAGTCGGCCAGATCGGACGAAATCGCGCTGGCCGTGAGGACGTTCGAGCCCCGGGCACCAGCCGGCACGCCACTCCCCAGCACGGCTGCCGCAACCGGCGCCCTCAGCTCTGGCGTCAAGCTCTCATCGACCTCGGCGCTGGCAGCGTCGGCGAAGAAGGCACCCGAGTGGTTGCTGAGCGCCGCGCCGTTGGTGGCGCTGCCGTTCTGGATAGCCTCGATCGGCGAAACGTCCAGGGCGTGCAGCGCTGGCGGTGGCGGCAGCGAGCTCGGTGAAAGCGGAGGAGGTGGCAGTGGCGGTGCGACACCCCCCGTCTCCATGCGCTCCACACCTGCCTCACCGCGCCCCAGCGGAGGCGGCGAAAAGCCCCCGGACGACAGGGCCCCGGACGACAGGGCCCCGGATGACAGGGCCCCGGATGACAGGGCCCCGGATGACAGGGCCGAGGACAGCCCCGCAGACGGAGAAAGCCCGGACGCCGATAACACAGAAGACGACAACGCGGAGGCAGACAAGGCCGCTGCCGCTGCACTCGAGAAGCCCGTGGGCGACGCACCCGGTATCTCGAGCTCCAGCGGGCCGCGGTCGTTGATGCTGGCCTCGCTGATCGAAACCGTCGCCCCATCGGGGTCGTCATCGTCCGGCGTGATGCTGGTGAGCGGAGCGGGCGCTTCCGATACGCGCGCCATCTGCTTGGCTTCCGTTTCGTCGAGCAAGTGCGCCACGAGCTCGCCCTGCCTCTTCACCTCGACGATCGCACCACACACGCGGCACTTGAGCTTGACGTTGCTCTTCTCGGCAATCCTCTCTTCCGGCAGGTTGTACGCCTTGCCGCAGCTCTGACACGCGAATCTCATGGTTCTTCCCTGAGCTTGTCCGTTTACTGCACATGGCCCAGAAATGTGAGGCCTCAATTGTAGGTTTTTGTAACCTCTCTCGTCCGCTCGCAGAATCGGCGAGCTCGCAAACCCGCTGTAAAATTGCTCGCGAGATTCGGCGTGATGCAGTGCTCCAAAACAACACCTCTCGTGCGAGCCTGCGCCAACGTCCGTTGGGCTCGGACCCGCACGAAACGCGCGACCCCAGGATGCCCCCATCGATGCCCATGAGCCGGCCGGGCGATGTGCGCCTGTTTCAGCAGGATACGCTGCGAGATACGCCCTCGGTTGCCTGCAAGACGCACTGCCGCTCGGCTTGCCCCGTACTTGCCAGAGTCCGGCGTTCGGCGAGATGGTGGCGAAGGGCCCGGCAGGCTTGACGACGCAGCGCACCAATATCGGGGTGTTCGTGGACACCCTCGACCAGGACTATCAACAGCAGATCGTCCTCGGCATCGACGCGGAGGCGCGATCGCTGGAGCTGGACGTCACCTGCTTCATCGGCGGCCCTCTGGCGGCGCCCGATCCGTCACAGACCGCTCTGAACGCCGCCTATGCGCTGTGCGCAGCGGAGGGCATCCAGGCGCTGATCGTGTTGTCGGGCACGCTCTCCAACTACGTCGGCACGGAGGCGCTGAGCGCGTATTGCAAACGCTTCACACATCTGCCCGTCTGCAGCATCGGCGGCAACCTGGCCGGCGCCGTGGAGGTCGCGGTGGATAACCGCGCGGGGGTGCGTCAGGCCCTCACCCATCTCGCACAAACCTGCGGTCGCCGTCGGATTGCGTTCGTCAAGGGCCCACGCGGCAACGACGAGGCACAGGAGCGCTTCGAGGTGTATGGCGAGGCGGTCGCCGACCTCCGGCTCGCCAACGAGGCAGAGCTGGTGGTCGACGGCGACTTTCTGGAGCCTTCCGGAGCCCACGCGGTCAAGGTGCTCCTGGATGATCGGCGGCTCGGTTTCGACGCACTGATGTGCGCGAGCGACCTGATGGCCATCGGCGCCATGCGGGCACTCGCCGAGCGCAAGGTCGCGGTGCCGCAGAAGGTGGCGGTGGTCGGCTTCGACGACATTCAATCGGCACGCTTCGCAACGCCCTCGCTCGCAACGGTCCGGCAGCCGCTGTACGAGCAAGGCCGCCGGGCGCTGCGCGAAGTCGTAGCGCGCATTTCGGAGCAGGATCTGCCGGGGCGCGTCTTTCTGGACGCGACCTTCATCCCGCGGGAATCCTGCGGCGCGCGCTCGCTCTCGGGAACGACCTCGGGCTCGACGTCGCTCCTGGCGGATCCGGAGCTGCTCGAGCCGCTGCGCTTCGAGGAAGCCTATCGCGTCGCGCTGCCGCGCATCCTGGCCGACGTCCGCCGCGCGATCGAAGAAGCGGGCTTTGACTGCGAGCCAACGTTGGCCGACACGCTCCTGGTGCAGGCCGCCACCGACATCCAGGGACGCCGCCGCGGCCTCTTGCAAGGCCAGAGCTTCGTCTCCTTTCTGGAAGACGTGATCGGCCAGATGGATCAGAGCCCGACCAGCGACGTCAGCGCCTGGCAGGAAGTGATCACGGTGATGCGCCGGCACTTCTCGCTGTGCTTGCGCCAGGATCCCAAATGGAGGCGCAGCGCCGACGAGATGTGGCACATGGCTCGTTCGTCGGTCAGCTTGCTCGCGGAGCGCAGCCAGGCGCGGCGTTGGCTGGCTGAAGCAGCCCTGTCACAATCATTGCGCCTGGCGTCCAAGCGGCTGCTCAACGCGATCGATTTTCCGGAGCTGAGCCGCACCCTCCGCGACCTGCTGGGTCGGCTGGAGGTGCCGAGTTGCTTCATCGCGTTGTCGAGCGGCGCCGGGCCGGCGCGCGGAGCCTTGCTGATCCGGCAGGGTGAGCTGCAGTTCGACCTGCCCGGAGAGTTCTCCGAACGGCGGCTCGTCCCTGAAGCGCTGCTCGAGCCCGCGCGGCGCGGCACCTGGCTCGTGATGTCCCTGGTGTCGCGCCGGCGCCTGCTCGGCTACGTGGTGTTCGAGATCGGGCCGCTCGATGGCCGTATCTACGAGACCCTGCGCGACTCGTTGAGCGCCGCGATCGGCAGCCTGAATCCGACGTAGAGGGGCCGGCCGATGCTCCAGGGTAGGTGTTCCACCGAGCGCGAGCCGATGTACAGCGAGACGATTCTGCTCCCCGCAATTGAAAACCAAATCGGCCCAGAAGACCTAACAATACGCGCGCCGACTTAACTTATACAGGCCTCAACCGGCCCGCCTCGGATCCGTTCTTGATGGATGCGTGGCAGCCTGGGGTTTGTTCGAGAAGAGAGAGGTTGAAACCATGCAGCGCGTGGCGAGCGCTCGGACCATGGACGGGTACAAGATTCGCGCCAAACTGGCCTTGAACTTCCCGCGTGCAGTGAACAACGCCGAAGCGGAAGAGATCATGATGCAATACGCGCGCGCTTTTGCCTCGGCGGTCGAGTGCGAGCTGAGCAACGGCGATTTGCCGTTCGAGGAGGCAGAGCTCTTTACGAAGCTCACCGATCAGGTCCAGGCGTTGCCGAAAAAGAACGTCCGACTGATTGGGCTCCACGTCTGGCACAAGGGCGCCGTCAGCAGTGGTTCGATGCTGGCAGTCCAACCCGAGCACGGCAGTCCCACCGTTCCTGCCATGCCCGCCATTTCCCAGACACGGGAGAAGGCAGTGTCGCCCGCCGCGCATACGGCCACCACGGTCAAACCGGACGCGCGCGGCGCGGGCGGCCCCGTGTCGAGCCGACCGAGCCTCTCCGGCCAAGCTGCCGCGCCTCAGGCCGGCCTGCCCCTACAGCCGGCCGCCTCGGCCCCTGCCCCGCGAGCGCCCAGCGCGAGTGCGAGCGCCCGGACGACCCCCGCGATGCCCGCGGTGCGTCCGCCGACGCCCGGTCTACCCGGTGCCCGCCCGGCGGCGGGGGCGTCGGGAGCTTCCTCGACGCGTTACAGCGCGGCCTCACCCCGCGCAGGGGTTCCACCGACGTCGGCCAGGGGGGCAGCTCCGGCGCCGCCTGCCAGCCCGATTTCTTCAACCTCTTTTCCTGCTGCCGCCCGCATGGCGAGCGGTGTGGTGCCGCCCATCGAGGCGCGCATCGTGCGCAGCAAGTCCGGCTTCTTGGTCGCCCTCGAACAATGCGCGGGGGACAACGCCCAGGACGTCGGTCAGGGCCTGGCTCAACCGGTGCGGGACGCCGCGGCGGACGTGCTCTTCGCGACCCTGGGCGCGCTGCACGGAACCTTTGGCGATCCGCTGTCCATGCTCGATGGCCGCGTCGATGAAGAGCTGCGTCGCGGTTTAGTCGGCGAGGCGTGCGTGTACGTTTGCTACGTGCTGTACGAAGCACTGACGCGAACCAGCCTGCCACAGATGCAGTCCATTCTGGTCGTCCAGGGGGCTTGCACGCATGCGCTCCTGGATCAGACGATGCCGGTCTCGGAGCTCAGCCGTTATTTGGCCACCGAGAGCCCGCGCGAGGAGTTTTCGGGGCGCGTCTGTGCCCTACTCGGGGTGCGGGAGACACCGGAAATGCAACAGCGGGTAGAGGCCCACTTGCGGGCATTGCGCCTGGATGTGCGGAGCTGCACCGAACAGATCGAGCAGCGCTTGGTGCAGGGCAAGGCGCTCGGCGAGAAGACGGGATAGATTCCCGGCCAGGCTCGGATTACGCTACGCGCATGACGACCCAGGCGCGGCGTATCCCGATCCAGAAATACATGACGCAAGCCCAGTACTTTGCGGCACCCGAGGAAAGCGTGTTGCTCGCGTACGAGCGCATGCTCGAGCACGATGTCCGCCACCTGCCGGTAGTGCGGGGCGCAGCGCTGGTGGGTGTGCTCTTCAAGAGTGACTTGAAGTTGGTTCAGTCTCTCGACCCCGCCGTGGTGCGCCCGATCAAGGTGGAGTCGGTGATGGTGACGGACTACTACACGGTGGCGCCGGACGAGGCGCTGGACGTGGCAGCGCGCGAAATGTCCAAGCGCAAATGGGGCTCCGCCCTGGTTACAGACCAGGGCAAGGTCGTCGGCGTTTTCACCACGACGGACGCGTTGCGAGCCCTTTCCGACGCGCTCACGGACTCGTTACCCGAATCGCTGCGCTGAGCGCCCGAATAGGTCAACCGCCAAGACGCGGAGAGCGCCAAGATCAGAAGTTCAGGATCCAGGGTTTCTCGGCGGTTTACCCCGCTAACCAAGCCCTGGCTCTCATCCTGATCCGCTTGGCGACCTTGGCTTCTTGGCGGTTGTGGTTCCTCCGAATTGACGCCGCTGCTCAGCGCAGCTGCGTGACGACCAGCACGGCGTAGCCGCCTGGTTCGAGCTCTACCGTCTGTTTCTTGCGGCTGGAGCCGACCACGACTTCCACCTCGTGTTTGCCCGGAGCTAGCGCCACCCGACTGAGCGCGATGCGTGCCGGCAAAGTGGCCCAGCTCCGCGTGTCGGGGATGTCCGTGGCCGTCATCGTCGCCTGCGTGCCGAGGCTCAAGAGCGCTCCGAGCGTACCGCCGCCGCTGGCCTTCCTCGCCACCTCACCCGCCACGAGCCGCGTGATCAGGCGCGTGATGGCGGAGGCGACCAGCGCGCCGCGAGCCTCGTCCCAGGCCTTGTTCGCCTCACTATCGACCGCCAATCCGAGCTCGATGGGCTGATCTTGGCCATCCACGATCAGCTCGGGAATGGCCAGCTTGGACTCGCTTCCCAGGGCCGGGTAGTTGACCCAGGTGACGAGCCCTTGCGCCGCGAGCTCGTTGGCGCGAGTCGCATTGTCGGGGCTGATCATGCCGCTCGCGTAGGTGAGCGCCAGACCGATCGGCACGCGCTTCGGCACTTTGGCGGGGACGCGCCCGTGGTTCACGACCACCAGCAGCTCGCCCGTCGTGTCGCCCGCAGCCGCGTCTGCTGAGCCTCCGGCAGGAGCCGCATCCAGGAGCGCCTGGATGCGCTTGGTTCGGTAGCTGCCCTTCGCGGCCAGGCGCCGCACCACCGGCCCGAGGCTCTTGAAGCTGTCAAATTGCAGCGCCTCGTCGTAGTAGCGAAGCGCTTCCTGCGGGTCGCCGCTCTTCTCGAAGATGAAGCCGGCGAAGTAGCTGCCCGGCCCGATCAGCGACTCCCCCTGCCCCTCGTGGCTGGAGATGAAGCTCTGCATCACCGCCAGGCGCCGTGCTTCGATGCGGGCGCCGTTCAGATCCCGCGCCTGCAGGTAGTTGAGCATGTTCTGGGTGTTGATCAGCAGCTTCTCGTAGAACGGCGCCTTGTACGGCCCCGTCGAATCGGAAAACATGTACTTTCCGATGTCGTCGATGGCGCCACGATTGAAGTCGAGCACCTCAATCTGCTTGTCCGCCACCTCGAGATCGCGGCTCGACAGCTTGTAGTCCTGGAGCTGTTGCAGAATCATCGCGCGATCCAGGATCAGCACGGTGTTGTCACCGCTCGTCTCTTGCGGCAGATCCTTGGCGCTCTCCACCTTCAGGCGCTCGTTGTAGAGCTCCAACGCCTTCTTCGCGTCACCAACGTCCAACGCCGTACGCGCCTCCTTGGTATGGTCCGAGTGGCTCGCACAGCCCCAAGACCACACCAGAAGCAGCGCACACGCACCACGCCCAGACCACCGCTCTGTGAACATGAGCACTCGAGCTCCTGACAAGTCGAAAAAAAAGAGGGAACGCCGGAACCGCCCTCACCACAACCGCAACCGGTCCGCGCATCTGCGGACCCAGCTGGGGATACCTCGTCGGCGGGGCAGTCTTAAATGACAGAGTGGGCTAACGCGACCGTAGGAAACACGGCCGCGGGAACACGGCCGCGGGAACACGGCCGCGAAACACAGGGAACGGCACCGGCGTCAGCGGATCACTTGACGATCGCCTTGGTGACGTCCGCTTTGTTCTGCCAGAGAATGTCGCCGGTCTGTACGTCGAGCACGCGCATGAACAGGAAGTACTGCACGCGGCGCTCGCCACTCTGGCGCTCGTCCGCGTTATACACGCGGCCGGTGACGAAGTAGCGCACACCCACCTGGTTGCCGAGCCTCGCGACCGTGGAAGCATCGAACGCATCCGACTGCTGCTTGTTGACCTCGGCGATCATCTCCGGCTGCGAATCGCGGCTGACCACGCGGACGTGTCCCGCGTTCACGAGCTGCGTCTCGACGTCGGTGATGAGCGCCTGCAGCACGCTATCGATGTGCTCGCTCGTGTCGTTGCGCATCGAGAGCACGGCCACTGCCGGGCGGTTCTCGCCCTCCCAGCGCTTGACCAGCGCCGAGCTCTGCAGCGCCTCCATGTTCTCGTGCAGCATGCGCTCCAGATCGCGCTTGTCCAGGCCGGTGCTCATGGCCTCGTCGTCCAGCCCCTTCACGTCGGAACCGCGGACGGC
>Ga0068867_100003339_pt1 | contig 11303 bp, 11 predicted proteins | sample KBSMisM32_FD_65649 | JGI IMG/M metagenome (GOLD analysis project Ga0068867, IMG submission 65649) | Miscanthus rhizosphere microbial communities from Kellogg Biological Station, Michigan, USA - KBS Miscanthus M3-2 | ecosystem: Host-associated > Plants > Roots > Rhizosphere > Soil ...
GGCTTCAACAAGACCCAGGACGCGGCGATGGGCGATATGAAGTTCGCCGGTGGCGATATCGTCTACGATCCGACGCTAGATGATATGGGTAGAAGTAAGTTCGGTTACTGGTTGGATACAAGTAAAATACAACTTATGGTTATGGAGGATGAATGGATGCATAAGCATACTCCAGCAAGACCACACAATCAGTTCCTGATGTACCGTTCTATTACTTCTACCTGCCAGCTAATCGGCAAACAATTCAACTCCAGCTTGGTGATCGAGATCACTTAAGCTTACGAATACCTGGGGCGGCCATCCGGTCGCCCCAATTCAATGGGGAGAGTTCAATGCATTTCTGCACGGCCCGAATCCATATCGGCGGCGACAACAACAACATCTATTTTGCCAACGAGTTTGACCCGGTCAGCTGGCCGGAGATTTCCATCCTCCAGTTGATCCACGGCGGCGATTCCGTCGACACCGTGGTGCCGTTCGCTGATGTTGAACAGTCCGGCCCGGCCGAACGGCATCGTTTGGCGTTGAAGTATGGCGAAGAGGTCGTCGCCGAAGTGTTCGGCGGCAAGCAGCCGCCGCATCAGCTTGAGGCGCCACGCGCCACGCTGCGGCCCGGCGCACGCTGGCGCAATCCACTCACCGGCCTGCTTGAGACCACCGGCCAGGCCGAGTCTGACGATGCTGTCGCGGCGCAGTCGACCGAGGTGTTGGAAACCGAGATCGAGCCGCCGCGGATGACGGCCAACAGGAAACGCTGATGGCGCGCACGCAGCAGCTTCAGGAAATGGTTGCCAACCTCCGTGCGGAGGCCGGTCACAGCCTCGCCGTGGCGCAGGGCACCAACACCGAGGCGACGCTCAAATACGTGTTGAAGCGCACCCAGGAGGAGCTGTGGACGGCATTCACCTGGCCGGAGCTGATGCTGCGTGACGACCGGCCAATGTCGGCCGGTCTGGCGCTTTACGACTACGGCCCGCAGCTGAAGTTCGATGCCATTCGCGAAGCCTGGGCGGCGCAGCCGAACAGCCAGCACTGGGTCACGGTCGGCTATGGCATCTCCGAACATTTGCTGGTGCCCGGCACCGGCGCCAATACCACCACCGCCGATCCGGTGGCCCGCTGGGAGGCGAGCGGCGAAAAGTTTGCCGTCTGGCCGACGCCGCAGAAGGGCGGCTGGCTCAGGTTCAAGGGCAATCGCGAGCTCGATCAATTGGTCTCCAACACCGACCAGTCCACCCTCGACGCGACCTGCATCATCCTGTTTGCCGCGTCCGAACTTCTAGCTCGGTCGAAGGCAGAAGACGCGGCGAACAAGTTGCAAAAGGCGCAGCGCCATCTGCTCAAACTGCTGGGCAATCAAGTCTCCGGCAAGAACAAGGTTTCGAGCTACGGCGGCGGCGCGCCGAGCGTCGGGCCGACGATGCGCCACACCGACATCAGGGCATACCCGTAAAAATTTTTTGAAATTTTAGGAGGGTACAACCCTGAGTTACGAACTGGTCGACGACTTTTCCGCAGGTTGGGACGTCCGCAAATCACCGCTGACCGCGCCCGGCGGCACGTTGGTCAAACTGCACAACGCCGCGATCAATCCCGGCGGCGAGATCGAGAAGCGTCGTGCATTCGTCCAAATCGCTGATTTAACTGGATCTTTTGGCCTCGCCTCGACCGCGGCGACGCTCTACGTCTTCGGCCGCAACGTCGCCCCGCCGGTACCGGCGATCAGCGTTCCAGGCGTCACCTTCAAGGGTCTGAAGGTGCCCAACGGCGCCGCCTCGCTGTCGCAGCAGGATTACGATGTCTTCGACGGCAACGTTTATCTGGTCTGCCTCGAACCCGGTGTTTCCTGGCGTCACTATTACGCCGGCGGCACGGCAACGGCCGGCAACATGGTTGAGACGCAGGGCACCAACAAAGGCGTTACCGTCCGCACCTACCAGTCGAAAATGTACGCAGTAATCGGCAAGCTGCTCTATTTCTCCGCGGTCAACGATCCGATGCAGTGGGACGCCGGCACCGGTCACGGCTACATCAATCTTTCCTTGCAGGATTCCGACAGCGAGACGCTTACAGCATTAGAAGTCTATTACGATAAATTGGCCGTATTCAGCAGTGAGGCCATTCAAATCTGGGCCGTCGACCCGGACCCGTTGCAGAACGCGTTCACGCAGCTGCTGCGCTCGACCGGCACCTTCGCGCCGCGCTCGCCGCTGCAATACGGTTCCGGCGACGTGCTCTATCTCGACGAGTCCGGCGTCCGTTCGGTCAAGGCGCGCGACAGCTCCAATTCAGCGGCGGTCTCTGACATCGGCTCGCCCGTCGATCCGGCGCTGCTAGCGTTAAGAAGGGCAAAAGGCGACGCCTACATGAATGGCGGCATTGCCTTGCTGGAGCCGTCAGTCGGCCGCTTCTGGCTGGTATTCGCCAACGAAATCTATGTACTTAGCTACTTCCCCGGGCCGAAGATCACCGCCTGGTCGCACTACTCGCTGGAGTTCACCGTCGCCCAGGCGGTGGCCTGCGCCGGCCGTATCTTCCTGCGCGGCACCAATGACAAATTGTACGTCTATGGCGGCAACGACAACCAGCAATATGACAATTGCGGCGTCGAAGTCCGGCTGCCCTATCTTTCCGGTAAAAAGCCCGGCCACGCCAAGATCTACGAGGCGGTCGACATGACGGTCTCCGGCACCTGGGAAGCGCGGGTCAGCTACAATTTCAATCAACCCGACGCCGAGGAAGTGGTCGGCACCTTCACCCAGCCAACCTGGAACCAAGGCCGCGCCGAGCTGACCGGCTACGCCAGCCACATCTCGATGCGGTTCTACAACAGCGACGCCAGCGCGGCGTCGCTGTCGAACATCGCCATCCACTACAAGCTGGCGGACGAAGAGCAATGATCCGGATCGAGTGGGCGAACTATGACGACCTGGTCACCATCGCCAACTGGCTTAGTGACGCCGATCGTATGGAGCTTGCCCTGACCCGCGATCCCGACGACTACCTCCGGCTGGCCGACGACGCCTACCAATCGCGCTACAAGCTGGTCGCGCTCGATCACGCAGCTCGTCCGATCTTCGCCTTCGGCGCCAATCCGGTCGGCACCGACATGGTCCAGGTCTGGGGGTTCAAGACCAAAGACGGCCCGTGCGCCATTCGCGCGGTGACGAAATGCATTCGCTCCTATATGATCCCGGGCCTGCGCCGCATCGGGATCAACCGAGCCGCCTGCTATGTCCACCGCGACAATCACGGCTCACGCAAATGGCTGGCGCATCTCGGCTTCGAACCGAGAGCCACTGACGGAGAGATTGGCACTCCGCTGATTCACTATCAGCGTGACGATCTCCGTGAACCTCCAGCCTGATCACGCCAAGCACAGCCGAGTCTACCGCGCCACCCTCGCCCGCTACACCTTCCGCGTCGCCACGCCGGCAGACTGTGACGGAATCGTGGCGCTGTGGCCGGAGCACTGGCAAGAGGCGAACTACCACGCCCGCGGCATTATCCCCGACGAAGACCGCTACCGTAGCTGGACCCAGAAGATCTTGGATTACGGCCTGCATGTCATCGTCCTGGCGCTGTATCTTGATGAGGTCATTGGCTTTTTCGATTACTCGCTCGACCATAATTTCTCGACCGAGCCGGTCGCGGTGATGGGCACTTTCTACGTCAAGAAACCGCACCGCAGATCTGCCGTGCCGATGATCCTGCTTGAGCTCGCCATCGCCCAGATGCAGGCGGACGGCGCCTGCGCGCTGCACGCGCCGATCACCTCGGAATCACTCTCCAGCCGGGCACTGGAAAACACGTTTGCAAAATACGGCTTCACCGTCATCGGCACGATGATGGGGCGGGCTCTTTAGGCACGAAGGAGAGACTCCGATCGGCGGCAAGAAGCAAGACAACTCCGAAATGGTCGACATGCAGAAGGAGCAGGCGACCGAAGCGCGGCAGAAGGAGACTGACCGCCAGGCGCGCATCGACCAAGGCTTAGCCGCGATCACTGCTGCCTTCGAAGGCTCGCCGGTGATGGCGACCAAGACCGGCAGCTATGACTGGTCCGGCTTCGGTGACGCTGCCAAGACCGCCGGTGGCCAGGTTTCGGGATTGCCGGCCGGCTATACCTACGTCAATACCGCCGGTGGCGGCACGGCGGTGGTGCCGACCAGCAGCGTCAGCGCCTCTACCGGCGCGGGCGGCGGCCGTGGCGCTGGCAGTGGTGGCTCCGGCGGCTCGACCAGTGGTGCGACCAGCTACAGCTCGTCACCAAGCCGCCAAGGCGGCATCGTTACCGATACCCGCAACACGTCTGGTGGCACCGTCAACACGGCGAAGTGGGCGGTCAAGGGACCGGACGGCAAGATTTACCAGCCGGGCGAGGTCATTCCGACTTCGGAAAGCTACGCGACTGGCGAGACCACCGGCGGCTTCGATGACAGCTTTTACGACAAGTTCAAGCAGTCGATCCTCGATTATTACATGCCCCAGGTTGAGGATCAGTACGGCAAGGCGAAGGATCAGACCACCTACGGATTGGCTCGCGCGGGCACGCTGCAATCCTCCGCAGCGACCGACGAAGCCGCGCGGCTGGCCAAGGAAAACGAGCTCAACCGCGCCAATGTCGTCAGCCAGGCCGACACCGGCGCTGCCGGTCTTCGCAGCCGCGTCGCGCAGGAGCGGGCGAAAGCCGAATCGACCTTGTATGCGACGGAAGATCCAGACGTCGCGACCAACCAGGCACTGGCCGCGGTTAAGGATGTGTCGGTGGCGCAGCCGGAGCTGACGCCGCTCGGCCAGGTGTTCCAGACGGCTTTGATCGGCGGCGCCAACGCCTACACCGGCGCGCGCAATCAGAACCTGATCAATCAGTACAAGAAGCGGACCGGCTCCGGCACCACCGTCGTCTAGGAGGATACGACCATTTGCGACCCTATCACCCTCGGCACGCTTGCCATCGGCGCCGCCGGCACGGCGGCCAAGTCGATCGGCTCGGCCAACGCGCAGAAGCAGCAGCAGCGCGAATACGAAAGCTGGGTCGCCCAGCAGAACAAGAATCGGCAGCTCGAAAATCAGCGCCAGGAATCGCAGCGGCAGCAGGCCGAGGTGGCCCAGCAGAAGGGCGTTGCCGACGTCTCCGCTGAGAACCAGAAGGCGACGCAGGCAGCCGAAGAACAACGGCTGAACGCGGCGCTCAATGAGGAGACGCAGACCAACACGCCGCAGCCGGACGCCCCGACGTCGATCGCCGACGCGGCGCTAACCGGCCAGCAGTCCGGCGGCGAAGTCTTCCAGAGCGATTTGGCCAAGAAGATCAGCGACGCCACGGCCAGCGCCAAGCAGCGCATCGGCGCGCTGGCGACGGCGCAAAGCTATGGCGGCTCCTCCGGCGGGCTCGGCACCGTCAACCCGATCAACCAGGCAAAAGCCGGCGCCGGCATCGACGCCGCCAATGACAAACGCAGGGGATCAATGGGCGCTTACGGCGTCGAGCAGGCCGTCAGCCCGGTCGACATCCAGTACTCCAACCCGATCGCCGACATTGCCTCGTCCTTCATGGGGGTGGGCGCGCAGCGGCTCGGCTCGATGTTTGCGGATTCGCTCGGCGCGGTCGGCGGCGGCTTGGGTAGCACGACCGCCAGCAGCATTTTCCCGAACGCACCGAAGGCGCAGCCGGCGGTCGCCAATAAAGATCCGTGGGCGAACTTCCGCACCGCTGGGGGAATGTTCTGATGAAGCTCGGCCTAAAAATCGACGGTGCTTCCAGCGGCACCAACCTGGCCCAGCAATTGATGAGTGCGCTGGTGCCGGACCCGATCACGGTCGCCAAGCTGACCGAGTCGGCGGCCAACATCGAGACCGAGAACTACCGCCGCCAGCAGATGACTTCGGCGACCGAGTACAATCGCGCGCTACGCGACGCGGCACTGGCCAAGACTGCGCTCGCTGAGGAAGATCGCCAGGCGTCACGCGACGCCGTTGGCGCCGGTACGCAGCTCGGCATGGACCAGATGGGCAACGTCGTTGCCAAACCAGCGACATCAACTCAAGTCGCTTCATCGGACGCCGTCGCTCCCGCTGACGCGTTAGTCGCCCACCCGTCGACTGATACCGATGCCGTGACCACCGCCTCGACCGAGGCGCCGGTGCCAGTCGAAATTCCGGTGCAGGAAGACCGCGCCACTCGCTGGCGTGATACGCCGGTGATGCCGATGCTGCGGCCCGCTTACGAGAGCACCGGCCCGTTCGCCGCGCGGCCGAGCGTGGTGCCGCAGGGATTGCCAGAATTTACCGGCCCGCTAGCCGAGACACCGATCGTGCCGCAACGCGGCTTTCCGGGTGAGGCGCCAGTGGTCGTCGACGGGCCGATGTCGGCCTTTCCGGCACGGCCGGCCGGACCGCAATTGCCGCTTCCGCCACGCCGACCGCTGGTCAGCGACGCGCCGCAAAATCCACTGGTTGGCAGCGGTAGTGGACCACTTGCCGCCACGCTACAAAGTCTGCTCGGCAATGGCGCGCCGCAAAGTCAGCCTTTGCCACCGCCTGCTCCGGCGCAGGCGCAGCCTGAGGCGCCGTTGCCGATCGCCGATCTGCTGCCGCCGCCCGGCACTGAAGGCCGCGTCCCACAACCAGGCATGCCGATTGCCGAACGCTTTGGCGACCCGCCGGCAGCCGAGCTGCCAATGCCGATCGACGAACGCTTTGCGCCGGCACGGCCGCCGGTCGCGGTCAGCGCACCGCTGTCGCAACCACCGGCCGCAGTACCGGGCCCGCTTGAAGCGCCGGTGTCGCTGGAAGACCCAAAGCGGCTGGACTTCACCTCGGCCGCGCCGCCGAACGTGGTGCCGCTGGCGCAGCAGAACCAGTTCCAGGCGCCCGCCGATGAGGCGCCGCGCATCGCCCCGGCGCCGCCGCCCGATCCGACACTGCCGGAGACAGCGCCGGTGCCGACAGCAAACCCGGCCGCGCAAGTGGCCGCCGCCGCCCCGGCCGATAAACCGGCCGCCGCGGCCGCTGCCGGCCAACAAGTCGCCGCGGCGACGACGGGTAGTAACGGCGGCCAGGGTGACACCCCCGCCGCCGTAGCCAGCCCGCACGGCCAACTGCCGCGCCAAATGGTCGAGGCGATGGTCCGTGACATCATGATCGGTGACGAGAGCCCGGAAGTGAAAATGCAGGCGTTGCAGCGGCTCTACGGCACGCTCGGCCTGACCTACAATCCCGCTGTCGGCGTCGGTCCTGGCCACGATCCATCCAAGACCGCCGCGGCAGTGACGTTCGCCGGCGGCGGCACCGCTGCGCCACGTTCGTCGATGTATGGCACCGACGAGGAGATCCGGGTCGAGCAGGCCAAGGCCGCCGCAGCGGGCGAACAGGCACGGCTTTCCGAGAAGGAGAAACTCCAGACACCGAAAGAGTTCGGTGGCGGTTTGGTGACGTTCCAGAAGAACGCCGATGGCTCCTACACCGCGATCCCAGTGGTCGGTGCCGAGCCGGGCGAGCAGAACGAGTTCGGCGGCCCTGGCGAAAAGGAAACCAAAGCCCAGACCATCCTGATGAAGCGCCAGGCCAAGATGCGCAACGGCGAAGAGCTGACGCCGCAGGACATCGATTACATCCGTGGCGCCAACGCCGTGCTGCGACCGGTCAAGGAAATCAAGGGCAAAGACTCAAAAGGCCGCGACACCAGCTACTTCCAACAGGAGCCGCCGATCGCCGGCATGCTGACCGTCGAAGAAGCGCTGGATTACAACAAGAAACGTGCCGCAGGCGGCCAGAAAGGCGCGCCAGCAGCCGCGGCGGCCGCGCCGGCAGCTGCGGAGGGTGGCGGCGCTGCCGCCGCTCCAGCGGCCGCTGCGGCCGAACCGACAGCGACCAACACTTCAGGCGGCAGCACACCCGCCAATGTCGGCCAGCCTGGCCGCGTCGGCGAGCTGATCAAGAAGCCGGACGGCGGCTATGAGATCCGCACCTCCGATTCGGTCGATGTCACCGAAGGCTCGGCCAAGACCTACAGCCGCCTGATGCAGGCGCGCAACGCCATCAAGTACTTCCGCAACCTGAAGTCCAGCGACACGCCGGAGCCGATCAAGGTGGCACTGAACAACCCCAACAACCCGGCGCTGATGCAGCAGATCCTGAACAGCAACGACCCCAAGGATCAGACCGCGCGCGAGTGGCTGATGAACGCCGCCGCACTACAGGACGCGCTGGTTCACGAGACCACTGGCGCCGCCTCGACCACCATCGAGAACATGAACATGACGGCACAGTCGGTGCCGCGCGCCGGCGACAGCGACCGGATGATCCAACAGAAGAACAGCAACACCCAGAACATCATCCGCGGCATGCGCGCCACGCTCAATCAGCGCTTTGATCCCGATGCTTTGGAGCTGCTCGACCAAGCCTATCGCGATGACGGTCTCGACCTGAAGACCGGCGAGACCACGCCAGGCAAGCCGGCGTCACCGGCCGAGGCCGCGGCTGCGCAGAGCGACAAGGACATCATGGACATGCCGCCGCCGCCGGTGCCGGAAGGCGCCGATCCAAAGCTATGGCCGGATACCTGGCGTCACATGAAGCTTGAAGACAGGAAGCTGTACCTATGACCCCGGCGCAGCAAGAAGCCTATGTCCGCGCTCGGCAAAAGCTCGACGAAGAGAACGCGGCGAAGGAACGGGCATTGCGTGACGCCCAGGGTGCGGCCGTCAGCGAGCAGGACCAAGGCTGGGACGCCGGCAAGACCGCGCTGGCGCTCGGCCGCGGCACTGGCGAGGGTGTTGCTGCGACCGCCGATTTGCCAATCCAAGCCGGGCAGTGGCTGTGGGAGGTCGCTAAGAATGCCGCCTTGGAAGCGACCGGCACGCCGTATGAGCGCCAGGCTGTCTCCTCACCGCTCGCCGATCTTTACAACGAGAACATGCCAGCAGCGCCGGCCGGCTACGAGAACGTCAATGACATCGCCGCGATCGTTGGCCCGGCATTGATTGAAACCATCGCGACCGGTGGCGCCGGAGCGCCGGCCGCGCTCGCCCAGGCGGCGGCGCGGCAGGGTGTGAAAGGCGTTATCAAGACGGCCGCCAAAGGCGCCGCAAAGGCGGCAGCCAAGACCGCCGCCGATGTCGGCACCGGCGTTGTCGGCGGTGAACTTGGCGGCGTTGTCGGCAACGCGATCGGCGGTGATCTTGGCGAGGAAATAGGTCGATTCGCCGGTGCCGTGACTGGCAAGCCGCTGGCCAAGACCGGGCTGAAAAATATCAAAGACGCCGGCCTCGCGGCATATCGCAACCCCGGCTATGCCGCCCTAGGAGCAGGCACCGGCGTGCCTAGCGTTGTTACCATGCTTAAGCAAACCGGGCTCGACCCGTCGTTGGCCGGCCTGATGGCAGCATCGCTGCCGATCGGCGCCGGCGTCATCCGCGGCGGTAAGAAGCTGCTCGCGGCGCCCGACCCACAGCTGAGCCTGTTCCCGGGCGCGCCGACCAGCCGCGCCGCGGCCATAACTCAGGCGCTCAAAGATGCCACGCCATCAGCAGTCGGGCGCGTCGGCTCTAGTCAGGTATTCGAAGAGAAAGACCCGGTCCTGCGCGCCAAGCAAAAACTGCTGGGGTTGATCTAGGAATGGCGCTGCGGCTCGATCCCAACGGCGTTGCGGGGGCGATCGGCGCGCCGAAAGCCTTCATCATCCATCACACGGCCGGCCGCGGCACGCCGCAAGGCGTCATCGATACGCTCAACCAGCGCGGCCTTGGCGTGCAGTACATCATGGACCGCGATGGCAAGATCTATCAGGTCGGCGGCGCGGGCGAGAGCCAGATGCGACCCGGGTCGGGGGCGGGCGCGGGTTTGTCGAATGCCAACACGGTCGGCATGGAGGTGATCGCCAAGGACGACAGCGACGTGACCCCGCAACAGGTGGCGGCGGCGCGAGAGTTCGTCAACAGAACTTACCCAGGCATCGCGGTCTTCGGCCATGGCCAAGTCAATCCGGGGCACAAGCAAGCCAGCGAGGGCATGACGATCGTCAATGCCATAAAGGGCATAAGCGACGGCGGCCAGGCGGTGGCAGCAGCCACACCGGCCGAATCCTCGCCGGTGGCCGCGACGCTGGCCGCCAGCGTCGCCCGCCCCGTCTTGCTGGAAACGCCTGATTTTTCCCGGTTCACCGATGCGGCTCCCCAACAGCGTGGCGGGCTTCGCGGTGAAGGGGGCGGTCGGGTGGCGGCAGCGCCGCCGCCGACCGCTCCCGCTCTTCGTCCCGAGCTCGCCGCGGCGACCCCGGTGCCGCTTCCCGCGCCGCAGCCACTCCCGGCGGCGCTCGCTGCACCGGGTGCGGGCGGGTTAGGCAACCTGTTCAAGGTGGCGCCGGCGATCGGCCAGGCCGTGGCCGCACAAGCCGCCGAGACCGGCCAGGCCAAGCAACTACGGAGGCGCGCCTGATGCCAGCTCCAGTTGAAACTCTCGGCCAGTTGTTCGCCCAAGCTGTCGCAATGCAGGGCAATAACCCGATGGGCGGGCGGATGCCGTATAGCAACGATATTCCCGAGGCGCCCTTCGTGCCGCAGTTGCCGCAAGGCTGGCAGCCGCCCGGCCAGGCGCCGCTAACCGGTGTCGGGCCGTCCGGCGAAACGATGCCAACGGGGCAGCCGATGCAGATGGGGCCGATCCCACGCTTTTACATTCCGCCCGGCTATCACCTCCGATCGCGTGAGGGGAACATCACCTGATGGCTGTTAGTCTGCTCGACGCCCTACTCAGGAATGAAAGCGGCGGCCGCAACGTCCCCAACGTCAACCAGGGCACCTCGTCTGGCCAGGCGCAGGGGTATTTCCAAATCACCGAGGGGACATGGAAAGACTTCGGCGGCGATAAGTATGCGCCCAATCCGCTGAAGGCGACCTATGCACAGCAGGCGGAAATCGCATCGAAGATCCCGCTGAAGCGGTGGGACAAGTCGACGATTGCGGCGATGCAGGCGACCGGCAAGCCGGTCAACCCGGACCTGACGCTGGGCGAAAACCTCGTCAACAACGGCGAGAACATCGCTACCACGCCGGACATGGTGACGGCGAGCGGAGCCGCGCGGCATCCGCAGAACCCGCAGGTCGGCAAGGGCGGCTACGTCGCGCCGGGAACGCCGGCCGCGGCGGCGACGCCTGCCGTGGCCGCCGATACGCCCCCCACTGCGCTGCTGCCCGACAACGCCGGCGACTACGCGCTCAGCCAGATGCTGGAGCAGAACAACCCGTTCTCCAAGCTTGCCACGACGCTCTCAAGCAGCGTTCGTGGCGGCGGCTCCGGTG
>Ga0068867_100003342_pt1 | contig 11299 bp, 7 predicted proteins | sample KBSMisM32_FD_65649 | JGI IMG/M metagenome (GOLD analysis project Ga0068867, IMG submission 65649) | Miscanthus rhizosphere microbial communities from Kellogg Biological Station, Michigan, USA - KBS Miscanthus M3-2 | ecosystem: Host-associated > Plants > Roots > Rhizosphere > Soil ...
TTCGAGATGCTGGTGAACCGGCGCTTCGACGTGTTCCTGCGCGGGGCGGTGGAGATCCTGGACGAATACGAGCAGCGCCGGGAGGAGCTGCGCGACATCCGCATCGAGGACAGCCTCCTCCTGTACTATCCGCTGCCGATGTACTTCTGGTTCGCGAAGACGCCGGAAGGACAGCGCCTGGCCCAGCGGGCGGAAGCGGGCCTGCGGCTCATGCTGGCGGACGGGAGCTACGACGAGATCTTCGACCGCTACCAGCGCGCGAAGATCGAGCGCCTCCACTTGAAGACGCGGAAGGCCTACCGGATCGACAACCCGTTCCTCGGACCGGAGACGCCGCTCGCGGACCGGCGGCTCTGGTTCGACCCCACGACCTACCGGTAGGGCAGGCTCCCCGCATGAGCGTCCGCCGCCCTTCCGTTGCCGTCGTCGTCGTGGCCGCCCTCGTCGGGGTCGCCACCCTGCTCATGGTCGTGGCGGGCGTCGTGAACTACGCCTGGTATCGGGCGGATGGCGGGAGCGCGCTGCGCCGGGACCTGTCCACCGAGGCCGACCAGCTCGCGGTCGGCCTGGCCCTGCCCGTGTGGAACATCGATCGTGCGCAGATCGACCGGGTCCTGGCCGCCGCCGAAGCCGATCGCTCCGTGTTCGCGGTCCGCCTCCAGGCCGCGGCCAAGACCCACACCCGCGTCCGGGACGGTGAGTGGAGGCTGCCGGCCGCCACCGGCGACTTCCCGACGGAGGGCCTGATCGAGGAGCGCCGGGACGTCACCTTCAACGGGGAGACGATCGGCTCCTTGCGGATCTATGGGACGACCCGCTTCCTCGATCAGGACCTGGGCCGGATGCGCGAGACGATCGTCATCCGGATCGTCGCTTTCGACGCGCTCCTCGTCCTCTGCCTGTACTTCCTCCTGCGGCGGGCGGTGGTCAAGCCGCTCACCGACATCGAGCGCTTCGCCACCGCCGTGCGGGCTGAAGACGGGACCCATCCCGCCGCGATCGCGCTCTCGCCGGGAGCGGCGCGCGAGCTGGCCAGCCTGCGCGACTCGATCGAAGCCATGGTCCGCCTCCTCGACACGCGCTACGAGGCGGTGCGATCGTCCGAGAAGCAATACCGCGACATCGTGGACTTCTCACCGCTCGGCATCAGCCGCGAGCGGCCGGACGGGTCGATCTTCATGGCCAACCCCGCCCTGGCCCGCATCCTGGGCTGTGCGAGCGTGGACGAAACGCTCACCCTCAACGCGGGCGAAGTCTTCGCGGACGCCGCGGAGCGGGACCGTCTCGTCACCCAGTATTCGGCCGCGGGTTACGGCGAGAGGATCGAGGCGCGTCTCCGGCGACGAGACGGCACTCCGTTCTGGGGAGAGATCACGTCGCACATGGGCCGGGACGAGGCCGGTCAGCCCCTCTACTTCGAGAGCTTCCTGCAGGACGTGACGGAGCGGAAGGAAGCGGAAGGCGCCATCCGCGCGTCGGAAGAGCGCTACCGCCTCCTCTTCGAGGGCAACCCCGTGCCCATGCTCGTCTACGACCTCGAATCGCTGGAGTTCCTGGCCGCGAACCGCGCGGCCGTGGAGCAATACGGCTACGCCCGCGAGGAGCTCCTGCGGCTGCACGTCGACGACCTGGCCGTCCTCGACGATCCGCATCTCGCCGAGTTCCTCGCGACGCGATTCGAGCCCCGGCCCGAGATCGCGCACGTCGGCCGCCGGCGGCAGCGGCGGAAGGACGGGACCCTGTTCGACGTCGACATGACGAGCATGGAGATCGTCTCCGAGGGACGGAGAGCCCGGCTCCTCCTCTGCCGCGATCTGACCGAGGAGAACCGGGCCCGCGACGAGCAGGAGCGGCTGCAGGAATCGCTCCGGCGCAGCGAGAGCATGGCCGCCATGGGCGGCCTGGTCGCCGGCGTGGCCCACGAAGTGCGGAACCCCCTCTTCAGCATCTCCGCCACCGTCGATGCGCTGGAGGCGGACCTCCGCGATCGCCCCGACTTCATGGACCTCGCCCGCCTGCTGCGCTCCCAGGTGGTGCGCCTCACGCAGCTCACGCGTGACCTGCTCGACTACGGCAAGCCGGCGGCCCTGAGCCTGGCCGCGGTACAGCCCGGCGACCCCGTGCGGGTCGCGGTACGCGCGTGCACGCCGCTGGCACAGACGAAAGAGGTCGAGCTCGCGGCCCGGGTCGCGCCCGGACTGCCCCCCCTCACCCTCGACGTGACGCGCATGGAGCAGGTCCTCGAGAACCTCCTGGCCAATGCCGTCCACCATGCGCCTCGCGGCACCGCGGTCCACGTCACCGTCGAGCTCACGGAAGGGGCGCGGGCCGTCGCCTTCCGGGTCGAGGACGAGGGGCCCGGGATCGCGCCCGAGGACCTGGAACGTCTGTTTGAGCCGTTCTTCAGCCGTCGCGACGGCGGCACCGGCCTTGGGCTGCCGATCGTGCATCGCATCGTGGACGCCCACGGCGGGGTGGTCCGCGCCGCCAACCGCCCGACCGGCGGTGCCGTCTTCACCGTCACCCTCCCCGTGCCCGTGCCGGCCGCCGCCCCCCCGGAGCGCGGAGACAGGGCAAGAGGCACGTAGAGCACGCCGGCGTCCGCGCAGCCGCGGAGACAGGGCAAGGGCCACGTAGAGCACGGCGGCGCGCGCAGCGCGGCGACGTGCGAGGGGGGTTTCAGGGGGGGAGCTCCCTGCGACCGCGGTGGGCAGGGAGTTCCCCCCCTGACTAGATATGACACGCCCCCCGCTTGCAAGGCCGGCCCGCCTGCGGCATATTGTGGATCGACATCCGGAGCGGCCCGCCTCATGCGGGCCCGGCAACCTGGGGGGACATCCCAAGGTGCCGTTCTTCCCGGCGTAACGGGAAGGAGATGCGGCCCCTCGTCAAGGGGCAACGAAGTGTCCGGCGCGGCGGCCCCGCGCTCTCCGGGTGTATTCGAGAGGGTTGGACCATGCCCATCGAGACCCCCGCGGAGAGCACCCGCGGCCCAATCTCTCCGGCGGAGCACGCCGAGGACCCCGATCACCATCTCTGGCGCAACGGCCGTCTGTGGTGGATCGCCTTCACCGTGCACCTGCCCGGCTGGCAGAAGGAGCGCGTCCGCGTCTCTCTTCACACCGCGGACGTGGTCGAAGCACGCCGCCGCCGCGACGATCTCCTGAACCGGTACCCCCAGGAGCGCGGCTGCGCGCTCTCCCTGCGCATCGGGGCCCGCGCCGCGCGCCGGACCCGCCGATCCGCCTCCATGCGCTCGCCCGTCGCGGCCTGAGCCTCGCGTCCGCGAGACGAGACGTCGCCCCGGAGGGCGCGGCTCAGGGAACCGCTTCGCGCACGCAGCGCAGGCCGATGAAGTTGCGGCTCTCCGGGCCCTCGAACCAGCGGCTGCGTATGGAAGCGCGCAGGAACGAGGGCTTGTTCACCCAGGAGCCCCCGCGCAGGACGCGCCGCTGGCGCCCTTCCGCCGGCTCTCCCTTCCAGACGTCCTGCGTCCATTCCCAGACGTTCCCGGCCATGTCGTAGAGGCCGTACCCGTTCGCGGCGTAGGCGCCGACCTTCTCGGGCCCCGCGTCGCGACAGTCCTTCTCGTCGTCGAAGCGGGCGCCGTTGGGGGCCCCGGGGCGGCAGACAGGCTCTTCGGTGCCCCACGGGTAATACCAGTCCGTGTGCCCTCCTCGATCCGCCCATTCCCATTCGCCCTCCGTGGGAAGCCGTCCGCCTGCCCAGGCGCAATACGCGCCCGCGGTCTCCCAGGGGACGTCGACGATGGGAAGGTCGTCGCGCTCCCAGCCCTTGTTGAAGGAAGGCGCCTTCGGCATCTCGCGCCCGGTGGCGGCGGCGAAACGCTTGTAGGCGCCGACCGGCACTTCGGTGCGGCCCATCCATAGGCCGTTGGGGATGGTCACGTCCTGATACGGCAGCATGGCCGGATCGCAGTTGGCGTCGCCGGGAGTGCAGCCCATCGGGTAACGTCCCGGGGGAACCCACGCGTAGTCGAGCTCGTCCACGGGATTCGACCAGGTCTGGCCGGGCCGGCCCTCGCCACCCTGCGACGGAGCCGCGGCGGGCGTGCCCGCGCCGCCGCGGGAGAGGAAGGCCGCGCCGATCAACACGGCGACCAGGAGAGCGCCGCCGGCGAGAGCCGCGCGCTCACCCCGGCGACGGACGCGGAACGTCTTCTTCCGCACGACCCAGTCCTGTTTCGGCCGCTCGCTGTAGGCCGGCCTCGGGGGATCGGGCACGCGCGTGGTGTGGTCCTCGGGAGCGTCCTCCGCATCGTCGAGGGTCCGCATGTCGGGCGACGCGCCCACGACGAGGTTGCGCATCGGCTCCAGCACTTCCCGGATGGAGCGCATCGTCGTGCGCACGTGCGGGTCGGGGTCGGTCGCGCGCCAGATCTCCTCGCGCAACGCCTGGGGGAAGGCGGGGCCGACGTCGAGCTTGCCGTGCTGGAGCTTGCGCGCGCCCACCGCCGCCGCCACCGCGGCCGGGGTCAGCCCGGACGCCACCGCGAACGGCCTCTGTCCGGTCAGCGTCTCGTGCAGGCACTGCCCGAAGGCGTAGACGTCGAGCGCGCGCGGGTCGCTCTTCTCGCCGCGGAAGATCTCCGGCGGAAGGTACGAGAAGGTGCCGACGTGCCCGGAGGCGGTCAAGGCCTCCCACGACTGTGCCATCGCGATGCCGAAGTCCACCAGCTTCACCCCGCCGCCCGGGGTGAGGATGATGTTCGCGGGCTTGACGTCGCGGTGGAAGATCCCGGCCGCGTGCGCGTGCTCGAGCGCGGAGGCGAGCGGGGCGAACGCGGAGAGGGCCTCCGCTATCGGCAGGGGACCGCGCTGCAGGCGCGCCTTGAGGGTCTGGCCGCGCGCCAGCTCCATGGCCAGGTAGGGCAGCCCGAGAGAGGGGTCTTCGCCGACGTTCATCACGCGGACGATGGCCGGATGGCCCAGGGTGCTCAGGGCCTCCGCCTCGCGGATGAACCGCACCCGCGCCTCGCCGTCCGCGGTGGGTTTGAGGATCTTGAGCGCCGCGACCACGCGGTCGCTCATCGTCGAGTGCACGCGGTAGACCGCGCCCATGCCGCCTTCGCCGAGGCGGTCCTCGACCACCCAGTCGCCGACGCGATCGCCGGTGCTCAGCACCCCTTCACGGCCCCGGTGCGGGCGGCGAGGGTGACGGCGCCTCGGCCGGCGCCGACGGGGGGGTCGTGGTGGTGGTGGTCGTCGGCCGCGGCGTAGTGGCCGGGGGCGCCGGGCGCGGGGAAGCCGCGGGCGCGGGAGCGACGGCGCCGCCGGCGGGCGAAGCGCCGGGCGCGGGAGAGGCGGGCGCGGGCGATGCGGGCGCGACCGCCGCGGGCGACCGGGGAGCCGGAGGCGGAGTCGCCATCACCGGCGAGACGACCGTGATCGGCGCCTTTCCTCCCGGTGTTCCCGGCGCGGGCGATCCCGCCGCTGCCGGTGCCGGCGCACCTGGTTGTCCCGACGGCGCCGCCTTGGGCGTGATGTAGCCGAGCGACTGCGCCGCGGCCAGGATCTCCATGGCCGCCGGACCCGAGACGCGCGCGCCGAGACCGCCGCGCGGCACCACGACCGCGGTCACGATGCGGTGCGGCGTGATCGCCTGGTCCGGCTCGGCGTGTTCGTCTTCCGCGATGCCGAGGAACCACGAGTTCGGCGAGCCCCACTCGTTCTGGGGCACGCCGAAGACCTGCTCGTCCTTCATGGCGTAAGCGTCGGCCGTGCCCGTCTTGCCGTACAGGCGGATGCCCGCCGGCTTCTGCAGTCCGCGGGCCGTGCCGGCAAGGACGACCTGCTCCATGCCGGACAGGATCGGCACGGCGAGGTTGGGCTCGGCCAGGATCTTGCGCTCCTCGCAAGGCGCGCTCAGGTCCATGCCCTGGCCGCACTTCCGGTAGATGCCCCCGCCGGCGACGGTGCCGCCGACGCGCGCGAGCTGCGAGACGCTGAGCAGCGCCGCGGCCTGGCCGAACGCCGTCTCCGCGAGCTCGCGGCTGCCCGCCTTGCCCGGGCTGATCACCTTGCCGTTCCATCCCACCTCGACTCCGTCCTTGACGAGGTTGATGAAGGCGTCCGGCCCCAGGGCGAGGCCCAGCTGGCCGAAGTAGACGTTGCAGCTCACGGCCAGGCCCTTGATGAAGTCGATGTTCCCGTGGATCGGGTCCTCCGGATGGTCGTGGATCGCCTTGTACCATCCGGGGCGCACGAAATAGGGACCCTGCGCGTCGCGCTGCAGGCATCCGAAGATCGGCCCCGTCTTGGCCACGCGGCCGGTGGCGGAGCCGAGCAGCCCCGCGCGGGCCGCCGCCAGTGACGTGACGACCTTTGCCACCGATCCCGCCTGGAAGATGCCGTAGACGCCGGTCTTGTCCCGCCAGGGTCCGTAGATACCGGTGAACTTCTTGTCCTTGACCGGGAAGTCGGGGTCGGTCAAACGCCGCATGAACTTTTCGCTGCCGGGATCGAAGTCGGGCCACTGCGCGCGGGCGAGGACCTGGCCGGTGTCGGCATCGAGCACCACCGCCGCTCCCGCCTTTCCCTTCTTCGACGCCTCCTTCATGATCGCGGACACCTGGGTCTGCAGCTTGGCGTCGATGGTGATGCGCGTGGTGCGGGACGGGATGTCGGCGTAGAGCTTGTCGAGGGTCTCGCGGCTCGCACGCATGTACGGGAGCAGCGGCCGGAAGTCCGGAGAGGCCAGGGCCAGCAGCCGGACCTCGTCCCCCTCGGCCATCTTCGCCGCGCGATCGTGATCTTCCGGCTTGGGATCGCGCGACTTGACGACGAACAGGAAGCGCTCGCCGCCGTCGGCCTTCTCCGCCATCCACACGGCGGGGCCGTCGTCGAGGTCCCCGTACCCGCGCAGCTTCCCGTCGAGCTGGCGCTCCAGCATCCACTCAGGCCGCAGGACGATGGCCTCCGCGGGGCCGATCAAGGTGCCCATGGCGTCGCCCAGCGGATACGTGCGCTCGCCCGTCTCCGGGTCCGTGCCCGCGACCTTCTCGCCGTTGCGGTCCAGGATCTCGCCGCGCTTCATGCGGTCGGCGATGATCTGCAGCCGCGGGTCGTGGAGGTTCACGATGCGGTCGTAGGGGTCGCCGGGCTGGGCGGCGAGGAGGGTGACGCAGCCGCGAACCGTGGTGGCGGGTCCCCAGACCACGGCCTCCAGGAAGATCACGACGACGCCGCCGGCCAGCAGCAGCAGCTCCCCGGCCAGCGTCGCCATCGTGCCCTTGCGCACCTCGTCGAGCTCGGTGGTCGACTCGCGCGCGTGCCCGCTCTCGGCCAGGCGGGCGATCATCGCCGCCGTGAGCATGAAGACGATCATCCCGGTCTTGCCCCACGACAGGAAGGGCACGACCACGCCCGTCAGGGGTAAGAGGCCGGTCGTCCCCGCGAAGATCACGAACCACTGCGCGATGAGGAATATCGAGAGTCCCGCGGCCAGCAGCATGCGTTCCGGGGTGCGGTTCCAGGCCGCGATCCAGAGCCCCTGGCCCGCGATGGCCATGAGCAGGACGAGGTAGACGATCATCCCGGCCGCCCCCATCTCCTCGGTGAGGTGGGCCTGCACGAGGTCGGTGTGGCCGGCGGGGAGCGCGGTGGCCGGAGCGGCGCCCAGGCCGCGTCCCCCGAAGCCGCCGGCGGCGATGGCCCAGCGCGCGCGCGCCGTCTGGTCGCCGAAGGGGATCGCGTTCAGCCAGGGGTCGAGCCACATCTGCAGCCGCAGCGTGACCTTCGGCGACTGGGTGATGGCGGGCACGTGGGTGGCGAGGGCGACGCCGCCGGCCACGATGGCCAGGGCCAGCAGTACCCAGCCGCCCGCGCGGGTCACGATGTAGAACATCGCGAGAAAGAGGACGGAAAGGATCAGGGTCGCCCCCAGGTCCTTCACCATCACGAACGCGCCGAAGAGCGCGATGAGGATGAGCACGGCCGGGATCAGGACCTTGCGCCGCGGGAAGTCCACGCCCAGGAAGCGATCGCGCTGGAAGCGCAGCTTGGCCGCGCGCTTGCCGAAGTAGAGCGCGAGGTACAGCACGAACACGAGCTTCAGGATCTCGAGGGGCTGGATGGGGCCGAGGTTGATCAGGGTGTCCGGCGCCGCTTCCGTGCCCTTGCCGAACAGGCGCAGGGCGATGAACGTGGCCAGCATCAGGAAGGGCAGGAGGAACTCGACGGGGGCGGTGATCTCGACGGGGTCGCGGGGCAGGACGATGATCACCGCGGCCAGCGCGGCCGCGATGAGGATGCCCTGGGCGAAGGCGGGTCCGGGCCAGAACTGGTGGGTGAGGGGGTTGCCGTAGCCCATCTGCAGCGCGAGGCCGATGCCGGCCGCCATCATCGTCGCCGGCAGCACGAAGGGCGAGAAGATGTTCTCCCGCCCGCGCTTGAGGCTGATGAAGCGCGCGAGGGCCACGGCGCCGACGCCGGCCGCGAACATGAGGTAGCCCATGCGGGCCGCCGCCTGGACTTCCTCGATGCTGCGGATGCCGGCGGTGGCGGTCTGCGCCTTGATCGTCGCGGCGTCCACAGCGGCGTTGACGCCGAAGTAGCCGGCGACCGCCACCAGCAGGAACAAGCTCATTTCGATGATGATCGGCACCGCGATTTACCTTTTCTCGATGTGGACGAGCGAGGCCGTCATTCGGGCTTCGCGGACTCGGCGGGGGGATCCGGCTTCTCCGGCGTGTCCGGCTTCTCCGCGCTCTCGGGCTTACGCTTCATCCAGGCCAGGATGTCCTTCTTCCAGATCGAATCCCTCTTCGGCGCCGGGCACAGGCAGCGGACGACGACCACGGTGGAGTTGTCCCTGGTGCCGCCGGCCAGGGCGAGGGAGACCAGCTCCTCGGCCAGGACGTCGGGCTTCGTGGCCTGCTTCCGTGCCTCGCGCATGCGGCCGAAGAGCCCCGCGGACTCCAGGGCGCCGTGCACGCCGTCGCTGCACAGGACGAGGATGTCGTTCTCCTCCAGCTTGACCTCGCAGCTATCGATCCAGTCGTCACCCGTGCGTGACTGGCCCCCGAGGTCCCGCGTCACCTGGTTCTGGCCACCGATCTGCTTGGCCCCGCTGTCGGGGATGCCGAGCTGCTCCTGGGCGTGCGCGGCCACGGTGTGGTCGCGGGTGAGCTGCTCGCAGCCCGCCTCCCCGGCCAGGTAGACGCGGGTGTCGCCCACGTGCGCGACGAGGGCCTTGCTCCCGCTGATGCGCACCGCGGAAGCCACGCACCCCATGCCCTTCGTCTGGTTCTTCTTCTTCGCGACGCGATGGATCTTCTCGTTCGCGTTCAGGAAGGCGTGGAGGAGGTCGCGCTCCCCGAGGAGGGCCTCGCGCGCCAGGGCCGCCGCTTCCGCGCCCGCCTGCTGCCCGCCCATCCCGTCGATCACCGCGAACAGGCCGAGATCGGGACGGCACACGTAGGTGTCCTCGTTGCGCTCGCGAGGGCCGCGGTCGCTACGGGCCGCTGCTACGAGACCCGGTCCCTCGAGCGCTCCCGTCCGCTCGGATTCCGCCTCGCGCTGGCCAACCGTCACGAGCCGCCGAGGCGCTCCACCGTGAGCTTCATCTCGCCGTTGGACAGGTTGATCTCGGCCGGGAAGGCGTCGATCGAGATCTGGCCGCCGGCCTGGACCAGGCGGCCCTTCACTTCGACGGGGTTCGCGTCCGAGATGCGGCCGATCAGCGCGCCGTCTTCGGAGGCTTCGATCCAGAGCTGGCGCTTGTTGATCTTGCTGTTCGCGCCCTCGAGGGCCACGAAGCCGGGCGCGGTCGCACCGTGAGGCCGGCCCAGGACCACGCGGCTGCCCGCGCGGATCATGGCCTCCCCGCCGCTCCACAGGACCTTGAGGCGCTCCTCGGCCGCGGGATTGACGTAGGCGCCGACGAAGCTCTCGGGCACGCGCTGGGTGAGGTCGGTGAGGGCCTTCGCCACCGGCCCGCCGATGCGCACCGTCATCTCCGACGGATCGGTGGCGGTGCCGCTGTCGACCTCCGAGAAGTCCACCTTGATGACGGCGTTGCCGGGGCGGACGGTGCCGCCCTCGTCGCGCAGCATGCGTACGGTCAGGCCGCCGACCATCTCCGCCTTCAGCTTCTTCAGGTGCTTCTCGACGACTTCACCCATGTCGCGCAGGAGCGTGCTCTCGAGCTTCTTGATGCGCTCCCAGTCGCCCAGGTCGAGGAAGACCTTGTATTCGTTCCACACCAGCGGCTTGCCGTTGGCGGTCTGGTGTGGGCACTGGCCCATCACCGCCTTCACGGCCTTGGCCACCAGGAAGGGATCGACGACCACCTTCTCCGTGCGCTTCCAGGGATTCAGCCCCCCGTGGACGGCGGCCCAGTCGATGCGGTAGGTCTCGGGATCGTTCTCGTCTCGGCTGACTCCAGGCACGGCTTCAGGCCTCCTCGAGCTTCACGGTGAGCACGGTCTTCGCGCCGTCCGTGAACTCGATGATGTCGCCCGGCTGCACGGGCACGCGGCCGGAGGCGGAGAGGGCGGGACGCAGCCGCTGGCCGTCCGGGCGCGCGACGATCAGGGCTTCGCTCTGGTCGAGCGCCTCCAGCTCGAAGTTGCCGCTCACGCGGTGGAGGCGGGCGGCACGGCGGCTGACCGCCTTCTCCGTCTCGGAGACGATGACGTCGTTGGCGACCTGCTGGTCGTCGCCGTGCCAGGGGCCGCGGCCGACGAGGAACACGCGCTTGTCGCCCTGCATGGGGATGGCGTTGCCGGCGCGGTCGCCGCCCTCGATCTTCAGCTGGTAGGCCTTGGGCGGGCTCTCCTTCGCCGTGACCTGCGTCCTCTTGCCCGCCTTGACGAAGTAGCGGCGGACCGGCATCCGGTCCTCGCGCGCGCGAACGAGCTTGTTGCGCAGGGCCGCCTCGACCTCGCGGTCGAAGGCCGGGTCGTTCACGAAGCGCTCGATCACCTGCACGCTGCCTTCGCCGACAGTGATGTGGACCTCCACCTCCGGCGGCAGGACTTCGACCCCGCGGTCGGCGTGGCGCTTGAGCTTCGCGATCCCGTCGACCACCCGGCGCAGGAGGTCGGGATGCCCGAGCTCGCCGTCCATGACGCCGCCAAGCAGAGATTTCAAGCTCACTGATCGCGCTCCGTCGTTATATGGGTTGGGCCCCGGACCAACCCGGACCCTGCAAGCAGCGTACCGCGGAAACCTCGGCCGGGGGAGTGTCGGGCGCATGAATTACCAGCGGCCGGGTGGATCGCCCCTTCGCGGGGACGCTCGCGCGCGCTGGAACTTGATAGCCCCACGTAAAGCAG
>Ga0068867_100003360_pt1 | contig 11269 bp, 10 predicted proteins | sample KBSMisM32_FD_65649 | JGI IMG/M metagenome (GOLD analysis project Ga0068867, IMG submission 65649) | Miscanthus rhizosphere microbial communities from Kellogg Biological Station, Michigan, USA - KBS Miscanthus M3-2 | ecosystem: Host-associated > Plants > Roots > Rhizosphere > Soil ...
CGCGGGCGGCTGCTGTACGCGGTCACGCCGCGTTTTGCACTCTCCACCAGCGAAGCGATGCTCGACATGTGCCGCACGCTCTTGCAGGAACATGACGGACTGAGGGTTCAGTCTCATATCAACGAGAACCAGGACGAGATCCGACTGGTAGCAGAGTGGTTTCCGTGGGCTGCGGACTACGTCACCGTCTACGACCGCTTCGGACTGACTGGCGCTCGCACCGTCTTCGCGCACAACGTCCATCCGACGGATGGCGAGCTGGAACGCCTCGCCGCGACTGGGACGGCCATTGCACATTGTCCGGCGAGCAACGCCGCGCTTGGCAGCGGCATCTTTCCAATGGGACGGCACTTCGCCGCCGGCGTACGCGTCGCGCTGGGCACCGACGTAGGCGGTGGAACGGGATTCGGGATGCTGAAAGAAGGCTTACAGGCGTACCTGATGCAGCGTGTCGCCACCAACGGCGTCGGCCTCGAGGCGCGTCACCTCTTGTACCTCGCGACGTTGGCGGGCGCGGAAGCGCTCGGGCTCGCCCACGAAATCGGCAGTCTGTGTCCTGGCAAGTCCGCGGACTTTGTGCACCTGCGGCCGCCTGCCGGAAGCACGCTGGAGACGGTCCTGCAGCATGCGCCGCCGCCGGAAGACACACTCGCGGCACTCTTCACGCTCGGTGGCGCGGAGAGCGTGCGCGAAGTACGCGTGGAAGGCTCCATCGTGTACAAACTGCATTCTGCTGAGGGTTCATAGGGTGCAACAGGACCTACTGAACCCATTGCACCCTCCGAACCCATTGAACCTCGAGGAGCTGAATAGTCTCAATCGCGACGGATTCGTCGAGGCGCTCGGCTGGATTTTCGAAGATTCGCCCTGGGTTGCCGAACGCGCATGGGCGTGCCGGCCGTTCGCCTCGCTGGAGGCGTTGCATCAGGCGATGATCGACGTCGTTCAGCAAGCGAGCGAGGCCGAGCAGCTGGCGCTGCTGCGTGCGCATCCGGATCTCGGCACACGGGCCCGCATCAGCGATGCGTCAACAGGCGAACAGCGCGGGGCCGGCCTCGATCGCCTGGACGCGGACGAGTACAGCCGGTTGCAGCGCCTGAACGATCAGTATCGTCGCCGCTTCGGGTTTCCGTTTCTGTTTGCCGTGAAAACGAGCACGAAAAAGGATGTGTTGACCGCGCTCGAGGCACGCGTCGGCCGATCGAGAGACGAGGAGCTCGCTGAAGCGTTGCGTCAGGTCTACAGGATTGCCGGATTCCGCCTCGAGGACATCGTAAGGGGGGCGAGTGGAACGATTGACTAGCGGTCCGAATGACCATTACTACGGCAAGGCCGACGTCACCGTGTATCGCCTGATCCGTGACGGCAGCACACGTCCGGGATGCAGTCCGGTGTTCGGCGCCAACGTAAAGATGCTGACGTGGGGCGGCGCGTTCTGGCCGACCTACCTGCGGGGCGACAACACGGGACTGATCGCAACCGATTCGATGAAGAACTTCATCCACGTCCACACATTCGAATTCACCGACGTCGGCCTCGAGGACTACTGCCGCTTCATCGGCCGCAGGTTTCTCGACACCTACCCGCAGGTCGAAGGGTTACAGATGACTGCTGTGCAGCTGCCGTACACCGGTCTCGACGGAGGCGTCGCATTCATGCCCGCGGGTCCTGACCAGGCGTTTGCGCGCATCGAGATGACACAGGAGCGTGTTGTCAGTGCGGTCTCGGGCATTCAAGGCTTCAAGCTGCTCCGGCTGCGCGGCAGCTCGTTTCAGGGCTTCGTGCGCGACCAGCACACGAGGCTTCCGGACAGGCCGAGCCGTGTCCTGCATATGTGGCTCGACATGGAGTGGTCGTACGCGAATCTGGACGACGCATTCAGCGATGGCGCGGTGACGCGCGCAACCCGCGCGATCGTCATGGACGTGTTCAAATCGTTCGAGTCCGCCAGCATCCAGCAAATCATCCATAAGATGGGAACCCGAATCTTCGCCGACATTCCGGAAATCTCCGAGCTCCGCTTCGAGGCGACCAATCGCACGTGGGATGTCGTCGAGGAGCGTGGTGAGGAATTTGGCGTGTATATCGATCCCGCTGCACCGTACGGCGTGCTCGGCCTGACGCTGACACGATCGTGACCGGACAGCTGACGACCCACGTACTCGACACCGCGCGCGGAGTGCCCGCGAGCGGGGTGCTCGTCGAGGCGCACCTGGTTCGCGGCGGAGACCGTATGCCAGTCGGCAACGCGACCACCAACGCCCATGGCCGCACGGACAGTCCGCTTGTCGCTGGCGGCGTATTCGAACGTGGCGTGTATGAGCTGACGTTCCACGTGGGCGATTACTTCCGCCGCGAGGGTATTGCGACGAGCGATCCCCCGTTTCTGGATGTGGTCGTCATTCGCGTCGGTATCGCGGATCCAGCGGCCGGCTACCACATTCCGCTGCTGATCTCACCCTACGGCTACACGACGTATCGGGGCTTCTAGTGGCATGTTTCAACTGATGCACGACCACCTCCGACAGCTCTCTAACGCAGATTCTGCTGGGCGCGACAACGGAGCGCCCAGCGATACTTTGGGAACAACACACCACTAATGAGCGTCGACGCCGCGCGCGAGGTGATACGACGATGCCGCCTGCTTGCCGCGTGCTCGGACGAGCCGGAGTTCACCACACGCACGTTTCTGTCCGACAGCATGCGCAAGGTGCACGGCATGATGGGCGTATGGATGACCGCGGCAGGCATGGACGTCCGCGTCGATCCCGCCGGCAACCTGCGCGGCGTGTATGCCGGCGCGGCCAGGGATGCGCGCCGCCTGCTGGTCGGCTCCCATCTGGACACCGTGCCGCACGCCGGTGCCTTCGACGGCGTTCTCGGCGTTGTCATCGGACTCTCGCTGGTTGAGGCGCTCCACGGGAGGCGGTTGCCGTACAGCATCGAAGTGATTGGCTTCTCCGACGAGGAGGGCGTCCGATTCGGTGTGCCGTTCATCGGCAGTCGCGCTCTGGTGGGAGAGCTGGATGCATCGCTTCTTGCGGTGCAGGACGCAGACGACGTATCTGTGGCGCAGGCGATCCGGAACTTCAAACTCGACCCGTCGCGTATGGCCGATGCGCGGGCCGACGCCAATCCACTCGGGTATCTCGAATTCCATATCGAGCAGGGTCCGTTGCTGGCGTCTGCCGATTGCCCACTGGCGGTTGTCGATCGAATCAACGGGAGAACCGCGGCCGATGTCACGTTTGTTGGCACGGCGGGTCATGCGGGCACCACCCCGATGACCAGCCGCCGTGACGCCATCGCTGGGGCCGCCGAATGGATTGCGTGTGTCGAAGCGCTCGCTCGCGGCGCGAAAGGACTGGTTGCGACCAACGGTCGGATCGACGCTGAACCAGGGGCAGCCAACGTGATCGCGGGCCGTTGCCGCGTCACGCTCGACGTTCGCCATGCAGACGACAGTATCCGTACGGCCGCCGTCCAGCGCCTTCGTCTGGCAGCGGAGGAGATCAGCGCGCGCCGGCGGCTGCAGGTCGAATGGTCGCCTCGACTCGATCAGCCGGCTGCCGCGATGGATCCGCAGCTTGTCGCGGTGCTCGCACGCGCACTCGAAGCGTCGGGCGCGCCAAAAACGGTGATGTCGAGCGGCGCAGGCCATGATGCGATGGTCCTCGCGCCGTACATGCCCGCCGCGATGCTGTTCATCCGGACACCGGGTGGCATCAGCCATCACCCGGATGAATCGGTCGATGAACGCGATGTCGCGTTCGCGCTGGCGACAGGGACGAACTTCCTCAACGAACTGGCGGCGTCCATCGGTGTTTGACCTCATCATCCGCGGCGGCAGCGTCGTGTTATCCGGTGGACCGACGACCGCTGATATTGCAATCGAGAACGGGCGGATCGCCGCGATCGGTCCGGAGCTCACGGGCGCGTCTCGCGAAATCGATGCGCGGGGCCTGTTCGTGTTGCCCGGCTTGATCGACGTGCACGTGCACTTCAACGAACCCGGACGGACGCATTGGGAAGGCGCGGCCACCGGCAGCCGCGCGCTCGCGGCAGGCGGCGGGACGCTGTTCTTCGACATGCCGCTCAACTCGACGCCGTGCTGTGTCAATGCACGCGCGGTGGATCGCAAACGCGAGGCGTTGGAGCGGGCATCGATTACCGACTTCGCTCTGTGGGGTGGCCTGGTGCCGGGCGCCGTCGGCGAGATGGCCGACATGGCGGGACGAGGCGTCGTCGGGTTCAAAGCGTTCATGTGCGATTCCGGCCTTCCGGAATTTCCCCGTGCTGACGAGGAGACGCTGCGTGACGGGATGGCGGAAGCGGCGCGGCTGCACCTGCCCGTGGCCGTGCATGCCGAGAGTCACGATAAGGTCCGCCTGAAGGCGGACCCCACTGGAGTGCGTGATTTTCTGGAGTCGCGTCCGGTTGCCGCGGAAACCGAGGCGATTGGGCGGGCACTGGAACTCGCGCGTGAGACCGGCGCCTCATTGCACATCGTTCACGTCAGCACCGGACGCGGCGTTTCGCTGGCCGCGGACGCGCGTGCCCGCGGCGTGGACGTGTCGATTGAAACGTGTCCGCATTATCTGTGGTTCACGGAAGCAGATGTCGAGCGTCTCGGCGCGATCGCGAAGTGCGCGCCGCCTCTGCGCGCGGCCGAGCACGGTGAGGAGCTGTGGCACACCGTGATGGCAGGACAGGTCGATATCGTCGGGTCCGATCATTCCCCGACCGAACCGTCGATGAAGGCGGGTGACTTCCTCAGCGCGTGGGGTGGGATCGCGGGCGTGCAGTCGACGTTGCCGGTGCTGCTCGACAGGGGCTATCACGATCGTCGATTGCCGCTCGAACGCATCGCAGACCTGGTTGCCGCGAGTCCGGCGCGACGCTTCCGGATTGCGGGGAAGGGGACGATCGATCGGGGGAACGACGCGGACCTCGTGCTGATCGACACTGAATCTTCGTTCACGCTGCAGGAAGACCACCTTCAGCAGCGCCATAAGACCAGCCCGTATCTCGGCGCGACATTCCGGGGTGTGGTACGTGCCACGCTGCGGCGCGGCGAGACCATCTTCATGGACGGGCAGGTCACCGCGGCCGGCGGCGGTCGATTCGTGCGCCCTGACGCCGCCCTGTAAGATAGGCGCGTCTGACGCATGAATCTGCCGACTCGAAGCGCGAACCACCACGATCACCGCCTGCAAACACCCGACACCTTTGTCCGCGCGCCGCTGCCCGGTATGCGGAACGCGACCGCGATCGTGCACACGTCGGCTGCGGGCGGTTCGGCATTCGTGCAGTACACCGCCGAGTTCGAGCGCGGCGGCGCGCTTGCCGCCTGCGGAGATCAGCGATTTGTCTACGTGCTCGAGGGACGCATTCGCGTCGGCGCGAAGGCGCTCGAGCCGGGCGGCTTTGCCTACATTCCGCCCGGCGAAGCGACCCGCGTCTGCAGCGATGGCGCGGCCAGGGCTGTCATCATCGAGAAGCCGTATCAGCTGCTTGCCGGTGTTACCGCTCCCGTGCTGGTGACCGGTCAGGAGTCGGACGTCGCGCCCACCCATCTCGGCGACGATCCGTGGCTCGAGGTGCGCGGTCTCGTTCCCGACAATCCGGCCTTCGACTTCCGAGTGAACACGATGACCTACCAGCCCGGTGCATCGCTGCCGGCCGTCGAAATTCACGTGATGGAGCACGGCCTGCTGATGCTGGAGGGCGGCGGGATTTATCTCCTCGGTTCGCAGTGGTACCCCGTCAACGCGGGCGACTTCATCTGGATGGCCCCGTACTGTCCGCAATGGTTCGGAGCGCTCGGTAAACAGCCGGCCAAATATCTGATCTACAAGGACTGGGACCGGCATCCCGCGGATGCGCGCCGGGATTCGGGATTCGGGACTCGGGATTCGACGCGTTGACCGCGGTCGATGCGCAACGGCTGCAAAGCGAGCTCGACACGCTCGCCATCTTCTCTGAGCATCCTGCCCCTGCGGTCACGCGTGTCGTGTTTGGCGAGATGGATCTGCGCGCGCGCGCGTACCTGAAGACCCTCTTCGTCGACGCGTCGCTCGTCGTCCACGAGGATCCGGTGGGGAACACATTTGCGCGCTGGAGCGGCAGCAATCCATCACGTGCTCCGGTCGCGACTGGCTCGCATTGCGATGCCATTCCGAATGCGGGTCGTTTCGACGGAACAGTGGGCGTGCTCGGCGGCCTCGAAGCGATTCGAGCGCTGCAGCGCGCCGGTTTCACACCCGAGCGATCGATCGATTTGATCGTCTTCACCTCCGAGGAGCCAACACGGTTCGGTATCGGCTGCCTCGGAAGCCGGTTGCTTGCCTCCGCACTCGATCCGTCGGCGGGGGAAGTGCTTACCTCCGAAGGGCAGTCGCTGAACCAGATTCGCTCGTCGGCGGGATTCTCTGGACCGCTTGCCGACGTCCCGTTGCCCGGCGGCACCTACGCTGCGTTCGTCGAGCTGCACATCGAGCAAGGACCGATCCTCGACCGCGATCGGATCGACGTCGGGGTCGTGACCGCCATCGCGGCGCCCGCCAGCTTCCGCATCTTTGTCGAGGGCGAGGGAGGACACGCCGGTGCGGTGTTGATGCCGGATCGACACGACGCCTTCCTCGCGGCGGCGGAGATCGCCCTGTCGATTGAACGCATCGCGCGCTCCAGCGGATCGATCGACACGGTGGCGACGACAGGCGTTTGCGAGCTCTTTCCAGCCGCGATCAACAGCGTACCCAGCCGCACACGCCTGGACGTCGATGTGCGTGACATCGATCAGGCACGGCGTGACGCGGTGCTGCGGGAGATCGAGCGCGCGTGCGACACGATTGCGGTCCACCGTGGCGTCACCGTGCGCACCGAGCCGATCAACGCCGATCCGCCGGCACACTGCGCGCCGGCGATAGTCGATGCCATCGAGCGCGCCTGCGACGCACGCGGGTTCCAGCATCGACGCATGATTAGCCGCGCCTACCACGACTCCCTGTTCATGTCGCGCATTGCACCGACAGGGATGATCTTCATCCCGTGCCGCGACGGCACCAGCCATCGGCCCGAGGAATATGCGGCGCCGGAGGCGATCGCTCGTGGCGTTGCCGTGCTCGCCGATGCGCTCGCTGTGTTGGCTGGTTAGTGGTTGATGGTTGTGGTCGGTCGGGGGAGTCGGTCGTTGGCAGTTGGTGGTCAACGACTGACCACCAACTGCCAACCACCAACCGGAGCGGAGTTACTTCGTGGCGTTCGCCTGCGGCGTCACCGGCCGGCTGGAGACATACGCGACGATGTTCACGAGGTCGTCGTTGGTCAGCTTCGCCACCACCGGTTTCATCAGCTGCGTCCACTCGCCGTTGCGCGCGCCGGCCTGCATGTCGTACATCTGCCGCGCGAGGTAGCTCGGCGAACGTCCGCCGATGCCCGGCACCGGCCCCATTCCCATCAGATCGGCTCCATGGCAGCTTCCACACGCGATGGTCTTGCCGTTGCCGCCGGTCTTGACGAGTGCTTCACCCTTCTTGATGGATCCAACGGGCACATACGCGATCGTTCCCGAGCGGGGATTGCGCAGCACCTCTGTCTGCTCGGGGTTCTCGGGTGTCTCGATCACCCGCGCGCCGATTGGCTCTTTGCCGGCGCCTTCACCCTCGATCGGAATCCAGATGCCGCCGCGACTCACCATCTTCGCGACAGTGCTCGTTTCGACCACGCGGATCCAGGGCGTCCACTTCATCGATCCGAAATATTCGGCGGCCTGCTTCATTTCTTCCGGCGTCAGCGATTTCGCGATGAGTGCCATGCGGGCGGTGTTCGCCTTGCGTGACTCCCCGCTCTTACGCAGGTCGTGCCGGAAGTCTTCGAGCTGCTGCAGGAAGTAGGAAACGGGCAGGCCGGCAACGCTGGCGTTCTCGGGCCGACCCTTGCCGTTGGGATAGTGGCACAGCGAGCACTGCGTCGCGTTCGGATCGCCAACGCGTCCGCTCGCGACGATGTTGGGCATCGCCGGATGATCTTCCGGGAACCAGTCGGCCTGCTGCATTCGATTGCGCGGATATTGCTTGGAACTCCCCGGGACCGTTCGCAGCGTCGTATCGGTCGCCGCCGGATTCGGTGGTGGGGTTGTGCCCGGCGGAACCGGGGGTGGCGGTGCTGCGATGGCGTACGCCCACTCTGGCGGAGCAGTTATTGCCGCGTGAATGGCGACCGTGGCCAACAAGGGCAACGCCGCGAGAACAACGAGCGCTGCGAATTTACGCATAAAGAGCCTCCACTGGAACTCCAGTTATGGGTGCGCAAACTATACGACAAGCACGGGGGCAGGGGGAGGGGAAGAACGAGGCATGAGGGAGAGGGAACCGTGCCGAATGCTGCGCGATCCGCCAGACGTATCATTGACGGCATGAAAACTTTCGCGTTCGCGACCCTTTTCGCGTTCGTTACATTCGGCGCCGCCTCGGCTGCCGCGCAGACCGCGCCTGCTGAGCCGAAGAACTACAGTATCGACCCATGGCACATCAATGTGCCGAAGCCCGTCGCCAACCCGGTCACCAGCGTCGCCGAGAAGATTCCCGGCTCGGATCTCAGCGCCGACATCATCTACGTCGAGATGAACGACGGCACCTACTCCCCGATCGCCATGATGAAACCGCAGGGGAGCGGCCGCTTTCCGCTCGTCGTCCTCGCGCACATGAACGGCGGCGGCGGGACCATGTGGCTGCGCGAGTGGCTCCAGTACGGCAACTGGACGCCGGAGCAGCTCGTGAAGGCCGGATACGCCGTCGCCTGGATGCGCTATCGCGCCGAGGTGAACAACTCGTATGGCACCGCGTTGAAGGAAACGTCGCGACAGGGACGCCAGCTCTTCAACCGAGGGGCGCTCGAATACGACGATGCGATTGCGATCGTGAAATACGTGAAGACCCTGCCCTATATCAATCCGGATCGCGTCGGATACCTGGGCCTCAGCCACGGTGGCGAGATGGCCTTCAAGATTGGATCGGAGTACGAGGGACTGCGCTGCATGATTGCCGTCGAGCCCGCCGCCGGTGAATATCTCGGTGTCGGCCCGAGAAAGCCCGGTTCACCGCGCCCTCCCGAGACGCGCATGAACGTGACGCAGCAGATGATGGACGAGGAGCTCGCCGAGACCAGATCGCGGACGAACATGACGATCGCCAACGAGCGCATCGGCCGGATCAAGACGCCAATGCTCGTCATTGGCCGCATCAACGACGACAACGAGCCGCAGTTCAGACTGGCGTACGAAGTTGGCAAGGAACTGGGCAAGCCGTTCGAGTGGAAACAGTACGAACACGCCGAGCACGGCTTCGTCTTCGTGCGGCGGAATGCGAAGGGCGTCTACGAACCCGATGCCGCTCAGCGCCAGATCGTCGCTGACACGATCTCCTATTTCAATGGCTGTTTGAAATAGGAACTTCCAACGCCCTTCCACGCTCTCGAACTGGAGCCGCGAGGGAATGCGCGCCGAGCGCGTCAACGGTAGGCGGACCTGAAGGTCCGCCTCTACGGAGAACGATTAATGCCGTGCAACGTTACTTGCCGAGGAACTGCGGCCCGCTCGAATCGTTCTCCAGGCAGACGAAGTCCATCAGCTCGCCCGCCGGCTCGAGATATTCGTTGATCGTCACCGTGAACGGATGCGTGTAGGCCTTCGGATCGGTGACGGTCACCCGCACTTCCATGTGCCCGTAGTTGATGCGATGGAAGCGCTCGGTGATCTTCCCTTGCTCGGTTAACGGGCTCCCTTTGCGATGCGACGTCGACACGGTCGAGCTCAAGAAAAGTCCAAGCAGTTCGCGATCGTGATCGAAGCCGCCAAATCGGCCGAGCGCGACGTGCCCGACTATCTCTGTCGACGCCGATTCCTCCAAGCTCGCCGACGCGTGCCCTATCCGGTGTCGATGGAACCCAATCTGGTGTGGTCGAGTTCTACTCGCGCTGATTTCGGCCGGCTTCCCGCTCAACCGCGCCCGACCGCCGCCCTTGCGTTCAGTTGCGCGGCCGCCTCGTCGTCCTTCCAAATGGGCGGGCTGTATTTCAGCGGGATGAGGATCAATCCGGCGACGATCGCCATCACCCCGGCAATGGTGATGGCGAAGGGAAAGCCGTGCTGGGTGATGAGCATCGTCGAAAGAATGCCGCCGTAAAGGCCGCCCGAGCCCTTGGCTATCGCATAGAGCACGCCGTAATTGCCGCCCGCGGCGGCTGCGCCGAAATAATGCCCGATGGCAATCGGGAAGAGCGAGAACAGCGAGGCCCAGAAGAAGATCGCGAGGATCGCCGCGCATACGAACAGCCATTCGCTTCGGTTCATTCCGGCGTAGATCGTGAGGAAGAGGAACAGGCCGGACACGATGTAGCTCAGGATCATCGTGTTCTCGACGCCGAGCCGTTGCGACAACGTGCCGAGGGTGAGCTTGCCGAAACCGTTGGCGAGCGCGATGCCGCCGGCGGCGGCGGTCGCCGCGGTCGCCGTGAAATGGAAGCTGTTGGAATAGGCCACCATATTGCTCATGCCGGCGAGGCCGGCGCTTGAAACCAGGATGAAGGAGACGATCAGGACCCACATCTGCCCGGTCTTGAGCGCTTCGCTGACGGTGTAGTTGTGTTCTGACGGCCGCGCGATCGCCTTGGTCTTTGGAACCCAGCCCATGGGCTTCCAGCCCGAAGGCGGATCCTTCATCAGCAATGCGGCGACGATCGACACGCCGCCGATGATGGCGGCCATGATGTAGACGACGGTAAAGAAGGTTTCGGGCGGCGCCGAAGCTGGTATCGCCCGGATCGGAAATATGAAAGGCAGCGAGCCCCAGGAGAAGGCGCCCGCGATGAGGCCGGTCATGACGCCGCGCCTGTCGGCGAACCACTTGTTCCCGGTCGTGACGGCGTTGTTGTAGATGAATCCCGTGAAAAAGCTGCCGACGCACCACAGCACCAGCACCAGCGGATACGAGGGCCCGAGCGCGATCGACAGGATGCCGACTCCGGAAAACAATCCGGCGATGGCGGTGGTCCAGCGCGGCCCGTATTTGTCGCGCAACATGCCGCCGGGGAGCATGCCGACGGATTGGAAAATGATGAACGTCGTGAACATCAACGCCACCTGCTCGGGCGACCAGCCGTAGATCGCGCCGATATGGCCGGACATGGAACTCCAGGCGTATTCGAAGGGGCTGATGATGAACATGGCAGAGAACGCCGCCGCCAGCACGACGTAGCGGCTGTATCCCAA
>Ga0068867_100003369_pt1 | contig 11258 bp, 7 predicted proteins | sample KBSMisM32_FD_65649 | JGI IMG/M metagenome (GOLD analysis project Ga0068867, IMG submission 65649) | Miscanthus rhizosphere microbial communities from Kellogg Biological Station, Michigan, USA - KBS Miscanthus M3-2 | ecosystem: Host-associated > Plants > Roots > Rhizosphere > Soil ...
GCGGAGAACAACGTCGAGGCTGTCGTCGAGGTGACGGGTCCGCTGCGTCCTCTGCCCCTCCCGGTTGAGACAAATCTCTTGCGTATCGGGCAGGAAGCAATCAACAATGCAGTCAAGCACGCGCGCGCAAATCGCATTGATGTTACGCTGAACTTCGATACACGAAGCGTGCGACTCAGCATTCGCGACGACGGCGCTGGTTTCGATCCGGAAGCACAGATCGCCGATGGTCATTTCGGTTTGCTTGGCATGCGCGAGCGTGCGGAACAGATTGGCGGATTGCTGACGATCGACAGCGCGGTGGAACGCGGAACACAGATCGCGGTTGACGTACCATTGAACGACTGGAAGGGCTCGTAAAATATTGGGTGACAAAATTCGAATCATCGTAGTTGACGACCAGGCCGTGGTGCGGCAGGGATTTGTTTCGCTCATCAACACCGTCGCCGACATGGAAGTGATCGCGCAGGGGATAAACGGGCAGCAGGCGCTCGAGCTCTATCGCGAGCATCAGCCGGATATCACGCTAATGGATCTGCGGATGCCGGTGATGAGTGGAGTCGATGCGATAGCGAAGATTCGTCATGAGTTTCCGGACGCGCGAATCATCGTGCTCACGACCTATGACGGTGATGAAGACATCTACCGCGCGCTTCAGGCCGGCGCACAAGGTTATCTGTTGAAAGACATGTTCTTTGAAGAGCTCGAAGACGCGATCCGTAAGGTGCATGCAGGCGCGCGACGGCTTCCGCCTGTGGTTGCTGAAAGACTTGCGGAACGAATGAATGCTTCTGAACTCACAGTGCGAGAGCTGGAAGTGCTGCAGGAGATCGTGAAAGGCAAGACAAACAAAGAGATTGCGAGCTCCCTTCGGATCAGCGAAGCGACCGTGAAGAGCCACATCAACAACATTCTCGGGAAACTCGGCGTCACCGATCGCACCCAGGCCGCCACCCGCGCCTTGCAGCGTGGAATAGTTCACCTTTAGATCCACCACGCATTATCGAACGTATTGTAGGGGCGGCCCTCCGTGGCCGCCCGGCGCGAAACTCGATCTCAACAACACGCCTGACGGCCCAGAACGGAATTCCACGCCGGGCGACCACGGAGGGCCGCCCCTACAGTACGTTCCACAGATCAAACTAAAGTTGGAGATAGAGACTAGACCTTAAGGTCATGACAGGATGTTGGGGTGTTGGTATCTTTTGCGGCGTTGTCAGCTAATTCTCCGGTTTCGAGTTCAGATCAAGGCTTCTTACCCTACCAAATTGTTGCAGACCAAAAAGGGTCTTGATTAAGTTGGTAGAACTCGAAACCGGACTTCCTTTTTAAATCACCGCAACTGAATGGTTTTCTTTAGTCTCGCGTCCGTCGAGGAACCGCCGACAGCGATTTCAATCCGATCCTTTTCCACTACCCACTGATCTGTTTCGGCGTTCCAGTACGCCAGACGCGACGCAGGAAGCGACAGCTTCACAGTCTTCTCTTCCTGCGGCGCAAGCTGAATCCGAGTGAAACCCTTCAGCTCCTTGAGCGGGCGCGAAACGCTGGAGTTCAGATGTTTGACGTAGAGTTGGACCACTTCATCGCCTGCGCGCTGGCCCGTGTTCTTCACTGCGACACTGACTTCGATTATGCCGGGGGATGCGCCGATCTTGAGATCTCGATACGCGAACTTCGTGTAACTCAAACCATAACCGAACGAGTAAAGCGGCGTGTCGCGGAAGTACATGTACGTCCTTCCGTGTCGAATGTCGTAATCCATCATTGGTGGCAGTTGCTGGAGCGACCTGGGCCAGGTTTGGACCAGCCGTCCAGCCGGGTTGTACTCGCCAAAGAGCACACTCGCGAGAGCGCGTCCCTCTTCCTGGCTGTTGAGCGCCATGTGAAGAATCGCGGGCACATTCTCCTGCGTCCAATTGATCGCATACGGAAAACTCGAGATCAGCACGAGGATCGTTTTCGGATTCGCTGCGAATACCGCCTTGATCAGCTCTTCCTGCTCGAGCGTGATCGACTGTCGATCGACTGCTTCACGTCCCTCACTCGGTACTGAAACTCGCGCCCACTGTTTATCGAAGCCACCATTGGGATGATTACCAACACAGACGATCGCCACGTCAGACTCACGCGCGGCTTTGACCGCCGTACCTGCATCATTGTTCGCAGCGTGAGTCACTTTAACTGATTCGCCAACTGCATTTTTGATTCCTTCGAGCGGCGAGATGGAATACGGTGGCGTACCACTGTACCAGTCGAGCAGGACTTCATTCGAGCGTGGTCCAATCACCGCGATCGACTTCAGCGATTTCCTGTCGAGCGGCAAAATATTGGCGGAGTTCTTCAACAAGACGATCGATTTCTGCGTGGCGAGCAACGCTAACGCTTTGTGCTTTTCTGTGAGCCAAGGGTCGATCGACTCCTTGCCGATGGACGAATACGGCACGCGTGCTGGAGGATCGAGCAAGCCAAGCCGGATCATGACTCGGAAATTACCTCTGAGCGCGCGGTCGATGTCGGCTTCAGTCAGCAGTCCTCTCTTCAATGCTTCTCTAACGGGTGCGCGATAGTCGTCGAGAAACTGCCCGATGCCCGCTTTGACCGATTCGGCAGCAGCGGTCTCGAAATCCGGATAGTATTTGTGTGACGTAACCAGATTCTTCATCGCTCCCGCGTCGGTGCAGATGATTCCATCCTGGCCCCATTGTTCGCGCGTGATTTTTTGCAGCACCGGATTGATGGTCATCGGTACACCATTCACAGCGTTGTACGCAGCCATGTATGCACGCGAGCCACCTTCAGTTACGCCCATGCGAAACGGCAGTGAGTAGTACTCGTGAAACAGACGCTCATCAAAATTTGAGCTCGACTTGTCGCGATCGTTCTCGTTGCTGTTAGCGAGAAAGTGCTTCATCAACGCAGCGGACTGCCAGTACTTCGGATCAGTGCCCTGCAAGCCTTTGCTGAAAGCGACCACCATCGTGCCGTTGAAATATGCGTCTTCGCCGTAGCACTCTTCGTTTCTGCCCCAACGCGGATCGCGACCAATATCAGCGTTTGGAGATCGGATAACGATTCCACCCTGGCTGTATTTCGGACTCTGAAAAACGTAACGAGCTTCGTAGCCTTCTACTTCGCCGGCCTGCCGCAATATCTCCGGGTCCCACGTCTCGCCAAGCCCAATTCCTTGTGGAAAGGTCGTCGAGGGAACAGTCAACGGGTGGCCCCATTTTCCTGGTCCACCCTGCGTCAATCCGTGAATGCCTTCGACGTGGCCACTGCCCTTGATACCGAGACGAGGCACGCTCGGATTTGTGTCGAGACACTCGATCTTCTCGTCGATCGTCATCAACGAGAGGATGTTGTCGATCCGTTGTTCGATTGGGAGATCGGGATTTTGGAAGGGATGCTGGGTGTGAGGCCGCGGCACAAACACAGCAACACAGACGATCAAAATCATCAAGCGAATAATGTTCGTCATTTGTTTTTAGCCACAGATTTCACGGATGAACACAGATAAAAACAATCCGTGTTCATCCGTGTGAATCTGTGGCTTATTCCTCTACAATTTTTATGTACTTCCGAAGTGCTGGATTAGTTAACTTACTGACTCGGCCGCTGGGCCACTTGATCTCGATGCTGTCGATCTTTGTCGCTTTACCGATGCCGAGGATCTCGCGTGGGTCGTGCGAAGAAAGATAACTGCCACCGGCGGTTTTGAGGCGACGGTATTTCACGCCCCCCACTTCCCACGTGATGATGGCGCCGACAGCCATCGGATTGCTCTTCGTCGCAACCAGATTCAGACCAACCCAGTTGTTCTGATTTCCACCTTCATTTCTCAACAGCACAGGCGCGTCGCCGTTGTTGATGACCAGCACGTCGAGGTCGCCATCGTTGTCGTAATCTCCAACAGACAGACCACGCGCCGGCCAGTCTCTACTGAAAGCCGCACCCGAAATCGCGCTGACATTCTTGAACGCTCCATTGATGTTCTCAAACATCAGCAACGGCTCTTTGTATTTAACTTTGAGCGACTGAATCTCAACCATGTCGTCGGGATGGCCATTCGCCAGAATCAGATCGGGATCGCCGTCGTTATCGTAATCAAAGAAACGCAACCCCCAGCCGCTCAGCAGACGCGTTGCTGGTCCAATCTCGCCGGGCCGGTCGATGAAGGTCAGGTCCTTTTCATTGTGATAGAGACTGAACAGTTCCTGATCGATATTGGCAACGAACAAGTCCTGCCAGCCATCGTTGTCGTAGTCGGTTGCATCGACTCCCATTCCCGAGCGCGGCGCACCGGAGTCGCTGTACGCGACGCCGGACAGCAGACCGGCTTCTTCAAACTTTCCCTTTCCTTTATTGACGAAGAGAAAATTTGCGAGCGTGTCATTCGCGACGAAGAGATCCATCAACCCATCGTTGTTCACGTCAGTAGCGACTGCGCCAAACGATTTACCGAGTGACGCCGCAATTCCGGAGTCTTTGCTGACGTCGAGAAACTTTCCACCACCTTCGTTGTGAAACAGAAAACTCGAACGCGGCTTGAACACGCGCGGCACGCAGTAGTAGCGACGGCCGATGCGATTATCGCCACAGAAGATCGTGCCCGTGCCGCTGTATTGCACAAAGCTCGAGACGAAGAGATCGAGCTTTTGGTCGTTGTCGTAATCGAACCAGGTGGCGCAGGTAGACCAGTTCGGCGCCGCCACTCCGGCTTTGTCGGTCACGTTTGTAAAGGTGCCGTTCTCGTTGTTGTGAAAGAGGACGTTGGTGCCGTAGTTCGTGACGTACAGATCCTGCCAGCCGTCGCCATCAAAATCCGCCGCCGCCGCGCCCATTCCGAAGTTTCCCATCTGTCCGCAGGCGACGCCGGCTTTATCTGTGACATCGGTGAACGTTCCGTCGCCGTTGTTTCGGTAAAGAGCGTTCTTGATCGGTGTTTTGGGTGTGTAGAAATCGGAGGGGCCGCTGTTGACGAGATAGATGTCCATCCAACCGTCGTTATCGAAGTCGAAGAAGAGCCCGCCACCGCCACACGTCTCGGGCAGGTGTCGCAACTCGGAGCGACCGTTATCATGCACCCAACTGATCTTGCTTTGCGCCGCCGGCACTTCCGCGAACGTCACTCTTTGAACAGGCTGCTCGGGACGCGCCTGAAACGACGCCAAAACCAACCCGATAATTATTACTAACCAGAATCCCTTCATACTCAATCCGTAAACAAATCCGTTGCTAACTGGGATACTTCTCTCCGGGCCGAACAACGCGAATGTAATGATCCGTGAACTTGAAATGCGCCGATGGGATCTCAACCTTTGGCATGTGACATGACGTGCAATTCTTGTCGGCAACGGGACAGCTCTTGCCATCGCCGCCGACTTTTGCCGTCTTATCTCTGAGTGAGTGACACTCCAGACATCTCTTATCGTAATAAGCCGGATCTTCTCTGAGTGGCTCATGCGGGTTGTGACACGCAATGCAGCTTATATTTCGATCGTCCGAATAACACTTGCTTTGAAAAATACGATAAGGCTGGAAACGAACGTTGTTGATGTGCAAATCCTGTAACGTGCGAGACTCTTCCGCGCTGCGATGACATGAAGCACAAAACTGTTGTGTCAATTCATCTCCACCCAGTAAGCCGGGATTATAGATGGACTTCGCAGGAGATTCTCCTTCTTTGACGGCTGTGATGTGTTTACCGCCCGGACCGTGACATGCTTCACAGCGCACGCCGTGCGTTAACTTGTCCAGCCGGAGTTGCGTGCCGCTGACCACGGCGCCAGTCGCGTGGCAACTAAAACAACTCGCTACCTCGTTAGCAGTCAGCAAACGGCCTACTGCATCCGTCAGCGACGCGGGCACACCACGCGGAGCACCGATCGTGAAGTCGAGCGACTTTGATTCGCGGTAAAAACTCACCAGACTTTCGTAGAATTTGCCGTCACGCTCCAACACATATGTCTGGCCCATCTTTCCTTGTCCGAACGCATAAACAATCGGATATGACACCGTGTCTTTTCCATCGGTCACCGAGTAAGAACTGTGCTTGCCATTGCGTTTGATCTCATAAGTATATGGCCCAACACGCATCGATAGTTTCGGATTGTCGTTCAGCACGACCGAGCCAGCTATGGGCTCCATCGCCATAGTCATTCCACTCTGTTCATGCGATGCAAACTGTTTTTTATGACACTCGCCGCACGCCTGATCGCCAACAAAAACCGTGTCCGCCGGAACGCGTCTCGGATTCCAACGCTGCACGGCAGTCATCTGTCCGTTCACCTTACTCGGATCACAAATCACGACTGCGATGGCCGCAAGACCTAACACACTCGCCACCGCGACAAGCGAATACTGTTTCACAAGTTTCTTCATTAAATCTGTGTAATCAGTGATTACGGCTTTTGTTCGGGCGGAGATCCGGATTTATCAAGCTGGCGTTTCTGATTGTATTCGTCCTGCAGCTTCTTGAACGTTTCGCGTTCGCGCGCAGCCTCCTCTTTCCGGCCCGCACGCGTGTAAGCGCGCGCGAGTGCGAAGTGCATTTCCGGGCTCGAGGGCGCGAGCTTCACGCCTTCTTCCAATTCCTTGATCGATCTGTCGACCTGTCCGAGTTCGAGCAACACGCGCCCCAGCACGTTGCGCGCGGCGTACAACTTCGGCGCCAGTTGAACGGCCTTCTCTGCCAACGGCAACGCGTCATTAAATTGATCTCGTTTCAGGTACTCGAAAGCCATTTGCGTCATCGCCGGAAAGTGATTCGGCGAGATCTCCAGCTCGCGCTTGAACTCTTTCATCGCAACGTCCGCATCCTGCGGCAGCATGTAAACGCCGAACGCGTAATGGACGTTTGCGTCGTTTGGATACTGCGACAGCAACGTGTCAAAAGCTGTGCGCGCCTGGTCCAGATGCCGCGCCGCCATGTTGTAGCCCGCGCGGCCCGCCAATAAAATTTTCTCTTTCTGATCGGAAGGAATGTCTTTCGGCAGCAACGGCATTCGCAGCATCGTCAGACCAAAAGCTTCGATGACCTTCGGAGTTTCGTGACCAAGCCGTACGAATTCCATCAGCACATCGTAGGCGCTTTCGAAGTATTCGAAACGGACATAGAGCAGCGCTATGTGATAACGAACCACGCCTGCCAATTCCGAGCTATCGCCGACGCCTAATGTTCTCGCTCGTTGTAGCGCGATTGCGGACTGCTCATACTCGGCAGTCTGAAACTGGCATAGACCGAGCATTGCCCAGGCTGGTCCTCGTTCCGGTTCGAGTGCGACCAGGTTTTGGAAAGCATCACGGGCCTGGGGGTAGATGTCGCGCTGGTAGAAGATCGCGCCGATGTACCACCAGCCTTCGGCCCACTTTGGCTTGACCTTCAGCGCCTGGCCGTAGAGTGAAATCGCATCGTCGAAACGTTCCGCGAGGCGAGCCTCGTCAGCGAGCTTAACGAAACGATCAAACTCCGCTTCGGTGTTACGGGGCGACTGTGCGGAAATTGTTGGACAGATCAGCAACAGAACGATAAGCGATGCTAACGCGGATAAACGCGGATTTAAATCCGGATTTTGATCCGCGTTCATCCGCGTTACCTTACTGCGGGCCGGGTTGTTTGGCCTGTTGCTCGGCATTCGATTTTTGTATGAGTGCCTTTTCCCGATCGCCATCTTCTTTCCGATTGAGCCGGTAATATACCGACGCCAGCAGCACACGGGCTTCGACAAAATCACCATGCTCCTTCAACACGCCTTCGAGCAGTGGCAGCGCGTCTTTGGGTTTACCCGCAGCTGCATAAACTGCCGCAAGATGATAACGAGCGTATTGCTCACGTGGCCGTAGCTGGATCGCGCGCTGCAAATGCGTGCGCGCTTCGTCAAGTTGCTTATCCTGTCGCAGTAAAACTCCGAGGTACAGATTGGAATCAAAGTCGTTTGCGTTGCTCGCTAACTCGGTATTAAAAGCAGCTTTCGCTTTCTCCGTGTCGCCCAAACGCATCAACACACGACCGTACCACGCCTGAACCGCGGGCAGTTTGGCATTCAACTCGATCGCGCGTTGAACTTCTTTGAGAGCACTCTGCGCGTCGTCCGCGAGCAACAGTATGGACGACATGAGCAAGTGCGCTTCGGCAGAATCGTCGTGACGAAACAAACGATCGATGATCGCCTGTCCCTTGTCTAACTGCTTGTCTCCGATGAGCGCGCTGCCGAGGAGATAGGCAATCGTTCGATTCTCAGGATCGGCATCAGCGAGCGGCGAAAGCGACTCAATAACTTTCTTGTACTCGCCGAGCCGGACGTCACAATCCGCAAGCACGAGGCGCGCATTCGCTGCCGCGGGACTATTCGGCGCCGCGGCAATGAACCGCTCCAACTCAGCCGCCGCTTCCGAGAACCACGCCGCCTTGTAGTAAGCCAACGCGAGATTGAAACGGATCGCATGATTCGAACTGTCGATAACCAGGGCTCGCTTGTACTGCTCGATCGCTTCTTCGTATCGACCGAGCGCGGAGTAGGCGGCGCCAAGATTTGACCGAACGTCAACTCGGGCTGGATTGGTGTTAAGAATCGCGAGATACGCCCGCACCGCACCCTGCAGATCTCCAGCCTGGTGCAATTGAGTCGCGCGCTCAAATTCTCGCTCAACGTTGGCTGGACCCTGTGCTGAGACAGAGCCAGCCAACACTGCCGCAGCTACTAAACCCCAGATTATTGCGACAGCTCCAGGCCGTACTTTTTTTAGTGCCATTTATAAATCCAGGCGAGCCCCTTAAAGTAGGTCGGATTATACAATAATTGGCCGCAATTTACGTATTCACGCGTCCGAATTTGTGGCATACTCAAGCACAAAAAATGAAGACATTTCTAAGTCTTTTACTCATCGTTTCGACCGGCTTTTCGACTGTTCTGACGCGTGCGCAAACACCCGCCCAGGACCAGGACGACGTCGTTCGTGTGCGCAGCAATGAAGTCCGCCTCGACATCGTCGTGAAGGATAAAAAAGGACGGCCGATCAGGGACCTGAGACAAGCGGATTTTGAGGTTCTCGAAGACGGCGTACAACAGAAAGTCGAGTCGTTTCGCTTCGTCGCGCGAGAAGGGGCCCCGGCGAAAGGTGAAACTAAGGACGATAAAGTAGCAGGTGCTCCGCCAGTAACCACCACTGCGCCTCCGCGACGATCGACACCAACAGTGACCGCACTGGTTTTTGATCGACTCTCGCCGGAAGCTCGCGCTCTCGCTAAAAAAGCCGGGCTCTCTTATGCGCAGGAGACGATGGGCGCGGGAAATTTTACAGGTGTCTTCGGAATTGACCAGAGCCTCCGCACAATTCAGCCTTTCACTGACGACTCGCAACTCGTTCAAAACGCAGTTGAGACAGCGACAGGCACCTCGACTTCCACGTATGTCTCGGGCGCGGAAAAAATGCGCTCGAATACGGAACGCGTTATCAATCTCGATAACCAGATATCAGGGTCAGCGTCAGCGGCGGCTACCGCCGGTGCGGCTCAGAACAGTTCTGGCGCAGCCGCTGAAGCAGACAACATTGGTCAAGCCGCAATTCAGCAGAAGCTGCTCGAGATGCAGACTCAGATGCTCGACCAATACGAGCGCCTTGAACGCGATCAGGAAGGGTTCGCAACGATCAATAGCCTGCTGGCGGTAATTGGTCCCATGCAAAATCTGCCGGGACGAAAGACCATCATCTTCTTTTCGGAAGGTTTGAAAATACCGCCGGCCGTGATGACGAAGTTTCCGGCCGTCGTCAACGCAGCAAACCGCGCGAATGTGAGTATTTATGCAGTCGATGCCGCGGGTTTACGCGCGGAGAGCAATACGATAGAAGCGGCGCGTGAATTGAACTCGCTCGCCTCCGCGCGCATGGCCCAACAGGCGCGTGGCAACGACCGTGGCAGTACCGGCCCGTACATGAGATCGCTCGAACGAAACGAAGATCTGCTGCGCTTTGATCCGCGCAGCGGTCTCGGCATGCTCTCAGATCAAACGGGCGGCTTCCTGATTCACGATACAAACGATCTGACCGGCGGACTTCGTCGCATCGACGACGATATGAACGCGTATTACTTCCTCACTTACGTGCCGCAAAACAAAGAATACGATGGTCGTTTCCGCCGTATCAGCGTGAAAGTGACGCGCCCTAATGTTGAAATTCAATCGCGCCAGGGCTACTACGCTGTGGAAGCCACGGGCGGGCTACCGATGCTCGATTACGAAGTACCCGCAATCGCAGCCGCCAGAAACTGGAAGAGCAGCGGAACTCAAAACATCCTGCACAGCAGCGCGCTTAGTTATCCATCGCCTGGTCAGGGTGGATTGACGTTGATTCTTGCCGAAGCGCAGCTTGCTTCGTTCAAGTTTTCACCGAGCAGTGATAACAAGACTTACAACACCGATTTCTCGATCGTGGCTCTCGTACGCGATGAATCTGATCAAATCGTTCAGAAACTGAGCCAGCACTACGCTTTGAATGGACCGATTCAGAATCTGGAATCGGCGAGAAAAGGCGACGTCCTTTTTTATAGAGAAGCACAGTTACGTCCGGGGAAATACCACGTGCAATTGATTTCGCATGATACCGCAACGGGCAACGTGAGCGTCAGCACAACGCCTTTGGAGATTTATGCCGGCGACGAGAGCAAAGCACGACTCAGCAGCGTGGCTGTGTTGAAGAGAGCGGAGCGTCTTAGTGCGGCAGAGCAACAACGCGATCAGCCGTTGCGTTTCGGCGAATTGCTCGTTTATCCAAACCTCGGTGAACAGATCGATCGCAACACGACGAAACAAATCGCGTACTTCTTCACCACCTGGCCCGGAAAAGGCGTGACGAAGCCGATGCAGATGACGCTGGAGATTCTGCAGAATAATAAGTCGTTAGGGACTACATCCGGCGAGCTTCCACCCGCCGATGAGCGCGGGCAAATCAAGTACGCCGGCTCATTTGCGATTGATAAATTTCAACCAGGCAAGTATGAGTTGAGAATAACAGTAAATAACGAGATCAGCCGCTCTACGAGCTTTATAATCGCACAATAGAATAAGCCGCGGATGAACGCAGATAAACGCAGATCAGCGTTAATCCGCGTTCATCTGCGGCTTATTTTTTGTTCTAATTCCTTGGCTTCCTTGATGAACTCGCCACGCGGTGCCTGTTGAATATAGGCCTGCACCGATCGTGTGGCATCCTGAACCGCGCCACGACTGAAATAGATCCGGGCGAGATGATAGTGCGCC
>Ga0068867_100003382_pt1 | contig 11223 bp, 9 predicted proteins | sample KBSMisM32_FD_65649 | JGI IMG/M metagenome (GOLD analysis project Ga0068867, IMG submission 65649) | Miscanthus rhizosphere microbial communities from Kellogg Biological Station, Michigan, USA - KBS Miscanthus M3-2 | ecosystem: Host-associated > Plants > Roots > Rhizosphere > Soil ...
GTCGTGATCGGCGGCGGCCTGCTCGGCCTGGAGGCCGCCAACGGCCTGATGCTGCGCGGTATGCAGGTCACCGTGGTCCACGTGATGCCGTGGCTGATGGAGCGCCAGCTCGACGACGTCTCCGGCAAGCTGCTGCAGAAGTCGCTCGAAGACCGTGGCCTGAAGTTCCTGATCGGCGCGCAGACGCAGGCGCTGATCGGCGGCAAGGACGGCCGCGTGATGGCGGTCCAGTTCAAGGACGGCAGCGAGATCCCCGCCGACCTGGTCGTGATGGCCGCCGGCATCCGCCCGAACACGCAACTCGCAGAGAAGATCGGCCTGCACTGCAACCGTGGCATCGTGGTCGACGACACGATGCAGACCGTGACCGACCCGCGCGTCTACTCGGTCGGCGAGTGCGCGGCGCACCGCGGCATCGCCTACGGGCTGGTCGCGCCGCTGTTCGAGCAGGGCAAGGTCTGCGCAACGCATCTGGCGCACTTCGGCATCGGCCGCTACCAGGGCTCGCTGACCTCGACCAAGCTGAAGGTCACCGGCATCGACCTGTTCTCGGCCGGCAATTTCATGGGCGGGGCCGACTGCGAAGAGATCGTGATGAGCGATCCGTACGGCGGCGTCTACAAGAAGCTCGTCATCAAGGACGACAAGCTGATCGGCGCCTGCATGTACGGCGACACGGTCGACGGCAGCTGGTATTTCAAGCTGCTGCGCGAGGGGCGCAAGATCAATGACATCCGCGACAAGCTGATGTTCGGCGAGTCCAATATCGGCGACACCGGCCACGAGGGCCACAACAAGGCCGCGGCGATGGCCGATGCCGACGAGGTCTGCGGCTGCAATGGCGTCAGCAAGGGCACGATCTGCAAGGCCATCAAGGAAAAGGGCCTGTTCACGCTCGAAGAGGTGAAGAAGCACACCAAGGCCAGCGCCTCGTGCGGCTCGTGCACCGGGCTGGTCGAGCAGTTGCTGATGTTTACCGCCGGCGGCGACTATTCGAAGGCGCCGACCAAGAAGGCGATGTGCGGCTGCACCGACGCTAGCCACCACGACGTGCGCGAAGCCATCAAGTCCCAGCACCTGCTGACCATCGACAGCGTCTACAAGTCGCAGGGCTGGCGCTCGCCGAACGGCTGCGCGAGCTGCCGCCCGGCCATCAACTACTACCTGATCAGCACCTGGCCCAAGGAGGCGAAGGACGACCCGCAGTCGCGCTACATCAACGAGCGCAGCCACGCCAACATCCAGAAGGACGGCACCTACAGCGTGATCCCGCGCATGTGGGGTGGCGAGACCTCGGCCAGCGAGCTGCGCCGCATCGCCGACGCGGTCGACAAGTACAAGGTGCCGACCGTCAAGGTCACGGGCGGACAGCGCATCGACCTGCTCGGCGTCAAGAAGGAAGACCTGGTCAACATCTGGAAAGACATCGGCATGCCCAGCGGCCACGCCTATGCGAAGGCGCTGCGCACAGTGAAGACCTGCGTGGGCAGCGAGTGGTGCCGCTTCGGCACGCAAGACAGCACGCAGATGGGCAAGGACCTGGAGCGTGCGATGTGGCGCATGTATGCGCCGCACAAGGTCAAGTTCGCGGTCAGCGGCTGCCCGCGCAACTGCGCCGAGGCCGGCATCAAGGACGTCGGCATCATCGGCGTCGACTCCGGCTGGGAGATGTATGTCGCCGGCAACGGCGGCATCAAGACCGAGGTCGCGCACTTCTTCACCAAGCTCAAGACCGCCGAAGAGGTGCTCGAGTACACCGGCGCGTTCTGCCAGCTCTACCGCGAGGAGGGCTGGTACCTCGAGCGCACGGTGCACTACGTGAGCCGGGTCGGCCTCGACTACGTCAAGAAGAAGATCCTCGACGACGCGGCCGGCCGCAAGGCGCTGTGGGAGCGGCTGCAGTTCTCGCTCGACGGCGAGCCGGACCCGTGGTTCGAGCACGACAAGGCCGCGGTCGACACGCGCCAGTTCGTGCCGGTGGCGGTGCCGTGAGCCGACGGCCGAGCGCGCTGTCGCGCCGGCGGCGCACGCTGCTCGCGGGCCTCGCGGGCGGCGCGCTGCTGGGCGCCCGGCTGCCGGCGCGCGCGCAGGTCGGCGACATCAACGACGCGATCAACAAGGCCGGCCGCCAGCGCATGTTGTCGCAGCGCATGGCCAAGGCCTGGCTGGCGATCGGCCAGGGCGTCGATCCGGCGCAGGCCCGGCGCGTGCTGGACGAGTCGATGGCCCTGTACGAGCGCCAGTTCGCCGAGCTGAAGGCCTATGCGCCGACGCCGGTGATCCGCGCGACCTATGCCGCGACCGAAGCGGCCTGGCGCGACTACAAGACGGCGCTGCTGAACGGCACGCCCGCGAAGGGCGGCGGCGTCGCGCTGGTGGCGCTCGGCGGCCGCGTGCTGACGCTGGCGCACCAGGGCACCGTGCAGCTGGAGCAGCACTCGGGCCAGAGCACCGCCCGGCTCGTCAACATCGCCGGACGCGAACGCATGCTGTCGCAGCGCATGGCCGCGTTCTATCTGGTGCAGACCTGGGATCTGGCGCTGCCGGATGCCGCGAAGGAACTGGACGGCGCGCGCTCCGAATTCCTGCAGGCACTGAAGACCTTGCGCGATGCGCCCGAGGCCACCTCGGCGATCCGCGCCGAGCTCGACCTCGCCGATCAGCAATGGGTGTTCTTCAGCAACGCCCTGGCCCACCTGACGGACGCGCGGGGCAACCCGCAGCGCGCCGCCGACGTCTTCAAGACCAGCGAAAACATTCTCCAGGTCATGGATCGCGTGACCGGCCTGTATGCGCGCGTCGCCGTCGCGACGCCGCCCCTTACCGCTACGAGACAACAATGAGTCAATGGAAACCCATTTGCCGCGTCGATGACATCCCGGTGCTCGGCGCGCGCCGCATCGAGCGCGCCCAAGGCGGCCCGGTCGCGATCTTCCGCAATGCCGAAGACAAGGTGTTCGCGCTGCTCGACCGTTGCCCGCACAAGGGCGGCCCGCTGAGCCAGGGCATCGTGTTCGGCGAGAGCGTGGCCTGCCCGCTTCACAACTGGACCATCGGCCTGGCCGACGGCTGCGCCCGCACGCCCGACGAAGGCTGCACGCCGCGCTTCAGCACCAAGGTCGACGACGGCGTCGTGCACGTGGATCTCGATGAACTGAACAGCATCGCGCTCGGAGAGGCCCAGGCATCGGCATGACATCGGCCGATCCCTCGGCAAGCCCGTCTTCTGCAAGCCCCTCGGCGGCGAAGGAAACGCGTTCGACCTGCCCGTACTGCGGCGTCGGTTGCGGCGTGATCATCGAGTCGCATGGCGATGAGGTCACCGGCGTGCGCGGCGACCCGGAGCATCCCGCCAACTTCGGGCGCCTGTGCACCAAGGGCAGCACGCTGCACCTGACCGCGACGCGCACGATCGCGATGCACACGCGGCTGCTGCAGCCGCAGCTGCGCACGCGACGCGATGCGCCGCGTGCCGCGGTCGACTGGCACGTCGCGCTCGACACCGCGGCCGACCGCTTCGCCGAGATCGTGCGCACTCACGGGCCGGACGCGGTCGGCTTCTACCTCTCGGGCCAATTGCTGACCGAGGACTACTACGTCTTCAACAAGCTCGCGAAAGGCCTGGTCGGCACCAACAATGTCGACACCAATTCGCGCCTGTGCATGAGCAGCGCGGTCGCCGGCTACAAGCAGACGCTCGGCGCCGACGCGCCGCCGGCCTGCTACGACGACCTGAACCATGCGGCGACCTTGTTCATCGCCGGCTCCAACACCGCGTTCGCGCACCCGATCCTGTACCGCCGCATCGAGGACGCGAAGCGCGCCAACCCGACCCTGCGCACGATCGTCGTCGACCCGCGCCGCACCGACACGGCCGAGGCCGCCGACCTGTTCCTGCAGATCCAGCCCGGCACCGACGTGGCGCTCTTCAACGGCATGCTGCACCTGATGCTGTGGGAAGGCTGGGTCGACGCCGCCTACATCGCGGCGCACACGACCGGCTTCGACGCGCTGAAGACGCGGGTGCGCGATTTCACGCCGAAAGAGGTCGCGGCGATCTGCGGCATCAAGGAAGCCGACCTGCTGCAGGCGGCGCGCTGGTTCGCCGGGCTCGACGGGGCAGCCGGCGCGCCGCGCCGACCGGTGCTGTCGCTGTACTGCCAGGGCCTGAACCAGAGCAGCAGCGGGACGGCGAAGAATGCCGCGCTGATCAACCTGCACCTCGCGACCGGCCAGATCGGCAAGCCGGGTGCCGGGCCGTTCTCGCTGACGGGCCAGCCCAACGCGATGGGCGGGCGCGAGGTCGGCGGGCTGGCGAACCAGCTGAGCGCGCACCGCGACCTCGCGAACCCGGTGCACCGCGCCGAGGTCGCGCGACTGTGGAAAGTCGATGACGTGCCGGCCGAGCCCGGCAAGAGCGCGGTCGAGATGTTCCAGGCGGTTGCCGACGGTCAGATCCGCGCGCTCTGGATTGCCTGCACCAATCCCGCGCAATCGATGCCCGATGCGACGACGGTGCGCGCTGCGCTCGCGCGCGCCGAATTCGTTGTCGTGCAGGAGGCCTTCTCGACCACCGCGACCTGCCAGTACGCCGACCTGCTGCTGCCGGCGTCGACCTGGGGCGAGAAGGATGGCACCGTGACCAACAGCGAGCGCCGCATCAGCCGCGTGCGCGCGGCGGTGCCGCCGATCGGCGCCGCGCGTGACGACTGGCGCATCGCTGCATCGTTCGCGCGCCGCCTCGAGGCGCGGCTGCGCCCCGGTCGCGCGAGCGGCTTCGACTACGCGAACGCCGAGGCGGTCTGGAACGAACACCGCGAATCGACGCGCGGCCGCGATCTCGACATCACCGGGCTGGACTACGCGGCGCTCGAAGTCGCCCCGCAGCAGTGGCCCTTCCCGCAGGGCGCGACGCAAGGCCAGGCACGACTGTACGAAGACGGCATGTTCCCGACCGCCGACGGCCGCGCCAGCTTCGTCGACACGCCGTATGTCCGCACCGCCGAGCAGCGCGACGTGCGCTACCCGTTCGCGCTCAACACCGGCCGCCTGCGCGACCAGTGGCACGGCATGAGCCGCACCGGCACGATCGGGCGCCTCTTCGGCCACGTGCCCGAGCCGGCGATCGAGATGCACGGCCAGGACATGCAGCGCCTGCATCTGGTCGATGGCGATCTGGTGCATGTGACGTCCAAGCGCGGCTCGATCACGCTGCCGGCGCGCGCGAGCGAGCAGGTGGCGTTGACCCAGGCCTTCATCGCGATGCACTGGGGCGACGAGTTCCTGTCCGGCCACACCGGCACCGGCCAGCGTGCGGCCGGCGTCAACGCGCTGACCTCGGCGGCGTTCTGCCCGAGCTCGAAGCAGCCCGAGCTCAAGCATGCGGCGGTCAAGATCCTGAAGGCCGAGCTGCCCTGGCGGCTGCTGTGCGTGGCCTGGCTGGGCGCCGACGACGCACTGCGCGCGCGCGCGCAGCTTGCGCCGCTGATGCAGAGCTTCTCGTTCGCGACCGTCGTGCCGTTCGGGCGCGAGCGCAGCGGCGTGCTGCTGCGCGCGGCGGCGCACGAGGTCGCCGACGATGGCCTGCTGCAACGCATCGAAGCCGTGCTGGGCCTGAACGCGAAAGGCGTGCTGCACTACGCCGACAAGCGTCGTGGCCAGCGCCGCAGCATGCGCATCGTGCCGGTGTCGGGGGTCGAGACGCGCCTCGACGGCTTCATGCTCGCCGGCGACATCAGCGCCGAGACCTGGGTGCGACCGCTGCTGCAGGACGAGCTCCCGGCGCAGGCCTATGGCCGGCTGCTGCTGATTCCCGGTGCGAAGGCACCGGTCGCGGTCGCTTCGCGCGGCAAGCAGGTCTGCAGTTGCCTCGATGTCAGCGAACGCCAGATCGACACTGCGCTGCAGCACATCGACGGCTCGCCGGAGGCCTGCCTGCTCGCGCTGCAGACCGAACTCAAGTGCGGCACCAACTGCGGCTCGTGCATTCCCGAGATCAAGCGCATGGTGCATTTGCGCCAGCCCGCGGCCGCGTGAAACCGATTGTTGCGGCAGCGCTGTTGCGGCTGACGCGGGCCTGAAAATTGCGAAACGCTTCGTGGGAGACAACACATGGCGATCGCAAGCTACATCAAGGAAATCGGCCGCGGCAAGGAAGGCGCACGTTCGTTGAGCGAGGCGCAGGCGCATGACCTGATGAGCCAGGTGCTCGACGGCCGCGTCACCGATTTGGAGATCGGCGCCTTTGCACTCGCGATGCGGATCAAGGGCGAATCGATCGCCGAACTCGCCGGCTTTCTTCGAGCGACCCACGAGCGCTGCATCCCCATCAGGATTGCGCGCCCGACGATCGTGCTGCCCTCGTACAACGGCGCACGCAAGCTCCCGAACCTGACGCCGCTGCTGGCGCTGCTGCTGGCGCAGGAAGGCGCACAGGTGATGGTGCACGGCCCGATGCACGACGCCGGCCGCGTCAGCACCGCCGAGATCTTTCACGACCTGGGCCTGCCGTTCGCGAGCGATGCGACCGAAATCGACAATGCCTGGGCGCGTCGCGAGCCGGTCTTCATGGCGACCACCGACCTGTGCCCGCCGCTGGCGCGGCTGCTCGAGGTGCGGCGGGTCGTCGGCCTGCGCAATTCGGGCCACACGATCGCGAAGGTGTTGCGCCCGTTCGCGGCCGACAGCACCGGCGCGGCCTTGCGCGTCGTCAGCTACACCCACCCCGAATACGCGACGATGCTCGGCGGCTTTCTCGCGCACACCGCCGGCGATGCGGTGCTGCTGCGCGGCACCGAAGGCGAACCGGTCGCCGACCCGCGCCGCGCGCCGCGGCTCGACGTGTTCATCGGCGGCCAGGCGAAGCCGGAGCTGTCGCGGGCCGCGCACGAAGGCGTGCTGACCGAACTGCCGGTGCTGCCGCGCAGCAACGACGCGGCCACGACCGCGGTCTACATCCAGTCGGTGGTCAGCGGCGAGAAGCCCGCCCCCGCACCGTTGACACAGCAGGTCGATTGCCTGATGCGCGCGCTCGCGGCGGTCGGGCGGCAGAGCCCGAAGGAGCAGATCGCATGAGCACCGCCCGGCAGTTCCGAAGACGCTCGTTCCCTTTCTGGAGGACGGTGCAATGACCGCCTGCGTGACCCTGGTCGGCGCCGGCCCCGGCGATCCGGAGCTGCTGACCCTGAAGGCGGTGCGCGCGATCGGCGCGGCCAGCGTGCTGCTGGTCGACGACCTGGTGAGCGACGGCGTGCTTGCGTTCGCGCGTCCCGGCGCGCGCATCATCCACGTCGGCAAGCGCGGCGGCTGCGCCAGCACGCCGCAGGCCTTCATCGACAAGCTGATGCTGGCCGAGGCGTTGAAGGGCGAACAGGTGGTGCGGCTCAAGGGCGGCGATCCGTTCGTCTTCGGCCGCGGCGGCGAAGAGGCCGAGCACCTGCGTGCCCACGGCGTCGAGGTCGATGTCGTCAGCGGCATCACCTCCGGCGTGGCGGCGGCCGCCGCGCTCGGCGTGCCGCTGACGCACCGCGACCATGCCCATGGCGTGATCTTCGTGACCGGCCATGCGCGCGCCGACGGCGCCGCGCTGCACTGGCCGACCTTGGGCGCGGCGGCCGCGCAAGGGCTGACGCTGGTGATCTACATGGGCGTGACGGCGATCGAAACGCTCAGCGAGGGTCTGCTGGAGGCCCTGCCCGGCACCACGCCGGCGGCGATCGTCCAGCACGCGAGCCGGCCGCAGCAGCGCGTGCTCGCGTGCACGCTCGACGCGCTTGCGGCGTCAGTGCGCGACGGCCGGATCGGCAGCCCCGCGATCGTGATCGTCGGCGATGTGCTGCGTGGGATGCAGAGCATCGCGCGGCCGATCGACGCCGCCCGCGCGGCCTGAGAACATGGAGCACCCGGCGCCGGGGTACCGACGCCACCCGCCAGCCGGCTGCTCAGGCCGCTTGGTGAGCTGAAGCCGGACACGGACTGTTCCTGCGGACTGTCCGTGCCTGCGGAAGGCCGACGGCCTCTGGCCGTTTGGCAGCCCGGCGCTGGCCAGAGAGGGGCCGGCCCCGGGGCGTGCACCGATAATCGGCACGGATGACGCGCAGCGCAATGCACAAGGAAATCCGCGACGGTACGGTCGGCGTTCAGCTATCGAACCGCCGCGCCGACCGGCGCCCGCCCGGGTTCGCGTGGCGGCGCTGAATTTCGACGCGATCATCGTCGGCGCAGGTGCGGCAGGGCTGCACTGCGCGGCGATCGCCGGGCAGCGCGGCGCCCGCGTGCTGCTGCTCGACCACGCCGGGCCGGTCGCCGAGAAGATCCGCATCTCGGGCGGCGGGCGCTGCAACTTCACGAATCTCGGCACCACGCCAGCGAACTTTCTCTCGGCCAATCCGCATTTCTGCCGCTCGGCGCTGGCCCGCTACACGCCGCAGGATTTCATCGCGCTGGTGCAGCGCCACCGGATCGCCTGGCACGAGAAGCACAAGGGCCAGCTGTTCTGCGACGACAGCAGCGAGCAGATCATCGCGATGCTGCTGCGCGAATGCGCGGCCGGGAGCGTGGCGCACTGGCAGCCTTGCGCGGTGCACGAGGTGCGCCGCACCGAGCCCGGCTTCGCGCTCGACACCGATCGCGGCACGGTGCACGCACCGCAACTCGTGATCGCGACCGGCGGCCTGTCGATCCCGAAGATCGGTGCCAGCGACTTCGGCTACCGGATCGCGCGCCAGTTCGGCCACCCGATCCAGGAGACGCGCCCGGCGCTGGTGCCGCTGACCTTCGACCCGGTCAGCTGGGCGCCGTTCGCCGCCTTGTCGGGCGCATCGCTCGAGGTCGACATCGAGGTCGGCAGCGGCAAGGCACGCGGCGCGTTTCGGGAAGACCTGCTGTTCACGCACCGCGGCCTGAGCGGCCCGGCGGTGCTGCAGGTGTCGAGCTTCTGGCAACCCGGTACGCCGCTGCGCATCGACCTGGCGCCCGGGCGGGAGCTGCGTGCCGAGCTGCTGCAGGCCAAGCTCGTTTCGCAGCGCCATCTGGGCAATGAGCTTGCCGAACTGATCCCGCGCCGGCTGGCCGACGCATGGCTCGCCGCGACGCCGGCACTGGCACAGCGCCCGATGCCGGAGCAGCGCGATCGCGATCTGGCCGCGTTGGCCGAGCGGCTGCAGCACTGGGCGCTGAAGCCGCAAGGCACCGAGGGCTACCGCAAGGCCGAGGTGACTGCCGGCGGCGTCGACACCCGCGAGCTCAGCTCGCAGACGATGGAGAGCCGGCGCGTGCCGGGGCTGTTCTTCATCGGCGAGGTCGTCGACGTGACCGGCTGGCTCGGCGGCTACAACTTCCAGTGGGCCTGGGCCAGCGCGGCGGCCTGCGCCAGCGCGCTGCGGCCCGTTGCAGCGGGAACTGCAAACGCGCTATAATCGACGTCTTCGCTGGAACACCAACCGAAAATCAACCCGCCCATGACTACGATTCGCGTCAAAGAAAACGAGCCATTCGACGTGGCGCTGCGCCGCTTCAAGCGCACCATCGAAAAGCTCGGCTTGCTGACCGATCTGCGTGCCCGCGAGTTCTACGAGAAGCCCACCGCCGAGCGCAAGCGCAAGAAGGCGGCTGCAGTGAAGCGCCACTTCAAGCGCGTGCGCAGCATGCAGCTGCCCAAGAAGCTGTTCTGATTTCTGCGGCGCCCTTCGCGCCCGCGGTCCATGCCCTGCAAAAGCCCGCGCCACGCGGGCTTTTTCAATGGCGCAGCCCGCCCTCCACGGAGCCCCGAATGAGCCTGAAAGACCGAATCACCGAAGACATGAAGGACGCGATGCGCGCGAAGGACGCGCCGCGGTTGCTGACGATCCGCGGCCTGCTCGCCGCGTGCAAGCAGCGCGAGGTGGACGAACGCATCGTGCTCGACGACGCCGCCGTCATCGCGATCATCGACAAGCTCGTGAAGCAGCGCAAGGATTCGATCGCCCAGTTCAGCGCCGGCAACCGCCCCGACCTGGTCGAGAAGGAATCGGCCGAACTCAAGGTGCTGGAGGCCTATCTGCCGCAACGCCTCGGTGCCGACGAAGTCGCTGCACAGGTTGCCGCCATCGTCGCCGAACTCGGCGCCAAAGGCCCCGGCGACATGGGCAAGGTGATGGCCGCGGTGAAGGTCAAGCTCGCGGGCCAGGCCGACATGGCGCTGGTCTCGGCGGCCGTCAAGAAAGCGCTCGCGCCATGAGCGCGCCGATCGTTCAGCAGCTCAGCGCCGATGTCTGCGTCGCGCCGCAACTCGATCCCGCCGCGATGGCGTGGGCCGCGCAGGCCGGGTTCAAGAGCGTGATCAACAACCGGCCCGACTTCGAAGCCGGCCCCGGCCAACCCACCAGCGCACAGATCGAGGCGGCCGCGGTCGCGGCCGGGCTGCGCTACGAGTTCCTGCCGGTGGCGCCGGCAGTGCAGACGCCCGACGAGATCGCCCGCTTTGCGCAATTGCTCGCCGACCTGCCCAAGCCGATCCTGGCGTTCTGCCGCAGCGGCACGCGCTCCGGCAAGCTCTTCCACGCCGCGACCGGCACCTGAAGCCGGCGGAGCCGCGGGACTACAGGCCGGCGATCTTCATCCGGTCGATCAGCACCGAGCCGATCGTCTTGCTGCCCATCGTGTAGAGGTCGGCGCCGACACCGACGATGCCCTGGAACATCTGGCGCAGGTTGCCGGCGATCGTGACCTCGTGCACCGGGTACTTGATGCGCCCGTTCTCGACCCAGAAACCGGCCGCGCCGCGCGAATAATCGCCGGTCACGTAGTTGACGCCCTGCCCCATCAGCTCGATCACGAACAGGCCGCGCCCGAGCTTGCGCAGCATCGCATCGAGATCGTCGCCGGCCTGCGTCAGCCGGCTCGTCAGCGCCAGGTTCTGCGACCCGCCCGCGTGGCCGGTGGTGCGCCGGCCGAGCTTGCGTGCCGAATAGGTCGACAGGAAGTAGCCCTGCACGACGCCTTCGCGCACGACGTCGCGCGGCCGTGTCAGCACGCCTTCGTCGTCGAACGGCGCACTGCCCTTGCCGCGCGGCGTGTGCGGGTCTTCGGTGATGTCGATGTGTTCCGGCAGCACGCGCTGGCCCAGGCTGTCGAGCAGGAAGCTCGACTTGCGGTACAGCGCGCCGCCGCTCGTCGCCTGGACATATGCACCGAGCAAGCCGGCCGCGAGCGACGACTCGAACAGCACCGGTACCTCGCAGGTCT
>Ga0068867_100003390_pt1 | contig 11211 bp, 6 predicted proteins | sample KBSMisM32_FD_65649 | JGI IMG/M metagenome (GOLD analysis project Ga0068867, IMG submission 65649) | Miscanthus rhizosphere microbial communities from Kellogg Biological Station, Michigan, USA - KBS Miscanthus M3-2 | ecosystem: Host-associated > Plants > Roots > Rhizosphere > Soil ...
TACGTCAGCGGCGAGCGCTCGTGCAGGATCGTGCGTCCCTGCTCGGTCTCCGGGTCGCCCATGCGCGTGGTCAGTTGCGCCCGGAACGATGCCCAGTAGGGCGGTATACTATTTAACAAAGTCACAAGGTTGGACGGACCCACGATGTCGACGCCGCAGGCGAACTCGTCCGGCGTCATCGTCAGGCCGGCCAGTGTCGCGTAGCCGCCGTAGCTGCCACCCATGATCGCGACCTTGTCCTTCGTCGTGATGCCCTGCCGAATCGCCCAGTCGACCGAGTCGAGCAGGTCGTCGTGCATCTTGCGGCCCCACTGCAGGTCGCCGGCATTGACGAATGCCTTGCCGAATCCGGTCGATGCGCGGTAGTTCACGCTGAGCACGGCGTAGCCGCGGTTCGCGAGCCACTGGTGATAGCTGTTGTAGCCATAGTCGTCGCGGCCCCAGGGTCCGCCGTGCACGAACAACACCATCGGCACCGGGTGCGCGGCTTTGCCGCTGCCGGCCGGATCGGTTTCGAGCGGAAGCGTGTAGTAGCTGACGAGCTTCAGGCCATCGCGCGCCGCGATCTCGACCGGGTGCATGACGGAGAGTTTTTCGTGCGCCAGCGCCGGGCGCACGTCGAACCAGAACGCCGCCTTGCCCGCGGAACGATCGTAGAGGTAGTACTTTGCCGAAGCATCCGAACGCGTCAGCACCACGACCCAGAACCTGTCGTCGAAACTTTCGCTGACGATGTTGACTTCGCCATCGCCGAGCGTCTTGAGGTAGTCGAAGTCCTTGCTGATCGCCGGATCGAGCACGGTCCATTCGTTGCGCAGGTAATCGACCGCGACGGCGCGCACGACCTCGGTCTTCGGATCCACGAAGACGTTGCCGACATCCGCGTGCGGGTCCTGATGCAGCAACGTGCGCTTGGCACTCGTCAAGTCGATGGAGAACAGCGCCGCCGTGTCGCGTTCGCGGCTGTCGATCATATAGATGGTCTTGCCGTCACGAGTCAGTCCGATCACGCTCGTCGTCAGCCCGTCGCCCTGCGGCACCTTGGTGAACAGTTTCCAACCCTTGCCGCTGCGCTTGAACCACTCGCTGCTGCCGTCCGGCAGGGGCTTGTTGGCAAGACGCAAGCTGAAATCGTCGTCGACAATGAAGCCGCCGTAGCCGTCGTTCTTGAGCAGGCGTTCGCGCTTGCCGGTTTTCAGGTCGATCAGCGTCGGATCGAAATACTTGTCGTTGCGGTCATTGGCATTGACCAGGACCTTTTCCGGATGCTTCGGACTCAGTGCGCCGACGTCGGCACGCGCGTTCTTGAACGGCGTCAGGTCGGTCTGCTTGCCGCTGTCGAGGTCGACGCTGTAGATGTGGAAATTCTCGTTTCCGCCTTCGTCCTGCGGATAGAGCAGGTGCTTGCCGTCGTAGGCGAAATAGAAACTGCGCACGCCGCGCTTGCGGTCATGGGTCACGACTTTGGCCTGGTCCGGGTGCTCGCGCGGAGCGACGAATACGTTGAGCACACCGTCTTCCGGGGCGACGTAGCCGAGCCAGCGGCCATCGGGACTGATCTGGCCACCGGTGCGCTCGGGGTTGCCGAACAGCACCTGGCGCGGAATCAGCGGCGGCGGCGCGACAGCGGCGGCCTTCGCCGGCGTGGCCGCAGGTGGCGCGGGCTGGTCGGATTTCTGCGCCGTCGAACAGGCCGCGAGAAGCGCTGCAACGAGGACAACGGCAGAGAGACGTGAACACAGCGTCATGGATCATCCTCGGCATCACAAAGGTGCCCAAATTGTACATGCGTTGCGGGAGTACAGTTTTCCTTTGACAGCCGGCAAATTGATGGTTTTGAACACAGTGGCTACACTGCCAGCAGGACGACAGAGGTCGCGTGATGGATCATAGGGTCAAGGGACTGGGTTCGGCGCTGGCGATTCTCCTCGGAGCGGCATGCGGCGCTGCATCGGCGCAATCGTCCACCTGGCGAGTGGCAAACTACGGCACCGAATTTTCTACGGCTGGAATTGCCCCGCAAGCCCTCGCGCTCGACGCCAGCAACGATCCATACGCATTCGCTTTCGTTGCCAACGGCGCCGAGTCTGCGATTCGCCTTTCGCATTATCACGGCGCGGACGGAACCATCATCTGGCAACGAGACGTCGCATTGTCCGAGGCGCCGTGGTTTCCCTTCTCCACTTACAACAGCGGACGGCCGACTGCGGCGCTGGCCAGCGTCGGTACCGATGCGGTACTGGCCGCGACGAATTACGACACGCAGTTCTACGGGCGGATTGCACGCTACGCGGTCGGCAACGGCGATCTCGTGTGGGAAAATGCCGAGCATGCGCCCACTGCCGTGGCGTACGAAGCGGTTGCGGTCGATGCGGCCGGCAATGTGATCGCAGCCGGTGCCGCGGGCGACATTGACGTCAGCCCAACGAAAGGTCACGTGGCGAAGTTCCACGCAGGTGACGGCTCACTCGCCTGGAGCGTCGATCTCGATGCCGCTGCTTGCGGCGCGGGATCCAGCCTCTGGTTTCAATTCACGACCGTCAGCGTCGACGACAACGGAGACGTCGTCGCCGGCGGGTTTTCCCCATACGAACACGCGTTTCCGTTCTGCGCGTTCAAGCTGAGCGGGATCGATGGCTCGGTGAAATGGACCTATGCATACCTGCCACACGGGGCCAGTTTCGTGAGCGTGGCAGTGGATGGCGGCGGCGATCCAGTCTTCGCAGTCGGGTCCGATTCCAATTACAGTTTGGCCATCGTCAAGGTCGACGGTACGGCCGGAACAAAGGTCTGGTCCCGTGACCCCGTCTCGGCTCAGCCATCGGGCTTTGGCGTGCAGCCCTTCGTGCTGACCCCAAACGGCGATGTTGTCGTTTCGGCGGCCGGCACGCGCGGGTATGCATCTACAGACGGCCATCTGCTCTGGCCGCAGGACGCACCAGCGAGTGGCGTTCCGACCATCGACTCGTCCGGCAATATCGTAATCGTCAGCAACGACTGGTCCAACGGCAAGATCAATCTGTTTCGCCTTTCGATCGCGGACGGCTCGGTGCTGTGGAGTACCGGTTACGCGCTCGATACGGTCGGCTACTGGGACTACCCGAATTTGGTCATTGGCGACAGTGCCGGGCATTTCCTCGCGCTGCAGTCATTTTCGCAACTTTGCTGCGAGGACAAGCAGTCGTTGCTTATTCGCGGCAACGCGAGCGATGGCAGTATCGACTGGCATGTGAGCGACCGCAATGTGGCTCCGAGCAACGCGATCCAATTCGAGCCGAACCCGGTATTTTCGCGCACCTCGGCGCCGACTCCGGATGGTGGAATCGTCGGAGTCGGTACAGCGTACCTGGGCGTGCCGGAAAACGCGCGCGGCCCGGCCGATCGCATTACCGTCATCAAACGTTCGCTCGATGACGGACATCTCCTGTGGCGCGCGGTTCCCGACCTCGGCCTGGAGTATTGCGTTCCTTCTTCGCTGGTCGTCGACGGCAACGGCGACGTGATCATTGGCGGCTCCTGCAACGGCAAGGGACAGACGATCAAGTTCGGTGGCAGCGACGGACACGTGTTGTGGGCCGCGTCGAAGCAGGATGGCTGCGATTACGCGGCTATCGATTCGGTGTCAGTGGACTCGGGCAATAACGTCTATGCGACGGGGTGGTGCGAACCTCCAAATTCCTATCTGCAGCTCACGGTCAGGTTCGACGGCGCGACAGGCGCCCCGTCGTGGCAGAAACTGACCGCTGCGGCAGCATCCAGCTATTCGCAGTTTCTCGTTGGAGCGGATTCCGCGGGCGGCGTCATCGTTGCCGGGACCGAAAACCTGACCGGGGACCCGAATTCCGCCGCCGTGAGCCTGATCGTCAACAAACTGCATGCAGTGGACGGCTCTCCGGTGTGGTCTCAACACTTCGACCCGCCGGAGAACGGCTTTGAATCGCTTGCCGCGCTGGCGTTGTATTCGAATGGCGACGTGGCCGTGGCCGCTATCGAGTCGCTCGCCACTTCGAATACGCTTGCGGCGCGATTGCGTGCCGTCGATGGCGCGATCAAGTGGGCGACACACGACACCGCGCCCGAGATGGCCGGCGTTACGCCGAGGGCAATGACTCTTGATGCGCAGGAGAACGTCCTGTTGGCTGGCGGCGCGGGTGCCTGGAAATACAGCGGCGCCACCGGAACGCGCAGTTGGATTCTGCATGGTCTGCCTGCCTCCGTCACCGGTGAGTCTCTCAACGATGTGATCGCCGCACCGGACGGCACTGTTGCCGTGACCGGCGCCTGCAACGTTGCCGGTCGCTCTGTCCCGAACCTTTGCGTCGTCGATATTGCATCTGCCACGGGCCTGCCGGTCTGGACTGCAGTGGACTTGCCGGCCGAACCGGGCTACAGCGTCGGTATCGGACTGGTTGCCGGCGCCGATGGAGCCATGGTCGTTTCAGGCAACTACGCGGTGCCCAATGCCTCGCCGTGGTCGCTGGTGCGCGTCATCGGGCCGAGTACCGATGATCTGTTTCCAAACGGATTCGAGCCGTAGCAGGCGCGGGTTTTATTCGCCGAGCGCCTCGCGCAGGAATTCCGGCATCGCCAGCGCGGCCTTGTGCATCTCGGCGTTGTAGTAGCGCGTGGCAAATGTCTTGGTCGCGGCGCCGCGCTCGCGGAACGCCGACAAGTCGGTACCCTTGCGCGCGAGCGTCGCGCTCCACCAGCCGGTCGGATAACACGGCTGCGGGAAAGTCAGCGTGCGCAGGGCGTGGAAACCGGCGCCTTTCATCGCCTTGCGCATCGACTGCAGCAACGGCAGGTGCGCGAGCGGCGATTCGCTCTGCTGCACGAGGATGCCGCCCTGGCGCAGCGCTTTCAGGCACGAGACGTAGAACGCCTCGTTGAACAGGCCTTCGGCCGGGCCGATCGGGTCGGTCGAATCGACAATGACGACATCGAGCGATTCCGGCTCGCACTCGGCCATCCACTTGATGCCGTCGATGAACAGCAGCTGCGCGCGCGGATCGTTGTTCGACTCGCACAGCTCGGGAAAATAGCGTTCGGCCAGGCGCGTGACGCGCTCGTCGATCTCGACCTGGATCGCGCTCTCGACTTCGTCGTGCTTGAGCACTTCGCGCAGCGTGCCGCAATCGCCGCCGCCGATGATGACGACGCGCTTGGCGCGAGCATGAGTGAACAGAGCCGGGTGCGACATCATCTCGTGATAGAGGAAGTTGTCGCGCGTCGTGACCATCATGCAGCCGTCGATGACCATGACGTTGCCCCAGTCGGTGCTCTCGTAGATCTCGATCGACTGGAACGGCGTCTGCTCGGCATGCAGCCGCTGCTTGACGCGAAAGCCGATCGACGAGCCGGAATAGTCGTGCTGCTCGGTGAACCAGCTGTGTTCTTGGTCCGACATGACTTGAGTCCGGGTGAATGGTGCGGAAAGGGCCGCGATTGTAGCTGTTCCGGTGCGCGGGCACACAACGTTACAATGGCGCCGTGGCGACCCCGCGGCGTAGAAGGCTTCCGGTCGCCAGCCCACTTTCGTCAAGGCCCGCCGCTGCGACGCTCATCTCGTTTGAGGAAGCTCTGAACAAGTCTGCACAGGCGTCACCGATCAGGTCCACGATTTGTTTCGAGGTTTGAAGGTGATGCCCAGAAGGTCCGCAGCCCGCGCCGCGCGGCTTGCCCAGGCAGCCAGCCTGGGCGGCGCCACGCAACACGACCTGCGAACCTTCTGAACATCATGCCACCTGTGCAGACTTGTTCAGAGCTTCCTTCGGAGACAACGATGACGAAGCATTGGAACGTCGATGCCGCGCGCGCGCAGTATGCGATCCCGCACTGGGGCGAAGGCTACTTCGATGTCGACGGCCGCGGCCGCCTGACTGTGCGTCCGCGTGGCGGCGACGGCCCGGCGCTGGCGTTGCCCGAGATCGTCGATGCGGCGCGCGCGCGCGGTTCGCGGCTGCCGCTGCTCGTGCGTTTCGCCGATATCCTGCACCACCGCCTGGCGCGGCTGCAGGGTGCATTCGCCCAGGCGATGGCCGACTGGGACTACGCCGGCGGCTACACCGCCGTGTACCCGGTCAAGGTCAATCAGCAGAAAGGGGTGGCCGGCGAGCTGGCGTCGGCCGGCGGCGCCGGCTTTGGCCTGGAGGCCGGCTCCAAGCCGGAGCTCATGGCCGTGCTCGCCTTGGCGCATCCGGGCAGCATCGTGATCTGCAACGGTTACAAGGACCGCGAATACCTGCGTCTGGCGCTGGTCGGGCGCAAGCTCGGCCTGCGCGTGTTCATCGTGATCGAGAAGCCGTCCGAACTCGCACCAGCACTCGAGGAGGCGAAGGCGCTCGGCGTCGAACCGTTGTTCGGCGTGCGCGTGCGCCTGACCAGCCTGGGTGCCGGCAAGTGGCAGAACACCGGCGGCGAGAAATCGAAATTCGGGCTGACGCCGCGCCAGCTGCTGACGCTGGTCGACGAGCTCAAGGCGGCGAACCTGACCCAGTCGCTGCGCCTGCTGCACGTGTTCATGGGCTCGCAGATTTCGAACGTGCGCGACATCGCCGCCGGCATGCGCGAGGCGACGCGTTACTTTGTGGAATTGTGCAAACTCGGCATGCCGATCGGCTACGTCGACGTCGGCGGCGGTCTCGGCATCGACTACGAGGGCACGCGTTCGCGCTCGGCCTGCTCGGTCAACTACGGATTGGACCAGTACGCCGCGACGATCGTGCAGCCGCTGATGGAGGCGTGCGGCGAACATGATCTGGCCCCGCCGCACGTGATCAGTGAAACCGGCCGGGCGATGGTGGCGCATCATGCCGTGCTGGTCGTCAACGTCAGCGATATCGAACGCGCGCCGGAAGGACGCATTCCGCCTACCGATGCCGACGAACCCGCCGCGCTGCGCCGCCTGCGCGAAATCCACGGCGAGATCGATGCGCGCTCGGTCATCGAGTTGTACCACGAGGCGCAGCATCACTGGACCGAAGGCCACGCGCTGTTTGCGCTCGGCCAGCTCACGCTGCGCCAGCGCGCGCGGCTCGACGACGTCTACTACGCGATCGTCAATGCGCTGCGCGTGCGCTTGAAGCCGGAGGAGCGCGCGCATCGCCAGGCGGTCGACGAGCTCAACGAAAAGCTTGTCGACAAGTACTTCGTGAACTTCTCGATCTTCGAATCGATCCCCGATGCCTGGGCGATCGACCAGGTCTTTCCGATCGTGCCGATCTCGGGCCTCGACCTCGCGCCGGACCGGCGCGGCGTGATCGCCGACCTGACCTGCGATTCGGACGGACGCCTGGATCAGTACGTCGATGCCGAAGGCGTCGACGTCAGCCTGCCGCTGCACGCGCCGATTCCGGGTGAACCGTACCGGCTCGGCATCTTCCTCGTCGGCGCCTACCAGGAGGCACTCGGCGACATCCACAACCTGTTCGGCGACACCGACGCGGTCAACGTGCGCCTGACCGATCACGGCACGTTCGAGTTCTCGCACGTCCGTCGAGGCGACACCACCGACGTGATGCTGGACTATGTCGGCTACGATCTGGCCGGCCTGCGCGAGGCGTACCGAGAGAAGATCCTCTCCGCGGGCATCGACGGCGACAGCGCGCGCGTCACGGCAATACTCGAGGCCGGGCTTACCGGCTACACGTACTTGGCGGAAAGCGATGATGTCTGAAGAGGCGTCTTGTTGAAACCGGACGGAGGAATGGTGACGTGAGTGAACTGAAGGCTGGATTTGTCGGCTTGGGCGCTATGGGCCATCCGATGGCGGGCCACCTGCATCGCGCAGGGCTGCTCGTCGCAGTCAGCAACCGCAGTCCTGCAAAAGCGCAGGCATTCGCGGCCGAGCACGGCGTGGCCGCGCCGGCGACGCTCGCCGAACTTGCGCTGCTGTGCGACGTCATCGCGCTGTGTGTCAGCGCCGACGCTGACGTGCTCGGCGTGGTGCGCGAGATTGCGGCGCACGCCAGACCGCACACGATCGTCATCGATCATTCGACCGTATCGCCGGAGACCGCGAAGCAGGCGCACAAGTTGATGCGCGAGGCCGGCGGCGATTTCCTCGACGCGCCGGTGTCCGGCGGCGTCGAAGGCGCGAAGAATGGCAAGCTGTCGGTCATGGCTGGCGGCGATGCCGAAACATTGGCGCGCGTGCGTCCGATGCTCGACGCCTACGCGGCGAAGATCGGCCACATGGGCGCGGTCGGCGCGGGACAGAGCACGAAGGCGGTGAATCAGGTGCTCGTTGCCGGCATCGCGCAAGGTGTCTGCGAGGGGCTCGCGCTCGGCGAAGCGCTAGGCCTGGATCCGGCCGTGCTGCTGCCGACGCTGGCGAGCGGAGCTGCCGGCTGCTGGTTTCTCGACAAGCGCGGCGCGACGATGCTGCGCAACGAATTCGCCGGCGGCTTCAAAGCCGCACTCTTGCACAAGGATCTCGGCATCGTGCAAAAAATTGCGCAGCAGGCCGGCACTGACCACAGCATCGTCGACAAATCCATGGCTGACCTCGCCGAGTTGATGGCGCAGGGCCGCGGAGACGAGGAACATTCTGCGGTGATCCGGCTGAAGCGGCCCAGGAAATAACCGTGGCGCGAGCGAACCGGTTCGCGCTTTGAAAAATTCAATCGCGCAGAGTTGAACGAACTTTCCCACGGTTGGTACTCACGACCGAAGCCGCCGAACTTCGCCTTCACGAAAACGCAGCAGTTGCGATGCTAGGTTTCGCGGCACAGCCGATCGAGTCGACGCCGGAGCGTGCCATGCAGGAAAGGATTGGATTGACCACGCTTGCGGCCGCCGCGATCGCCGCGCTTCACCCTGCGCCCGCGCGCGCAACCGATTGGCTGCAGTTCGGCTATGACATGGCGCACAGCGGATTCAACAGCGCCGAGACCGGCTATCCGACCGTCGGCGGCAACACGGTGCCGTACCACTATCAGCTTCCCGCGGGGACCGACAAGATCGACGGCGCACCGGTTTATGTGGGCGATGTGCCAACCGCCGCGGGCACGAGGAATCTCTTGTTCGGGCTGAGCAACAACGGCACGATCATTGCGCTGGACGCCGATTCGACGACTTTGAGTGTGATCTGGTCGCGAAAGCCGACGGGTATCAGCAAGCCTGGCCAGCGTGGCTTCGGCTCGCCGGTGGTCGATCCCGGTCTGCAATATGTGTATGCATACGGCTTCGATGGAAAAGTTCATAAGTATCATATTGGCGACGGTACCGAGGTCGTAGCCAGCGGCTGGCCCGCGGTCGTGACGCTGAAGGCCAACGTCGACAAGGGCGCCGCCGGCCTCAGCATCGCCACCGCGCAGAACGGCTCGACCTATCTGTACTCTGTCACGGATGGATTCATTGGTGACGCCGGCGACTATCAAGGCCACCTGACGACCATCGACCTTGCGACCGGCGTCGCGAAGGTGTTCAACTCGTTGTGCAGCAACCTGACGTTTCTCTTCGTCGAGAACGGCAAGACGACTCAGCCGAACCAGACCGACTGTGCCGCGAAGCAGAACGGTATCTGGGGACGTCCGGGCGCAGTCTACGATGCGGGCACCGATCGCGTTTTCATCTCCACCGGCAACGGCCCGTTCAATGCCGCTGTTTTCAGTTGGGGTGATAGCGTCCTCGCGCTGAGTCCCGACGGAGGCGGAAGCGGCAACGGCAATCCGGTCGACAGCTTCACGCCGACGACTTTTCAGAATCTGAAAGACACCGACGCCGATCTCGGATCGGGATCGATTGCCATCGTTCCTGCACCACCCGGGGCTGGCGCGAACTACCAGCACCTGGGAATTCAGGCCGGGAAGGATGGCTGCGTGCGCCTGCTGCGGCTCGACGATCTCTCGGGTCAGAATGCTCCCGCACACACTGGCGGCGAACTGCAAGCGATCGATTTCCGCGGCGTTGCGACGAACTGCGCGGACGGCAGTGACATGCCCGAGATTCGCGCGCAGCCGGCGGTGTGGGTCAATCCGTCCGACGGCGCGGTCTGGGTCTACGTCGCCAGTCACGGCAACGGCTTTGCCGCGTATCGCGTCAGTGTTTCCGCGGGCGTACCGGCGCTTGGCGAGCAATGGACACAGAACGACAGTGATCCGACATCGCCAGTCGTGGCGAACGGCGTCGTTTACTACCTGTCCGGAGGCAAGTTGCGCGCTTACGATGCCGTCACCGGCGTCGCGCGAGTGACCGGCGGCGCCTGGACCAGCACATCGTTCAGCGGACCGCACTGGCAGAGCCCGGCGCTCGTGAACGGCCGGCTCTACCTTTTTGACGAGGCCAACCCGTCAAACCTCTGGGTATACCAGCTCGACGGTGCCTTCAAGTCCGGTTTCGAATAGCCGCGCGGGTGCGTGCGCCCTACTGATTCGGCGTCTGCTTCATCGGAATCGCCTTGACCCCGTTCTCGGCCAGGGTCGCCTTGGCCGCTTCGGTTTCGCTGGCGTTCGAGTAGGGACCGACGATCACGCGGTTCCAGGTTTTGCCGTTGATCGTGATCGATTGCACCTTTGCCACGATGCCTAAAAGTGCAAGTTTTGCTTTTGCCTCATCGGCGGCCCGGGCTTCCGCGTAGGAGCCGGCCATCAGCACGTAGCGTCCGCCGGCATCGGCAGCTGGGGTCGGTGTCGCCGCGGTCGCTTGCGCTGCGTTCGCCGCGGTGCCGGCCTGCGTTTGCGCAGCCTGCTGCTGCTGGCGTTGCTGTTCGGCGCGCGCCTTGGCCGACAGTTCGGCGTCCGGAATGACGACTTCCATTTCCGGCAGCACCGAGTAGAAATCGTAAGTCTTCTTCGGCGGCGCCGGTTTCCTGGCCGCGTCCTCGGCGACCGCCTGTTCGGATTCCTTCGGCGCGGTCGCCTCGGGATTCGGCTGCGGCAGGTTCTTCTTGCGCAGCATCGGCGCCCAGTCCTTGACCAGGATCAGCGCCGACAGGCCGAGTCCGAGCAATACGCCCAGGCACAGCCAGATCCATGCCGGCCAGGATTGCTTCTCGTTGCCGCGATAGGCCTGCTTGGTGCGTTTGGTAGCCATCACATTTTCTCCGGCGCCGACACGCCGAGCAGGTCCAGTCCATTCTCGAGCGCCTGGCGCGTGGCCATGGCCAGCGCGATGCGCGCGTCACGCAGGTCGACGTCGTCGACGATGAACTGGTGCGCGTTGTACCAGGTGTGAAAAGCATAAGCGAGATCGCGCAGATACTGCGCGATC
>Ga0068867_100003391_pt1 | contig 11210 bp, 9 predicted proteins | sample KBSMisM32_FD_65649 | JGI IMG/M metagenome (GOLD analysis project Ga0068867, IMG submission 65649) | Miscanthus rhizosphere microbial communities from Kellogg Biological Station, Michigan, USA - KBS Miscanthus M3-2 | ecosystem: Host-associated > Plants > Roots > Rhizosphere > Soil ...
AATGACTGATGATTTCGGCAGGGAAGCGATGACGATGATAAAGAGAGTCGGTGCGCATCCTTGCAGTATGCCGCACCAACTGCGGGATCGCCTTTTAGACAATTAACCTGACAATACCTTTCAAAACAGTGTTTCTTCGCTTCTTGTAAACTTTTTTCGAGAGTGTCGGTATTTTTCTTTGAAGAAAGATTTGTCTAGCCCTTTGAGACTCGACAGACAATATACAGCGATTTTACTTAATCCATTCTGAGCCTATCCTGAAATCCCGCAGAAACTCGGCGCCAGCGCGAATAACCAAATAGAACCCCAGAGCCGTGAGAAAGAGGGAGAACATGAGAATAACCCATGACGATTTGCCACGCCCTTTATAGGTCTTGACCACGGCCCAAGCCGCGCCACCCAATAGTATTAGGCCCACTATTATCCGCAATATCAGCATTGGTCAATTGCGACCTTGGTCTTCAACCTTACAAGACTAATTCATACAAGAGAATGCCTATTCCCATGACTAACGCAGAGATTCCAGCTAATAAGATCACAACCGGTTCAGCGCGTTTAGAACGCACAGGACTTGACTGCATCAGCACTTCTCGCAGACCTCCGTGGAGGGCCAGGACAATCTCAAAAATGCCGACGATAAAAAGAATAGAGGCAAAAATAATTTTCCACATTGCTATAGAATTCTACTACAAGGCTCCAATTCCTTCGCCGATCGGCGGCGAGGGTGGCGTCAACGGATTCAGCAGTTGACAGCTTCATTACTACCAACCGCATTAGTAACCGCGACGGGTGTGCTCGGCGGCATCCATTGGCTAGATTGCGATCTTCCGAGTTGATCAAATCTTTGGGGAGGTTCGATCATCAAGCATACTGAGCGCCGGAGAATCGCATTGCCTCTGACCCTGGCACGCACGTAAAACCTCTGGAGCAACAACGAGACTCACCTATCTTGGCGGCCGATCGCTCTCATTCGATCGAGACAACGCCAACCAACTGACTGATATTACTACTGGATCTCTCGGTCAAGGTTACCCGGGAACCAAAACGGCGAATCCGCCAACACCAGTCACGCTTTTCGTTACTCCGGTTCGCGATGCGTTGAAGCTTGTTTTTTGTTCGGCGAGATGCTTCATCATAAGTGGTTGACGTAGTTGCGTAGGCGATCCGCTCGAGCGCAACATTCGGTGCTCGCCTTTTGAATGGCGTCGAATAGCAAAGAAAGTTATTAGTATCAAAATAATGCCCAGGCTTGGCCCACGCATTTTGTTCTTAGCATGTTGTTGCCTGTGTCCTTTCGATGGAAGCGCGCAGTCGCGTGGACCAAAGGTTATTGAGCGGGTGGTGGTGATGGGCTATCGCCGGTTATCGGAGCGTGACATACGTGCGCACATACGAATGCGCCCGGGCCAATTATTTACGTATGAGTTAGGGCGACGCGATCTAGATCGAATTCTGGCTACAGGACTTTTCGACACAAAGCAAACTAGAGTTTTTGGAGAAAGCGGTGTGCGAGGTGGTGTGGAAGTAGTTTTCGAGGTCGTCGAAATGCCCTTGATTTCAAAAGTGACTTTCAAGGGCCGGTACTGTCAACTTAAGTGAAAAGTGCATGAAAGGGACACCAGAGGTTGGCCCTAAGGAGAGTTAGCCCCCAACATGCGGTAGTAAGATCGCCCAAAGAATCGTTAAGTTGACAATACCGCTGTGCGAGTTCTTCAACGATGGCGGCCTCGCGCGTTGGTGGGAGTTGCAAATTCGCCAGCCGCCGTCTGATTTCCGGTTTCCAGTCAGGCATCGTTGCGCTACTTTGGGCTTTCGAACTGCGTGAAAGTTTCATTTGGAGACGCGCAGATTGGAGAAATGCGCGACCGTTCCCGTTCCAACCCACAATGCAATCTGCCCTGCGCTTTGTCCGTGCTTGAGATCGTTGACTACCAGGACAGGCTGCGGCTCGTCATGCACGTACAAGCGCGCCTTGTCGCCGCGCACCTCGATCTTCACTTTCGTCCACTCGCCCGGCGCGAGGTCTACGTAACTTTCGTACTTTTCTGGGAACTCCTTGCGCAATCGCTGCCACGGGAAGTCAGGGTAAGAGATGTACTGCGTCGAATGGTTGCGCCGCACTTGATCGTCGGCGCGGCCATTCGTCGGGCGCAGGTAAAAGCATTCGTATTTCGCCGCGTCAGGCGAGACGCGGAAAGCTACGCCGACGAAGCCGCGTGCGCCTGCCCCCGCAGCGGCGCCAGGTTCACCCGTCAGTTCGATTTCGATCACACCGTCCTGAAATTCAGTCTTATTCAATATGACGAGCTGAATTCCGTCTGCGACGTTGGTCGGCGCAACATCAGTCGCGCGCAACGCTTTGCGCCCCTTGTAGGTCACTTGTTCCGTTTTTACATTGCGGGGCTGCAGCTCGTTGGGATTGTCCAGTGGAATGGTTGTGGTCTTGATCTGTGTGAACCCCGTACTCAACGCCAGCGTCCAAACAGCGATCAAGATAAACATGAGTTGTTTCATCAACCGGCGCGCACGGAAGCGCGGGTCTCGCCAAAGTCTTTGCATAATCCCCCTTGTTCAAATTATTGACTTCTTAAAGCGATCATCGGATCAACCTGCGTCGCCCGCCGCGCCGGACGCCAACAGGCCAGCAGCGCTACGGTGACCAGCAACAGCGCGATTCCTGCAAACGTCAAGGGGTCGTTTGTGCTGACGCGAAACAATAGACTGGACATCCAGCGCGTGAGGAAGAACGCCGCCGACAAGCCAATCACAATGCCGATCAGCGCAGGCGTCATGCCTTGTCGGATGACCAGCCTGGACACGTCACGGCGTCGCGCGCCGAGCGCCATCCGGATGCCCAGTTCGCGCGTGCGACGGCTGACCGAATAGGCCGTGACGCCGTAAATGCCAATGCAGGCTAGCAACAGCGCAATCACCGCAAAAAGCGCGAACAAGATGAGCGACAATTGCCGCCCGGCGTTCGCCTCCGTCATCACCGTTTCCATCGTCTTCACATCGGAAACCGGTTGCAGCGGGTCGAGCTCTTGCACCACGCCACGGACGGCGGCAGCGACGGCGGCTGTACCCAGCGACGAACGCACGGTAATCCGCAGCGTCGCCCAGGGGACTTGCAGATTTGAGGTATACAGGTGCGGCTGGGAATCAAGCTGCAATCCGTCGTGCTTCACATCGCCGACAATGCCGACGACTTCGGCCCAGGCGGGGCCTAAGCGGGCCAGCTTCATTCGTTTGCCGAGTGCGTCTTCACCCGGCCAGAGCGCCTTCGCCGCGCTTTCGTTGATGACCACAACCAGGGGCGCATTCTCGTCATCGCGCTCAGTAAATGCGCGCCCGCGTAACAACGGAATTTTCCATGCCTGAAAATACGCGGCGTTGACGGTATGTCTGCCGACCTGAATCCCTTCGCCCGGTTTGAAAAGCGGGCGGCCTTCGACGAGCGGAGTGGCCGACGCATCGCTGCCCCGTATTGGCAAGTCATTGCTGATGGCAACCCCTTCCGTGCCCGGTAATTTTTCCAGCCGTGCGTTCAACTCCCGGATGAACGCACGACTGGCAGCGACGTCAACGTATTTCGCCTCCGTCGGCCAGACCAGCATCGTTGTCAACCGCGTGGCATCGAAGCCAGGATTGACCTGTTGCAGCCGCCAGAAGCTTTTGACGAGCAATCCCGCGCTCACCAGGACAACCAACGCCAGCGCGACTTCCGCCGCGACCAGTGCGCCGCGCGTGCGCTGGCTGGCGCCGGCAACAGCGTCGCGCCCGCCTTCTTTGAGCGTTTCATTCAAATTGACACGCGCGGACGTGAGCGCCGGAAGCACGCCGAAAACGATGCCCGTCAGCAAGGACGCGCCCAGCGCAAACATGAGTACGCGCCAGTCCAAGCGAATTTCCGCCAGGCGCGGCACAGCTTTCGGGCTGAGCGCCACCAGCAAGTTCAAGCCCCACGTCGCCAGCCCTACGCCGCCAATTCCGCCCGCGACCGCGAGCAACACGCTTTCGGTCAACAACTGCCGGATCAATCGCCCACGCCCCGCGCCCAGCGCCGCACGCAACGCGAATTCCTTGGTCCGGGTCGCGGCGCGCGCCATCGTCAAATTGGCGACGTTGGCGCAGACGATCAACAACACCAGCCCGACCGCGCCGAACAGCAACAGCAACGTAAGCTTCGTGTCTCCCACGACAAATTCGTGCAGTGCGACCAACCGCACGCCTTTACCGCCATAAAGGTCTGGATACTCCTGTCGCAGTCCCGCCGAGATCGCGTCCATGTCCGCTTGCGCCTGTGGCAACGTCACGCCGGGTTTGAGCCGCGCCAGCACGCTCAAATAAGGGTTGCGCCGCACGCTGGTCATGTCATCGCGCGAACTGGTGACGAAATCCGGCACGATTTGGCGCGGATTCGTCCAGAGATAAACGCCCGGTTCACGGAAGTCCGGCGGCATCACGCCCACAATGGTGGCAGGCTCGCCACTCAGCGTCAGCGACTGACCCACAACGTTGGCCTCGCCGCCAAACCGTTGTTGCCAATAGCTGTGACTCAGCAAGACCAGCCGCGCCGCGCCCGCCTGTCCGTCTTCCGGCGCGAAGCTTCTGCCCAAACGCGGCGCGACACCCAGCAACGCAAAATAATTTGCGGAGACGATGCGCCCATCCACACGTTCCGGTTGCCCCGTACTGCCCAGCGCAAAGCTCATATTGCAGTAGGCCGCCATTTGCGCGAACGACTGATTGCGCCGCTGGTAATCGAGAAAATCGGCAGGCGTATGCGGAGCCTGCTTCCGTGCCGCCTGCTCGCCCCAGACCCAAACCAATTGCTCCGGTTCGTGAAACGGCAGTGGCTTCAGCACAACGTGATAAACCACGCTGAAAATCGCCGTGTTCGCGCCGATGCCCAGCGCGAGGGTGATGACCGCAACCACAGTGAAACTGGGATGCTTGACGAGCATGCGCAAGCTGTAGCGCAGGTCCTGCCAGAGGTCCTCTAAGAATCTGCCGCCACGCACGTCGCGACACTCTTCCTTGATCTGCTCGACGCCGCCAAACGAGACCATCGCCCTGCGCCGCGCCCCCTCCGGGCTCATCCCGCGACGGATGTTCTCTTCGACCTCCCGCTCAAGATGGAAACGTAATTCCTCGTCTAGCTCTCGGTTGAGTTCAGACCGGCGGAAAAGCGCCAGAAACGGTGAGACAAGTTTACCCAGCATCATTGACCTCAGGGGTTCTGTAGAATAAGGGAGATCGCGCCCGCGAAACGCTCCCAGGAATCGGTTTCTGTGGCCAGTTGCTTCCGCCCGGCAGGAGTGAGCTTATAGAACTTGGCGCGGCGGTTGTTTTCAGAATCTCCCCACTCGGAGGCAACCAGCCCTTGCGCCTCCAGGCGGTGCAGCGCCGGATACAGTGAACCCTGATTGACCTTGAGCACGTCTCGCGACACTTGTTGGATTCGCTGCGCGATGTCCCACCCGTGAGTCGGGCCGGACTGGAGGGTTTTCAGCACCAGCAGGTCGAGCGTCCCCTGCAACAGGTCGATCTTCTGTTTAGTCATCCCTTCTCCTCTCGACCATCTACAAGAGAGAAGTGTAAAAGGGCTTCTTGTAGATTGTCAACAAGACGGCCCGCCGTTTTGCCTCGGCCATCAAATGTTGACTAACGGACTTCTCTCCGCCGGCAGATCTGTTCTTCCTCGATCACGATCAGCGCGACACCTTGAATCTTGATTTCATCACCGCGCGGTAGCCGGTCGCTCTATAAAGATGTCTCCCAACACGAAAGTGAGAGCCAATAATTCCGAAGACGAAAAGAAAACGTGGCGCGTGGCCAGGTGATTTGAAACGTCTCATCAATCGCTCCCGCAGGGGCGTTGGCTGATGTGAATTTTCCGCGCGGTTGTTACCATACGGAAGCACTTCGGCCTTCGCTGCGCTGGAGCTCCTCAACTTATCAGTAACGATCACGCGCGGCACATACTTCAAGTCCTTTAATAGCTTGCGGAAGAACTGCTTGGCGGCTTTCTTATCCCTATTGCTTTGGACCAGGATGTCCAAAACATCTCCATCCTGATCAACCGCGCGCCACAAGTAGTGAATGCGTCCATTGATCTTGAGAAACACTTCGTCGAGATGCCAGCGTTCGCCTGGCCGCGGAGTTCTTCCGCGGAGATTGTTAGCGTAGGTCTGACCGAACTTGAGGCACCATTCTCTGACGGTTTCAAGAGTGAGGACCACGCCCCGCATCGCCAGCATTTCTTCACTATCGCGGAAGCTCAAGGTGAAGCGAAAGTACAACCAAACACAATGACTGATGATTTCGGCAGGGAAGCGATGACGATGATAAAGAGAGTCGGTGCGCATCCTTGCAGTATGCCGCACCAACTGCGGGATCGCCTCTTTAGACAATTAACCTGACAATACCCGTGAACCAGTTCATGGTCTGCTGACGATATCTTTGGATAAGGCCAGACTACAACCACATGCAATGGGCGCTCTTTCACGCGAGTTATCCAACGCTCGAATGCACCGGACGCGACTGTGGGAGTATTCTGTCCCGCGCTCCGGTGCAACGAGTCCGATGGTTAAGTTGAGAGGCTGTTACCTTCTAAAGTCGCTGATTCCTTTCTCTCGTGGTCACGGAACAGTGACTCGTTTAGTAGAGCCGAAGCTGCCTCCAGTGTAAGTGCCACCCGCATTTAGGGTGGAACTGACTCCCGGACTGGAGTTGTTGAAGTTGACCGTTGTAGTGACTGAACTTCCCGGAGCGAGATTGCCCAGACTTTGCGGCAACGGCGTGCCAATAGTTGCTCCCAGCTTTGCAGTAGTCAACATCACATTATTGGCAGTAACGGCGCCGATGTTCTGGACCATTAGCGTGGCTACTACTGTTGATGCGTCTGAGCGGCTCAATGAGGAAGCCACAACGACATTGCTCCCGCCGCACGGAGTCGTGCAAACGGTTGTTGCCGTGGTAATGCTCAGAGCCCAGCCGCCAGCTATCGACCCGCCATCACCGGCGGCAAAATCAAACACATAAAGGCTCCATGTGCCATTCGGGTTTGTGCCGTTGTAAACGGATGCGAACGTCGCCGATCCAGCTGGAGCCGGTTCCTGATTGGCCCCACCTGGTGCAGGCGCCGGAAAGACGTCGCCGGCAAAGTAGGAAGTTGGTTTGAAACTGCCAGACACCGGAGTGCCCGGCTTTGGAACGAGACCGGCAGCGGTGTCCGTTAGTGTGTAGTTTATATTCACCCAGGGACTGCCGCCAATAACACCATCCAGGATGACAAACTTTTGGCCACCCGGTCCCACCAGCAACATGCCAACGTCCTCAGGGAAAGTGTGATTCAAGCCGGTAAGATTCAGGGTCACTTTGCTAATCGTGCCGCTGAGACCTGAAACAACTATGTTTGAGGGGTACGGGACCGCCGCTCCGGAAGTCGGAATGGTTATGGCGCCCGTATTTGAGAATGTCGTTGGACCGCTCGTGACGATGGCTCCCAGGGTAACGGTGAATGTCACAGTACCGAGATTCGTTGCTCCGTCTTGAAGCTGTAGTGTCAGAGTGATGTTACTGCCGCAAGTGCCGGCTGCTGTGAAGGCGAAGTCTCTCGCGGCACTGCCTCCAGAAGCAATCGAACCATAGTTTTGTGGACCGCTCGGGGCTATCACATTCGCGGACGATTGCAACGTCGCCACCAGGTTGCTTGTTGCCAACCCGCCGCTATTGGCAAGGTTCAGACTGACGCTGACACGCTCGCCCGGATCGACAGCATTGTTATTCGGTGGACAGCTCTCATTAACTAGCGTACTTCCGGCGCTATTAATATTGGGCTGCGGTATGGCGCCGATGGCCTGTAGCGCCTGGAAGGCCATAATTATTCCGGCCCCGGTATCACGGTCAACGCCGGCGGCTTCAATGTCTATCGCAGACGAAGTTAAAGCTGTTCGAATTTGAGCGGGAGTAAAACTTCCGGCCGACTTAAGCAACGCTGCAATGGCGGCAGCATGAGGCGCGGCCGCTGAAGTGCCGAAGAATGGATTGAAGCCCGCTACTCCAGTAGACGTCCCGTCAGCGGCAGTGATGTCCGGCTTCTGACGCACTACACCGCCGTTAGTTCCAAATAAGAGGTTGCCCGGAGTTACAGGTGTGCCATCCGGGTTAAAGAATACGCGGCGTGGACCATCGGAACTGAACAACTCGCTGAGATTTGCGGCGTTGTGTGGTCCAGGAAACGGACCTACCGGATTGGGCGGAGCACCGAATGCTGCTCCTGCGGGCGTCGCTGCCACACTAAAAGCAGCTGCGGCTGCGGAGTGACCATGTGTTTGACCAGTGGTATTGATAGCCAGACGGCCGCGGAAAGTGTTTAGGTGAACAGCGCGAAGTGCAGCGCCGGTTTTCTTGAAAATAAGTAAACGCCTGCCCGCGGCAGGGCTGATCGTGGAAAGCTCCACCGGATCGTCATTGCCGTCCTGAATATTGGTTGCCGCGTTAACAACCGTCGTTAGGCCCGCATCCAGGATGTAAAGGTCGTAGTCATTGCCGGAACCTCCCAAAGGATCAGACCAGAACAAACCAATCGGCGCGCCCCCGCCGTTGCCTGCGGTTAACTGATCGTTGGTGACCCCGCCCCCAAAATTATGCAGGGTGCCGCCGGCTATTGTTACCGAGCCCGCAGTATTAGTACCGCTGTCGTTGAAGTCGCCTTCCCAAACGCCTGAAGTATTGTCGTCCTTATTGCCTTCGTTACCTGCAGAGGAAAAGTAGAGCGCGCCCGAAGCAGTCACGGAGTTAACCGCCTGCGCGACGTTGTCGTCAGCGAAGACTGCTTCGCGGAAGTAACCAACGTCATCCACGATAATGTCGCAGCCTGCAGCGCGAAGGTTGAGGATGTTCTGTGCAAAAGCGGCTTGCGTGGGTAAAGCGGTGGCGAAAAACAACTGAGCTCCAGGAGCGAGGTCGTTGACGAGCTCCAGCATTGCCGTACCTTCATCACCCGAACCAGCCTGACCAGCTAGCACAGTAACTGCGGGCAACTCTCCCGCAGCCTGCTGTGATGCCAACGAGGCAACGCCGTTAGAAAGCACTCCAACCTTCACTCCGGCTCCGGTAACGCCGAAAAAGCCGCGTGCTTCGGCGGCGCGATGAGTCGTGTCTGCTTCCGAGTTAACTGGACCAGTGGGCATGAACAATTTTGCCGCTGGTGCAAATCTTCTCAGAGTAAGGGCGGCGGCGACCTGCCGGCGCACGCGCGTAGCGCGAGCGGCAAAACCCGGACCTAGGGCAGGCTGTAGTGCAGGGTTCACTTTAATCGGTGCCGGAGCGCCGGCAGTGTTATCAGACTCCAATCCACTGAAGCTGTGTGTGAACGCGCGATCTGCCGGGTAGATAAAAGTAACGTCTTCTGAAGAGGCAATTTCCTCCAGAGCTTGAAGAGGAAGGCGAGCAGTCACGCTATTATATTTGCTTGAGGAAAAGATGACGTCCCCGCCGAGTTTCATGATCGACTTGAGGAGATCCCTAGTTACGTTGGCCCGGATGTCAACCGCAACGTTGCCTTTCTCATCGGCAGCAACGTTGACTTCCAGGGTATCTACATCGTCGGTGATTTTCTCGCCGCGGTTCTGCTTGGCGGCATACAGCAGTTGTGAATCAATCTTCCTTTGTGCAGATGTGCGCGACTCCTTCTCCTGGATCAGAGAATTGATCTGGCGCGCGACGCGGTCAGTCATCGGGACAGGGCGTGTACCCTGCGCAGACGTCCTTCGCGTCGGCAAAGTCGCGATCAGCGAGCCAGCCAGCAGCAGTATCAAACCAAGGGCTAACCAATTGGGTCGTCGGTGCATCTTTTTGCTCCTTCTTTATATACGGCGTGACGGTTGGAGTCTTAGCTCCATCTTAAATGAGTGTTAAGAAATCAACGGCTCAAGCAGAAGAAGGCGAAGTCGACTTCTGTATCCCAGAAGCCAACGCACGAAGTTACTAATTTCAGAGGGGGAATCGATTCAGATATTGGAGGTTAGTAACTACTGCGCGCTCTACCGGAAAGGTCTCCTGGATGGAAGCAGATCGACTCAGCGAGAATTAACAGGACTGACGCAGATTAGCAACATTTATACCGCGAGTCTAGATCTAACAAGCATGCGAAAAACGCTTGGGATTCTGCGTGGCCGGATTTTTACAGACGGGTTTTTGGTCTAACTTTTAGATTGATTTTCCAGACTCCAGACAAGTGCAATGCGCGACTCGCTTACGCTATTCAATAGTAAAGGCGAACCATCGGAATCGAAACTACGGAAGTGGCGGATCGTTAGGAGCTTACGGGGTCTGCGATCGATCCTATGAAAAGTATCGTTCCGGTTGCGTTGTCGCGAATCACAAAGAGAAACGGGCGATTAACTTTCATCGTAAAAGGCTGTGTTGGAACAATAGCTGAAGTTACTCCCATCTCCACACCAGTAACCGCCGCAGCCTTTGTGCCCTCCTCATTTACCTCAGCAAAGGTCTTGTGCTTAACCTTTGAGATGTAGATTCGGCCCCCTTGCTTCACTTCTGCGATTCCAGAAAAGTCCGCAAGATTAGGATCAAAAGCTTCCGACATGCCCAGAGTCTTGAGCGCGTCGTTAAGGTCAGTTTCGTATTCGACCTTAAAACGCGGCAACATGACTTCACCAGGCGCCATCCTAAAGCTCTTCATCCATGATTCCCAATTTTCGATGGTAAGTTTTCCTTCGAACTCCTTCAGAGTTATGCGCTCGTCCGGCAAGAAAACGTACATACTGGTTCTTCCAGTACCGTAGGTAAGGCTTACTGCCTGGAAATCCTTATCTGCAAAATATCTATAGCGACCAGATTGGGACATCATCTGAACCTTCTTCTGACGCCCGGTAGGAAGTTGAAAATCGTCTTCTTTGGTTTTCTCCTTATCAAATTCGTTTTCCCATTGGCCCTTGAAATACATCGCGTTTACGAGAAACAGAATTGTTTCCGGGCTGATCTGATCAACTATCTTATCAATCAGGTTGTCTGTTTTGTTTCGCACCCACGAATTGATTGTCAGCGGGGCAGCTGGCTTGTTGAAATCGAGATTAGTTACTTCAGCCGCATAATATTGCTTACTGCGTTCGATGAAGTCGGGTTTGAGATTTAATCCCTGCTTGACCCAAAGTGAATTAGCTATTTTGAGTTGTACTTTAGGA
>Ga0068867_100003394_pt1 | contig 11209 bp, 8 predicted proteins | sample KBSMisM32_FD_65649 | JGI IMG/M metagenome (GOLD analysis project Ga0068867, IMG submission 65649) | Miscanthus rhizosphere microbial communities from Kellogg Biological Station, Michigan, USA - KBS Miscanthus M3-2 | ecosystem: Host-associated > Plants > Roots > Rhizosphere > Soil ...
AGTTCCTTGGGCTTGAATTTTTCCCAGTCGCTCTTCTTCGCCTCTTTGCCGCCGACGTCGTCCTTGGTGGGGGCCAGCCCCTTGCCCTTCTTGTCCGACTCGCCCTTGTGAAGCTGGTCGTACATCTTCTGGTAGCAGAGCACGGCGGCGTAGGCTGCCTCGGGGGCCGCCTCGCCCTTCGGATCCTCGTCGACTACCGCGTCGAAGGCGGGCCCGCAGTCCTCCCAGCGCTGCTGCACGTACAACAGATCCGCCATGGACAGGCGGATCTTGGCGACCGAGGGCCAGTCCTCTTTGACGATGCGCGGGAACGTGAACTTCGCGAACTCCTCGCCAGTAAACGTGTCGACGACCTTCTGGTACAGGTACGAGGCCAGATCCATCGTCTTGGGGTCGTTCGTGCCGCGCGTTCCGCCGGTGCCGACGGACTCCAGGTGCCAGCTCATGGCCGTTTCAGCCAAGAGCTCCGCCGTGCGGTTGGCACAGCTCAGCTGTGCCTCCGGAGCGTGCTGCTCCTTCTTGAAACGATCGTAGACCCCGATCATGTTATCGAGCTCTTTGCGGACGGCGATCTTGTCCGAACCCGAGATCGCCTGGACCGCCTGGCTGATAAACACCTGGTATTCGCAGAACTGGTCGCCCTTATCCCGGGCCATCAAATCCCGGTACAGGGTGATCGCCTCGTCGTAGTGACCGGTGTCGTAGTAGTTGATGCCCAGGTCGCGCAGCATCTGCAGCGTCAGCTCCTGGCTGTTACCGCTGTCACCGCTGAGCGGGCGGAAGAAGTTGTACGCCTTGCTCGGTTTGCCGGCCACCGCATAGACGGGCAGGATGTCGCGTCGAGCCGACTTCTGGATCAGCTTGGCGCTCGGCAGATCGGCGAACTTGTCGCCGTACTCGATGACGTTCTTGAACTGCTGGATCGCCTGCGCGTAGTCACCGCTGTTCCAGTACACGTACCCCAGCTTGTATTGTGCGTAGCCGTAGACCTTGTTCTGCGGGGGCTTGAACTTGGTCACCTCCTTATACGCCTGGGCCGCCAGCTCCCACTTGGAAGGGTCACCCATCGCTTCAACGAAGAAGAGCTCACCGAACGCCAGATAGGCGTTGGGGATATAGGGTGAGTTCGGGGACTTCTCGATCAGCTCGAGGTACACGGCACGCGCGTGGTCGAGGTCCTTGTTCTGCTCGTACTCGTACGCCAGGTAGTAGAGGATCTCGTCGATCTTCGAGTAGCCCGGGTAATCCTTCTTCATCCGGGTGTAGTACTTGATGGCGTTGTCGCGCGATTTCACCACGATCTGCTGCGCGGTAGACGCCTCCTTTACGGCCGCATCGTACTTCGCCTTCTGCTTGCTCTTCTTGGCGTCGTCCGCGTCGATGTCGGCCTTGATCTTGTCACGCGTGGCCGCAGACTCGAGCTCCACGTAGCCCTCGGCCAGGCGCCGTACCAGCTGCGCCCGATCCGGCGACTGCCGTGGCGTTGCCTTGTACAGGCGCTCCAGGCCCGAGATCTCCGTGATGAGCAGCTGGCGTCCGCGCGCCTGCAGGCGTGTCGTGCGCAGATCTCGTTGCCCCGCAGACATCTCGTCAGGGGCTTGCTTCTTGTCCAGCGTGTCCTTCTGGGACTTTTTCTCGCGCGGTGGCGGCGCGCTCTTGAACGAAGCCGCATGGCGCGAGTTGACCTCGAACTTGGTGGGCCCAGCGGGGCACGCCTCGATCGCGGTGTACGCCTCCTCGGGCAAACACTGCGAGCTCAAGCGCTCTAGCCCCGCGCCATGCGCAGCCCGCGCCCCGAACCCGATCGCCAACAGCGAAGCAGCCAAGGCCCAGCGAGAGATGCCAGCGCTCAACGCGCCACGGGCTGGCGCGGCGCCCTTACGGATGTTTCGAATCTGCATGACCATCACTACCTTCCGCACGCGGACTCCACCACCTGGCGGTAAAAACCCAGCTCGTCGCGCCAGTACTCGCCATCGAACGGCCACAGCATGTGCTCCTCGTCCGGCTTGACGATACCGAAGATCTTCGACTCCTGCTGAGTCACGTTGTTTTCTGCAATCGCTGTATCGAGCTCGTTGCGCTGCGCTGCAGTGATGTCGATCAGGATTTTCTCACCGTTCCGTAGGTGCTCGGCCAGCTCCTCGAGATTGCGCTGATAGCGCGAACGCGCCAGATCACCTGCATCCTGCACCGCCAGGTCGCGAGCGATCTTCAGCACCTCAGACACCTGGTTGCCCAGCGCAGACGACTTGAACGCGGGCGCCGTCTGCTGGAAGCGCGCCATCTCCTCGTCTAGCACGCGAACGTACTCGATGCCGCGCAGCAGCTGCCGATCGGACATCGACTCCTTGACGATGCCGGCGATGTTCGCCGGCAGGTCTGCGCTGCCGTCGCGCACGCTGAGCAGGAACTTGAAGAAAGGCTCTGCCTGTTGCTCACCCTTGAAGCGCGCGAGCACCTTCTGCAACTCTTCCTGGATGGGCACGTAGTGCTTGTTGAAACGCGCCACCACCGTGGTCGCCGCTTCGTAGTTACAGTTGGAGAAGTAGATGACCGCCTTGAGGATCTCCCCCTCGGGGTAGAACGCTCCGGGGAAATACGGCGACTGCAGCGTGTGGATGTTGCCGAGGGCCTTGGGATATTGGCCCGCCATGAAATAGGCCCACGATTCCTCGAACAACGCCTGCAACCAGTACTCGCTGGAAGACTCGATCTGGTTCCAGTTCTTGACCGCGGCACTCAGCTTCTGAGCGTTCACGGTGGGAGCATTGGTTTCACGGTCTAGCTGAATCGAGGCCGAGTAGTACGTGCGGGCCATCGACAAGAACGCCAGATCGCGAATGCGGTCCTCGTCCTCCACGCCTTCCACGCTGCTGCGGGCGGCCGTCTCGATGCGCTGAAAGGCCTGCACGGCCGGCACAGACTTCTTGAGCTGCACGTAGCTGGTGCCGGCAAAGAACTGCGCCTGAATGTAGTACTGGCTGCTATCCTCCACCTTGTTGAACAGGCGGATCGCCTCTTCGAACTGACGGTTTCGGTATTTGTAGCGACCGAGCAGGTAGTTCAGCTGGTAGTACAGGTCCTTCTGCTTGTCGTTGTTGAAGCTCGCAATCTCCGTGTCCCGATAGCGACCCACCCGCTCGATGATGTCGGCGGGCTCGGGTAGCTGCGTCGCGAGCTTCGCCAACCAGAGCAGCGTCTCGTTGAACTTGAGGTGATTGCGATTGTCAGCGATGAAGCCAAACAGAGCGTAGCTCGCCTGGTAGAGCTTCATGCGGTAGAGCGAGATGGACAGGAAGTACTGGGCGAGCTGCTTGTTGCCCTCGTCGTCCTTCTCGCCAGCCACGACGCCATACAGGGCGAGCGCCGCCTCTTCCCACTTCTGGGCGTCGAACAACACCTTGGCCGCACGCGCTCCCTCGGACATCTGTCCCGCCGTGACCGACGGGCCCGGCGCAGGCGCCTTCTCGTCGACCTGCTCATCCTCCTCGTCCAGATCGATCACGCCACCCTGAGCCCACGCCGGTGACGCGCACAGCAGCGAGGCCGCTAGCGCCAACCCAGAACCCAAGCAACCAACGCCCAGCCATCGCTTAGGCAACATTCGTCCTCACTTTCGCCGCCACCGTTACCACCGAATGCAGGCGTCCCGCCGCACTCCAAACCCATTGCCTTCGCGAATGCTCCGCTGCGAGAGGCGTCAACCTGCTCTTCGTCCCCATGCAGTCATCCCATGCAGATGTCGTCATTGTGCCCGTCGTCATTGTGCTGTGAGCGTCATTGTGCTGTGAGCATTGTGCCGTGTGACTGCGCAGACCAACATGCACGCACCCACGCCTCTCGAATCACACTGACCCCGGCTGCGATCGTCCTCGACTCGTCAACGCGCCCGCGCCCAAAGTTGAACGACGCCGTCCAACTTTGCAACGCGGTGGACGAGGGCAAGCTCAGGCCAAGCGCCAGCGCCGGAGCGTGCGACTCCGGACGACGCGGCTTCACGTGATGCCAGGCTCGCCAACGCAACTTCCGACGGCCTTCGAGGTGCGATTGAAAACCCAATGGGAATCGGCAGATACAACTAAACCGCTGGTGATGTTAGATATCTCCAAGTTAGCTTGTCAAGCTGCCATCCAGCGTCTTTGGCAGGCCCTGGTCCTGGGTCGCGGCGGTCTGCACGCGAGCTTGCGGAAGACTGCGCCAGGCGTTTGACGCTTCACAGTACGGGCGACGCGCCGTGTAGGGAAATGGCCGACTCCCTTTCTGGAGGTCGAAGTGCAAACCATCCACCGCTGTGACGGCGCGCTGCGCCAACCGCGCGTTCGCGCAGGCCACGTTGGAGCTGCCCCGGTTCAGAGTGGCCACGCACTCGCCCGACCGCCGCGGAGCGCGGCCCGAGGGACTTCATGCGCAATCGGCGTGACGGAGGGGCGCCGCTCGCGACACTCTGCCGTGGGGACCTGCCGCGACACCCCGGCGCGGTCCCCCACTCCACTACGCTACGGAGACGCCATGCTTCCTAATGCTTCCACTTGGTTGGGTCTGACGTGCTATACAGCTCGCGAAATGGGTCGCGCCAAATCCAAGCTCGGTTTCAACCTTCCTGCTCTCACCGTTCTCCCGGGGCTCTCCTCTTTACCCGGACTCGCTGTTCCCGGGCGGGCTCGCGGACTCGCGCTCGCGCTCTTGCTAGTCGGCAGTTTCGGCTGCGAAAGCGGTGGTGTGGGAGACCCCTGTACTCCGGAAGACGAGTTCTTCGATACGTTCTCCGGCTTCTCACTCGGAGAGGTCAACGTCGAGAGTCGGTCGTTCCAGTGCGAGACGCGCGTCTGCCTGGTGAATAAGTTCCAGGGGCGCGTGAGCTGTCCCTACGGAACGAAGGGCAATCCACCCGACCCGACCTCTGCGGTCTCGCACAACCTGCCGTGCGAGGTGCCGGGCTTCGGCGGCTATGTCAGCGTCCCGGTCGACCCACAGCGCACGGAGCGGCCACCAGAGGTCGCCGTGTATTGCTCCTGCCGCTGCGACGGTAAGGACCCGAACGCCCGGTACTGCGAATGTCCGAGCGGCTTCGAGTGCTCCGAAATCGTCGTGGATCAGGCCCAGGGGCAAGCGCAGCTCGCCGGTTCCTACTGCATTCGAGCAGGCTCGAACGTGGACCCCGCCAGGGTCCTTCAGGACGTGTGCACCGTGGAGGCCCCGGGCACCACACCTACCGCGACCGATCGCACGTGCGGCACTCCGCCGTCGCCCGCGGGCTGAGGGCATGACCGCTCCGGGGGGTCCGCGGGGCGCCCTCGGCAATCGCGCCGAGAGCGCCGTGGCGGACTTTCTGGAGCGCTCGGGGTTTTCAATCGTCGGCCGCAATCTGCGCTTTGGACGGCTGGAGCTGGACATCGTGGCGCGGCGCGCCGAGCTCATCGCCGTGGTCGAGGTGAGGACACGCGGCGAGACGGCCTGGACCTCCGGGTTCGGTAGCCTCACACCCGCCAAACGAGAGCGGATCCGACGAGCCGGCCAGAGGCTCTGGCGAGAACGTTATCAACACGACCCGAGCGTGCGACACCTGCGCTTCGACGCCGCGTGCGTTCACTTCGGCGCCGGCGAAGCCCGCGTCGACTACGTAGCCGCCGCCTTTTGATGCGCACGCCCGCCTGCACTCGGGGATAGGCAGCGTAGGACGCTGCGTATAGGCTCGCGCCGCGGTGCGCACGGCATTTGGCCCAGGGAGGTACGGCGCGACGGCGCGACGGCCACGAAGGAAGAGGCCTTCGTCCGCAGTGCTGCTGGGCGGCCTGGCGCTGTGCCTGCTGGCTTGCAATTCGCTGCGGCGCGTTCACGATTGCAAGCGCGTCATCGACACCGTCAATGGGGGGCTGAGCGGCATTTCGACGTACGACGCCGACGCGGGCGCCAGCCCGACGACCTACGCGCGGCTCGCGGACGCTTATGAGGCGCTCGGCAAACAACTCGAAGGGGCAGACTCCCAGGACCCCGCCCTGAGCAAGACCTTCGGAGCCTACCGAGAGCTGATCCAGCGCGCGGCCAAGCAGAGTCGGGCGTTTTCCGAGGAGCTGGACAAGCCCACCAGCACCCCGGAAGAGGAAAAGGAACAGCAGTCGCGCCTGGCGCAGCTGCGCAACCAGGCCAAGAACGACGTGAATCGCGAAGCCTCCCTGGTCCGAAAGCTCAATGGCCTATGCCACCCCTAGAGCCCATCTCGTTAGGCGCTCGACTCGACCGTAGCGGTGGCCGAGGGGCCCGGGAGTCGAGGGGCCTAGGGACCCTGGCCTCCTCGGCCCCTAACCCCTCGAGCAGACGAGTGCATCATAGGCTCCCGATTCTGTTCGAATCTACCGAGATGGGCTCCTGGTGACTCCGAGCGTGCCGGCCGCCGGCGGCAGTCGCGCCATCGCGCACTCCAACATCGCGCTCGCCAAGTACTGGGGCAAGCGCGACATCGAGCGCAACCTGCCGGACGTGCCCAGCCTTTCGATGACCCTGGCTGCGCTGTCCACGGTCACTCGCGTGCATTTCGATCCGTGCGCGCCGGCAGATGAGCTCATCCTGAACGGCAAGCCCGTGGAGCTGACGGCCAGCTCCAAGGTCCGCGCGCTGCTCGATCACGTGCGGCGCGCCGCGGGCATCGAGCTCTGGGCACGTGTGGAATCCGAGAATGACTTTCCCACGGCGTCCGGGCTCGCCTCGAGCGCGTCGGGCTTCGCAGCGCTTTCGCTCGCCGCTTGCGGCGCGGCCGGCCTGCGTTGGAATGAGCCCGCGCTCTCGGACCTCGCGCGCTCCGCCTCGGTCTCGGCGGGCCGTTCGATCTTCGGCGGCTTCGTCGCATTGGAGGCAGGCGCTGCGCGAGCGGAAGCTCTGGGTATCCCCGCCGCGGCGAGCGAGTTGATGATGGTGGTCGCCGTGACCGACCCCGGCCCCAAAGCAGTCGGTTCCACCGCAGCGATGCAGCTGACCCAGGCGAGCAGCCCGTATTACGCGAGCTTTCGCGAAAGTGCTCCGCTCGCCTATCGAGAGGTTCGCAGCGCACTGCTCAGCGGCGATCTGCAGCGGCTCGGAGAAGCGATGGAGCACAGCACGCTGCTCATGCACGCCTGCATGCTCGCGGCCCGGCCTGCGCTCCTGTACTGGAACGCCGCGACGATCTCGGCGCTGCAGCGCGCGCGCGAGCTGCGCCTCGACGGCACGTTTGCGTATTTCACGATCGATGCTGGACCCCACGTCAAGGTGCTGACGCAACGCTCAGACAGCTCGACAGTCAGCGCGGCGCTCGCGGCGGTGCCCGGCGTCTCGCGCGTGATCGTGAGTGGCATCGGCGCGGGTGCGCGCCTGGTCAGCTCGCCATGAGAGCCTGCGCACCGGGCAAGCTGGTGCTGTCGGGAGCCTACAGCGTGCTCGAGGGCGCACCTGCGATCGTGACGGCGGTCGATCGCTACGTGTGTGCGGACGCAAGTCGTCCCGCGCGCTTCGTCACTCCGGAGGTACGCGCAGCGTTGCCCGACGCCGAGGCGCCGGATTTCGAGGCCTCGGCCCTGCGAGATGACGGGCGAAAGCTCGGCCTCGGCTCGAGCGCAGCCATCCTGGTCGCCTCGCTCGCGGCAGTGGATGCGCGGCACTTCGACACGGAGCACGAGCTGCGCCACGGTATCTTCCTGGGCGCGCTGGCGGCGCACCGGCAGGCCCAAGGGGGCGGCAGCGGTATCGATGTCGCCGCCAGCACCTGGGGAGGGACGCTGATCGCGGCGCGCGGCGCGAGCGGCGAGCTCGAGCTGGAGCCGATCCCGCTGCCGTCCGAGCTCGTGGTGGAGGCGTGGGCGAGCCAGGTTTCCGCCTCCACGCCGGAGCTGCTCGGGGCAGTGGCGCGCTGGCGCGAGCGCTCGCCCAGCGAGCATGCTGCACTGATGGGCGCACTGCGCACTGCGGCCGAGCGTGCTGCAACCGCCCTGCGCAATGGGCAAACACTGGACCTGATTACCGAATTGGTGCAGCAGCGGGTCGGATTCAGCGCCCTGGGCCGGGCCGCGGGAGTGCCGATCGTGACGCCGGAGGTCGAGCGGCTCGCGCTGGCCACCGACCCCCGCGCCGCGGCAGTGCTCCCTTCTGGGGCAGGCGGCGGTGATATCGTGCTCTGGCTATCGGACCGCATCTCGCCGCCCGGCTTTCGTGCTCTGGCGGCGTCACTCGGTCATCATCAGCTCTCCTTGTCTGTGCATGCCCGCGGCGTACATCGCTGCCTTCCGGAAAGTACCCCGCATCGTGGCTCGTGAATCGCGCATCTCTGGCTTCTACCGATTGCCGCTCGTCGAGCGGCGTCGCGCCATCGCGGATGTCGCGGGCGTGGATTTCGATGAGTTGGTGGATGCCTTGGAACGAGGCGGGCTCGACCCGGCCCTTGCGGACAAGCTCGTGGAAAACGTGCTCGGCACGTACGGTCTGCCCTTCGGCGTCGCGCTCAACGCGCGACTCAACGGCAAAGATCGGCTGCTGCCGATGGTAGTCGAGGAGCCGAGCGTGATTGCCGCGACGTCCAACGCCGCACGCATCGTGCGCAATGCCGGAGGCTTTCAAGCCGAAGTCAGCGAAGCGCTGATGACGGCGCAGATTCAGCTCACCGAAGTGTCCGACCCCGTGGCAGCGGCCGAGCGTCTGAATGCGCGCGCGCAGGAGCTCCTGGCCCTGGGAGCAGCGGCCGTTCCGGGCTTGGTCGCACGCGGCGGAGGGCCGAGGTCACTCGAGGTGAGGGACCTCGGCGAGGGCTGGCTCGTCGTGCACGTCTATCTCGACTGCAAGGATGCCATGGGTGCCAACCTCGCCAACTCGGTCGCAGAGGCCATCGGCTGCGAAGTGGCGAGCGAAGCCCGCGGGCGGCTCGGGCTACGGATCCTGTCGAACCTGTGTGACCGGCGACTCGTGCGGGTGCGCTGCGCGGCCCGGGCCGAGGACCTGCGCGCACGACCAGAGGACGGCGCGCCGGCGCTCGACGGCACGGAGGTCATCGACGGCGTGGTGCAAGCGTCGCGCTTTGCCGAACGCGACCCGTATCGTGCCGCCACCCACAACAAGGGCATCATGAACGGCGTCGATTCCGTGGTGGTCGCCACAGGCAACGACTATCGAGCGGTGGAAGCAGGCGCACATGCCTTTGCTGCACGTTCGGGCCGCTACCGGCCGCTCGCCACCTGGCGGCGCGACGGCGATCTACTCACGGGCGAGCTGGTCATGCCGCTCGCCCTCGGTATCGTCGGAGGCACGCTACGTCTTCACCCCACCGCGCGCCTGGCCCTGAGACTCGGCCAGGTGAGCTCAGCGGATGACCTCGCGATGCTGGCGGCCAGCGCGGGGCTGGCGTCGAACTTGTCGGCGCTGCGCGCGCTGGCCACGGAAGGCATCCAACGCGGGCACATGTCCCTGCACGCGCGTTCGATCGCCACGGCCGCTGGCGCCACACACGACGAGGTCGATCGTGTGGCGAGCGCGCTCGCCGCGAGCCGCGCGTTCGATGTCGCCGCAGCGCGGCGCATTCTGAGCGAGTTGCGAGGCGCGTGACCCGGGGGCAGAGCGGCAGGCCGTGGTCCGCGCTCGCGCTCCTCGGGGCACTGCTCGGCAGCCTCGCCTGCGGCGCCACGCGTAGCACGGAGCGAGTCTTCAATGGCCGCACGGAGCAAGGCCGCTACATCGACAGCCAAGCCTACGCCGCCTATACCGAGGGGGCGTACCGAGAGGCACACGGAGATTGGGCCGGCGCCGAGCTGGCGTATCGCAGGGCGCTGCTCCGAGATGGCCAGAGTCCACAGATCTTGACACGGCTCGGAGTGATCGCCTGCCGGCAGAGCTTGCCGCGCGCCCTGCGCCACTTCGAGCGCGCCACTGCACTCGAGGAGTACGCCCCGGCCTGGCTGGAGCGCGCGCGCTGCCTGGGGAGTCAGCAAAAGGCAGCACCAGCGCTGCAAGCGGCGTTGCGCTCCGTGGATCTGGATCCCGAGAGCGCCGAGACCAACCTACTGGTCGCGCGCTTGTACCGCGAGAGCGCCCAGCCCGCTCGCGCTCGGGCCTGGCTCTTTGCCTGGCTGTTGCTGGAGCCCGAGCTGGGCGATCGGAGCGCTGAGCTGCTGCGCGAGTCCGAGCTCTTGGCGGATGCCGAGCTCAGCCTGCTCGTGCGGGGGGAGCTCCAAAAGCGAGCCGCGCCGAGCGTCCGGGAACCGAACGATTCGCGACCAGGACGGGCTGGCAACCGCCCGCCTGCCGCGCTGCTCGCGGCGCTCCGTGCCGGAGAGCTGGACCAAGCTCGGGAGCTGGCCGCCGAGGCGCACATCCCTCCGCTTCAGCTCGCCTTGATCGCCACCGCAAATGCCAAGCCCGAGCTGGGCCTCGCTCAAGCCGAGCTGCTGCTCGACGCGAACCCACGCGACTCGGGCGCACTGGTGGCGGGCCTGTTGGCGGCGGCCCAGCTCAGCGACGAGCGAGCCTTTCGCCGTCTGCTCCGCCGCGCCGAGGGCAATGAGGTGCCCCCGCTCGAGCTGGCCCAGTCGCTGACGGTGCTGTTGCGCGCTCGGCTCGGCGATGAAGCGGCCGACAGCTGGCGACAGGCCTATCTCCGAGCGATCGCAGACCGCGCGACGAACCGAGCTCCCTGATTCAGGCTCCGGTGCTGCTCTTGGCGCAGCCAGGCCACGGGCGCTGCTTGCCGTCCTCTGCTACTTGCAGGTCAGAGTTTCTTCTCAGAGTCGGCAGCCGGTGCCGGCTCGGGCGGCTTGGCGCGGACGGCCGCATCGAAGTCCGCCTGCGAGAAGGCGAGATCGAACTTCAGGTCCGCGATCACGCCGGCCTGAATCTTCACGCGTTGCTCGCTCACCTTGCCGAGCGCGGGCGAATAGGCAGTGACCTTGGCGTCACCAGCGGGGACGCCGCTGATTTCAAACGCGCCGTCGAGCCCGGTCACCGCAAACGTGGGGTAGTTGAGCACGTACAGCTCGCTGCGCATGTAATCTCGCGTTTCGTCGACCAACAGGTAGCGCCCAGGGTCGGGGGGGAAGATCGGCACGGGGCCTCCACCCGGCATCGCCACGCGCAAAGCGTAGCTAGGCACACCGATGAGGCGTGGCATGTAGGCCTTTCCGTCGCGGTTGAACACCTCGAGGTGCTGGCCATAGACCATGGCGGTCACGTTGGCGTCAAAGGCGCAGCCTTTCGC
>Ga0068867_100003400_pt1 | contig 11202 bp, 7 predicted proteins | sample KBSMisM32_FD_65649 | JGI IMG/M metagenome (GOLD analysis project Ga0068867, IMG submission 65649) | Miscanthus rhizosphere microbial communities from Kellogg Biological Station, Michigan, USA - KBS Miscanthus M3-2 | ecosystem: Host-associated > Plants > Roots > Rhizosphere > Soil ...
TTACCACATCAGATGGTATATAAGCCGTGTGATATTTTGATAATCTTACCTGGTAATTAGAATCTACTTTACCGATCATCTTCAGTGGGATCAGTGAGTCGATATAACCAATTTTCGCACCACCCAGCCTGTCCTCTCCCAGCCCAAATAATAAATGAGCCAGTCTGCCACGAGTGATCAACATATCAGGTCCTGTTTTTGGGAACAGTGAAACCTTGTAATCAGTATTGCGACTCATTGTCTTTCCCGTTTCATCGGTGATGGTTACGGGAAGTTGTGAATTCATGAAATTGTCAGATTCCTTAATTACATATTCTCCCTGATAAATTCCCCTGATGCCTGCAGTACTTACCGGCATTTCATATAAAGGAGTATTTCCATTTATTACAACACGGCAACCAGGCCAGGCTTTCACACGGAACTGGATCTTTTCCCCAGCCTGCAATACCAGGTTACCTTTCGGAAAGGTCTCAATGCTATCGATCCCAAATTCATTTACTGAATCACGGGATGGAAGAATATAATTGTAGGTGATCTTCTTGTTAACCATATCCGGCGCCGCAGTTGCCACAATATTGAAAACATTGATGCCTGGTTCAAGGGTAAGCTCATAGGCAAAGGCACCTGTAGGGTATACCTTGACCTTTGTTCCATTAATGCTTAAAAGGCAATTCTTGCAGGTACTGCCTGAAAGGTATTGCGTAGGATTCCTGACCCTGTTAACTTCACGCGGACCATCTACCAACCGTATAAAAGGTTTGTTCTGGGCCATCAGACCGGAACCAAGTAATAAGAAAAAGGGCACAAGAATTCGCATATCGATCTTTTCAATCCTCCAAAAATATCACAATTACCGGAAGCCCCATAACTACCAGAGTCACAGGAATAAGTGAGGATAAGTTACAACGGGCGGGTACGCCCTTTATTGTCATAAAAGTAAACCTATTCGGGCATAGAACGGCATTTTACGGGTAGATAACTGAATGCCCTGAGACTACTTTAGAGCCAGAATAAAACGGCCCTGATTTATAAAAATACTTTTTGTTTAGGTTAGGTATGATGATTATGATGGTTTCTAACGGTACCCTGCTTCGTCAGCAGGGTTTTTTTATTAAAAGGGTTTACCGTGCGTTTTCTTTACCAGGTAACTGATGATAAATGGAAGCCTCCTGCCGATATTCATCAGGGCCGACAACAACCTCTGGTTTCCGAATAATGATTGTATTCGCCGTCCCATACGCAGGCGGGCCGCAAACTGTTCGTCCCAGGCATGCCTGTAATTTCTTTCCATGACCTCTCTTGAAATTGCACCCGAAAGGAATTGACGGATCTCCGTTGCTGCCAGCTTACTTCCATGTAGCGCCATACTCATACCGTTACCACAAAGCGGCGTGATCATTCCTGCTGCATCTCCTACCATCAGGATATGGTTCTCCACCTGCTCTTTCTTATCAAAACTGATCTGTGATATTGTCACCGGTGATTCATTACACTTCCTGCCATGCTGGAAGATTTCCCGAAGATGCGGATTCCGGGATAGAATAGTGGTTTCCATTTTCTCAATATCGTTCCCACATTGTTGCAGATTATCCGCCGTTGTCAAATAACAGAGATTATACTTATCTCCTTCCACTTTAACCAGTCCGCAATAGCCATTATTGAACAGGTGTAGTGAAATGATATGCTCGTGAAAATATCCCTGTATATGATACTTGACCCCAATAAAATTATTCAGCTTGTTCTTGCTTGCACTTGAAAAAGAGCGCTTCCATTTGATATCAAGATTGCTTCGTTTCCCAAAACTGCTCACAGCAACCTTTACTGAGTAATGTTCCTTTCCTGTATCGATATCAAAATCCTTCCCGGTAAACACAACATCATTCACTTTGCTGTTTTCAAATAAATTAACTCCTGCTTCTTTGGCCAACTTTGCCAGTTGAGCGTCCAGTATATAACGACTAATTCCAAATCCACCAAGGGGAAGTTCCTGTTGCAATAACTTTCCGTTCTTATCTGATAAATGTAAGGTTGAAATATCGGATACTCCCAAACCAGGAAGGTCAAGACCAAGACCTGTAAGGAAATCCTTTGATTCATTACTGATGTATTCACCGCAAACGCGATGAAAAGGATATTCTTCCTTCTCAAACAAAACAACAGCATGACCTGCCCTGGCCAGTTGAATGGACAGTGCAAGGCCGGCAAGACCGCCGCCTATAATCCCAATATCATATTGATCATTCATTGGCCGACTGAACCAAATATACTGCGCTGCTATTGTTTATAGGTAACCAGGTAACGGAATGCCCATTTCCAACTGATTGATGGCTGCTTATCTGCACCGATAGATTCCTGGAATAAGCCCAGCCATTCCTTTTTATGAAATCCCCGGGATACAGAAATACAGGCATCATTTCTTACAAGGTAGGATTTACTGAAAAATTTGGTGATATACTTGATCAGGTAATAAGCCAGCCAGTGCCGTTGAAGGTCATTGATAAAGAATCCTGCCTTGCTGTTTTCCTTTAACCAGCGTAACATTGATACCAGTTGTTCATCCGTAAAATGATGGCAGAAAAGGGAAGAGAAAATAATATCAGGCTTCTGGGGTAAACTTGCAATAGCGTAATCACTGCATATCCACTCACAGGGAAGGTCAGGGTATTGCTGTTCCGCAAAGGCAATGCATTCCCTGTTCATGTCAATACCAATAAATCTTACAGGAATACCGGCACGCATACAGTATTTCCAGATCACGTACAGGTTATCACCTCCTCCGCATCCAATCTCACATATGACCAGTGGCTGATTGACAATTTCCCGGGATGAGTTGCGGATGGCTTTCACTCCCTGGAGAGTAATGGCGTGTCCACCTAAACGGGTATTGATGATGTTGAGTTCCTTTAGCGTCTGGGCCATATCGGCAAAAGGAATATCGTCCCGGTCCATCAATTCTTTTTGATAGCTGCGACGGCTAAGATTGATCATGCAGATAAGATAAAGGTTTCCATGGTCAGGCCCGGTCCGAATGCCGCCCCAAAGATGTTGGCAGGTTTGTTTTCCGGAAGGGCTTCCATTATTTTTTCCAATACAAACAAAACAGTTGGCGAAGACATATTTCCATAATCATTCAATATATCAGAACAGGGTTTAAGCTGGCCGTTGCTAAAACCCAAACTGTTATGTACAGATTCCAGTATTTTTTTACCACCAGGATGGATACACCAGTGAGTGATATTTTCTTTTTGCAGATTACCTGCATTTAGGGAATTTGTCACCAATTCTCCAAAATCCTCTTCAATCAGATCGGTAACATAATTGGTAAGCGTCATCTGGAAACCAGTTGAGGACAGTTCCCAGGCCATATCAGATTTACCCTTTGGTGCCACCACTGAATAGAATGAATCCATCTTCAACCCGGGTAATGCATTATTCCCACTCACCAGTATGGCTGCAGATCCATCAGAAAACAACAGGCTGCTGGTAATATTATCAATGGTATGTTTCTTTTGAAAATGCAGTGTACATAGCTCAGTGCATACGATTAGAACATTGGCATTGGTATCTGCCTTACAAATGGCATCTGCCAGTTTCAATGCATGTATAGCCGCATAGCAACCCATGAAATTGATGGAAGTACGTTGTGTGGTAAGCGGCAACTGCAACAGGTCAAGCAATTCAATATCCAGTCCCGGCGCACTCATGCCCGTACAACTAACGGTGATCAGGTGGGAAATTGATTGCTTCGACAATTTATTCAGACAATTTTGAATAGCATTCATTGACAGGTTGGCCGCATTGCTGCGATACCAGCTCATTCTTTGTTCTAACGTGGGAAATGGTTCAAGGTTTTCTGATGGAATATAAAATTTCCAATCGGCAGCCGGGAGGCTATAATCGGGGATCACTGAATAGCGCGTTTCTATTCCACTTTGCCTGTAAAGGAATTTTAATTTGCGCCGGTTTACTTCATCGAGGGCATACACTCTTTGCATGAAGTCCAGGATATCCTGTTGCCTGTGCCTGTACTGCGGAACAGCCGTACCGATAGATAAGATTTTACTCAAAGCCTTTCCAGATTAACAGTATAATAAAAGCGGTATTGGTGCAGGCAGAAGCAATCCAGTTCATAACCATGGTGTTTCTGAAACTGGCGGCTTTTGTGTCTTTGATCACTTTACCAAACCACCAAATGAAATAAACGATAACAGGGACAAAAAAGATGCTTACCACCCAGAATTTAACCACCTGTTGACTATTGATAAAGAATTGTGCCATAGTCAACCAGGCAAAGAAATAAATGATCGCGCAAAATACAAATGTGCCCTTATAGCCTAATTTATAACTGATTGTTTCCACCCCATCATCAAGGTCCTGCTTATGCTGGTAAATCTGGGTAAGGGGATAAAATCCCCCAATAAGCAGGGCGCAGATCAGCATACCCTGCCAGGGTGTAGAAGAAGGCGGTAACCCTCCTGCCCCGAAATATACAAGCCAAAAGGTCAATGCCCCCTGGAAAATGATCACTGTAAGGTACCCGATAACCGGGTATTTCTTTAACCGTATTCTTCGATAACTATAGGCTTTTGACGCACCAATATATAATGGCATCATAGCTGCAAAAAAAGGGCTCACCAAAAAGCTCAAACCAATGGCCAGCAGGTCCAGCACAATTGTCAGGTGATATAATTCACGAGATGGTGGTGGTGGTTTCTCCAATCCACCAATGCTTTCTGTGTCCCGGTCCATATAACTATTGTATCCATTGCTTGCCGGGTAGACCAGGAAATGCAGAATGATAAAAATAAGACCTGCTTTGTCCCATTTAATAGCAGGGACCTGCGATAATGCAAAGAAATATAAGGGGGAAAGAAAAATGGAGAAAGGTATCCGTAACAGTTTAATGGTATTCCTGGAAAGCATTTACCTAAGTTAAGGTAATTAGAACGGTAGAAAATAAAAATCGGAGGCCTGTAAGCCTCCGATTAATTATTGCCGTGGTTCGTGAGGCAATGGTTCGAAAAGGAAGAACCATTGCGAAGAACCACGGTGGTTATTTATGCTTTGCTACTTCTGATCTGATCACATTTAGTGCACCACCCGCCTTGAACCATTCAATTTGCTGAGCATTGTAAGTGTGATTGACTTTGATCACATCAACTGTTCCATCCTTGTGATTCAATTCAACAGTTAAAGGCTCTCCCGGAGTAAAGCTGGTAAGGCCCATGATATCAATATTGTCATCCTCCTGCACTTTATCATAATCTTCCTTGTTAGCAAAGGTCAGTGCAAGCATACCCTGTTTCTTCAGGTTGGTTTCATGGATCCTCGCAAAGCTTCTTACAATGATCGCTCTTACTCCCAAATGCCTTGGTTCCATAGCGGCATGCTCGCGGCTTGATCCTTCCCCATAGTTTTCATCACCAACTACTACGCTTCCGGTATGGGCTGCTTTGTAAGCACGCGCTGTTGCAGGAACAGGACCATATTCACCAGTCAACTGGTTCTTTACTTTATCAGTTTCATTATTGTAGAAGTTGATGGCGCCGATCAGCATATTATTGCTGATATTATCCAGGTGGCCACGGAATTTCAGCCAGGGACCAGCCATGGAGATATGGTCAGTAGTGCATTTTCCTTTTGCCTTGATCAATAATTTCAGGCCCTGAAGATCATATCCTTCCCAGGGTGCAAATGCGGCCAGCAATTGCAGGCGCTGGCTATCCGGGTTCACTACCACTTTTACATCACTTCCATCTTTTGCAGGAGCCTGGTAACCGGGATCATCCACAGCAAATCCTTTGGGAGGAAGCTCAAAGCCGGTTGGTTCGTTTAATAAAACTTCTTCGCCTTTAGCATTTTTGATCTTATCGGTCAACGGATTGAATGCAATTGTACCGGCAATTGCCATTGCTGTTACAATCTCAGGGCTGGCAACAAACGCATGAGTTGAAGCAAGACCGTCATTTCTTTTGGCAAAGTTCCTGTTGAAGGAAGTGATGATCGTGTTCTTGCGGTTCGGATCATCAATATGCCTTGCCCATTGACCAATGCAGGGTCCACAGGCATTAGCCAGTACTACCCCACCTACACTTTCAAATGTTTTTATAAATCCATCCCGTTCAATGGTGAAACGTACCTGTTCAGATCCGGGAGTGATGGTAAATTCAGAATTTGCTTTCAGTCCTTTAGCCACTGCATCCTTTACAATGGAAGCAGAACGGCTGATATCTTCATAAGAAGAGTTGGTACAGCTACCGATCAATGCCACTTCCAGCTTGGCAGGCCAGCCATTTTCTTTAACAGCTTCTGCCATTTTGGAGATCGGTGTAGCAAGGTCTGGAGTAAAAGGACCATTTACATAAGGCTCCAGTGTACTCAGATCGAGTTCAAGGAGCTGATCATAATATTTTTCAGGCTTTGCGTAAACTTCAGGATCAGGACGAAGATGTTCACGGATATCATCTGCCAACCTGGCCACTTCTTTACGGCCGGTAGCTTTCAGGTAATCACTCATCTTCTCATCATAAGCAAATAATGAGCAGGTAGCACCAATTTCAGCACCCATATTACAAACGGTGCCTTTACCGGTTGCGCTCATGCTGTCTGCACCTTCACCGAAATATTCAACAATAGCACCGGTACCACCTTTTACGGTTAACTGACCGGCTACCCAAAGGATAACATCTTTACAGGATGCCCAGCCGCTTAATTTGCCGGTGAGCTTTACACCGATGATCTTCGGCATTTTCAATTCCCAGGGAAGGCCTGCCATCACATCTACTGCATCTGCACCACCCACTCCAATAGCCACCATTCCAAGTCCTCCTGCATTCGGTGTATGAGAATCGGTACCGATCATCATACCACCCGGGAATGCATAATTCTCCAGAACAACCTGGTGAATGATACCTGCACCGGCTTTCCAGAAACCGATACCGTATTTATTGGAAATCGAGGAAAGAAAATCATATACTTCCCTGTTTGTTTCAACAGCAACTTCCAGGTCTTTCTTGGCACCCACTTTCGCCTGGATCAGGTGATCACAGTGAACTGTAGAGGGAACCGCAACCTTATCGCGGCCACAGGTCATGAATTGAAGGAGAGCCATTTGCGCCGTTGCATCCTGCATGGCCACCCTGTCCGGTGCAAAATCCACATAATCCTTCCCGCGCACATGAGGCTTTTTGGTCTCATTATACAGGTGTGCGTACAATATTTTTTCTGTGAGTGTTAAGGGCTTACCTACTATTTTTCTTGCCGCCTCTACTTTGGCCGGCATTTCTTTGTAGAGCTTCTTGATCAGGTCAAGGTCAAATACCATAATTGAGAGTTAAGAGTTCTGCGTCTTGTTAGAGGGCCGTTAAAAGTGATGCGAATTTACGAAATTTAAGGCGGTTTTAAAAGCGGTATTGCAGTATTAACCGGGATTTTTTAAATTAGCAGTATGAACAGATTCAAGAGTTTCGTTGAATGGAATGCTTTTGGTGTTTGTTCCGCCATCGGGAACCGGATGGGCATCGCTACCAGCAAGATCCGCCAGTATTTTATCTACGCTTCTCTGCTTACAGTAGGTTCCCCTATCATTATTTATATGGTTCTTGCATTCTGGAGGAACATGAAAAAATACATCCGGGCAACAAGGAGAAACCCGTGGTATTATCTCTAACAGCGTTATATCAATTCTTTTACCTTTTCAACCACCGCATCTACCTCCTCCTTCGTGTTATGTTTGCTGAAAGAGAAGCGAACAGTCACCAGGTTAGGATTATTATTGACCGCCTGGATCACATGTGAGCCAATATCAGCTCCGCTGCTGCAGGCACTACCGCCAGAAACGCAGATATGATTTATGTCCAGGTTGAATAAGATCATTTCTGATTTTTCCGTTTTTGGAAAAGCAGCGCTCAATACCGTATACAAACAACGCCCTTCCGCATCGCCATTGAATACAACTCCTTTGATCTCCTTTCGTAACTGACCTATCATATAAGTTTTCAGGGATTGGATATATTCCATCTCCTTTTCATGGTGGGTCATGGCCAACTCCAGTGCTTTGGCAAATCCTACAATACCATACAGATTTTCGGTACCGGCACGCATATTACGTTCCTGACCCCCGCCAAACAAAAAGGGTTTGATCTTGATATTATCGTTAACATATAAAAGACCTACACCTTTTGGTCCATGAAACTTATGTCCTGATGCTGAAATAAAATGCACGGGTGTTTTGCGAAGGTCCATTTTATAATGTCCTACCGTTTGCACACAATCAGAATGAAAAATGGCATTGTATTTTTTACAGATCGTACCCACTTTGTCGATATCTAAAAGATTACCGATCTCATTATTTGCATGCATGAGTGAAACCAGGCATCTCCTGGTTTGTGCTGCCAGCTGCCGCTCCAGGTCTTCGAGATCAACATGGCCATTGGATAATAATTTCACATTACTATGGCCCATATCATCACCTCCACCATAATGTTCTACTGTATGCAACACGGCATGGTGCTCCACAGCTGATGAAATGATATGCCTGCAACCAAGGTCTCTTATTGCTGAGGAGATAGCAGTATTATTACTTTCCGTACCACCACTGGTGAAGAAGATCTCTCCGGGGTGTGCATTGAGGATTTTGGCTACTGATTTCCGGGCATTCTCAATTGCCATCCTGGATTCCCGGCCGTAAGAATAAATGGAGGAAGGATTCCCAAAATTAGTGGTCATGTAGGGCAACATCGCATCCAGTACCTCCCTGTCAAGGGGAGTGGTTGCCGCATTATCAAAATAGATCCGCGTCATGGTAGTAAAGTGTGATTGTAATCGCGGCGCAAAGATAACCAATAATACAGTCTATGCGAACTCTTTAATATCCTGCATCAGGCGGGAAGCTATATTATCCGCCTTGGATTCAAAATCACTCTCAGCATAGATCCGTATAATGGGTTCCGTATTGGAGGTGCGCAGGTGAACCCAGTCATTATCAAACTCTATTTTTAGTCCGTCTTCCGTATTGACAGGGTTCTTCTGGTATTTTTCTTTGATCTTCTGGAAGATTGATTTCACATCAATATTCTTTTCCAGTTCTATTTTATTTTTGGAAATAAAGTAGTCGGGGTAGCGACTGCGGAATGATTTCAACCCATTCTTATGAGAAGCCAGGTGGCTCAGGAATAATGCGATACCAATTAATGCATCCCGGCCATAATGAAAGTCAGGCACTATCACTCCGCCATTTCCCTCACCTCCTATCACTGCATTTACTTCCTTCATTCTATTTACCACATTCACTTCTCCTACTGCAGAAGGAAAATATTCAGCACCATGTTTGAGCGTTATTTCTTTCAGCGCCTTGGTGCTGCTCATATTGCTAACGGTATTCCCCTTCTTTTTGCTGAGTATATAATCTGCCACTGCAACCAGGGTATATTCCTCTCCAAACATGCTTCCATCTTCACAAACAAAACAGAGACGGTCCACATCAGGGTCAACAGCAATTCCGAAATCAGCTTTTTGTCTTACCACTTCCTTGCTTAGTTCATTGAGGTGCTGTGGTATGGGCTCAGGATTATGAGCAAACTTCCCGGTAATCTCACCATTTAGCAGGATTACATTTTCCACGCCCAGTGCATTCAACAGGGCGGGGACGAATATAGCTCCGGTTGAATTAATGACATCTACCACCACTTTGTAATTCTTGGCAGCAATTGCCTTTGCATTAATAAGCGGGTAATAAAGTATTGCGTCGATATGTTTTTGAAGATAACTATTGTCTTCTGTAAGTGTTCCCAGTTTATCAACGGGCACAAATGAGAAAGATTGCTTATCTGCCAGTTCCAGCACTTTTTCTCCGGTCTCTGCAGAAATGAATTCACCATCCTTATTCAATAATTTAAGGGCATTCCATTCTTTGGGGTTGTGACTGGCAGTAATAATAATACCACCGTCAGCTTTTTCCATTTTTACAGCTACTTCTACCGTAGGTGTTGTGGATAGTCCGAGGTCAACTACATTAATACCCAGCCCGGTAAGTGTGCTAACTACCAGGTCACGCACCATTGAACCACTGATGCGGCCATCGCGACCAATTACTATTTTAGCGGATTTCTTTTTTTCTGAAATGATCGTACCAAACGCTGCAGTGAATTTAACTACATCCAATGGAGTTAAATTATCGCCCGGTATGCCACCAATTGTTCCTCTGATCCCGGAAATACTTTTGATCAATGCCACGCGTAGAGTTGCTTGTTTTAAGGTTTAAACTGCTGGTTTTTGATCGGTTACCGGATTTAGGACTGACCGCAAAAATACGGTTTCCGGGCCACACTCCTTTTACCCGATAGTGGGCAAATTTTAAAATAATTGTGAAGGATCAAGCCCTACTTTTGTTGAATGAATCTGGTTTCCCAACAGCCCTGGTACAAAGAATGGTTTAATTCTCCATTTTATCACAAATTGTATTTTGAAAGGGACGAACAAGAAGCCCAATCCTTTATACATAAATTAATCACTCATCTTTCACCTGCGCATGGAAGCCGGATGCTGGATGTGGGCTGCGGCCGGGGACGACACAGTAAAATTCTGGCGGCACTGGGCTTTGATGTTACAGGAATTGACCTGGCCCCGGACAGCATTGAATATGCCAAACAGTTTGAATCCTCCCGCCTGCAGTTCTTTTTGCATGATATGCGCCTGCCATTCTGGATCAATTATTTTGACTATGCATTCAACTTCTTCACCAGTTTCGGTTATTTCCGAACTAGAAGAGAACATGATGATGCTATACGGACAATTGGAGGAAGCCTGAGGCCAGGCGGTATATTAATGATCGATTTCCTGAATGTTCATTATGCAGAAGCTCATCTTGTTCCCAATGAAATAAAAAAGATCGGCACCACCACATTCGATATTCATCGATGGCACGATGATACCCATTTCTATAAGAAGATCAATATTATCGATCCCGGGCTCTCCCAACCCATCAGTTTCACAGAAATAGTTGCCAAATTAAGTTTAGGCGATTTTACAGATATGCTCAGCTTCCAGTCATTACAGGTACAGGAAGTATTTGGTGATTATCAACTTTCAAAATATGATATCAGCAAAACACCCAGGCTGATAATTGTTGCCCGTAAGAAAGGAATTGATAGTGGAGACAAGGAAAAGAGATTGTACAGTGATGGAAGGTCTACTGATGCTCTT
>Ga0068867_100003421_pt1 | contig 11161 bp, 11 predicted proteins | sample KBSMisM32_FD_65649 | JGI IMG/M metagenome (GOLD analysis project Ga0068867, IMG submission 65649) | Miscanthus rhizosphere microbial communities from Kellogg Biological Station, Michigan, USA - KBS Miscanthus M3-2 | ecosystem: Host-associated > Plants > Roots > Rhizosphere > Soil ...
CTGGCGCGACGTCATCTTCTCGGCCCGTCCGTCGACGAGGTAGCTGGTCGGATCGCCATCGACCAGCTTCAGCTCGTGCAGCGTGAAACGCTTGCCGGTGGAGACCGTGTGGCTCCAGGCCACGTCCTTGTTGAAGCCGATCACCACGACCGGTGAATTGCCGATGGCCACGCCCATCACGTCCAGGCTGCCTGGAATGGTGACGTGCATCTCCCAGAAGCGGTTGGTTCCCTTCCATGGGAAATGCGGATTGCCCAGCAGCAGGCCGCGGCCGTCAGCGGTGCTGTCGCGGCCGAAGGCCCACGCGTTGGACGACACCGGCTGCTCCTGCAGACCGAGGTCCGCCGCTGCCAGGGTTACCTCCGGCGCCTGGGTCGCGGATGCCTTCGAGGAAGGCGCCCGCGCGCCAAGAATCGCGTCGGCGAACAAGCCCATGCCGAGCTGGATGGCGCTGATCTCGCTGCCGCGCTGGTACTCGGCCAGTGTCATCGGTTGGACCCACGCCTTGCCGGCGCACGCGGCGGGAAGCTGGCCGCCATGGTCGGCCAGGTAGCGGTTGTACCCCGCCACGTAGCCGCGTGCCATGGCGTTGGCTTCGGCGCTCGACTGTGCGCCAGCGCGCGCCACGGCCTCGTCGTCGATGAAGGCCTTGATGAACAGGTCGATCTGCTCGTTGGGCAGGGGGCGCAGGCCGAGCTGGCCGATGGCTTTGGCGCCGAAGTGCTGGGCCCGCTCGGCGCGCGTGGTCACGAGGGCCTCTGCGGTCTGGCACACATTGTCTTGCGCGTGTGCATAGGCAACACCGTATGCCAGCATCTCCGCGTCGGCCGCCACGATGTGCGCAATGCCGTTGGCCGTGCGGCTGATCTGCACGACGCCCGAGGGCGGCGCGGCTACCGCGCCCGGTGCTACGTTCGGTGCGGTGGTGCAGGCCACGATGCCTGCCACCGTGACGGGCAGCAGTGCCCCCAGCGCCACGCGGCGCAGCCCTTGCAGATTCATCCCGTCTCCTATGTGAGGCTCGCGACCCGTGGTCATCGAGTGAGACTATGTACTGAGGTTTCCCGCGAAGATTCTTTACGCGGGCTTTACGTCGTATCCGCTGCGGAGAGCCGGCCCGCTCGACTTGGAAGCCTCGTCCACACGGTTTCATGAACTCCCTGTGGAAGAACTGGGGGACTGGTCCTGGCCGAACGACTTCACGCGCAGCCCAGTCATGCTGGTCGTCTTCGGCACGCGGGCTACTACGTCACGTACGCCAATGGCCTGCTGCGCTGGCGTCGCCGTGCTGCATGCATCGTCACACTTTTGCCATCACAGCGCTATTGGCGTTACTCATCGTCGTCCCCGATGCCGCGAGCGCGGCTGCGGGTCGCGGCCTGCGGAAAGTGCTCGCCAACGTAGCGTTCCGTGGCAGCGTCGACCGCTGGAAGGTTCTCGTGGAGTCTGGCCAGCAGCGATATCAAGGTGTCGCGCTCCTGTGCACTCAACACGGAGAGCAATGCACGTTCGCGTTCCAGCGCAATGCCGAGGATCTGGTCGTGCAGCTTGCGCCCTTGTTTGGTCAACGTGGCGATGCGCACACGACCATCGCTCGCATCGAGGCCGAGCGTGATCAGACCCTTGGCTTGCATGGTCTTGAAGCAGCGGCTCACCGACCCCTTGTCCATGCCGACGACCTTCGAGACGTGCTGTGCGGAGATCGACCCTTCGATTGCGAGCAGGACGAGGCAACGCCAGGTCTCGATGCCCACGTCCGCGACGCTGAGGTAGTGCTGCGACGCTCCCCGCGAAAGCTTGTTAGCGATCCAGGTCAGATACGCGGGTACGTAGTGCTCGAGGTCGACGATCCTTGGCAGCGGTTCGGCGGGCTTCGATCGAGATGTGCGGCTGCTGGGCATGGTGGTCGCGTCTTGAGGCGGCGCCACTCTACCCGAGGCCCCGAGACCTTCCATGGTGCTACTGCTGCCTTTCCGGGATGCGGACGACCAGCCCCTGCATCGCTGCCGTCAACTTGATCTGGCACGACAAACGGCTCGTCGGCTGACGCTCCGTGGCTGTGCACTCGAGCATCTCGAGTTCATTGGCAAGCGGTGGCGGCAGCTTGTCCGCCCAGGCCTCGTCGACGACGACGTGGCAGGTCGCGCACATCGCGGAACCACCACACTCGGCCACGATGCCGGCCACGCCGGCGCCGGTCGCCGCTTGCATGACGCTGACGCCCTCCGGCGCTTCGAGCCCTTGCTCGGTACCGTCGAAATGGATGAAAGTGATATCGGGCACGTGAGCCTCCTGCAGAGCTGGAATCAAACCGGGATCAGGTGCAGCGGCAATGTTTCGAGTGCGCGCAACGTGTTATTCAGGCGACGCGTGTGCGGGCCGGCCACTTCGATGCGCTTGACGCGCTTCGCCAGCGCGGTGAGGACCACTTCGCCCTCCAGCCGCGCGACCGCCTGGCCGACACAACCATGGATGCCGGAGCCCAAGGCCATGTGGCCGGTCGGCCGCCGTTGGATGTCGAAGCGATTCGGCTCGGGCCACTTGCGCGGGTCGCGATTGGCGGAGGCCAGCATGCAAAGCACTTTGGTGCTGTCGCGCACCGGAATGCCGGCGATCTCGCAATGGCCGGCCGCAGTGCGGAAGAAGGTCTGCACAGTGGACTCCCAGCGCAGCGCTTCTTCGAACGCCGGCCGCGCCAGTGAGGCGTCCGCATGCAGCATCGCGTATTGGTCCGGGTGGTGCGCCAGGCTGTAGAGCGCGTTGCCGATCCCGTTGATCGTGGTGTCCACACCGGCGGAGAGGAACGAGCGCACCAGCATCGGCGCGTGCTGGGGGTCGATCTCGCCGGCATCGGCGGCCTGGTAGATCTGGTCGCCGAAGCCGTTTGGCTTGAGCTTGTCGCGCTGGCAGTGCGCCATGATCCATTGCGTGACCTCGGCAACGCGCGCCGTGCTCTTGGCGAGCAGTTCGTTGCGCGGCCCCATCGAGTTGAAGACCATGTCGCCGTAGACCAACAGGTTCTCGCGGCCGTCTTCGCCCAGGCCCACCGCGTCCGGAAACACCTTCAGCGGATAGGGCTGGGCCAGATCGTGGATGCCGTCGATCTGCTCGTGCGCCACCGACTTCTCGAGACACCGGTCGATCAGCGACTCGGCCTCGGCGGTGAACGCGGCACGGATCTGCATCACGACCTTCGGGCTGAGGATGCGAGAGAGCACGGCGCGGTTTTGCGTGTGCAGCGGTGGATCGACTTCCAGGATCAGGCTCTTCGGCCGGAACGGCGTCTCGAGGTTGAAGTTGGTCAGCCCGACACCGGCACCGGAGATGAACCGCGCATGGTCATTGAACACCGCATGCGTCTCGGCATGGCGCGCGCAAGCCAGCAGGCTGCCGTAGGGTGTCAGCCGCACGACGGGTCCCGCCTCGCGCATACGCTCGTGCATCGGATAGGGATCGAGCAGGTTCTCTTCCGAATACGGATCGATGTCCAGCTCGGGGACGCTCAGGGTGTCGTTCACGGGGGTCTCCTTTCAGTGCACGGCCATGCCGACCAGGCGTTCCAGCGTATAGGCATCGCTTCGCCGTTCTTCGGCGGACGCCGCATGCGCCACCGTCCCATGCTCGAGCACCAGTGCGCGGCTCGCATGAGCGCCTCCTGCACCTGCTGCTCGACGAGCACGACTGTGATGCCCGACGAACTCTGGCTCAGTGGGGTGTCAAGGCAAGAAGATAATCCCGGCAAGTTGGTAAGTCAACTAGTTGAAATACCAACCACAAATGGAGGCGACGGTTACTGCGACGACGCTGTACTCACACTCCCGATCAGAAGCCGGGAGTGGCGGCCGGCAGCTTTTCGGCGCGGCGCCGACTCAATCAATGGCTCCGAGCGGTGATCCGGCAGAACGTAAACTAGGCGTCGCGCGTGCACCGGTCGGTAGCGCTTGGCTGGTCCGGGCGCGGCAGATCCGGGCCGAGATACAGCTCGACTTGTCAGTCGGCATCAGCACAGGATCCGGTGACATTGTTCGGCCGGGACATGGCGGCCGCCGAACGCGCAGCAGGCCCATAACTTCAGCTGACCCCAGCAGCACAAGCGGAGATTCGTGAATGACGACCAAGCAGCCGACGATCATCTACACCCTCACGGATGAGGCACCGTTGCTGGCGACCTGTGCGTTGCTGCCGATCATCCGCACCTTCACTGCGCCGGCGGGCATCCAGGTCGACACGAGCGACATCTCGTTGTCCGCGCGCGTCCTCGCCGAGTTCCCGGAATACCTGGATGAAGGTCAGCGCGTGCCGAACAGCCTGACCGAACTCGGTCGATTGACGCTGCTGCCAGACACCAACATCATCAAGCTACCCAACATCAGCGCCTCGGTGGGGCAATTGCAGGCCTGCATCCGCGAACTGCAGCTCAAGGGCTACAGGATCCCTGACTATCCCGAGGATCCCAAGACCGACGAGGAAAAGGCCATCCGCATGCGCTACTCCAAGTGCATCGGCAGCGCCGTGAACCCGGTCCTGCGCGAAGGCAATTCCGACCGCCGCGCGCCGCGCGCAGTCAAGGAGTACGCCCGCAAGAACCCGCACTCGATGACCGAATGGGCCCAGGCTTCGCGCACCCATGTCTCACACATGCACCATGGCGACTTCTACCATGGCGAGAAGTCGCTGACCTTGGACAGGGCGCGCGACGTCAAGATGGAACTGCTGACCCACAGCGGCAAGTCCATCGTGCTCAAGCCGAAGGTCTCCCTCAAGGACGGCGAGATCATCGATTCGATGTTCATGAGCAAGACGGCGCTGTGCGAGTTCTATGAGCGCGAGATCGAAGACGCCCGCCAGCACGGCGTGATGTTCTCGCTGCATGTCAAGGCGACGATGATGAAGGTTTCGCACCCGATCGTCTTCGGCCACTGCGTGAGGATTTTCTACAAGGAGGCATTTGCCAAACACGCCAAGCTGTTCGAGGAATTGGGTGTCAATGTCAACAATGGCATGGTCAACCTGTACGACAAGCTCGCCACGCTGCCCAGTTCGCAGCGCGACGAAGTCATGCGCGATTTGCACGCCTGCCACGAGCATCGGCCCGAGCTGGCCATGGTCGACTCGGCCAAGGGCATCACCAACTTCCACTCGCCCAACGACGTGATCGTCGACGCCTCGATGCCTGCGATGATCCGCGCGGGCGGCAAGATGTGGGGAGCCGACGGTCGCCCGAAGGACGTGAAGGCCGTGATGCCGGAATCAACCTTCGCCCGCATCTACCAGGAGATGATCAACTTCTGCAAGTGGCACGGCAACTTCGACCCGAAGACCATGGGCACGGTGCCCAACGTCGGCCTGATGGCCCAGCAGGCCGAGGAATACGGCTCCCACGACAAGACCTTTGAAGTGCCGGAGGACGGCGTGGCCAACATCACCGACCTGGCCACCGGCGAGGTGTTGCTGACCCAGAACGTTGAAGCCGGCGACATCTGGCGCATGTGCCAGGTCAAGGACGCCCCGGTGCGCGACTGGGTCAAACTGGCCGTCACGCGCGCCCGAAACTCCGGCATGCCGGCGGTCTTTTGGCTCGACCCGTATCGTCCGCACGAAAACGAGCTGATGAAGAAGGTCAGGGCCTACCTGAAGGATCACGACACGACCGGCCTGGACATCCAGATCATGTCGCAGGTGCGTGCCATGCGCTACACATTGGAGCGCGTTGTGCGCGGCCTGGACACCATCTCGGTCACCGGCAACATCCTGCGCGACTACCTGACGGACTTGTTCCCGATCATGGAACTGGGCACCTCGGCCAAGATGCTGTCCATTGTGCCCTTGATGGCCGGCGGCGGCATGTACGAGACCGGCGCCGGGGGCTCGGCGCCCAAGCACGTAAAGCAATTGGTCGAAGAAAACCACCTGCGCTGGGATTCGCTGGGTGAGTTCCTGGCGCTGGCCGTGTCGCTGGAGGACTTGGGGCTGAAGACCGGCAATGCGCGCGCAAAGCTGCTTGCGACGACGCTGGACGCAGCGACGGGCCGACTGCTCGACAACAACAAGAATCCCTCGCCCAAGACCGGTCAGCTCGACAACCGCGGCAGCCAGTTCTACTTGGCGATGTATTGGGCCCAGCAACTGGCCACCCAGACCGAGGACGCGGAACTCGCCGCGCACTTCGCACATCTGGCCAGGACGCTCGGGGACAACGAGCAGAAGATCGTGGGCGAGTTCAACGCCGTGCAAGGGCAACCGGTCGACATCGGCGGTTACTACCTGGCCGACCGGGCAAAGACCGAGGCCGTGATGCGCCCCAGCGCGACGTTCAACGCCGCGCTGGCGGCCGCGCGCTGATGACCGCTGGGGGCATCCCAGCAAGCCACGAGGGTCAAGGTCGAGATCATTCGCTGGAGGCCGGCACGCGCTGCCCGCCGGTTCCGCACCGAGGGGCGCTCGACCGCACCGGAACGAGCGCGATCCACGTGCCCTACCGCGGCGCCGCACCGGCACTGACCGATCTGCTGGGCGGCCAGATCGACTTCCTGTTCGACCCAGGCATCAGGGGCGACTGAAGAGAACACCCGGCGCGCTGCAGGACGTGGGAAACGCTGGCAACTGGCTCATCAAGATTTGCGAAAACTGGATCTTGAGATTGTGCCGGTTTGCGGCGACAGTGCCGAGCATCCCCGCACACCAACGACAGCACCTTCTGCGATGTACATCCCGCCGCATTTCGCCATCAACCAGCCCGAGGTTCTGCACCGGATCATCCGCGAGCACCCGCTCGGCGCGCTGGTGACCCAGGGGCCCGATGGGCTCGACGCTGACCACATCCCGTTCGAGTTCGATCCCGGCGCTGGAGGGCAGGGCACACTCCTGGCCCATGTGGCTCGCGCCAACCCGCTTTGGCAGCACTGCCCTTCGGGCACGCAGGCCCTGGTCATCTTTCGCGGCGCGGAGGGCTACATCTCACCCAGTTGGTACCCGAGCAAGCACGAGACGCACCGCCAGGTGCCCACCTGGAACTACGAGGTCGTGCACGCGCATGGCACGCTCACCGTGCGCGATGACGAGCGCTTCGTGCGCGGCATGGTGGCGCGCCTGACGCGGCGCCACGAGGCGGGCGAACCCAGCCCCTGGAAGATGTCCGACTCCGCGCCCGAGTTCATCGACGGCATGCTGCGCAACATCGTGGGCATCGAGATCGCGATTACCTCGCTGGTGGGCAAGGCCAAGCTCAGCCAGAACAGGGAAACGCGCGACCGCCTCAACGCCGCCGACACCCTCGCGGCGCGCGATCGAAGCGCGCTGGCGCAGGCGATGCGCAAGGCGTGACCCCGGCTCATGTTCACGTCCACCTTCACCTTCGCCAAGGGTGAGTTCGACGACGAGTTCCATGCGCTGGACAACGCCATTGCCCAGGTCGCGAGATCCATCCCGGGTTACCTGGGCGAAGAGAGCTGGGAAAACCCATCCAACGGCCTCAACGCCACCGTGTACTACTGGGACACCATGGAGTCATTGCAGGCGCTGACGATGCATCCGGCGCACATCGCTGCAAAGCAACGACAGGCGCGGTGGCTCAAGGGCTATCAGGTCGTCATTGCTCAGGTGATCGGAAGCTATGGGGACGGCGGCGTGCCACACCCGCTCGTTCGGTGACCCGGTCATTCGGCACCACGATCCTTCTGGAGATTCCAAAGTGAACAAGCACCCCTCTGAATTCAAGCCGGAGTCGTGGCTCGTCACGGCAGGCCGCCCTTCCGAACCGGGCGCCCCGTTGAGCGTGCCGCCGATGCCGGCATCGAACTTCATCCTCGGCAGCGGGCGCGACTACGCCCGTGATGACGGCACCCCGACCTGGGAAGCGCTCGAGACCGTCGTCGGCGGACTGGAATCGGGCAAGGCCGTGGCGTTCGCATCCGGCATGGCCGCCATTGCCTCGATCTTCGATCAGCTGTCGGCTGGCGCCGTCGTGGCGCTGCCGGACGATTGCTATCAAGGTGTTGCGGGCCTGGTCGCAGCGGGTGCTGAGAAGCAGCGCTGGTCCGTGCAGCGCGTGGCCGTGGCCGATACGGCCGGCTGGATTCGCGCCTGCCATGTCGCCGACCTGATCTGGCTCGAATCGCCTTCGAATCCGCTGCTGACCGTGGCGGACCTGGAGGCCATTTGCGCAGCACCGCGCAAGTCAGGATCGATCGTGGCCGTGGACAACACCTTCGCGACGCCGTTGAACCAGCGGCCGCTCGACTTCGGTGCCAGCGTGTCCGTGCAATCGGCAACCAAGTTCATTGGCGGGCACTCCGACTTGTTGGCCGGGGTCGCCACGACCAAGGATGAAGCGCTGTGGCACGCCCTCAGGAAGTCCCGCGAGTTGACGGGCGCCACACCCGGAACGCTCGAGGCCTTTCTGGCGGTCCGTGGCGCGAGAACGCTCGCGCTTCGCTTGGAACGGGCACAGCAAACCGCCATGCTGCTTGCGCAGCGGCTCGAGGCGCACCCGCTGGTCAGCTGTGTTCGGTATCCGGGCTTGCCCTCTCATTCGACGCATGCGATTGCCAGGCGCGTACTCAAGGGATTCGGAACCCTCATTTCATTCGATGTGCGTGGAGGGGCCGAGGTTGCCGATCGTGTCTGCCGAAACGTCGGGCTCGTCCGCCATGCCACCAGTCTCGGAGCCGTGGAATCAACGATGGAACGACGGGCTGCGATCCCGGGACAGGGACACCTGCCGCCCTCGCTGCTTCGGCTCAGTGTCGGTATCGAGGACGCCGAGGACCTTTGGAATGACCTGGACGCTGCAATGCACGCAGCAGTTGCATGACCTGTCCGGCCATGCGACTGCGCGCGTTAAGCGGCGACAGGACCGAACAGACGGACGACAGGACTCGCGCAGCCACCTGAACGAAGTCATCGAACGCGCGATCGATTGGGTGCGCAAGGGCACCGGCGCCGGCTTCGAGATGCACTGGCGGCGCGGCCCGCCGTGCATCGTGATCGGCAGTGCAGGGCAGCTGCAGCAGGTGCTGATGAACCTGCTGCAGAACGCCGTCGATGCGGCCTCACGGCCGGGCGCGAGCCACCCTCAGCTCTGGCTCACGCTGGAGCGCGACGACGCGCAGGTGCGCCTGCGCCTGCGCGACGACGGCCCGGGCATCCTGCCCGAGGACCTGTCGCGCATCTTCGAACCGTTCTTCACGACCAAGCCGGTGGGCAAGGGCACGGGCCTCGGGCTGTCGATCAGCTATGGCATCGTCGAGCAGCACGGCGGCGGGCTGAGCACGCACAACCGTGCGGAGGGCGGTGCCGAATTCGTTCTCGAGCTGCCGCTGGCGCTGTCGCACGGCGATTGAGACTTGCGGGTCGGGGCCGCGCCGCGCCGCCGGCGGCGAGGAACTCGCTCGCCGTGTGCCGGGCATGGCGAAGACCTTCCAGGCCGCCCCGGTGCGCCAGGTTGCTGTCGTCCAGGGTCGACGGCGCTGCGCATCATGCTGCCTGCGCGAAAGCAGCAGACCCTTGCCAGCCCGACGGATGCACCAACGCGCTGCCGGCGATGGTCTTCACCAGCAACGACTTCACGCGACCGGCGCGCCAGGCGAGCCATTCGCGCCAGGCCACGGCCGCACCGTTGCTGAACATCAACTCACCGTCCAGACGCGGCAGCTCACCGGAAAGGGATTGAAGGCATGCTGCCACCGCGTCGGCCTGGCCCAAATCCGACACCGACAGCCACAGGTCGATATCGGAGCCGGCACGCACGTGATCGAACCCGCTCAAGAGTTGCCAGCCGTAGCTGCCGTACACGCGCGCGTTGGCGTGCGCCGACTTCAGGTCGGCGCACAGACTGCGCCATGCCGGGCGCGCCGGCACCGGCAACAGGCCGAGCACCTTTTCGGCGAGCGGGAACTCGTCGAAGTACAGCACGTCGCTGCGCGAGACGGTGAGAGCCAGGCGCCGACGCCCCCATCGCCCAGGCGCCGGCAGCCCGAGTGCGATCGAATCGTCGCAGGCCGGACCAAGCTGTCGCGTCACGACGAGTGGCAGTCGCCTTGTCGCCCAGTGGACGAGGCAGTCGCGTGCAGGCGCGTCCCAGTTGCGATCGTGCACTCGTTGCCAGCCGGCCTCGCTCAGCCACACGATCTGATGTCGACGGAGAGGCACCATGGCCAGTCCCTTCAGGCCGCGTCGAGCACGCGCTGCACCACGCTCGCCGCAAGTCGGCGCCCCCCGCGCTGCTCGCCGTCGCGCGCACGCCGGTCTTCGAGCGGAGCATTGGCCAGCGCCTCTCGCAGCGCAGCAGGCAGGTCACCCTGCCACAGCGCACGCACACCGCCCATGGCCACGTAGTTGGCGACACCGGGCGCGAACACGGGGTTGGTCTGGGATAGCGCGGTCAGCATCGACTCGGGAAGCTTGGTGACGCGTGCCATCGCCGGGATCCGCATCACGCGGATCTCGGCCTCGGGCAGCGCGTCGCAGGCATCCGCAATCAGGCCGGAGGTGATGAAACCGCCAGACAGCGCCTGGTCGTATACGAGCCCCAGCACGCGATGTCCTTGGCGCCGCGCGAAATCGATGGCCATGCCGAGGTGGGCCATCGCACGGTTGATGCCCAGCAGTTCGTCGCGTCGGCGCAGCTGCTGTCCCTGGGTGTCGATCAGCAGCAGGATGGCCCGGCCGGGATGCTGCGCTACCGTGTCGAGCACGGCGCGTGCCTGGGCCAGCGCGAGCTGCACGCCGATCGGCGCGTGGTTCGTGGTGCCGATCACCGTGAGCGTCCTGCCGTCGAAGCGCGCGGCGCCGCGCAGCACGTCGCCATCCTGCACGATGCCGTGGTCGACGCCGAACAAGGCCGTGGCCAGAGTGTTCCAGTCCATTCGCAGGCTCCTCAAACCGTGCGCAGCGCGCGCACCGCGTCCACATCCAGATCGGGTACGCGTGACGCGTCGACGACGCCCAGCTGCGCCCACAAGGCCATCGCTTCGTCCCCGTCAACGGTGTCGGGCAGCAGCCGCAGCCGCGTCGCCAGCAGCGCGTGTTCGGTCTCGAGCCGTTCCAGCGTCACGGGCGTCGACGCGTCCAGGGCGCCAATGGCCGCGGCACGGAACGCCGCCACGTCGTCTTCAACCAGCACGTCGCAATCGCCGCTGAGCCAGCGGTGCTTGCCGCCCGT
>Ga0068867_100003427_pt1 | contig 11150 bp, 8 predicted proteins | sample KBSMisM32_FD_65649 | JGI IMG/M metagenome (GOLD analysis project Ga0068867, IMG submission 65649) | Miscanthus rhizosphere microbial communities from Kellogg Biological Station, Michigan, USA - KBS Miscanthus M3-2 | ecosystem: Host-associated > Plants > Roots > Rhizosphere > Soil ...
AACATTTGAGTAACGATATTTTTAAATGAGTTCTTTATCGCAAAAAAAGACAACTCATAATTTCTTTATCACCGTATCCATGCAGTGAATAAAGTTGCACAATGTTCAAACCGATAAACGGATTGCGACGCAACAGGCGATGCTACAAAGAACCACAGCCGGTATCAGAAAAATAAACAGTATGTACGATTTTCATCTTCATCAAAAAATAAATACGCTTTTAAAAGATGAAACAGATATAGCAGGCAAGGACAACCTGTTTTATACCCGCTTTATTGCAAATGCTTCTGCAATACAAAGATTGTACACCGAATTGTATGCGCATGATGCAAGAGCCACGGCGGCTTTTAATAAACTATTGCAAACCATTGTAAATGCTTATAACAACAGACCGCAAATTCTTAAACAAAGAGATATAGAAAAGGAGAAGGAGGATCATTGGTTTCTTTCAAATGAAATAGCCGGTATGAGTTTATACGTTGACCGTTTTTGTGGCGATATCAATAATCTTGCAGGCCGGCTTGGTTACTTTGAAAAGCTTGGTGTAAATTTTTTACACCTGATGCCTGTTTTTGAAAGTCCCGAAAACGAAAGCGATGGTGGTTATGCAGTAAGTAATTTCAGAAAAGTAGATAAACGTTTTGGCACACTTGAAGATCTGAAGGCATTGCAGGAAAAAATGCTGCAAAAGAAAATGTACCTGATGCTGGATATTGTACTCAACCATACATCGCATCACCATGAATGGGCACAGAAGGCAAAAGATGGAGATACTTATTACCAGGATTATTTTTATTTTTTTAATGACCGGTCATTGCCTGATGAATATGAAAAAACAATGCCTGATATTTTCCCGGAAAGTGCAGCAGGCAGTTTTACTTATGTGCCCGAATGCAGTAAATGGGTAATGACTGTTTTTCATAATTACCAGTGGGACCTTAATTACCGCAATCCCCATGTATTGACAGACATGCTTGATACTATTTTCTTTTATGCCAATCTTGGTGTAGATATCCTTCGCATAGATGCGCCGGCATTTATCTGGAAACAAATCGGCACTACATGCCAAAACCTGAAAGAGGCACATACCTTATTACGACTTATAAAACAATGTGTACAAATTGCTGCGCCGGGACTGGCGTTGCTTGGTGAGGCGATCGTTGCACCAAGGGAGATCATGAAATATTTTGGCACAGGACAATACAAAGCAAAGGAATGCGATTTTGCCTACAATGCCACGCATATGGCATTGCAATGGGATGCGCTTGCCAGCGGAGATACAAGGGTAATGCTCGCCGCACAACACGAATTGTTGCGTAAACCATATGGTACAACATGGATCACATATACGCGTTGCCATGATGATATTGGTTTGGGGTATGATGACTACATGATAGAAAGCGCCGGCTTTAATGCATATGAACACAGAACATTTCTTAAAAATTATTATTCCGGAAATTTTCCACACTCCCCTGCACGCGGCGCTTTGTTTTCCTCCAATCCAAAAACAGGTGATGCACGTATCAGCGGATCATTGGCTTCATTATGTGGTTTGGAAAAAGCGCTGGAAGAAAATAATGAATATGACATTAACTTATCCCTGCAAAAAATTCTCATGATGCAGGCACACAGTTTTTTTATTGGCGGCGTGCCCATGATCTTTTATGGAGATGAGGCTGCTTATACAAATGATTACTCTTATTTAAGTGATACCGCCAAAAGTTATGACAACCGCTGGATGCACCGGCCCGTTATTGACTGGAAAAAAAATAAAAATATTGACAAGCCCGGTACGGTAGAATATAAAATATTTACCGGCACCCAGCATTTAATAAACCTGAGAAAAAAAATGGGTGTGCTGGCAGATCACAGCAACCTAAGCTGGTTATCGCCACACAATATTCATGTAGCAGCTTATCTCCGTGCTCTTGGTGATAAACATTTGTTTTGCATATTCAATTTTTGCAGCCTTACCTCTTATTTAACCTGGTACAGTTTCAAAGAAAAAGGAAATGCGCCAGCCCGTTTATATGATCATTGGAGCAAAAAATATTTTACTGTTGGCAACGATCATGAATATCTTATTATAGAGCCTTATGGATTTTATTTACTGGAACCACAGTAATTTAAAACTTCGATTATTTTGGTCCGGGCAGCAGTACATCGATTATACTCCGTTGCGTCGCACTCTTGTACTTTCTCAACAACTTTCATCAATACAAATACATTAGTGTATTACCATCATAAGCATTTTCCATTCCTTATTATCTCTTTCCCATACATGCAAAAAGCCCTGGTCTTTTTTGCCCTCGTTCTTAATTATACCATATACAGCCAAAAGATCATAACTGTTTGAAACAAAAAAACCGCCAGGTTTAAACTGTATGTTTTGATCAATAAAAGTTAAAGCACTCAAAACTGCTTCACTTCCTTTGAAAGACGGGTGACCGTTAATATTTATCCAGCTGTCTTTTTCTATTACCAATTGTATGGCTGCATCTTTATTGGCTTTAAATGCAGCAGTAAAATTATTTTCTACCTGTATTAATGCAGATGAATCAATGGATGAATATTTTTTGTTTAAAATAATTTTGTGAATATTATCATCGTCATCAATTTTCTGAGGATAGCCTATACCCATATCAAACACAGCTTTCCATTCACCATTATTTTTTTTCTTCCATACGGTTGTAAAATGCCCCTTTGCTATAACCGAATCTGTTTCGCTGTATTGCCATGGCCCTGAATTTATACCCATTTCACCTGATGCCGCTATCACAGATATTTCAGGAGACCAGGTAAGCTTTGAGCTGTCAGCACTTCTTTCTGCCCATTCCCTAAAAATATTTATTTGCTTACCCTGGTTATAACCTACACAATTACTATCCACAAAAGCAAGAAATGCTTTTTTGGTTGAATAATCTTTACTTGTTTTAGCAAATTTTTTTTCTACGGCAATTAATTCATCAATGGGTTTTTGCGCATATACGTCAAAAGCTCTTATTAGTATAAAGCAGAGAATAACTCTTTTCATGTTTTAAATATAATCAACAAAATTATGCTGTACTACAAGGGCAAAAGAAAAACGCCGCAAAATGCGGCGCTTGTTTGTTTACCCGAGTTCAAAAACCACTATAAAAAACTGAGTTGCTTAAAGAAGTAAATTTTATGATTTATGAGAAGCAAGAAACCAGTGAAATCCTACTCCAAACTTAAAATCGTTGTTATGAGCTGTAAGATCATACTGTGAGTCGCTGACAGAACTTACGCCTGTTCCTTTTACTGTATTATTGGTGGTATTAAGCACATGGCTTTTATCAATACCATAATCGTAACCGGCATAAATATCAAGTCCGATATTTTTTTGTATAAGATGCGTAAGACCAACAGAGCCACCGGCATCCCATGTAAAAATATTTGAGGTTTTTCCTGATGAAGTATATGAGTTGATAACATTGTCTCCTGAGCCCGTCGTTTTGCCGGAACCTGTACCAACTCTTGCATCAAGCTGCGTAAAGAAAAGATTCTTTCCCGGTGTGCCATTAAAGAAATAATACCTTGCAAATGGGCCGGCATCGATGGTAAATGTATTTCTTTTTGTATCACTTGATATTACATTTCCTTCGCTGCTGTTGATGCTTTGCTTGTTTGAAGTGAGATTGAATCCAAGGCTTCCTCCTACTACCAAATGATTTGTTACGAAGATCCCAATCTGCGGACTTGCACCTATCCCGAAATTATGATTGGTTGTTTTTCTTAAACCACTGTCAGCATAATTATAATCATTGTTGACAGCGTTATACGTTGTTGTCGTTAAAGATGGGCCAATGAATAAAGATCCTTTTGATACCTGTGCAAAAATTCCTGATGAAGCTGTTATGCAAAGCAATACTGCTGCTATGATGTGTTTCATAAATTATTGTTTTGATTAATAAAATCCCTTATTAAAAAGACAATTCACAGACAATAATCCGAAACATGCGTTTAATGATATGCTGAATATCTTTTTTCTTTAACAGTACTTTTATAACATAAGAAAAAATATATTTATATAAGCTGGGAGTATGCACTTTTCAAAGACGCCATGAAAACAGAACTGCGAACCGAGCGTGGCAACAGAACTAAAATAGAATTGGTATAGCCGGTAACAAAAAAATTATTTCTTCCAAAAAGCATTAATTCTTTGCTGCACATTTTTTCTTACGCTCATGTAATAAAAATTATAATCAGCAATATGATAGTTAGGTGTTTTTAAAAATATATTACCAAAGAAATGTGGTTTTGCTGTCCATAATATATTTTCATGAACAGTTGCTCCCGCAACACGCTTTTTTATTTTATTGAATTTTAATAAGATGGAGCCTTCATTTGTTTTGCGTGAAACAGATGGCTGAGCGGTATCCCATGTAAGCGGGTTAGTGACAATTGCCTGGAAGTTTTCTTTACTTACAAACTCATCTGTATAACCATCTTTAAATGTGCGCCAACTGCACACGCAGCCTGTTTGTAATGCTGTATTGCATGGTGGGATATTGCTGAAATAATCCTGCTCCAGGGGCATACCCACTATATAAGCAGCAACGAGCCTGTTTTGCAAAGGCTTGCCATCAAAGAATTCTTTTATCAATCTTTTTGCATGTGTGGAACCCTGGCTGTGCGCCGCTATAACAATTGGCCTGCCGGCGTTATAATGTTCAAGGTAATATTCAAAAGCATTCTTAATATCATTATATGCGGTATCAAAAGCTGCAAGAGCAGCGGCAGTGTCTGATGGAAAATAAGCGAAGTAATTTGCCTGCCGGTAACGCGGTGCAAATACACGTCCTGCTTCATTAAATATACTTGCCTGGTAAAGAATAGAATTATAATCTGTTTTCCTGTTGATTGCTGAATCATCTATAGGTGCATTCCATCCATAGGGCATTGTCCTGTCTGTATAGCTGGTGGGGTATAAAAAGAAAATATCTATGGTAGAATCAGGCTGATAATTTTTTTGTAATGGAAGCGGCACACTATCTGAAGGATCATGCTTCCATGGATGCGCTGCCCAATAATTAAGATTACCATAATCAGGAAGAGCATTAACGGATCTGAAATTATATTCACTATTATCAACAATATGCTTACCTGCAGAACATGAAGTGAATAAAAGGATAACAGATGAAACTAAAATAATTCTTTGCATTTTTCAAACATAAAAATTTCTGCCAGCATTAGCTAAACAATAAAATTATTATTGTTCATATATACTTATCAGCTTAAGCAATACGCCATTCGTCCAGCCAAAACCATCCTGTGATGGATATTCGCCACCACCTGCATCGAGACCGGTATTATATACATTGTATTTTTCCATAAGCTTACCTGTACGCTCGTAAACTTTTTTGTTGAGTGCAATCCATCTCACCGCAATTTCTTTTGCAAGTGTATGCATGCCGTAATTTTCAAGCCCTTTAATAGCGATCCATTGTAAGGGCGCCCAGCCATTCGGGGCATCCCATTGCTGGCCTGTTACTTCAAGTGTTGTTGTTAGGCCGCCCGGTTGTAAAAATAATTTTTCAAGTGTTGCTGCTACTGCAATTGCCTGTTCCTGTGAAGCGATTTTAAAAAAAAGCGGGAATGCAGCAGCCAATGTGAACAATGTTTTTTGCTGGCCTGCAACAAAATCATAATCGAAATAAAATTGCCTTGATTCGTTCCAGCAATATTTTTGAATGGCTACTTTCCGCTCAAATGCAAAGGAGGTCATTTCATTTGAAAGAAGAAAATTGCCACATAATTCATATGCTTCTGCCAGCGTTTCTTCCAGGTGAACTATTAAACAATTAAGATCAACAGGAAGGATATCTGTTGTATGAATGCTGCTAAAATCTTTTACATTCTTAAACCAGCGGCAACTAAAGTCCCAACCACTTTCTGCAGCAGTACGAATATCACGATACAGTGCTGCTTTGTTTACAACATTATGTGCCAACTCCACGTCTTCACTGTATGATTCAGGCCTGGCGGTATCATTCTCATCCCAATAACGGTTTAATACAGCAGGCTCTTCCATTGCAACTATATGATGCGATGCTTTTGTTTCACCCGTTATATTATTAGAACCCTTCATCCAGAATGCATATTCTTTTTCAAGCTGTGGCAAATATTTTATTAATATTTCTTTGCCCTTTTCTTCCGCAAGCAATTTTATCATCAATGAATAAAAAGCAGGCTGGGAACGGCCCAGGAAATAAGTGCGGTTACCATTTGGTATATAGCCAATATGATCGATGAGGTAAGAAAAATTATCCACCATATTTTGAATCATTTCTAAATTACCCGATGCCTGCAAACCAAGCATGGTGAAATAGCTGTCCCAATAATAGATCTCGCCAAACCTGCCACCGGGAACAATATATGGTTGGGGTAACGCAATCAAAGAAGAGCTGCCATTTGAAGCTGTGTCGGCTTTTCTTGTAAGTACATTCCAGAGATTATTTATATGGTCCACTACATCTTCTTCCTTTGAATGATAATCACTTTGTGGTGATACAGGTAATTCAAAGTTTGCATAAACAAATTTTGAAAGGTCAAAGCCCGGTTCTTTTTTTTGGCGCAAATATTTTTCTTCTATTTCATCTAATGAAAATTTAGCCGTGCAGTCAGGAAATGTTTTACCATCTGCAAATACTTTCTGCATCTGCACTGCTGCAAATAATTCTTTTAACTGGTATATTTCTTTTCTATTCATTGCATGTTGTTATTCGAAAAGCAGTTGTTTGGCCTGCCCGGTATTGTTATTACGGTTGAAGAGTGCGACGCAACAGGCGTTGAATAAAACACTGCAGCCTGGCCCATAAAAATCAATGCCCCGCCACTCCAGTTATTTCAACCTTAGCTGATGATTTCTTTTGAAGTTTTTTAAATACACTAAGGCATATTATTAAAATACCTATTGGCACAAGTGTAAAATAAAATGCAGTCTGGCCGTCATATGCATCAAAAATATGACCCGTAATTAAAGAACCTGTTGTTCCGCCAAGTGCAGAAAAAATAATGATAAGCCCTGACATTAATCCATGTTTTGGTTTTGGCAAAGAACTTAGAATAACCGAGTTGATCGCAGGATAAATTGGTGCTATGATCAGACCAATCAATGGAAAAACATAAGCGGCAATGGGCGCAGTTAACCAGCCCGTGATCTCTTTTCCTCCTTCATTTTTGGCAAGCGGCATAGCAGTAAGAATTAAAAGTGCGGCCAGTAAAAGGCTGCCAACAAGTACATAAAACCAATTTAATTTTTTGAGTAAAATGCCTGCGAGAAAGCGACCCAATGCGGTTGAGCCTGCAAGAATACTGCCCATCTGAATGCTTAATACGGCAGGCAAAAGCAACACCTTGTTGTTGAATGTTGGCAAAAAATTCTGAATACTTTGCTCGATGAGTACATAAAAAAATGCAGATAATATAAAAGCCAGCACTACAGGCTCGGCCATTAATTTAAACATCCCGGCAAATTCCTGGATCAATGGTTTTCGCTCTTCACTTTTCGCTTCGGACTCATCAAGCTTTGCAGAGAATAATAACAAAAATGCAAGCAATGATAAACCACCAAGTAAATAATAGGCATTGAGCCATGCGGTTGATTGAGGATTTGCATTATCAACGAATGAACCAAAAATAAAATATAAAGTAAGATTGCCGATCATGAAAAAAGATTCAATAAAATTCATAAGGCTGATATGCTCTTTCGAATCTTTTGTTACAATTCCAATGGTACTGTATACACTCATTTTAATTAAAGCAAAACAGGAACCCACAGCAATAAATAATAATTTAATTGCCATAAAGGATGGCGCACTTGGAATAATAAAACATACAGCGGAAATCAACCCCAATGCAAACAACATGGCACGCTTATACCCAAAACGCGTTATATAAGAAGAAACAAGAAAAGAAACGATAGCAATACTTACGTCTTTGCAAGGGTCAATCCATGCGGCGGATTGTTTGCTCACATCAAAATTATTCTGCACCTGCAAAATAGCAATGCCCGAACTGTTGAGTAAAATAGCAAACACAAAATAATTCAGGAAAAGCGAAAGCTTAATTCTCCAGTTATGCATAGCAAGCGTTTTGGTTTGTGAGAGATAAATACAATTACAATTTACTCATTAAAACCAATACGCATAAAAAGTAGTTGAATTCTTTTTTGGTCCATGCAAATGAAATGCTATTAAGCTAAGTTGCGTCGCACTCTTCAGCGCTTAGTTCTTTTACCAGCAAAACATTCAATGGCTTTTTATTTTTTAACTATCAGTCTCGTGTTCATTTTTCCATATTACAATACCTGCCGCAATGATCACAATATTTTTTACAATATACTGCCCAACGAGTGATAATCCATAAGGTGCAAAACGGAATGTTTCTTCAGGAAAAAAAATAAAAGGAGTAAACGTGCATACCATGTGCAGGAAAAGCAATACCAGGGTTGGCTTTATCCATTTACCGGTAATAAGTAAAATACCAATGAAGCATTCCCATGTTGCCAGCATAATAATATTAAGATGGTCATTGATCAAGCCAAAAGTAAGCCTGTGTATTGTTTGCATGGCCAGTTGCTCAGCGGGGCTCAACCCCTGGAAAAATTTCAATGCACCAAACCACAAGTAAACTATACCAATACTTATTCTCAATAATGACAGTGCTGAAAATGCCTGCATACTCTTTGATCTGATTGCTCTTACCTCCATAATAAAAGTTTTAAATCTTTAATCCAAATGAAATATAAAAAGTTCTTCCATCCGCAGGTAAAATACCTGGTCCGGGATAGAATGTAATCCGCCTGTTGAAATATTTTTCATTGGTTAAATTATTTATGCCTGCAGAGAGATGGTATTGCTTTGCAAAGTGCCAGTCGCAACTCCAGTCAAATACATGCCATGAAGGTATCATACCGGTTACGCCATTGGTGCTTGTTGCAGTATTGAATGCATCGTTATAACTTTTAGTTGTAAAACTATACTGAAAAGCGGAAGAGAAATTTTTATAACTTACTTCAATACCACATTTGTTGGTCCACTCAGGAGCATTCTCCACGTACCTGCCTTTTACACTGGTATTAATGCCAGCCTTATTAATAATACCACTCGTGTACCTCGCATTGTCATAAGCAAGCGAATTGAATATCTTTATATCACTGGTTGTATTTTTTTGATTAAAGAGTTTCACTAGTGAAATTTCAGCAAATGCTTCCACTCCTTTTGCTACAGAGTTACCAATATTGGTGGTAAGCAGGAATGAACTGCCATCTGTTTCCGTTTGAGAAACAAGGCCAACCCTGTTGCCATAGAAAAGATAGAATGCATTCACATCAAACTGAAGTATATTTTTATAATGCCCCCGGTAACCAAGGTCAATATCATATCCTTTGCTGTCTTTTAAAGACGGGTCAATCTTATCAACACGGTCTGCAGGCGTTACATTGGCATAGAGATATGGGCGATATGCCTGTGAAATATTACCATACAATTGTGTTGAAGATGATAATTTGTATTGCAGGCCTGTACCAAATAAAGGAAAGTTTCTATTTCCTGCGTATGTAACTGGGGTGGCGGCATTATTAATAACACCATCAAGTTCTGTGTTAATCAGTTCATATCTTATACCCGGCGTAACAGAAAATTTTTGTGCAAGCTGAAAAATATTTTCTGCAAATACTGCATAATTATGCGTGGTTAAATGAAGATCAGTCCCATAAGGCTTAACAAGCGAAAGATCAAAATCACTGCCTGTTGTACCTGTGCCTTTTTGCTTGCGTTTCGTAAGCTCTGTAAAATATCGAACACCCCCCGACAGCACACTGTTTATTTTACCAAGTTTATAATAATGCAATAGCCTTGCTTCGGTAGTAAAGCCTGTGTAGTAATCCCTGTCAACCTGCCTTGGATTGTAAGAACCGATAGCCGTATTAAATGTATCTGGTATATTGGCTGTATTAATGAATTGTACACTATTGCGCTGGCCAAACAATGCATGTGCAGTTATTTCAAGATGTGTAGTAGCAGAAACATCATAATTAAAAATAACCGCGGGAATATTAATTACGGGCTGAAAATAATTTCTTGTACGAAAAGACTGTTGTGCATTTGCTTTAAACTGTTCGTCCGTTAAGCCGCCTGCAATTTGTTGCACATAATCCATTCGCGAAAATTGTACTGCAATATTTGCTTGCCTGCTAACCTGGTAATGCATGCCGATATAATATGCATGATAAGTAAAATCAGCATTATCTCTCCATCCGTTACCATGACGAAAATCATAAAACGAATAATAATTTAATTTGCCTTTTGTACCGCCTACCGCATTGTAAGAATTAAAGAAATTATTGCTGCCTGTTGTTTGTTCAGTTTCTATTGCAAAAGGTTTACTGCTGTCGCCGTCTTTTATTTTAAAGTTCATCATGCCGCCAAACTGTGGCCCAAACTGCAATGCGGCGGAACCTCTTACCAGTTGTACTTCCTGTATGGCCTGCATCGGAACGGCATAATGATTTTCAGGATAGCCAAACATATCAGAATTGGTATTGTAGCCATTTTGCCGCATATTCATCTCAATACTGCGGTGCGCATCAGTACCCCTTGAGCCAATATTCAATTGTGTACCTGCTCCATCCATTTCCCAAATAGTAAGTCCCGGAATTCTCGCAAGAGCCGTGCGCCCCAGGTTCTGTGCAATGCCTGTTGTTTTATCAGAGAGTATAATAGTATTTGTTTTTTTGCCTGCATAAATATTTGAGCCAGCCACATCATTTAAATACGAAGCGCTGGATGCCTTTAGCCAGGTGCTTACTATAACGCTGTCGAGCATTTTTGCGGGGAAAGTATCAATAACATTTGGTGAAAGATCTTGTGCCTTGCACAAATTAGCAAGACCAAGCATAAATAAAATGATAATTGAATTTAAGTTTAGTTTCATGTTTTGCTTTTATGTTGCCGACAATTAATTCTTTTCTCATCACCTGTTGTGTCACTCACTTCGGCGTTCAGTTCAATAGTGGCCTAAGCGTACAAGAGTGCGACGCAACAAAACCCAATTCATAACTCAAAGCCTGGTTCATAAAAACTTATCTTTTAAAAAAAATCCCTTCCTGTAGAAACAGGAAGGGT
>Ga0068867_100003431_pt1 | contig 11147 bp, 5 predicted proteins | sample KBSMisM32_FD_65649 | JGI IMG/M metagenome (GOLD analysis project Ga0068867, IMG submission 65649) | Miscanthus rhizosphere microbial communities from Kellogg Biological Station, Michigan, USA - KBS Miscanthus M3-2 | ecosystem: Host-associated > Plants > Roots > Rhizosphere > Soil ...
AAAGTTATATCACCGAAAGGAATTTAAAGCAGGGAGAAGTGCCGGACAGCTGTACAGTCATTCAAAATAAAAATGGAACTGCGCCGGGTATGTGGTTTGCACAAACCGTTGCAGACAAAGAAAAGATATTCATCAGTATGCCCGGTGTGCCACACGAAATGATGGGCATGATGACGAATGACGTGATCCCGCTTTTGCTCAAAAAATTTAATGCTGCACATATTGCCCACCGCACATTGCTCACCGCCGGGGTTGGAGAAAGCTTTTTGGCAGATCAGATAAAAGATCTTGAAGAAGCCCTGCCGGCAAATATCAAGCTGGCCTATCTTCCAAGCTATGGCATGGTGAGGTTGCGTCTTACCGCAACAGGAGATGATGCCGGGTTAACAAATAAGATATTGGATGCTCAATTTGCGCAACTGCAGGAACAGGTCAAAGAATATTTGATCACGAATGAAGATGAGCCTGTAGAAAAGGCTTTAAGCAAATTGCTTCTCCAAAAAAATAAGACCATGTGCACGGCGGAGAGCTGTACGGGAGGTTATATCGCCCACCTCATCACTGCTATGCCCGGCGCATCTGCATTTTACGACGGCAGCGTGGTGAGCTATTCTTACCGCGCCAAGGAAGACCTGTTGCAGGTAGATAAAAATATTTTGGAAACGAACGGCGCCGTGAGTGAAGAAGTGGTGCGGCAAATGGCGGCAGGCGCTTTAAAAAATATAGGTTCCGATCTCGTGATCGCAGTCTCGGGCATCATGGGCCCGGGTGGCGGCATGGAAGGAAAGCCGGTAGGCACTGTTTGGATCTGTGTTGGCGATAAAGAAAACCTGACAGCGAATAAATTTCAGTTCCGGTTTGACAGGGAAAGAAATATTCGTTTTACTGCGTTGAATGCGATGTTGATGCTGAGGAAATTTGTTTTAAATGTTGAATTTTAAATTTTGAATTAACCCGGTGCGTATGTCAAAAAACGATCTGGATCATAACGAATGGCCGGATGAATTGGATGCCTTGACAGCGGCACCGGAGCATCATAATTTATTAATGGAAAATGATCTTGTGAGAGTGATCGACACCCTGATCCCGCCCGGTGAGACCACGAATATTCACACCCATAAATGGCCTGCCTCTTTATATGTGCTCAGTTGGTCCGACTTTATTCGGTATGACGCTGAAGGAAATATTCTTGTTGATTCGCGAAACCTTTCGCAAATTCCTTTACCCGGATCTGCCGTTTGGTCTGAAGCACTAAAGCCGCATGCTTTGAAAAATATCGGCGAAAATGATATTCATATCCTCAGTGTAGAGATCAAATCTTAAATGATCCGGTACAAAGGATCAGGACCGGATCAGGTTTTTCAGCTTCGAATCTTACCCATAATTCGTAAGTTTTAATCCTTAATTTTGCCCCAACTAATTAACCTGATCATATGAGCGTAGTTGACCTGATCATGCCCAAGCTGGGCGAAAGCATAATGGAAGCCACTATCCTTAAATGGCATAAGAAACCCGGCGATCAAGTGGCCCAGGATGAGACCATCCTGGATATTGCCACAGATAAAGTGGACAGCGAGGTTCCTTCCACTGCTGCAGGTGTTATTGAATCTGTTTTATTTAATGAGAATGATGTAGTGCCGATCGGTACAGTGATCGCGAAAATACGCACCGGCGCTGCTGAGAACAATGCGGCTCAACCGGTTTCCGCCCCTCCCAAAAAAGAATACGAAGAAGCTGAAGTAATAAAAGATATTCCACACGTGCCTTCGGCAAATGCCGGCGCTACTATGAACACGGGCGGCGCAAGGTTTTATTCTCCCTTGGTATTGAATATCGCCCAAAGCGAAGGCATCAGCATGAGCGACCTGGAAAATATTCCCGGCACGGGGCAAGATGGCCGCGTAAGCAAGAAAGATATATTGGCTTATGTCGCTAACCGCGGCGGCCAACGCGCTTCTCAGCAAGCAGCGCCACAGCAGGAATCACAGCAGGCCGTGGTGATGAGCGCCCCCGTTGCTCAGCCTTCTTCCAACTCCAATAATCTCCCTGCCGTTTACACCGGCAACGTAGAAGTGATAGAAATGGACCGCATGCGCAAGCTCATTGCAAAGCATATGGTGGACAGCAAGCATACGAGTCCGCACGTGACCAGCTTTGCAGAATGCGATGTGACCAACCTGGTTCTTTGGCGCGAAAAAGTGAAAAAAGATTTTGAGAAAAGAGAAGGAGAAAAGATCACGTTCACTCCGCTTTTCGTGGAAGCGATCGTGAAATGCATTAAAAAATATCCATGGCTCAGCAGCTCGGTGGACGGTGATAAGATCATCGTAAAGAAAGATATCGGCATCGGTATGGCCACGGCATTGCCAACGGGCAACCTGATCGTGCCCGTGATCAAAAATGCGGACCAACTGAATCTTGTAGGTCTTACGAAACAGGTGAACGGCCTGGCCAATGCGGCCCGTACGGGCAAATTAAAACCCGATGATACGAGTGGCGGTACATTTACGCTCACGAATGTGGGCACGTTCGGCAGCATCATGGGTACGCCCATCATCAACCAGCCGCAGGTAGCGATCATGGCTGTGGGTGCGATCAAAAAACGCCCGATGGTGATCGAAACACCGCAGGGTGACAGCATCGCGATCCGCCACATGATGTATATCTCTTTAAGCTATGATCATCGTATCATCGACGGGGCTTTGGGCTCTACTTTCTTAAATGCAGTGAGCAAGGAGCTGGAGAATTTTGACGGGAACAGGGCGATTTAGGGTAGTGTAAATAGAGTACATAAAGTTTATAGAGTTTATAAAGGGCTTCCGATGGGAGCCCTTTTTTAAGTTTATAAAGTATAAGGCTATAATGATCTGCAATTCGAAGGCCTTTATAACTCTATAAACTTTATTCCCCGATCTCTTCTCTATGGCTATTAATTGTTATATTTATAATGCCTTAGTATTATTTCATTTACCAAAACTACTACACATGAAAAAGATACTTGGATCATTAATGCTGTTCGCTGCCATTGCCGGCTGTAAAAATCAAACAGAACAAAAAACAGTGACATACGTTCCTCCCCCTGACTTGAAATGCAGCAATTTAAGCACAGCAGATGCAGACAAGGCAAAAAAGGATTACCTGGCTTGGGTACTGCAAAACCCACAGCAAAATACTTTCAACCATATTTCACTGGATGTTGCCACGCTTAATACATTTAGCGAGGATTATGCATCACTTAAATTAGAACCTGCTGTCATAAACGGACAGGTAACGCTGTTGCTGGAGGGTTATGATCAATACGGCGTCATGATCATGTGTGTGCCTATTGAATGCAAATTCAATATGACGGACCCTATAACGAAAACCGGTGTTTTTTGTCCGCCGCCTGCAGGATGCTCTGTTATTGCAGATAGTATTGGTGGTCAGAGAACAGTTATGCCCCCGGACTCTTCTGAGATCCAAAAGATGGCACCCACAACCGGAAAATAGGGCTAATTAATTAACCATATCAAAACTACACACATGACAAAAGCAATTCTGTTTTTTGGGATGATCACAATACTGATTGGATCCTGCAATCAAAAGGATGATCAAACTCAAAGCGTGAGCTCAAAAGATCCTGCTGCAACTGCCGCATCACCTGACGGGGATTCTGTAACGATCACTCATAAGCTGTCGAGAAAAACTTATGATGAGATCATGAAACGCAAAAAGGCTTTTCTCGATGACGTAAACTGTAAATTAACCGATCAGCAAATTAAAGATGCTAAGACCGCTTATATTGATTGGGTAAAAGCAGATGCAACCGGGAAGCGAATATTTACACACCTCAGCCTGGATATGGAAACATTAATAAATTCTGTTGGCCAGGATTATGCCGCCCTTAAGTTTGAACCGATATATTTAGACGGGGAGCCTACTGTCTTATTGGAGGGGTATGATAAGAACGGTCTAATGGTTATTTGCAAGCCGATCCAATGCCTTTTTAATGATCCTGATGAGATCACCAGGACCGGCGTTTTTTGTCCTCCCCCGGCAGGTTGCCCCCCGCCATATGTTCCGCCGGGAGCAAAAACGCCCCCTTCCAAACAATGATACTGTAATATTATTTATACAAAAACGAGGTGCAACAGGGCATCTCGTTTTTTTTAGTGAAAAGTTTATCCGCTAAAGTATCTCGCCTTCTTCGTCTTCCGTAACCTGTGATTCGCCCTTGGGTACAGGTTTCTTCTTTAAAAGCTCTGCAAATGAAAATCTTTTTCGCACTTCAAGCAATTTCCTGCTTTGCAGAAATTTGACCAGCCCCTTTTCCAGATAATGCTGGAATGGTACCAGCAGGGCGATCAGCGCGATCTTTACAAACCAAAGCCGAAGCGGCTCTCCCTTGGTAAGCTTCATGACCGGGTGATCCAACAGAAGAAGAATGAATTCAAACAGGGAAATGAATGCAAAATATCCCAGGGTCCGAATTACTGCCTTGGATACCTCAAACATTCCCAGGAAAAGGATGAAAAAGAAAAACAGTGTCACCACGATCGTGATCGCTGTGATCTGTAAATTATATTGACGTGTACGTTCATGTGCCGCTTCCTGCCTGTCCGTTTCGCCTTTTTTTGTTTCGCGGTCAATTTCAAGCAGTACCAGCTGATCCCTGGCATCGTTTTCCCGGAACATTGCTTCAAGGGAATCACTTTTTACCCGATAATAATATGCGCGTGCATAATTATTCTTCATGGCATAGAGCGCTGAAAGGTTCCTGGCGGCAGTATCAATATATACCGGTTGGTTTAAGCTGTCGGCTATACGATAGGTGTTCTCAAAATATTTTGTGGCGTTGATGGTATCACCGCTTTGAAAATATGTACCGGCCAATGTTGCATTAACGTCCAATATCCTCCCTGAATTTCGCGTGGCCAGAAGATCAGATTCAGAAGCGTGAAAGCAGTCCAACGCAGAATTATAAATTCCCCCGTATTTATAAATAGTGCCCCGTTCCCAACAAAGGGCTGAGCGGTTGATGTTATTAAAATAAAAGCTTAGGTCAGGGTTGCTGTTGAGGTATTGAAAGGTTTGTTCGCTGTTTCTCCCGATAACCATATACCAATAGTATAAAAGCATCTTTGCTTTGAAGATCTTAAGCGGGGAATTAATTTCAGCCGCCAGCTTCAGGGCCATATCTATGTATCCTCTTTCATCGGTAAGTCTGGCCAGATCGAAATAATCTTTATAAAGTCCTTCACGGTTGTCGTATTCTTTATTTAATTCCACGCTCTTAAGCAGGTAATCCTTTGCTTTATCGGTATGGAAAGAACGGTATATTTCCGAGTAAAGGTGATAAAGTTTAGATTGATAAGGAATATTTTTTGATCGGTAAGCGATATCGAACGCTTTGTTATAATTCCGCACTGCAGTCACAGGATCGGATTGGTCGGCATATATCTTTCCCATTTCGCAGAACAGCTCAATATTTATGCTGTCGGCCACATTATCTGCAAGCGCTGTTGTTGCTTTAGAAGTATTTTGCAGAGCTATATCAAAATGTCCGCTTTTACGGTAAATATCAGCGAGGCGTATATATCCCAAAACCTCAAGACCGCTGTCGTGCATTTCCCGGGCATATTGTATACCCTTCTCAACAATCGATATCACTTTATCGTAAACACTTTGATCGCTGAAGTTATTAAAAGAGCCAATTGAATTATCTACCAGCATGCGGGTTATCACTGATTTATCATTTGCGAGATCCGCAATACGCAAGGCTTGCTGTAAAACAGAATCCGATTTATCTGACAGATTAAATGTTGCATATAACTGGGCCAGATCGGCCAGGGCAACGATTCTTTCCGCATCATTCTCTGCTGAAGCCACTTTCTTCTCCAATAACGAAAGCTGTGCCGCGTACTGTGCCGAAACAGGCAGGAAAGCAACGATAAGCAGCAGTATTAAAGCAGTCCTCAGCATATCCGAAATTAATTAAATTATAATATAACCCGAAAATGGAACGTATGGACGGCGGGATCACGTATTCCCGCTGAAATTCACTTTGTTGAATTTACCGAAACCAAAATGTAATAGTACGTGCCGTTGGAAAGGGCTTGTACGCTAAAATATATTTCCTTTTTACACAATAAAGGTTTTCCCGTTGCGTTATGTGACCGTATCAACGGAATTGCGCAGTATTTTCCACATTTCAGGAGTAGTAATACCAAAACTTAACACTCCCGTTTAAAATACCACACAATTCTGCTAATAAATCTAAAGTGATGAAAAGAACTTTACTTCTTTTAAAAACAGGTGTGTTGTGCCTGTTATTGACATTTACCGCTTCAACCGGCTTCGCTCAGCTCGAAACGATGCCTGCCGGCTCCTTTATTATTAATATGGGTGTGGTACCGCAAACCATCAATAATGCCATCCGGCCTTATGGTTTGATCTGGGACATCATCAAGAATAATAAGGCACAGGTGAGATGGATCATCAGTCCGACCAAGGTAAAGGACGGCGCTGATTTCACGTACAACGGTGTGGACTATAAGGGCGGAAGCTTTATTATCCCCCAAAAATATATCAGCGCTGCTGTACTGGCCAAGATCAATGCGGTTTGGCCTTCTGTTATTTCCGGTGTTTTTACTACTACCCCGCTCACTGTTGATGTGAGCTATAATCTTAAATATACCCCCAAGTGGACCTTTGATTTTCAAAACGGCTCCATCGCCCAGGGCTACCTTACGAATGCAGGCATCCCTATCACGGATTATCCGAAAAAATTACCGCAGGACCTGAACGGCTGCGATGATCTTTTTGTGATGCCGCATGCGGATCCTACATGGGCCACTCATAAGAACTTATTAGCCTGGAACCTGAACAACCAGGGATGGATCTGGGCAGGATGCCATGCCGTGAGTGCAATGGAAAACATTTACAACCCCGCTGACTCTGCACAGGAAATGGATTTCCTGTCTCAGCATTTTGACGGGTACGGCCAGGATCAGAATACAACCAGCAGCTATGCAGGAAATTCACTGGTGCTTTGGAACCAACACCAGGGACCGGGAAATACCTTTACATACCAATATCCAAATGATGCAGAAATGCAATTCATGGGTGGTGTGGAAGGCGGTGTTGGTACAAATGGTTCGGAACAGGCTTTCATGCCTTATAATGCAACAAGCGGCGGAGCACCGGGACGTGTGGCTTCCTGGAGGCCATCTACCAAATTGGCAGTAACGGACCTGGCACCTGATGCATCCAACCAAAACGTACCGGAAAATTCTAACGGCCCGGTTGCTGAGGTATTATACGGACGTGCCTTCGGCAACAGCGCGAGGGGTGAAGTGCTCTACGAAGCAGGGCACTCACACGATGGTACCAGTCCGGGGTTTGTAGCTGCACAGAGAATCTTTTTTAATTTTTCTTTCCTCGCAATAAATGATAAAGATCCTATAGCCGTAGCAACAGGACCTTCTTCTATCAATGCCGGCTCTACAGGTAATTTTTCTGTATCGGTTATAAAGCCGGGCTCAAATATCTCTGATTATTTTATCAACTGGACATCATCCTGCGGCGGAACATTTTCGAGTCCGCACGGTGTGAATACTACTTTTATTCCTGCAGGCGGTTCAGGTTGCGGACCATGCCAGATCATGGTTACTGTAACGGATGGCTGCGGCAGGGAATTTTACGGAACGGTTGATCTTACCGTTACTGTTTGTCCTGTACCGCCGGTAGCATTGGATGTTACCGCCGCGATGATCAATAATGCGCCCGGTACAGGTGCGCAATCTATCGGTGCAACGACACAATTGAACGGTACCGATATCGACGGCACGGTAGTAAGCTATACGGTTACTACTCTTCCACCGGCGTCTGCAGGTGTTTTATATTATGATAACGACGGCAACAGCGCTACTGCTGATATTGCTTTACCGGTAAATGTTGCCCTGACAGGTACACAGGCGGCTTCAATAAAATTTGATCCCGCGGACGGCTACAGCGGTAATGCCACATTTAATTATACCGTTACGGATAACATGGGACTTATTGATGCTACTCCGGCTGTCTACACGATCCCTGTAGATCCACCGCCGGTAGCTGCAGATATTTTGACTGCCCCGATCAGCACCAATGCAAACGAAACAATGCTTACCCCTGCGTTAAATGCAACAGATGAAGGCACGATCGTAAGCTATACCATTACTGCGTTGCCAACGGCAGCACAGGGCGTATTGAAATTAAACGGCGTGCCCGTTGCAGTGAACCAGGTGATCACGCCGGCACAGGCTGCGCAATTAACTTTCCTTGCTTCAGGCAGCTTTACGGGTTACCCGACATTCACTTATACTGCCACGGATGAAAAGGGAGGCGTGGATGCGACTCCTGCTACGGTTACTATTCAATTGGTTAATCAACCGCCGGTGGCACAGGATATCTCTACTCCATGGTTCAGTAACACTCCGGGAACGGGACAAACAGTAATTTCTGACCTGAGCGCAACTGACGCTGACGGAACGATCGCATCGTATACGATCGTATCGTTACCGTTGGTAACACAGGGCGTACTTTATTACAAGAGCGGCGCTGTATACATTGAGATCACTTGCGGCCAAGTGCTGTCGCCAACCGAAGCAAGCAACCTGAAATTCGACCCGGCAGACGGATTTACCGGTATCGCGACATTCCAATTCACTGCTACAGATAATTTAGGACTGGCGGATAATACCCCGGCCACATATTATCTACCGGTAAATATGGCCACGCCGCTTGCTACTGATATCGTTAATCATTCGATGTATTCCGGTGCGGGACAAACAGCCATCAATGCACTTGTCGGCCAGGATCGGGATGCCACGCACGTTATCGTGTCTTATCCTATTACAAGCATTCCACCGGTGTCTAAAGGAATATTATACTATACCCATAACGGCAGTATCATTCCTGTGACCGTGGGTACTGTGGTTACTTCCGCGGAAAAAGGAACGCTGAAATTCGATCCAACTGACGGTGCTACCGGCAACGCGGTATTCACTTTCAGTGTTATTGATGATGAGGGCATGACCGATCAAACACCGGCGACATTTACTATTCCGCTCGCCAACCAATTGCCGGCAGCTAAAAATGTAATCAATGCTTCCATTACCAATACCGGTGCAACAATTACTCTTGATCCATTGGATGGGACTGATGCAGACGGAACAATTTTATCTTACAGAATCATCTCGTTACCAAGCAATTTTGCAGGTACACTAAAATTTAACAATACACCGGTTTACTTAGGACAATCCATTCCCGCTGCCCAGGCAGGAGTGCTTCAGTTTACTCCTTATAACGGCTTCACGGGCTCAGCAGTGTTTACTTTTACTGCTACGGATGACCAGGGTGCAACAGATCTGACCCCGGCTAATTTTACCATCCCGGTAACGATCACTAATGCAGCGCCTGTTGCTGACGTTAAGACAAACGCTTCAATAGCGATGAACGCGGGAGCAACAAAGATCCTCCCACTGAGCGGTACTGATGACGGGACGATCGTAAGCTATTTGGTTAAAAGTTTACCAAACGCTGCAACAGGTATTGTAAGCCTGTATGGTATTGCACTAACGAATAACCAGGTGATCCCGGCAAATAATGCAGCCGGATTGACCTTCACTCCTTCCGGAACTTTTTCAGGGACCGCAACATTTAAATACAACGCAACAGATGATATGGGTCTGACAAGTGCGTTGGTGAACTACAACATACCGGTGACCAACCAAGCTCCCGTAGCACAGAACATCAGCATGCCGCAGTTAAAGAAAGGACTTACAACTTCAATCTATCCATTGACTGCAACTGATGCGGATGGGACAATAGCTTCTTATAAGATCCTAAGCCTGCCAACCTTGGGCACGCTGTATGTAGATGTTAACGGAACAGCGACCTATACATTAGCCACGGTGAATCAAACCCTGACTCCTGCTGCGGCAGGCAGGTTAAGATTGATCACAGGAAATACTGTGGGTACGGCGAGCTTTACATTTACAGCTACTGATAATACCGGCCTGGTATCCGCAGCAGCAACATATTCAATTCCCATCAATTCAAATTCAGCTCTTATTCCGCCAACGGTTCCAAATATTACCAACGCAGCAATAAATGCAAGCGCAACCATAACCGCGATCAGTTCATTAACTGCAACAGATATTGACGGCACCATCGTCTCTTACATTATATTAAATATTCCGCCGCCTTATGCGGGTAAGCTTTCTTTCATGAAAGGAGGGACTGCTCTTACGGATATTGCGATCGGCGGCGCTATGCTCACTGCTGCCGAAGCCACTACCCTGAAATTTACACCTACAGGACTTTATACCGGTAATATATCATTTACCTATACCGCGACTGATGATGACGGCATGAGCTCAGCTAACGGTGTATATAATATTTCTTTGATCAATACCGCACCGGTTGCAACGAATGTTACGAATGCATCTGTATCAAGCAATGCAGGCCCGGTATTACTTTCTGCCCTGGCAGCAACTGATGCAGACGGAACTGTAGCGAGCTATACCATCACTTCTATCCCCACTCCCGACCAGGGCATTCTTACCCTGGATGGTGTAGCGGTGTATGAAGGACAGGTAATGACTCCCGTATATGTTTCCAGGTTAAAATTTGATGCTGACCCGGCATTCACCGGCACCGTTACGTTCACTTATACTGCTACAGATAACTTAGGCAGCACGGATGCTACGAGTGCTGTGTTCACCATACCTGTGACCAATGCTGCACCTTATGCCGATGAAAAACGCAGCCAGGTGATCACAAACTATATTGGCACACCGGCGGTAGCTATACCTGCGTTGAGCGGTATCGACGCAGACGGCACCATTACTGCATATATCATCAAAACTTTGCCTTCAGGCGGTGTGCTGTATGTGAATGGTACTGCTGCAACAGTTAACCAAAGCCTCACTCCTGCACAATCAGCCCTGCTGAGCTTTGATCCCGCAGATAACTTTGCAGGCACGGCATTGTTCACTTACACTGTAAAAGATAATTCCAATAATATAAGCGTTGCTGCGGCGAATTACCGCATACCGGTAAATACACCGCCTGTATCAAATAATATTACCATTCCTGCGATCTATGGTTCTGCCGGTACAACGAAT
>Ga0068867_100003450_pt1 | contig 11123 bp, 8 predicted proteins | sample KBSMisM32_FD_65649 | JGI IMG/M metagenome (GOLD analysis project Ga0068867, IMG submission 65649) | Miscanthus rhizosphere microbial communities from Kellogg Biological Station, Michigan, USA - KBS Miscanthus M3-2 | ecosystem: Host-associated > Plants > Roots > Rhizosphere > Soil ...
GCGTATTCGGCGTGCGTGAACGGTGCCCGATCCTTGTACAGGTTGGCGGGATAGATCGGGTCCTCGTAGATGAGCTGATTCATCTCGTTGCGCAAGTCCTTCATCCAGTTGGTCCACTTCGACGCGACGCGATGATGTCGCAACGCTTCGATGTTGACCGGCCCGCACACCCACGACGAAGCACCGGTACCCATGTGCTTGCCGGCGATCTGCCCGCGGTAGTCCACCAGCATCGACCCGCCACCGAAGCAGTCGATCGGTGCTTCGGATTCGGCGAAGAGGTAGTAGGTGCCCACGTTGGGTGCGAGCACGTACATGTTGTTGTCGAGAGCGCGAGCGCGGCTCTGGATCTCGAAGTAGTCGTTCGAAGCGCCGGGGTGCGGATACGACGCGCGGTACACGAGCTCGGCGCCGTTCATCGCCAGAGCACGAGCGTTCTCCGGGTACGAGCCCTCGTTGGCCATCATGATCCCGAGCCGACCGATCTCTGTGTCGACCACCGGCCAGAACGCATCGAGGTTGCGGCCGTAGCGTTCGACCCACCAGTCGTAGATGTCGTGCGGGCACACCGAATGCTCGACGGGGAACAACGGTGATGTCTTGTAGTGCTGCAGGATCACTTCACCTTCGGGGTCGAGTATGAACCCGATGTTGAAGAATCGGTCGGCGATCTCGGGATGGCGCGCCTTCGCCTGCCCCATGATGTACACGTCGTACTGGCGAGCGAGAGCGCCGAGTGCATCGGTCTCCGGTCCGGGGATGTCGATTGCACACGTGCGCGCGAACTCCACGTGGTCGTGATCGAGCACCTCGTCGTTGAAGCCTTGCAATGCTCCCTCGGGGAACGCGATCAACCGGACCGGCAAGTCGAGACTGGTCAGCCAACACGCTGCTTTGACGAGGTGCGACTGGTGCTCGATGTTGCGCATGATGTCGGCGCGCTCGCGCACACCCCACATCGTCGGGACAAGGCCAACTGCGTTGTACGGCTCGATCATGGCCGTACGGTACAACGCCCGTCTCACGACGAATCGCGCCCCGCATCACGGGGCGCGATTCACTGGTCGGCAGAGGGAGTTAGTTCACGCGCTGACGGTGTATGTCAGAAACGCGGTCCCTTGCACGAGGCCGAAGGAGCGGTCGTACAAGGTGGCTCGCAAGGTGTGTGTACCGACGCAACCGGCCGTGCTGGTGACACCGCTCGGCGAGATGCTGCCGGACTTCGACCAACTCTGGCTGCCGCCGGAGTTGATGATCAACACGCCGAACAGGGCGAAGTTGGCACGGCAGTTGACGTTCGTGTTACCCGGCTCGTCGAACACGATGTAGTACTGCTGCAGGTAGATCGAGCAGTTGAAGACGGTGCCGCGGACCTGCAATGGGCTCGCTGTGTAACCGGAACCTGAGGCGCTCAGCGTCACGTTGCCGACCGAGATCGACGTCATCTGGCCACAGGGACCTGCCACGGTGCCGCCACCGGAGGGCTGCGTCGGAGCCGGTGCGGTCGAGCCACCGCCTCCGCCCGAGCCACCTCCTTTGGCAAAGCTGGTGCCGGCGGGGACGAGTCCGAATCCGATGGCGCTGACGGCGAGCGCGACTGCGAACTTCTTGATGTTTTTCACTTGGTGACCTTTCGGGAGGGTGAGCGTTGGTTCTTCGTGCGCTATCCGTCCCGGAATACAGCACCGTTGTTCATCGACTATGCGGGTCATCGAGTACGCGAGACAACACGACGATCGTGCTAGCACCATCGGGCACTCAAGAGCGTTTAAAGTCGACCGATAGCGGGAAAGGTGATGGCGTCGCGCGGGCCCGATTTGTCGCGCCCACTTTCGACTTCACCGCAGTTACAGGTCTGCAGACTCGAAGCGTGTGATCAGAGTCGGGTGCCGGTAGTCGGATCGAACACAGCGACCTCGTCGATGTCGAACGCGACGCGATCACCGCGTCGATGTCCGAGCGAAGCGACGCGGATCACCACGTAGTCAGTGTGTCCTCCGGCATCCAACGCAACGGTGATCGTTCCACTCCCGGGGCTCGCCTCGGTCACGACTGCCGCGACCAAACCGTCGGGTTCGAGATGAGCCCACGACGGCCGCATCGCCATCACGACCGTCGCGCCGACGTAGTCGCCCAAGTGCTGCGGAGCGCGGCGACGGAATGCCGGGTGCACGAGCCACAGCCCATCGGCATCGCCCTCGATGCGTACGTCAACCATCGACATGTCGCCCGTGCAGGCAGCTGCGACGAGGGTGACGGGTCGCTCGTACACGTCGATCGGAGTATCGACTTGAGCGATGCGTCCGCCCTCGAGCACGACGATGCGGTCCGGCATCGTCATCGCCTCGACGGGATCGCTCGTCGCCAACAACGTCGTGACCCCGTAGCCGCGTTGCAGAGCGTGCAGGTCGAGCCGTAGCTGTTGCGTCATTGCCGCGTCGAGACGGGCGAGCGGCTCGTCGAGGAGCATCACCGACGGCGTCCGCACCATCGCCCGCGCCATTTGGACGAGTTGACGTTCACCGCTGGACAGTTGGGCAGGGTTTCGCGAAAGAAGGGATTCGATGTGCAGTGCTCTGGTCTCCGCCGTGACCCGGCTGGCGATCTGTGCGGCCAACTCGTGGTGGACCTCGAGCGGAAAGGCAACGTTGCCCAACACGTCGCGGTGCGGAAGCAGCGCCGGCTTCTGGAACATCATCGACACGTCGCGGCCGGAGGGCTCGACCTTGGTCACGTCCACGCCGCCGATACGCACTGTCCCGGACGACAACTTCGTGAGACCGGCGATCGCCCGCAGCATCGTCGTCTTGCCCGAGCCCGACTCGCCGATCACCCCCATCAGCTCGCCGTCGTCGACGCACAGACAGATGTCGTCCAGCACGGTCGAGCCCGAAATCCTCACGGTGAGACCTGCGAGTTCGACAGCTGCCATGGACGACGCCCCCTCGAATTGTGCACCGTATCCCCTGCTCATGGGTCCGGTAGTAAGACGTTGCCGAAAATGTGTTCAGACAGAAGGGCAATTGATTCGGTACTTCGGGAGGGCGTGAACTTAGGCGGGGACCTGAGCGCTGAAAGGTCGACGCCATGCGCATCAGCCCTGTCCGCACTGCAATCGTTGCACTGCTTGTCGCCGCCGTCGCGGTTCCCACTATCGGCGGCATCGCCGGAGTTGCTCACGCCGTGCCACCGCCCGCGCCGACGCAGACAGCGCCGGCCAACGGCGCGAGCGTCACCATTCCGCTGACGATCTCGTGGTCGCCCGTGAGCGGTGCGGGCGGGTACAACTGGGAGATCAGCCTGTCGTCGACGTTCACGTCGGTGGCCGAGAGAAACCGATCGCTGTTGGTCGGCGAGACGACCACGCAAGATGCCATCAGTGGCCTCGCCAATGGAACGTACTTCTGGCACGTCCAAGCGGTCAGCCCCGACGTCGAACCGGGTGCGTGGTCGGCGACGCGCAGCTTCACCGTCACGGGTGCGGGCGCCGGCGTTCCCGGCACCGCAGTGCTGAATCCTCCGTTGAACGCGACGAAGTTCCACGCGCTGGAGAACTTCACGTTCACGTGGAGCGCCGTGCCCGGCGCGGTCAGCTACATCCTTCAGGAGTCGACCGATCCGACGTTCCCCGTCGACACCCGAGTTCGACAGGTCGGCATTCCCGGACCGACGACGACCGTGTCGTTCAACTCGAGCACACTCGGCACCTACAAGGCGCGAGTGATCGCCGTCAACGCGAGCGGTCTGATGGGCGCGCCATCGAACCTCGTCGACTTCAGCGTGCTCGACAGCAACCCGTTCCCGGCACCGCCTTCGTTGACCGCGCCGAGCAACGGCGTGTCGCAGCAGCTACCGGTCAAACTGTCGTGGACGCACGTCCCGAACCATCAGGATCTCGGCTACGACCTGGACATCTCCACGAACTCGGCATTCAGTTCGATCGAGGCCAGCTTCTCGGTGACCGACAACAGCAAGATCGTTTCGGCACTGACACCCGGCACGAAGTTCTGGCGTGTGCGCTCCCAGCACGGCTACATCGGTGTCGACCCGGCATTCACCGCGTTCTCGGCAACGGGCACCTTCACCGTGTTGGCAACGCCGTTGCGGATGGGCGCGGTGACGTTCATCTCGGCGAACAAGTTCAGCGGTGGCGAAGCGCCGGGCACCTTGGAGATCACGGGCCCAGCACCGGCCGGCGGTGCAACTGTCACGCTGACAACGAGCACTCCGAACCTTCTACCGGAGCTGCCCGCGTCGAGGATCATCCCGGCGGGCAGCACGTCGGTCGACATACTCGTTGCACCCACTGGGGTCGACAACTCGATCAGGCCGATGCGTGTCGGCTTCGTCACGACGCCGACACCGGTCACCGTCACCGCGTCGTTCAACGGCACATCGGTCTCCACGACGTTCACGATCCTGCCGCCGAAGCTGAACGACACACCGTTCCAGTTGTTCCCGACCATCGCCACGGGTGGCGCTGACATGCTCGGCATCGTCGATCTCGAAGTCGGTTGCTTCGCCGGATTCTGCGACGGACTCGCGCCAACCGGTGGGATCCAGGTGAGCTTGTCGAGCTCGTCCCCCGCGGCAACGGTGCCGGCCAGCATGACCATCCCGGCCGGCGCCGGCGGTGATCAGTTCCCCATCACGACAACCGCGGTCACGAAGGTCACGCAACTCACGATCAGTGCGAGCTACAACGGCGACACCACGTTCCTGCCGATCACGCTCACCCCACCACCGACGCCGAGTTCATTGACGCTCGACCCGGCGCAGACGACGAACGGCTCGAGAGGAATCGTCAGGATCCCCTTCTCGGCCGTTCTCGGTAGCGATCAACTGCTGCGCGTCACGAGCAGCAACCCGGCTGTCGCGTCGGTGCCCGCGTTCGTCACCATGCCGGCGTCGACCGACGTCAGCAGCTTCGTGATCACGACCGGGACGGTGACGACTGCGACGTCGGTGACGATTTCCGTGACGGGATCGGGAGTGACGCAGTCGGCCAATCTCCTCGTCGCTCCGAGCCTTCCGACGCTGACCGGTTTCTCCGTCAATCCGGCGAGCGTGCAGGGCGGCTCACCGTCGACGGGCACGGTCACGATCGACAGCCCGGCGCCTTCGGGCGGCGTGACGGTCAGCCTCGGCAGCAACCTGCCCGGTTCGGCGAGCGTTCCTCCGACGGTCACCATCCCGGCCGGCGCGACCAGCGCGTCGTTCACCATCACCACGTTCCCCGTCGACAACACGACCGTCCAACTGAACGCGACGCTCAGCAGCACGACACTGTTCGCCGCGCTCGGGATCACGCGTGCGCCAGCAGCGGCGACGCTGTCTGCCGTGTCCGTCAGCCCGACGACCGTGGTGGGCGGGAGCTCGTCGACGGGCACCGTCACGCTCACCGCCGCCGCGCCATCGGGTGGCGCTGTGGTCACGCTGTCGGACAACTCGGCGTCGGCAACCGTGCCGGCCAGCGTCACGGTCCCTGCCGGAGCGACGAGTCGGACGTTCACGGTCACCACATCGGCAGTGACGACTTCGACGGTCGCAACGATCACCGCCTCGTTCGGTGGCACGACGCGAACGGCCGGCCTCACCGTGAACCCGGCGGGAGGTGGCGGCGGCACGCTTGCCGCGCCGTCGCAACTGAGTCCGGCAACCGACGCTCGATTCAACCGGGGCCAGACCATCGTGTTCGACTGGTCCGACGTGGCCGGTGCCGCGAGCTACACGATCCAGATCGACGATCAGAGCTCGTTCTCGTCGCCGATCGTCAGTCAGACCGTGTCGGCATCGACCTTCTCGACCAGCACGCTGCCGGCTGCGCGGATGTGGTGGAGGGTCCGCGCAGTCGACGCTTCCGGCGTCGCCGGTGCATGGTCCGGAGGCCGTCGGTTCGAAGTGAGGTAATAACGGCCAACGTTCGCCAGTGAGGCACGGCAGCCTCCCGCTCGTCGGGGGGTCGAGAGTAGAGTTCGGCGCCGATCGACCCCCGGAGGAGACGACGTTGACCGCCCAGACATCGACCCGATCGCTGCAGGATCTGTTGGATTCGGTTCCCAGCATCGTCGACTACCTGTACAGCAACCGCAAGGGATCGGTCCTCAAGGACGCCGTCCTGCGCCAGCCCTCCGAGTTCGTCGCGCCGGAGTTCACGACGTGGCGCGACGAGCAGCTCGCCTGGCGCCACGGCATCGCGTTCTACGACCAGTCGTTCCACATGACGACCACGTACGTGCGCGGCGCCGACGCCCAGAAGTTCTTCGAGCACCTTGCGGTCAACAGCTTCGAGACTTTCGGTGTCGGTCGCTCCCGGCACTTCGTGTGCTGCAGTCCGGAGGGCTATGTCATCGGCGACGGGATCCTCTACAGCCTCAAGCCCGACGAGATGGTGCTCGTCGGTCGGGCCGCCGGCCACAACTGGGTGAGGTACAACGCGGAGACCGGCCCGTGGGACGTCACCACCGAGGCCGACGAGATCTTCTCCCACAATCCCGACGGCCGGCGCAGCGTGTACCGCTATCAGGTCGAGGGGCCCGACGCACCGGCGCTCGTCGCTGAGCTGCTCGGCGGCCCGATGCCCGAGGCACCGTGGTCGCACATCTTCCCCGTCACGATCGCCGGACATCAGGTCTGGGCACAGCGTCACACCATGGCCGGTGGTCCCGGCTGCGAGTTCTTCGGTCCGTGGGACGAGGGGCCCGCGGTCAAAGAGGCCATCCTCAAGGCCGGTGACGAGTTCAACATGCGTCGCGTCGGTTCGCTCGCCTACTTCACCAACGCGCTGGAGCTCGGCTGGATCCCGCGACCTGTTCCGGCCATCTTCACCGGCGACGAGCTCCGCCCGTTCCGCGAATGGCTGCCAGCGACCGCAAGCGAGGCAACGTGGGCGATCGGCGGCAGCCTCAACGCTCCCAAGATCGAGGACTACTACTTCACGCCATGGGCGCTGGGGTACGGCAACGTCGTGAAGTTCGATCACGACTTCGTCGGGCGACAGGCGCTCGAGAGCATGGCGAACGACAACCACCGTCAGAAGGTCACGCTGGTGTGGGATCCGGCCGACGTCGCCCATGTCGTCGAGTCGTACATGCACCCCGACGAGGTCCCACCGCTCTACATCGAGTTGCCGCGTGCCACGTATGCGACATGGCAGTACGACACCGTGCACGACGACAAGGGCAACGCGATCGGCGCCTCGACCTACACCGGCTTCACCTGGAACGAGCGGTCGATGGTCTCACTCGCGGTCGTCGACGCCGAGCACGCCAAGCCGGGAACGCGGGTGTCGCTGACGTGGGGCGAGCCCGATGGTGGAGCGAAGAGCAAGCCATGGTTGGAGCCCCACCGCCAGGTGGAGATCGGTGCAACCGTCGTACCGACCCCGATCGGTGGGAAGCACTAGGCGAATTCACTCGACGCTGTCACCCCAGTGGTCCCAGACGGACCATGCGGCAACCAGCGTCGGTCGATGCGGAGTCCGTCTAGCATCACGGACATGCCCGCTGCCAAGAAAGCCTCGAGCGCGCCCAAGCTGCTGTCCGGCGGCAACCCGCAGATCCCCAAAGGTGACGGCGACGCGCCGGTGCAGGCCTACCTCGAGGCCATGCCCGGTTGGAAGGCCGACCTCGGACGCAAACTCGATTCGCTGATCGTCGGTGTCGTTCCCAACGTCCACAAAGCCGTGAAGTGGAACTCGCCGTTCTACGGCGTCGAAGGCGACGGCTGGTTCCTCAACTTCCACTGCTTCGCGAAGTACGTCAAGGTGGCCTTCTTCCGCGGGACGCAGCTCAAGCCGGTCCCGCCCGGCGAGTCGACCAGTGGCGACACCCGGTATCTCGACATCCGCGAGAACGACGAATTCGACGAGAAGCAGTTCACCAAGTGGGTCAAGCAAGCGAGCAAGCTGCCGGGCGAGAAGCTCTGACCAACATCCGCTGACCGTCCACGCCGCCGCGTGACTGTCGGCGCACACCATACTTACGCAATGCGCGTCGTCCGATTCGTGGTTCTGTCCACGGCGGCCGCAATTCTCACGATGTCGTGCTCCGGTGGTGGCACGCCGTCGGTCACTCTTCCGCCTGGCGTCACTGCACCACCAGGTCTGGGCACCGGGCCGCCGTCGAGCGGTGCACTCACGCTTCCGCCGCTCACTCTGCCGGAGGTGACCCTGCCCTCGCTCACGCTGCCACCGCTCACACTCCCGCCGCGCACCGAGGCCCCCACCACTGAGCCGCCCCGCACGCTGCCGCCCACAACGGTCCGACCGACCACCGTGCCGCCGACAACCGTGCCACCCACCACCGTGCCACCCACCACCGTGCCACCCCCAACCGAGCCGCCACGCACTGTGCCGCCGACAACTCTTCCGCCACCGACGCCTTCGCCGACAACCCTTCCGCCGACAACCCTCCCGCCGACAACCCTCCCGCCGACAACTGCGGCGACCACAACCGAAGCGCCAATCGCGACGTCGGAGCCCGAACAGACGACATCAACCGAGCCCGGGACTGTCTCCACGAGCGTTGGTGAGAGTGAAGGGTCAAGCGGCACGACGTGGTGGCCGTGGTTGCTGGGCGGCCTCGTGGTGGCGGCCATCATCGGGACCATCGTCTTCGTCAGGTCTCGGAAGGGATCCGAGCCGACTCGATGAGCCATGAATCGGGGCGGCCATTGTCCAGCGGCCGCGCGCCGACGACGCCGAGCGGCCGGGGCAACTGGCGTTCGCGATGGTGGGCGGTCCGAGACGGTGACGAGACCGGGGCGCGCTGTCAGCCTCCTGGCGGTGTGTAGTCGATCGATCGGCGGGTCGCGTCGTCGATCTCGTCGGCCGTCAGCAACACAACGGTCCGAACCGTTGCCCCGCCGCCGGCGGTGACAGCCAGGGCCAACGCGGCAGCAGAGGTGTTGTCGGGGAAGTCGGCGATCACGAACACATCGGTCGAGCCGAATGCGAAGTAGTACTCGTCGATCGCGCCGCCGGCACTCTTGGCGGCGGCCTCCGCGGCGGCTCGGCGAGCGGATCCACCCTTTGCCTTCACCCCCTTCACGCCGTCGAGGGTGTAGTTGACCTCAAACAGGTACTTGGCCATAGCGTGACCTCCTCGTAGGGGTTGCAACGCTATTCCTCGGTCGATGAACCGGCAAGAGCAGACGCGAAGACCTGATTGTCAGATCGATACGACGCGGTGGCCGGGCGTCACGGCGTCTCGACCGTCCGTTTGAACTTCGTCATCAGATGTACGCCTGCCGTCACCGGCGGATACTTGGGCTGCTCACCGCGTCCGAGGCAAGTGGGCAAACAGGCCACCACACTGTCGTAGTTGGCGTTGTGGAAGAACGGCATGCTCTGCCGCCGCGATGCTCGTGTCGCTCCGATGTCCGGGTTGACGACTCTGTGAAGGGTCGAACGCCAACGATCGTTGGTCCACCGCGCCAGTAGGTCGCCGACGTTGACGACGAACGCATCGGGAATGCTGGGGATCGGTACCCAGCGCTGGTCGTGCGGGCTGCGCACTTCGAGCCCGCCCGGCGCATCGTCCTGACGGAGGATGGTGAGCGTGCCGTAGTCGGTGTGTGCACCCGCACGCAGTTGGCCTGGGCGCGGGGCGGTGGTCTGCGCCGGGTAGTTGACGGCCCGCAATGCGCTCGGCGACCTGTCGATGTACTGCTCGAAGTAGTCCGAGGGAAGGTCGAGACCGAGCGCGAACAGAGTCATCAGCCGACTCGACAACCTCAGCATCTCGCGGTAGTAGGGCTCCCAGGTCGATCGCAACTCCGGGAGCGCCGTGGGCCACAGGTTCGGGCTGTAGACCTCGGCCTCGCCGGGGTCGTCGATCGGGTGATCCGGCGAATCGATGGGCCCGACGTTGAACACCTCCTTGAGGTCCGGCGCTCCGTCGGTGTCGACAGATCGAGCGAGCGTCTCCTCGGCCATCGGGATGTAGCCGTAGGGGTATCCGCCGGACGGTCGGACAACGGACATCCGCTCCTCGAGCGGAAGGTCGAAGAACGCGGTCGCCGCGCTCCACGCAGCATCGGCGACGTCTTGCGGAAATCCGTGATTGACGATCTGGAAGAACCCGACGTCGCGACACACCTCGTCGAGATCCGAGCCGACGATCGGCGAATCGCGGTCGAGGTCGATCGTGGGCACGTTGGACGTCATGGGGGTGCTCCGACTCGTTTGACTTCAGATCCCTCCGAGCGCGGCGTGGTCGGCTGAATCGCCGGCGGCCGCGGGCTCGAGGATTCGGCGCGCCAGGCTCTTCGCGTGCTGCATGTCGAAGTGACGCATGGTGACGAGCCGCTGTGCGTGCTGACCGCCGCCCGCCAGTTGGCTGGTCGCGTACGACCAACCGCCATATGCGTCCGCAGTGGTGTCGCGGAGGTAGTGGAAGAGGCGCAGGCGCTGCTCGGCGGACAGCGTCGATGTTGCCAGCATGGTTTCGAGGCCGTCGTGGAGGTCGGGGTGCTCGAAGTCTGCGAACGTCGGGGCGTTGACGGTCAGTGTGCCGGCGATGTCGTGGAGTGTGTCGAGCAACTTGGCGTGGAACTCGTTCTTGTAGTACTTGAGCGCACTGATGTACAGCGGCGACGGCGTGATGATGCCGTCTTCGTTCTGCTGACCATTCGCCATCGCCGCTTCACCCGCCGCTTTGCACATGGTGGAGTGGATGACGAGTGTGGCGAGAGCGTCTTTGATGTGCGGCTCGTTCTCGACACCGTTCGCCTCGGCCAGCAGCGCAGCCATGCCCACCTCTCGCTCGAGTCCGGCGCCGCCGTGGGTGACGCCTGCCGCTCGCTCCCACAGTCCGAGGGAGTGGGCGAGGACCGCCGCCTGCTGCACCTCGCCGTCGAGGAAGATCCGCTCGTTGGGCACGAACACGTTGTCGAAGATCACGAACCCCTCGGGCGAGCTGCGATGCCCGCTGACCGGGAAGTTCCGCGGGTCCTGCTCGCCGTACGGGGCGTACGTCGTGTCGATCACCTTGACGCCCGGCGCGTTGACGGGGACGGCGCACGCGATCGCGTAGTCCTCGTCACCCGGCTGCATCGCCTTGGTCGGCAGGATCACCTGCTCGTGGCCGACCGAGGAACCGCTGATGTGCATCTTGCAGCCG
>Ga0068867_100003454_pt1 | contig 11114 bp, 11 predicted proteins | sample KBSMisM32_FD_65649 | JGI IMG/M metagenome (GOLD analysis project Ga0068867, IMG submission 65649) | Miscanthus rhizosphere microbial communities from Kellogg Biological Station, Michigan, USA - KBS Miscanthus M3-2 | ecosystem: Host-associated > Plants > Roots > Rhizosphere > Soil ...
GCGTGCGACGTGTTTGTGCGCGCATTCGACCATTTTCTCAAGCGGCGCGCGGCATTGTTTGCTACAGACGCAGGCAGTCTTCGCCGCGCCTGACAGGCCGTCATGGGCGTCGACGATGCAAGGAGAACGACCATGCGTAACAGTGGCAAGTCGATAACCGGTCTGAGCCGTCGCAGCCTGCTCGCGTCCGCCATGGCGGCGCCGTTTATCGGCGGCGCGCTTGCGCAACAGTCGTGGCCGAACAAGTTCGTCAAGTTGGTGGTTCCCTTCGCACCGGGCGGCACCACCGACATCCTCGGCCGCGTCGTCGGCGAGAAGCTCGGGATTGCGCTCGGCCAGCAGATCGTCATCGACAACAAGGCCGGCCAGGGCGGTTCGGTCGGCAGCGCAGAACTGGCGCGCGCCGCGCCCGACGGCTACACGATCGGCGGCGGCACGATCAGCTCGCACGGCATCAACGCGTCGCTGTACGAGAAGCTGAGCTACGACCCGGTCGCGAGCTTCGCGCCGATCACGCTCTATGCGACGCAGCCGAACGTGCTGCTCGTGCACCCGAGCGTGCCGGCGAAGAACGTCCAGGAGTTCATCGAGCTGCTGAAGGCGAACCCGAACAAGTACTCGTTCGGCTCGGCCGGCACCGGCACCTCGCAGCACATCTCGGGCGAGATGTTCAAGACCATGGCCGGCGTGAAGATGGAACACATCCCGTACCGCGGCAGCGGGCAGATGCTGCCCGAGCTGCTCGGCGGCACGCTGCTCGTCGCGTTCGACAACGTGGCCAGCGCGATCCCGCACGTCAAGGCCGGCAAGCTGCGCGCGCTCGCGGTGACGACTGCGAAGCGCTCGGCGGTCGCGCCGGACGTGCCGACGCTCGCCGAATCGGGGCTGCCCGGCTACGAGCTGAGCTCGTGGCAGGCCGTGTTCGCGCCCGCCGGCACGCCGAAGCCGATCGTCGACCGGCTCTATGCCGAGATCTCGAAGATCCTGCAGATGCCCGACGTGCAGAAGCGGCTGACCGAGCTCGGCCTCGACTTGAGCGGCATGCCGCCGAATGAGCTCGCGGCGCTCGTCAAGGCCGACGTGCCGCGGCTCGGCAAGATCGTCAAGGAGAGCGGCGCGAAGGCCGAATAGCGGCGGCGCGCGAGCCGGCGCGCCGACGGCGCGTCACTTCACGTACATCACGCGCATGCCGAGCAGCTTGCCGCCCGGCTTGTCGAGGACCTGGATCGTCGTCTGCTGCGGCCGGAAGCCTTGCGGCAGCGGCGCGCTGCCGCGCACGTTCTCGTAAGTGCCGACCGACACGGGCACCGGATCGAGCGCGACGCGGTCTTCGCTGCCACGTCCGGACTGGCCGGCAACGACGAGCTGCATGACCCCGCCGAGCGGCTTCGCGATCTTGCCCTCGCGCGACAGCAGCACCTCGTAGGCGAGCGCACCGCCCTCGACCGCGAAACGCGCGGCGCGCACCGCGACCGCACCGCTGCGCGGATCGGCGGGCAGCAGCGCGATCAGCGAGGCGACGTCATCGCGCAAGCGCTTCACCGTCTCGTTGCTTGTGCCGAGCTCGGTGGCCATCGCCTTGCGCTCGGCGAGCGCCGCATCGAGGCGCTTGGTCGTCTCGGCGAGTTCCCCCTGCAGGCGCTGGCGCTCGGCATCCGCGCGCTCGAACGAACTGCGCAGGTCGGCCGAGGCGGTGGCGGAAAGGCGCTTCGGCAGATAGCGCTCCTGCACGAAGATCACGCCGCCGACGCCGAGCGCGACGCCGAGCAGCATCAGCACCAACCAGCGCGGCAGCAGCCGGCGGCGGCGCCGGCCCCCATAGGAATTGAACAGGACGGGCTTGCGTTGTCCGAACATCGTCAGGCGTCTGGGATCACACGTGCAGGGTCGCAAGGGTACAGCGTCCGAAAACACAAGTTGATACATCCGGAGCGTGGATTCGCGCAGGCGCCAGCGGACCTCGGCGCAACCGCGACAATCCGAAGCAATGAAAGACGATCTGCGCGATCCCGAAACCTCCGTCGCCACCTTGCCGAATGGCGTCCGCGTCGTCGCGATCGAGCTTCCGCACCTCGAGACCGTCAGCGTCGCCGTGTTCGTGCGCTCGGGCAGCCAGCACGAGAGCGCGCGCCTGAACGGCATCAGCCACGTCGTCGAGCACATGGCCTTCAAGGGCACGCGCGAGCGCGACTGCCAGCAGATCAACCTCGATGCCGAGCGGCTCGGCGCCGACGTCAACGCGCACACCGACAAGGACCACACGGCGTTCCACATGTCGGGGCTGGGTCGCGACGCCGGCCGCTTCGTCGCGATGCTCGGCGACATCGTCCGCAACAGCACGTTCCCCGAAGTCGAGCTCGAGCGCGAGCGCCAGGTGATCCTGCACGAGTACCTCGAGGACGAGGACGACGCGCTGTCGACGGCCTACAAGCTGTTCGACCGCAACTGCTTCGGCGACCACCCGGTCGCGCAGCCGGTGATCGGCAACCGCCGCAACATCCAGCGCTTCGCGCGCGCCGAGCTGCTCGACTACGTGCAGCGCCAGTACACCGGCGCGAACACGGTCGTCGGCATCGCCGGCGCGCTCGACCGCGGTGCGGTGCTGCACGAAGCGCAAGCCGCGTTCGCGTCGATGCCCTCCGGCACGCCGAACACGGTCGTCGCCCCCGAGTATGTCGGCGGCATCTCGTCGCGCCGCAAGACGGGCTGCAGCCAGACCCACGTCGTGCTGGGTTTTCCGATGGCCTCGCTGCGCGACGACGACCCGGCCGGCATGGTCGCCGCAGCGCTGTTCGGCGAGGGCATGAGCTCGCCGCTGATGGACCAGATCCGCGAGCGCCGCGGCCTGGCCTACTACGTCGCCTGCTCGGCCGAATCGCTCGAGCTGTGCGGCCAGTTCTACATCGAGGCGACGACGGTGCCCGAGCACCTCGACGAGTTGTTCGTCGAGGTCACCCGCCTGCTGCGCGCGCACACCGAACGCATCGATGGCGTCGCGCTCGAGCGCGCCCGCAACCAGATCGCGGTGCGGATGCTGCGTGACCGCGAGCGGCCGCTGCGCCGGCTCGAGGATTCGGCGCAGGACCTGTTCGTGCACGGCCGCGTGCGGCCGCGTGCCGAGGTGATGGCGCGCATCGCCGCGGTCGATGCAGACGCCGTGCGCGCCGCGTTTGCGCAGATGCTGCAGGCACCGCCGGCGATCGCGATTGCCGGCAAGGTCCCGAAGGGTGTCAACGAGCGGGTCCGCGAGATCGTCGCAGGCCGGGCCGCGCAACCGGCCGTGCGAACGCGCCGCGGCATGCCGAAGCGCGTCCGTCGCTGACGCGCGCGTCGAGGCGTCCGGCCTCGCTCAGCCGAACCACTGCTGCATGTCGACCGTCGAGCGCCGGCCGACCCCGGCCGCGTGCTCGCCGCGCCAGGCCAGGGCACGCTCGCGGCCGTGCGCGCGCAGGCGTTCGAGGAAAGGCCCGTGGGCAAGCGCCTGGGTCTCCGTGCGCTGCAGCGGCGCGACGTCGCTGCTGTCGATCATGTGGAAGCGGATCTGCTGGAGGCGCCGCTCGAGCCGCCCCAATGTCAGGAACGACGGGCTCGCGAACTCCTTCGCGAGCGCGAACATGCGCATCTCGCGCATGAAGTTCGCGCTGAAGCCGAGCTCGAGGATGCGGGTCTCGATCTCCTCGACGGTGCGCGGCGTGCTGTCGCGGCGCAGCGGCGTCAGCAGCACCAGCAGCACGTCGCGCGATTCACACTCGTAGAACAGCGGAAAGACGGCCGGGTTCGCCGAATAACCGCCGTCCCAGTACGGCTCGCCGTCGATCTCGACCGGGTGGTGGATGCGCGGCAGGCAAGCCGACGCGAGCAGCATGTCGAGCCTCAGCTCGCCCTCGCGAAAGATGCGCAGCTTGCCGCTGTTGGCATGCGTCGCGGCGACGAACAGCTTGAACGGGCTGTGCCGGCGCAAGCCGGCGAAATCGACCTGGCGCTCGAGCAGGTCGCGCAACGGATTGAGGTCGAACGGATTGAGCTGGGACGGCGAGAAGTAGCCAGCCCACTGGGCCAGCAGCTTGCTGGCCGGCGCGAGGCTGATCGCATCGCTCGCGGCCTGCGTCACCATCGCCGCGGGCAGCTGCTTGCCGATCGCGCTCCAGAATGCCGTCAGTCCGGCACGTGCGCCATCGCGCCCGCCCTTCATCCAGCCGTCCGCGAAGACGACCGCGTTCATCGCGCCGGCACTGCTGCCGCTGAGCCCTTCGAAACGGATGCGCGGATCCTCGAGCAGCGCCTCGAGCACTCCCCACGTGAACGCGCCGTGGGCACCGCCGCCCTGCAACGCGAGGTTCAACCGGCCTCGTGCGCCGCCGGCCTTGGGCACCTGCCCGCCAGCCTCGCCCGGCGCGGCCGGCGCTGCAGCCGCGCTCGCGTCCTCTGCGGCGCCGCGGAAAGGCCACAGCCAGCGCCAGAGCCATGACAACGGCGAACGCGTTTCGGCGATCGTCGGCTCGGCGATCGCACCTGGTTCGGACAACTCGACTCCTTGGTTCCTCGATCATCGCGACCGAGGGCCGATTATAGGGTTTTCACCTAGATCACATACCCGATACGAAGCGTGTCCATACGACGCCATCCACACACGCGACAGCACCTGTGCGCGACCCGACTCCGGTCCGGAGGCGGACTCGCCGACGTTAGACTTTGCGACCGCCGGCGGATCGCGGGTACCCGCGGTTGCGATCGGCGACAGCGCAGTCGCCGCCTCTTGCCGGGCCAGCCGCCACAACCACCCGCCACGGGCTCATCGAACCGGAGACCAAGATGACATCAACCCCGCCCCGCAGCGGCCTGCAGCTGCGTTCCATCGTCAAGCGCAGCGGCGAACTCGAGCTCTCGCTGGTCGACGTGCCGGTGCCGGCACCTGCCGCCGACGAAGTGGTGATCCGGGTCGAGGCGTCGCCGATCAACCCGTCGGACATCGGCCTGCTGTTCGGCGCGGCCGACATGAGCACCGCAAAGGCCAGCGGCAGCGCCGATCGCCCGGTGGTCACCGCCACCGTCCCCGAGAAACTGATGCGCGCGATGGCCGGACGCCTCGACGAGTCGATGGCGGTCGGCAACGAAGGCGCCGGTGTCGTCGTCGCGGCCGGCCCGTCGCCAGCGGCGCAGGCGCTGCTCGGCCGCACGGTCGCCGCGATCGGTGGTGCGATGTACTCGCAGTACCGCTGCGTCAAGGTCGAGCAGTGCCTGCCGCTGCCGGCCGGCACCACGGCGGCCGAAGGCGCCTCGTGCTTCGTCAACCCGCTGACCGCGCTCGGCATGGTCGAGACGATGCGACGCGAGGGCCACCGCGCGCTGGTCCACACGGCGGCGGCCTCGAACCTCGGTCAGATGCTGAACCGGATCTGCATCGCCGACGGCATCGCGCTGGTCAACATCGTGCGCCGGCCCGACCAGGCGAAGCTGCTGCGCGAGCTCGGCGCGCGCCATGTCTGCGACGCGAGCGCGCCGGGCTTCGCCGACGAGCTCACCGAGGCGCTGGCGACAACCGGCGCGACCCTCGCGTTCGACGCGATCGGCGGTGGCCGTCTCGCCGGCCAGATCCTGTCGTGCATGGAAGCGGCGATCAACCGGACCGCGAAGGAATACAGCCGCTACGGCTCGTCGGTGCACAAGCAGGTCTACATCTACGGCGGCCTCGACATGGCACCCACCGAATTCGTCCGCAATTTCGGCATGGCGTGGGGAATGGGCGGCTGGCTGCTGTTTCCGTTCCTGCAGAAGATCGGCGCGGCCGAGGCGCAGAAGCTGCGCGCACGGGTCGCGGCCGAGTTGAAGACCACGTTTGCGAGCCACTATTCCAAGGCGATCTCGCTGGCCGAAGCGCTTCGGCTCGACACGATCGCCGCCTACAACAAGCGCGCCACCGGCGAGAAGTTCCTGATCGCGCCGAACCAGGACGCTGCCGCCCCCACGAAGAACTGATCGGAGCCCTGAATGTCTTACATGCTGTTGATCGTCGAGCCCGTCGGCCAGCGCCGCGAGCGCTCCGACGCCGAAGGCCGTCGGGTCTACGAGCGCATGCTGCGCTTCAGCGAGACCCTGCAGACGCGCGGCGTGCTGCGCGCCAGCGAGTCGCTCGGCTCGGCGGCGCAGCGCGTCCAGAAGCGCGACGGCCGGCGCGACGTCGTCGACGGCCCGTTCGCCGAGGCGAAGGAAATGGTCGGCGGGTTCTTCCTGCTCGACTGCGACAGCGAGGCCGAGGCGCTCGCGATCGCGGCCGAGTGCCCGGCGGCCGAATGGTGCAGCGTCGAGGTCCGCAGGATCGCGCCCTGCTATCAGTGAGCGGCCGGCGCCCGCAGCGGGCGTCGGATTTTTTCGACGCCACGGCGCGGTCGTTGTCGATCGGCTGGTCGGTCGTTCGTCGTGTCGGCAGGAGCAGCACACGCTCCGATCGGAACCAACCAGGAGAACTGCCATGCGATTCATGATCATCGTGAAGGCGACGTCTCTCAGCGAGGCCGGCGTGATGCCGGAAGAAGGCCTGCTGGCATCGATGGCCGCCTACCACCAGGCGCTCGCCAACGCGGGTGTGCTGCTCGATGCCGCCGGTCTGCAGCCGACCGCGAAGGGCTGGCGCATCCGCTATTCCGGCGGCAAGCGCAGCAGCGTCGTCGACGGGCCGTTCAGCGAAGCGAAGGAGCTCGTCGCCGGCTACACGCTGATCCAGGTGCGCTCGCGCGAGGAGGCGATGGAATGGACGCGGCGGTTTCCGGCACCTGCCGGCGACCTCGCCGACTGCGAGATCGAAGTCCGCCAGCTGTTCGAGCTCGACGACTTCGCGCCGAGCGAATCGATCGACCGGTTCAAGCAGCTCGACGCGTCGCTGCACGGCTGAGCGGCGCAAGGCGCGTCGAGCCGCGCAGCGTCTCCAACTCAAGGAACATCCATGCACAAGCAGATCTTCGTCAACCTCCCGGTCGGCAACCTTCCGCGCTCGCGGGCCTTCTTCGAAAGCCTCGGCCTCCACTTCGAGCCGAAGTTCAGCAACGACCAGGGTGCCTGCCTCGTCGTCGGCGACAACATCTTCGCGATGCTGCTCACCAACGACTTCTTCAAGACGTTCACCGCGAAGCCGATCGCCGATGCGACGCGCAGCACCGAGGTGCTGGTCTGCCTGTCGTGCGAGAGCCGTGCCGAGGTCGACGCGCTGGTGCAGAAGGCGCTCGCCGCCGGCGGCACCGCACCGCGCGCGCCGCAGGACCACGGCTTCATGTACGGCCACGGCTTCGAGGACCTCGACGGTCACATCTGGGAGCTGGTCTACATGGACCCGAACGCCGCGCCGCCGCACTGAGCCGGTACTTCGCACCGACCGACTGAGCGGCCAGTGGCACTCGAAGCAACCCATCGGGCGATCGACGCGGTCTGGCGCATCGAGGCGGCCAAGGTCATCGCCGGCGTCGCGCGGCTCGTGCGCGATGTCGGCCTGGCCGAGGAGCTGGCGCAGGACGCCCTGGTGGCCGCGCTCGAGCACTGGCCCGAGGACGGGGTGCCCGACAACCCGGGAGCGTGGCTGATGGCGACCGCAAAGAATCGCGCGCTCGACCGCCTGCGCCAGGATGCGCTGCATGCGCGCAAGCACGAGGAGCTCGGGCGCGACCTCGAGGCACAGCAGGCCCACGTCGTGCCCGACTTCGTCGACGCGCTCGGCGCGGCGCGCGAGGACGCGATCGGCGACGACCTGCTGCGGCTGGTGTTCACGGCCTGCCACCCGGTGCTCTCGACCGAGGCCCGCGTCGCGCTGACATTGCGGCTGCTCGGCGGCCTGACCACCGACGAGATCGCGCGCGCGTTCCTCGTCCCCGAGCCGACCATCGCACAGCGCATCGTGCGCGCCAAGCGGACGCTCGGCACAGCCAACGTGCCGTTCGAGGTGCCCGGCGCCGACGTGCTGGCGCCGCGCCTCGCCTCGGTGCTCGAGGTGATCTACCTGATCTTCAACGAGGGCTACTCGGCGACCGCCGGCGACGACTGGATGCGGCCGTCGCTGTGCGCGGAGGCGCTGCGGCTCGGGCGCATCGTCGCCGAACTGGTGCCGAAGGAAGGCGAGGTGCACGGGCTGGTCGCGCTGATGGAGATCCAGGCGTCGCGCCTGCATGCGCGCACGGACGCGCAAGGCCGACCGGTGCTGCTCCTCGACCAGGACCGCGGCCGCTGGGACCCGCTGCTGATCCGGCGCGGCCTCGCGGCGCTCGCCCGTGCCGAAGCGCTCGGCGGTGCGCGCGGCCCCTACGCGCTGCAGGCTGCGCTCGCCGCTTGCCATGCGCGCGCCCCCAGCGCCGACGCGACCGATTGGGTCGGGATCGTCGCGCTGTACGACGCGCTCGGCCAGGTCGCGCCGTCGCCGATCGTCGACCTGAACCGTGCCGTCGCGGTCGGCATGGCGTTCGGCCCGGCCGCCGGCCTCGAACTCGTCGACGCGCTGATCGCCGAGCCGGCTCTCGCCAAGTACCACCTGCTGCCGAGCGTGCGCGGCGATCTGCTCGGCAAGCTGGGCCGCCGCGCAGAGGCGGCCGCCGAGTTCACGCGCGCCGCCGGGATGACCCGCAACGAGCGCGAACGTGCGCTGTTGCTGGAGCGCGCGCGGGCCGCCGCGAGCGGCATCCGCACCGAGCACTGAGTCCGGAGCCGCGACGACGACTCGGGGCTGCGCATCCTGCGTCGCCGCGTCGTCGCTCGGTCGAGCCGGTCGGCCATCGGCTCAGGTGCGCCACGGCACCACAAGCGCTTCGCCATCGGGCAGGAAGGTGCCGACCGGCGTCGCGCCGAAGATGCCGATGACCTCGAGCGGCTCGGTGCCGACGTTGAAGATCTGGTGCAGCCGGCCGCGTGGCAGCACGACGGTGCTGCGGGCGGCGAACCGGTGCACCTCGCCGCCGACGTGCAGTTCGCCGCTGCCGCCCTCGCACAGCACGACTTCGTCGCAATCGTGCCGATGCGGCGGCGTCGCAGCGCCGGGCTGCAGGGTCTGGCGCCAGATCGAGATCTGCTCGAGGCCTTCGTCCCGGCCGGCCCAGGTGGCATGGGCGAGGCCTGGGATCGGCGCGGGGGTGGGGCGGGTTTGCGGAACGACGTACATGGTGACTCCTCGATGGGATGGGGTTCGGAATTCGCTGCCCGCGGCGCCTCGGACACCGTCAGTATTCCGGCGCAAACGGCAAAGGAGAAGTGGCGGCGATGGCATAAGATTGAGGAAATAAATTCCGCAATCGATGCACGGTCTGCAGTCCTTGCTCGCCTTCTCCGAGACCGCCAAGCGCGGCGGTTTCGCGGCGGCCGCGCGTGAGCTCGGCACCGGTCCCTCGACGCTGGCAAAGGCGGTGGCGCGCCTCGAAGCGTCGCTCGGCCTGCGCCTGTTTCACCGCACCACCCGCCATGTCAGCCTGACGAGCGACGGCGAGCGCCTGTTCGAGCGCTGCCAGCGCGTCCTCGCGGAGCTCGAGGAGATGCAGTCGGAGGCCGCCGGCACGCGCGCCGAGCCGAGCGGCACCTTGCGCATCGACATGCCGATCGCGTTCGGGCGCAAGGTCGTGCTGCCGGTGCTGGCCGCGCTCGTCGAGCGCCATCCCGGTCTGTCGATCGACGCGCGCCTGTCCGATGCCTACGCCGACCTCGTGAAGGATCGCCTCGACCTCGCGATCCGCGCCGGCGAGCTCGACGATTCGACGCTGGTCGCGCGCCGCTTCGCCAGCCAGCAGCTGATCCTCGTCGCGGCGCCGGCCTACCTGCGCCGCGCCGGTGCGCCGCGCACGCTCGACGCGCTGTCGGCGCACCGCCACATCGTCTTTCGCCTGCCGACCCGCGGCGTCGATCGGCCACAGCAGTTCAGCGTCAAGGGGCGCAGCGTGGCGCTGCAGCCCCCGCCGGTCCTGCGCTTCAACGACGGCGAAGCGATGGTCGAAGCGGCCGCGCTCGGCCTCGGCCTGACCCAGGTGCCCGACTACATGGTGGCCGACGCGATCGCGAGCGGACGCCTGGTCGAGGTGCTGAAGCCGCTGCGCCCGCCGGCGATGCCGATCCACGCGGTGATGCCGGCCAACCGGATGGTGCCGGCGCGGGTGCGGGTCGTGCTCGATGCGCTCGTCGCGCATGCCGAGCATGCGGCGACGGCCAAGCAGGCGGGCCGCAAGCGCGGCGCGAGCGCCAGCGACCACGATCCGCGCAGGCCCCTGCGCGCCTCGGCGAAGCAGGCCGCGGCCTGAAGGTCAGACGCGCACGGCGTAGACGTCGACCGGCGCGGCCTTGCCCTTGAACGGCACCGCGCCGAGCAGCTCGACCGCGACCGCCGGATCGAGCCGGACCTGCGTCGCGCTGTCGATCAGGATGCCGCGCTGCGCGACCTTGGTGTGCGCCTCGAGGCGCGCGGCGAGGTTCACGGTGTCGCCGATGCAGGTGTAGGTCGCGCGCTGCTGCGTGCCCGTGTAGCCGGCCACCATCTCGCCGCTGGCGACGCCGATGCCGATGCGCAGCGCCGGTTTCGCGGCGGCAGTGCGCTCGGCGTTCAGCAGCTCGATCATCTCGATCATGTCGAGCGCCGCGCGCACCGCCGAGCCGGCCGGGTCGGCGAGCGGCAGCGGCGCGCCGAAGATCGCCATCAGGCCGTCGCCGATCATCTGGTTGACGACCCCGCCATGGCCGCTGATCGCATCGAACATCAGCGTGTAGTAGGTGTTCAGCAGCTCGATCGTCTCTTCGGGCGGCTGCGACTCGACCAGCGCGGTGAAGTCGCGGATGTCGCTGAACATCACGGTGCCCTCGATGCGCCGGCCGCCGAGCGCAAAGCCCGACTGCTGCATGTCCTGCGCCACTTCGGAGGTCGCGAAGCGACGCACCAGCTCCTTCTGCTGGTCGCGCAGGCGCTTCTTCTCGAGGCTCGAATCGATGCGCGCCTTCAGCAGCACCGGGTTGACCGGCTTCGGCAGGTAATCGTCGGCGCCGAGCTCGATGCAGCGCACGACGTGGGCCACGCCTTCGAGCGACGACAGGACGAGCACCGGCAGATCGGCGAGGCTCGGCTCGGCGACCAGACGCTCGAGCACCTGAAAGCCGTCCATCTCCGG
>Ga0068867_100003462_pt1 | contig 11105 bp, 9 predicted proteins | sample KBSMisM32_FD_65649 | JGI IMG/M metagenome (GOLD analysis project Ga0068867, IMG submission 65649) | Miscanthus rhizosphere microbial communities from Kellogg Biological Station, Michigan, USA - KBS Miscanthus M3-2 | ecosystem: Host-associated > Plants > Roots > Rhizosphere > Soil ...
CCGCCCGACTGCAGGCCGAACAGCGTGCCGCGGTCGAAGACGAGGTTGAACTCGACGTAGCGGCCGCGCCGATAGGCCTGGAAGTCGCGCTCGCGCTCGCCGTACGGCAGCTCGCGCCGGCGCTGCACGATCGGCAGGTAGGCGCCGACGAAGGCGTCGCCGACGGCGCGGATCAGGGCGAAGCCGTTGGCGAAACCGCCTTCCGAGAAGTCGTCGAAGAAGATGCCGCCGATGCCGCGCGCCTCGCGCCGGTGCTTGAGGAAGAAGTACTCGTCGCACCAGCGCTTGAAGCGCGGGTGCTTGTCGGCGCCGAAGGGAGCGAGCGCGTCGCGGCAGGTGCGGTGGAAGTGCACCGCGTCGTCCTCGAAGCCGTAGTAGGGCGTCAGGTCCATGCCACCGCCGAACCAGACCACCGGCGCGCCGTCCGCCGGCGCCGCGCAGAGCATGCGGACGTTCATGTGCACCGTCGGCACGTAAGGGTTGCGCGGATGAAAGACGAGCGAGACGCCCATCGCCTCGAAGGGCGCATTCGCGAGCTCGACGCCGCGATGCTGCGTCGCCGACGCCGGCAGCGCCCGCCCCGTGACGTGCGAGAAGCCGCAGCCGCCGCGCTCGAGCAGCGTGCCGCCTTCGACGAGGCGCGAGACGCCGTCGCCCTCGAGCGCGCCGCCGGGCTCGCGCTGCCAGGCGTCGAGCAGGAACGCATCGCCGCCCTCCCGCTCGAAGGCGGCGACGATTTGCGCCTGCAGGCCGAGCAGGTAGGCGCGCACGGCGGCGGTGTCGACAGTCGAAGGGTCCACGACGGTGCTAGCGACGGATCGCACGCTGGCCGATGTCGGTGCGCCACTGCGCGCCGCCAAACGAGATCGTGCCGACGACCTCGTAGGCGCGCTCCTGCGCCTGCCGGGTCGAGTCGCCGAGCGCAGTGACGCACAGGATGCGGCCGCCGGCGCTGACGACGTCGTCGCCGCGCATCGACGTGCCGGCATGGAAGACCTTCACGGTCTCGCCATCCGCATCGACGTCGCCGCCCGATCGCGGCAGCCCGGCGATCACGTCGCCGCCGCGCGGCGCGGCCGGATAGCCCGCAGCGGCCATGACGACGCCGAGCGCGACGCGCCGATCCCACTGCAGCTCGACCTGATCGAGGCGCGAGCGGTCGTCCGCCTCGGCGGCCTGGAACAGCAACTCGAACAGATCGGACTGCAGGCGCATCAGGATCGGCTGGGCCTCGGGATCGCCGAGACGGCAGTTGAACTCGACCGTCCTCGGGGTGCCGTTCGAGTCGATCATCAGACCGGCATACAGGAAGCCGCTGAACGGCCGGCCTTCGGCGGCCATGCCGGCGAGCGTCGGCTCGATGATCTCCTTCATCGCGCGAGCGTGGACGGTCGGCGTCACGACCGGCGCCGGCGAGTAGGCGCCCATGCCGCCGGTGTTCGGGCCGCGATCGTCGTCGCGCAGGCGCTTGTGGTCCTGGCTGGTCGCCAGCGCGAGCACCGAGCGGCCGTCGCAGACGACCATGAAGCTCGCCTCCTCGCCGTCGAGGAATTCCTCGATGACGACGCGGCTGCCGCGCGGCGCGGCGCGGCCCAGCATCGCCTCGACGGCGGCGTGCGCTTCGTCGCGCGTCGCCGCGACGACGACGCCCTTGCCCGCGGCCAGGCCGTCGGCCTTGACGACGATCGGCACGGGCGCCGCGTCGACGTGGCGGTGCGCGGCCGCGGCGTCGTCGAACACGTCGTAGGCCGCGGTCGGGATCGCATGCCGCCGCATGAACGCTTTCGCGAAGGCCTTCGAGCTTTCGAGCTCCGCCGCCGCCTTGGTCGGCCCGAAGATGCGCTGTCCGCGCGCGCGAAAGATGTCGACTGCGCCGGCGGCGAGCGCGGCCTCCGGGCCGACGACCGTCAGGTCGATCTTCTCCTCGACCGCGAACTCGGCGAGCTGTGACAGGTCGGTGATCGGAACGTTCTTCAGCTTCGGCTCGAGCGCGGTGCCGGCGTTTCCCGGCGCGACGAAGACGGCGCCGACGCGCTCGCCCTGCGCCAGCTTCCAGGCGAGCGCGTGCTCGCGCCCGCCCGAGCCGATGACGAGCGCCTTCACTCGGCCAACTCGGCGTTGTGATAGAGCGCCTGCACGTCGTCGAGGTCCTCGATGACATCGATCAGCTTCTGCATGCGTTGCGCGTCTTCGCCTTCCAGCGCGACCGCGTTCTCGGGCCGCATGGTGACCTCGGCGATCTCGGCCACCAGTCCGGACTTCTCGAGCGCCGCCTTCACCGCCTCGAAGTCGGCCGGCGCGGTGATGACCTCGATCGATCCGTCGTCGCCGGTGACGACGTCGTCGGCGCCGGCGTCGAGCGCGGCGGCCATGACCGCGTCCTCGCTCGTCCCGGGTGCGAAGACGAGCTGGCCGCAGTGGCGGAACTGGAACGCGACCGAGCCTTCGGCGCCGAGGTTGCCGCCGTACTTGCTGAAGGCGTGGCGCACCTCGGCGACGGTGCGGACGCGGTTGTCGGTCATGCAGTCGACGATGACGGCGGCGCCGCCGATGCCGTAGCCCTCGTAGCGGATCTCCTCGTAGCTCATGCCTTCGAGGTTGCCGGTCGCCTTGTCGATGTTCTTCCTGATCGTATCGGCCGGCATGTTGGCGGCCTTCGCCTTCTCGACCGCCAGGCGCAGGCGCGGGTTCATCGACAGCTCGCCGCCGCCGTGGCGCGCCGCGACGACGATCTCGCGGATCAGCCGCGTCCAGACCTTGCCGCGCTTTTCATCCTGGCGCCCTTTGCGGTGCTGGATGTTGGCCCACTTCGAATGACCGGCCATGTCGTGTTGTTCGCTGCGTCTCGGCGGCGGCGCGTTTGTCGGAGCGGGCGATTTTAGGGGCGCGCGCAAGCCCTAAACTGGCTCCCTTCCATCTCGTTGGCGACGTCCATGGCCGAACCGATCCTTCTCGCCCGCCGCGGCGACGTCGAGTGCTTCCTTCTGCCGGCGATGGCCAACCGCCACGGCCTCGTCACCGGTGCGACCGGCACCGGCAAGACGGTGACGCTGCAGACGCTCGCCGAGAACTTCAGCCGCCAGGGCGTTCCGGTCTTCATGGCCGACGTCAAGGGCGACCTGACCGGCATCACCCAGCCGGGCAGCATCAATCCGAAGATGGCGGCGATCCTGAAGGAGCGCGGCATCGAGGCGCCGGCGCCGGCGGCGTGCCCGGCGACGCTGTGGGACGTGTTCGCCGACGACAAGGCGGCGTCCGGCCATCCGGTGCGCGCGACGGTGAGCGACATGGGGCCGCTCCTGCTCGCCCGCATGCTCGACCTGAACGAGACCCAGGAAGGCGTCCTCCAGCTCGTCTTCAAGATCGCCGACGACAACGGCCTGCTCCTGCTCGACCTCAAGGACCTGCGCGCGATGCTGCAGCACGTCGCCGACAACGCGGCGCAGTACCAGACCGGCTACGGCAACGTCAGCGCCGCGAGCGTCGGCGCGATCCAGCGCGGCCTGATGCAGATCAACGCGCAAGGCGGCGACAAGTTCTTCGGCGAGCCGATGCTCGACATCGCCGACTTCATGCAGACCGCCGCCGCGCCGGGCGGCGGCTCGGGCAAGCAGCAAGGCGTCGTCAACATCCTCGCCGCCGACAAGCTGCTGACCAGCCCGCGCCTCTACGCGACCTTCCTGCTCTGGATGCTCTCCGAGCTGTACGAGCGCCTGCCGGAGGTCGGCGACCTCGACAAGCCCAAGCTCGTTTTCTTCTTCGACGAGGCGCACCTGCTCTTCGACGAGGCGCCGAAGGTGCTGCTCGATCGCATCGAGCTGGTCGTGCGGCTCGTCCGCAGCAAGGGCGTCGGCGTCTTCTTCGTCACCCAGAACCCGCTCGACATCCCCGATTCGATCCTCGGCCAGCTCGGCAACCGCGTCCAGCACGCGCTGCGCGCGTTCACGCCGCGCGACCAGAAGGCGGTCAAGGCGGCGGCGAGCACGATGCGCGCGAACCCGAAGCTCGACATCGAGACGGCGATCACCGAGCTGGCCGTCGGCGAGGCGCTGGTCAGCCTGCTCGACGAGAAGGGCCGGCCGTCGGTGACCGAGCGCGTCTTCGTCATCCCGCCCGGCAGCCGCATCGGCCCCATCAGCGACGACGAGAGGAAGGCATTGATCGCCGCGTCGCTGGTCGCCGGCGTCTACGAGAAGAAGGTCGACCGCGAGTCGGCGTACGAGAAGCTGAGCGCACGCGTCGCCGCGGCGCCGGCGGGCAAGGCGGGGGGAACGACATTACCGGGTACCGCGGGCGCTCCGGCCTCGACCGGCACGGCCACGGCCGACGGCGGCATGCTCGGCGGCTTGAAGGACGTGCTCTTCGGCTCGACCGGCCCGCGCGGCGGCAAGCACGAGGGCCTCGCCGAGGCGGCGGCGCGATCGGCGGTGCGCTCGATCGGCTCGAGCGTCGGCCGCGAGATCATCCGCGGCGTGCTCGGCTCGATCCTCGGCGGCAAGGGCCGCCGCTAGCGCCTCAGATCCCGCCGTACCACTCGTACCCTTCGTCTTCCCAGTAGCCGCCCTTGCCGCCGCGGATGCCGGCGAAGCTCTCGACCAGCTCGATCGCGCGGATGTACTTGGCCTGCTTGTAGCCGAGCTGGCGCTCGACGCGGCAGCGCAGCGGCGCGCCGTTGCTGACCGGCAGCGGCTGGTCGTTGAGCTCGTAGGCGAGGATGGTCTGCACGTGGTGCGCGTCGTCGAAGTCGATGCTCTCGTAGTAGCGGGAATCGCGGCCGTCGAGCGAGGGACCCTCCATCGAGTCGAAGCAGCGGAAGACGACGAACCTCGCCTCGGGCCTGGGTTGCACCCGGTCGAGGATCGGGCCGAGCTGGACGCCCTTCCACTTGCCGATGCAGCTCCAGCCCTCGACGCAGTCGTGGCGCGTGATCTGGGTGCGCGCCGGCATCGCCTTGAGCTCGTCGAGCGTGAACTCGGCGGGCCTGGCGACCAGCCCGCCGACGCTCAGCTTGTAGCCGGCGAAGCCGGCGTCGCGCAGGGCGACGTAGTCGGCATCGCCGGGATTGAGCGTGCCGTTGCTGCGGAAGGTCTGGGCGACGTCGGCCGGGCCGAACTCCTGCGCCATCGCCGGGCGCGGCGCGACGATCTTCTGCGCCGCGCGGCTCAGGTGCTGCGCGCTCTTCAGCGTCTCGACGAACGACTCGTTCTGCGACAGCCGGTCGCAGCCGGCGAGGAGCGCCGAGCCGGCGGCGGCGGCGGCGCCGCGCAGCAGATGGCGCCGGTCGCGCTGCCTGGCGCGCATCAGGGTGTAGGTCTTCTTCATGGCTGTGCCTCCTTCTTCGCGGCGTCCTCGGGCAGGGCGTACCAGCCGGTGATCATCGACCGCATCTCGTTCCAGACGCCGGCGATGAACACCTCGGCGACGTGGACGACGACGAACAGCAACAGGCCGAAAGCGGTGAGGAAGTGAAGCGTTCGCGCCGACTGCCGGCCGCCGAGGAGCTCGACCCAGCCGGTGAAGACGGCATCGAGGCGCGGCGACATCGCCAGCCCGGCGATGACCACCAGCGGCAGCAGGCCGAAGATGACGATCAGGTAGGTCAGGCTCTGCAGCACGTTGTAGCGCGTCGCCGCCTCGCCCGTCGGGTGCTTGAACTTGAGGTGGTCGACGATCGAGCGCCCGATGTTCTTCAGCTCGTCGCGCGTCGGCACGAGGTCGCGTTTGAGGTGCTTGCTGAAGATCGTGTAGAGCACGTAGAGGATGCCGTTGATGACGAAGATCCAGGCGAAGAAGAAGTGCCAGTGGCGCGCCATCGCCAGCCACTGCGGGCCGGGAATCGTCGCCCACCACGGAAACGCGCGCGCCATCGGCGTGCCGCTGTCGGGCGAGGTCGACAGGCCGAGCACGCCGCTGGTGTCGAACTCGTGGCCGGCGATGCGGGTGTAGCCGACCGGGCCTTGCGGCGTGTTGCGCGCCCCGAACGAGATCCACGGCTGGGCGAACGTCGACTCCTGGCCCCAGTACAGCGCGGGATGGGCGTTGAAGATGTTGAGGCCGCTCATCAGCAGCACGGTCAGGCAGACGACGTTGATCCAGTGCATCAGCCGCACCGGCAGGCGATGCCGGTAGATCCGTCGCGCCGCGCGCGCGTCGACGCGGGCGGACGGCAAGGTCGCTTCGATGTCCATGCGCGGGCTCTCCCCTGTGGCGTGCCTGTCGTGTCGGCGCCGCCGGCGCATTCCTTACAGCAGGGCGCGCTACGGCACCGGGGTCATGCGGATCGCTGGCCTGACGAGAATACGCGCTTCGCGGGCGACATCGGCAATGACGCCGTTCGCCGCGAAGCTCGCCGGCGTTTCCGGCTCGAGCGCGGCGACGACGAGATGCGCGAGCGGCTGCTCGAGCGAGACGTAGTAGCCGCCGGCGGCGAGGTCGAGCAGCGCCGGCTGCAACTGCACCTTGAGCCGGGTCGCGCCGCCGCCGTTGGCTTCCGCGCCGCCGGCGACGGGCTCGCGGCCGACCTCGCGGTAGCCCTCGGCGCGCAGCTCCGCGGGCTCGTCGAGCTGACGGACCTCGACGCCGAGCAGGCGCAGCCGGCGCACCGCCTCGTTCTCGCTCGGCGCGAGCCAATAGCCGCACGGTCGCGACCGGCTCTTCAGCGTGCGCAGCTGCAGCGCCGACTCCCAGGCGACGGTGAGGCGGCGGACCTCGCCGCTGCCGGTGTCGACCATCGCGTAGGTGTATTCGCTCGGCGTCGGCGCCGCCTCCAGGACGACCTGGCCCTGACAGGCGAAGGCGATCGTCTCGCGCTCGACGAACTGGCGCAGCTTGGTCAGGTCGTCGGCGTGCCTGGCTGCGCTCGCGAGCACGCTGCTCACGGCCACCACCTGCGCCTGCACGCGCCGCTTCAGATCGATGCGGCCGAGGCCGCCGCCGCGCGTCTCGACCAGCAGGCTGACCGCGTTGCGCAGGCCGCTCGCGTTGCGGCCGACCTGCGGCGCGACGCTGCCCATCGTCAGCGTGCGGTCGGTCGGGTCGGTCGACACGGTCGCATACCAGTCGACGCTCAGGCCGGCGCTGCGCAAGGTGGCCAGGAGCGGCACGCGAAACCACTCTTCCGCCGCCTTGGTCACGAACGGCGCCAGGTTGGCCGTCGTCGCGTACTGGAACAGCGCATCGAAGCGCTGCACGCCGCCGAACTTGGTGGTGAAGGCGCCGCCGACCGGGTACTCGTGCAGGTCGAGGACGACCAGCGGCGCAAACGTCGCGAGCAGATCGGCGACCGCGCGCGCTTCCGGCGTCTGCAGCAGCAGGTGGTCGCGATTGATGTCGGTGCCGTCCGCGGCACCTCGCTTGAACGCCGCGGCGCCGTCGGGATTGGCGCGCGGCAAGAGGACGACGTCGACGCGATCGAGGACGCCGGCGATGCGGCCGCCCGCCAGCTCCTGGGCGACGACGATGAGCGCCTCGGTGCCGGCGGGCTCGTCGCCGTGCTGGGCGGCGATGATGACGACGGTCGGCCGACGCGCTGCGCTCGCCGTGGCGATGGTGGTGCCGGCGACGGCGCCGGGCGGCGCCGGACGCGCGAAGGCGAGCGCGTCGATCGACGCGCCGAGCTGCGAGACGCCGAGCGGAATGACGCTGACTTCGCTGCTGTTCTCGCCGATCGCGGCGCCGCGCGCCAGGCCGCGAAGGATCGTGCCGAGCTCGTCGTTGCTGGTGAATGTCGTCCGTCCGGACTCGAACGCGGGCGTCGCGAACGTCACCGAAGGCTCGGGAAAGCGAGCCGCGACGGCGGCGGACACGGCCGGTGCCGGCAGCGGCGTGACGGTGACCGGCGCCGAAGGGCGAACCGGGGTGGCGATCGCCGGGTCCGCCTGCACCCGCTCGACCGGGGCTCGCGCCGGCGCGCTGGCCGCCGGCGCCGGGCGCGGCGCCGGCGCGGCGAAGATCGGCGGCGCGGGCGGACGCGGCGGCGAGGCGCAGGCGCTCAACAACAGCACGGCCAGCACCGTGGACATGCGCTCGTTCGCGCGCGATCGACCCCACCCCGCCATCCACGTCTCCGCCGCGCCACCGGCGCGGATGGGGTCAATATAGCGGCGGCGTCAGCAACGGTGCGTGTCGAGCTGTGCCATCGGCGGCGCGCGCCGCGCCGGATCAGCGGCGCTGGCCGACGTCGTGATGCCAGCGGTCGTGGCGGTTCCAGCCGTGGTGCCAGCGCGGCACCGGCGCCGGCCAGTAGTGCGCTCGGCGCGAGTACACCGGCGCTGCATAGACGCCGTAGGGCGCGTCGTAGACGCTGAGGTAGGGCTCGGCGTAGAACGGGGCGGTCGCGTAGACGACCGGCGGCGCGTAGCGCACCGGCGCCGGATACCAGGCCGGCCCGCCCGACGCGTAGGTCGCGACCGGCGGCACGTTCACGCCGACCGACCAGCTCACGCCGCCGGCCTGGGCGGCGGAAGCGGCGAGCACCGTCGCCGCGGCGGCACAGAGCACGACAAGAGGACGCTTCATGGTGACGCTCCAGGGCGCGCGAAGGCGCGCGAGCATGTCGAAATAATGGCGAAGGCAGGTGTCGACGTTGACCCCCGCGGCGTTGCCGAAGGTAAAGCTTCGCTGCCGAGTGCGACGCGGTCGCGACCCCGGCGGGGGGCCCGCCGCGGAGGGCCACCCTAGAATCGCCCCCCACCCGTGCCGACGCGAATGAGCCACCCCAAGGACGCCGCCGCTACCGGCAGCAACTTCCTCCGCCACATCGTCGAACGGGACCTCGCCGAGGGCACCTACGCCGGCCGGCGTTTCGCCGGAACGCCCGGCGACGCGGCGCATCATGCCGGCGCGCCGGCCGACCCGGCGCGAATCCGCACCCGCTTTCCGCCCGAGCCGAACGGCTACCTGCACATCGGCCACGCCAAGAGCATCACCCTCAACTTCGGGCTGGCCCAGGACTACGGCGGCATCTGCCACCTGCGCTTCGACGACACCAACCCGGAGAAGGAAGAGCAGGAATATGTCGACGCGATCATCGACGCCGTGCACTGGCTCGGCTTCGACTGGCACGCGCCCGAGCCCGCGCTCGCCGAGGCCAAGACGAGCCACCTCTACTTCGCGAGCGACTATTTCGACTTCATGTACCGCGCCGCCGAGGCGCTGGTCGTCGCCGGCAAGGCCTACGTCGACGAGCAGAGCGCCGAGGAGGTGCGCGCCAGCCGAGGCGACTTCGCGACGCCGGGCCGCGCGAGCCCGTACCGGTCGCGCACCCCGGACGAGAACCTGGCGCGCCTGCGCCAGATGAAGAACGGCGAGCTCGCCGACGGCGCGGCGGTGCTGCGCGCCAAGATCGACATGGCGAGCCCGAACATCAACCTGCGCGACCCGGCGCTCTACCGCATCAAGCGCGCGACCCACCACAACACCGGCGACCGGTGGTGCATCTATCCGATGTACACCTACGCGCATCCGATCGAGGACGCGCTCGAGAACGTCACCCACTCGATCTGCACGCTCGAGTTCGAGGACCAGCGGCCGTTCTACGACTGGCTGCTCGACACGCTTTGCTCGCTCGGCCTGCTCGTGCAGCCGCGGCCGCACCAGTACGAGTTCGCGCGCCTCAACGTCAGCTACGTCGTCACGAGCAAGAGGAAGCTGAGGCAGCTCGTCGACGAGAAGATCGTCGACGGCTGGGACGACCCGCGCATGCCGACCATCGCCGGGCTGCGCCGGCGCGGCTTCACGCCGGAGTCGATCCGCCTCCTTTGCGAGCGCGCCGGCACCAGCAAGGCCGGCGGCTGGACCGACTACGCGAGTCTCGAGATCGCGTTGCGCGACGACCTCGACCCGAAGGCGCCGCGGGCGATGGCGGTGCTCGACCCGGTCCGCCTGGCGCTCACCAACTGGGCCGAGACCTTCGGCGACGCGGCGCACCGCGAGCCCTGCCATGCGCTTGTCCATCCGCAGCATCCGGAGCTCGGCACGCGCGATCTGCGCCTCGGCCCCGAGCTCTGGATCGAGCGCGACGACTTCGCCGAGGTGCCGGCGAAGGGATTCTTTCGCCTCTACCCCGGCAACCGTGTTCGCCTCAAGTACGGCTACGTCGTCGAATGCACCGGCTGCGAGAAGGACGACGCCGGCAACGTCACCCGCGTGCTGGCGACGATCGTCGCCGACACCAAGAGCGGCACGCCGGGCGCCGACGCGGTCAAGGTCAAGGGCACGCTGACCTGGCTCGCCACCGACGACGCGCTCGCCGCCGAGGTGCGCCTGTACGACCGCCTCTTCGTCGACCCGCATCCCGACGTCGGCGGCAAGGACTTCAAGGCGAGCCTCAATCCGGCGAGCAAGCAGGTCGTCTCGGGATTCGTCGAGCAATCGCTGGGCGCCGCCCGCGCCGGCGATCGCTTCCAGTTCGAGCGCCACGGCTACTTCGTCGCCGACCTCGTCGACCACGGCCCGGGCCGCCCGGTCTTCAACCGCACCGCGACGCTGCGCGACACCTGGTCGCGCTAGGTCGCGGCTTCGCGCTCACCTCGGCGGCGCGAAGCTTCCAGTCTCGAGTTCGCCGTGGCTGGAAGCGGACGCCGTGCTGCAGCCGGCGCAGCTTGCCTGGGCCAGAATCGCGCAATGAACCTTCATCTTCATTCCCTCCCCCGCCCGACGCGTGAGCGCCGGTCCGACGACGCCATGTCCCGACTCGCGTCGCTCCTCGTCGCAGCGAGCGCTGCTGCTGCGGTCGCGCTGCCGTCGCTCGCGCACGCACAGGCCGCCACGGCCGCTGGCCCGGAGCTCACCTACAAGTCGGTCCGTGAAGGGACCGGCGCGAGCCCGACGGCGACCGATTCGGTGCGCGTGCACTACCGCGGAACGCTGATGAACGGCACCGAGTTCGACAGCTCGTACAAGCGCGGCGAGCCGTCGACCTTTCCGCTCAACCGCGTCATCCCCTGCTGGACGCAAGGCGTGCAGCGGATGAAGGTCGGCGGCAAGGCCGAGCTCGTCTGCCCGCCCGGGCTGGCCTACGGCGAGCGCGGCGCCGGCAGCGATGTGCCGCCGAACGCGACGCTGCGATTCGAGATCGAGCTGCTGGCCATCAACCCGCGCTGAGC
>Ga0068867_100003464_pt1 | contig 11096 bp, 13 predicted proteins | sample KBSMisM32_FD_65649 | JGI IMG/M metagenome (GOLD analysis project Ga0068867, IMG submission 65649) | Miscanthus rhizosphere microbial communities from Kellogg Biological Station, Michigan, USA - KBS Miscanthus M3-2 | ecosystem: Host-associated > Plants > Roots > Rhizosphere > Soil ...
AATAATTTTCAACCATATCAATCGAATATTTACTAGCATTCATAGCATGTCCTATTTCTTTTGGATCTATTTGTCTCAATATTTGCAGGTCAGTCCAAGCAGGATTAATCCCTCTACTTACCAAAGCCTCACCTCGTCTCTGAATCTCATCGATTAATGTTAGGATAGATTGGGCAGGTACAAAAACGCCATCTTTATTCAAAACCTGAGGATCAATCGGTCCAATATACGATCCAGGGTTCATTATTATTTCATCACCTGACATGATAAACATCGTCCCAGCGCTCATAGCAATATGAGGAATGATAAAAGAGACAGAATCAAATCGTGGCCGCAATTTATCTACAAATTTTGCTACTTGCGGACCCGAGCCCCCAGGTGTAACTAAAACTATATCGATATTTTTTTCATTTTGAGGAATAGAATTGATCAACTCAGCAAACGGCAGATCGTCGCCGTTATCTATTGAAGTACTTGAACGCAGTTTAGGGTTAACTACATTTGCTACATAAGCTACATTGGGTCGATTTCGGATAGCTGCAATCTCTTGTAAAGATTTCTTTATATCATCTGCTGGGTTAACATTTACATTTCGCAATTTTATCAGACTCTCAAACTCTCGACCGTCGACCATATGATCTAAAACTGAAATCAAAGGTGGTATTGAAGAAGCTTTTGGCATCATTGATATAGATTTCTGAGGCATGGCTAAATACCCTTTCCCAGACTTATGATTTTTGCTCATTAAGAATTATATAATCGATATTTGCTTCTATATTAAAGCAAAATTAAATAATTGAATACGCGGTTTAACGAGCGGAGTGTTAAAAAAAGTTATATAATAACAGATTCTTTTCAACAAACCGCTTTTACTAACAAACTCAGTAGAAGTTGACATCAATTATGGCTTTACCGGCAATACACCAACCAGAACTGCATTTACCAATTTGATTAAACTCAATCAAGCTTCACCTTGTGGCGGATTGCTTGTTGAAGGAGCGGCATAGGCTACTTGAACATTATCTCTTAAAGTGAGTGAAATTGTATACGTGCAAATTTCTGAAGTTCCATCTTCAACTGAAAATCTTAAAGTCCCCATCTCATTTAAAAGAATTCCACCAAATCGAACAATTGCTCTATTCCTGGTCTTGCCTTTAAAGTCTAACCTCATAGGATGTTGTATAAGCAATGTGTTATTATTTCTTACAAACAGGGTGAGGTTAAATATATCAGGATCTGTTCCATCCTTTTGAAAAAAAACTGTAGTTGCAAACTTTGGCATAACAATAGGGAATGATTCCAAAACAACATCTTCGATAATATTTAAAATCGAAATACTGTTTGAATCAGAGTCTTTGACTATTGATTCCGAAACCGCCATTAAAGTTGATCGAATCATTATTGAATTGTTATTTCTTGTGATTCTGAATTAGTATAAAAAAAATTTGCCCCATTTGCTATAATAGGGTTCGAAGGCGATTTGGCATCTATGTAATACACATTTGTTGGTCGCATTTTTTCGATATATATATTTCTTATTGATGGGAACCATTCAAATTTTATGTCCCCATCCGATCTGATAAAATGGTCAGTCTTATCTTCCCTTTTTAACAAAATTGCTATATAAATTGCGTATGCATAAACCAATTCCTCCATCGAGGTAATTTCTTTGCTTGAAATGTATTTGAACTCATTAATTAGGTTATCGATTGGCTCATTTTCAGCCAAATATTGAACACTTGAATCGGCCTTAAAGTTCGTGATCAAAAAAGGTGCGGTATTAGATATAGTATATATATCTTTTAACTCGTTTAAATTTATGTTATAGTTCATAGTGTTCGTGTGTTAATCGGTAGAATTCAAGTTTGTAGTCCTTATAACCAGTCTCTCGGAGTGGGTGAATTGCTTCTTTGTATTTACCCCATTTGCTCAAAACCCTTATATTAGACAAATCGGCATCAGAATGCTCACATAGTACTAAAGTCCCAGAATGCATTATATCTCCATCTGATACCGATACATATAACACAATATCGCCTATTAAGGTTTCTTTAATATTATCGATTCTCTTATACTTATCATCGGCTAAAATGGTTCTAATAACGGTTGCTTTATCTATGTTAGTACGTCGTGAAGCGAATGACATTCCATGACAGTTATATTCCGGAGAAGGATTGCACCTAAATGTAGTAAGCAGGTATTTGCTCTGGTTGTAATCATTGAATTGATTTCTTTCAAATTGTGATAAAGAGAATATCCTGTAATTATCTATTGGATTTCCTGCAGCTGTCACTAAAGTAATCCCTGTAACCTCTGGCTGATCTCCTATTATAAAAGACATATTAAAGATAAGATATAGTTTGTGAACTTAGGTTTAAAAATTGCTAGGTAAATGTAATAAATAATGTTAATGACAAGCAACCGTGAAAAACACCCATTTTATAGCTATTTGTTCACGAGTGCTGTGAGTCCCTAACCCCATCCTGGCGCGAGTTTGTAGCGTTGGCCAGAGTGGTGGCGTACTCGTGACTATTCCCCTGCTGCCGCAAGTCTCCCAGCTCGTTATGTTTCCGCTACTTATTCAAAACGATAACAGAACAAAATACCGTGAAAACACGGGTTGTAAAGAGCCGGGTAATAGCGTAAATTCATAAAAACATTATCGCAATGGGTGCTGCAATTGTGCTGATAGTTGCAGTGGCTGCGCTCGCCCTAAGGCATTGGCTGTTTGAAATTGGGCGCAAACGCCGCCGCGATTATTACAGGGACTACCTGAAATCCGATGAATGGAAACGTAAGCGTTACGTTGTGCTCAAGCGGGATAACTGGCGCTGTGTTTATTGCGGCGGTCGCGCTAGCCAGGTCCACCATACAAAATACGCCAGGTATAATATTGGCAGAGAGCCGATTGAATGGCTGGTTTCGGTGTGTAAGGATTGTCATGAATCCATACATCGGTAAAGAAATTTCATCACCATGTCATCCCGTCCGCTGGTTAGAGGATCGGGAACCCACAGGACAATCACGCTTGCCTGGTCTGCGATTTGCATGCGGAAGACTTGTCTATTGCAGACCTTTATGATGGGGTGCTGAAACAAGTTCAGCATGACGGATTGTTTTATTGGCAACTATTCGCGTGAAGGATAGAAGCGGATACCTGCCTCGCGCCTAATGCCTGCGCAGTATGATCCCGATATACATCGGGACGGGTCTCCTAGTCTGGTGCGCCTTGTGCTTCGGCAATTGCGCAATGGCAAGGGGAGCACACGCCCAAATACTACCACTAACCACCATCGCCAACAACTTAATTTCAACCTTTAAATTAAATTTTGTTATTTACAATTCTGGAAACAGCCTTATCGGGCAGCACTAAAATGTGGCCAAAAAAGAGGCTATGAAGCTTCTTCTCACTTCTGCCGGTATCAGCAATGCGAGCATCCGCAAAGCGCTGGTTAAGCTCCCGGGCAAACCGATTGCCGAAGCGAACACCCCCATCCCGGCGAGTATGACACGCAGCCCTTAGCGTAAAGGCTACTCGTGACTTTTGTTAGGTCACGAGTACTCAGCCCTCATTCCTTCGCTGCATACCCGCGCCAGGAACCGGACTGTCGTTTAATACCCGATTAAGTAACGGACAGGGTTAATGAATGAAATGTTCAGGTTTTTTCCTCAGAGCGGAACCATTCCAGATAAGCATCGATCTCCTCGTGTTTGGTGAGGTCAATTATTTCGCATGAATTCCAATCGGCTAATATGAGGTTGTATTTTTTGCCAATGGCATAAAGGGCAGGGGCAATTTGAGAAATCCGCTCATTTGAGCTTTTACCAAAAGAGGTGACCCATATATTGGTGACCTTGCTATTTTTTACTTCGGTCCAAAATGAAAAACTGGTTTCACCGTATGCCCTGGTGCCACCTTTTTGGTAATCTATCAAATCGCCGCCAATATATTGTATTTCTTTAATCCTGTTAAAATGATGCTGCGCCAGGATATTTTCAAGTTCCTCTGCTATGATAAAAAGTTCTGAGGTGGGGTGCGGATTAGATTTGCGTGCATAAAGCGCGTCAAAGCCAACTCCGTTAAAATGTTCTTTCCCAAAATCGGATATTTTGACGGCCTCGCTTGTCAGAAAAGAATAATTTGAAGCCGGAATTATTTCTACCTGGCAGTAATCATCCTCCATCATAAAGGTGGCGGTATCTTTTTGCCTCTTTTTCAAAAACGAGAATAAACCCATTTGATAAAGATAGATATTCTGTTTATGATTGTTCGCAGTGGCTGCGCTCGCCCCCAAACCTGGCGCCGGTATGCAGCGATAGCCAAAAGAGGTGGCATACCCGTGACCATTATAGCTGAATAAGTGAAAACTATTATGAATAAATAGTTACCTCAAATATAGTTGATAGCGAGGAAGAAAATGGTGACACTGATTTGGCACTATTGCTAAAAAACAGCAAGTGTTTATTAGCGTACACGGCGTGGTGAACGGACAGTTTTACTTAGTGGCAGTTGCAGTAGCAGTTGGCAGTGATCATAGTAATCGTTTAATCAAGCGAATCATGGTTCTGACAATATGCAGGATTAGCCCCTCGCACCGCACTTCGAGTGCCTCAGTGTGACACCCTTTTTTATTCCGGCATAAAACGTACTAGTACAACCTACTTCCCTCCCGCCTTCACCAACGAATCCACCCTCGCCCCCATCACTACCGACTTCCTCATTGCGCTATCTAAGGCCATACCCACCGGCAGCCCCGGGCGCTTATGCCCCGTTGACGATAGCCAGGCATCCCGCAGCATATTCTGACGTTCGGTAACCGCCTTCAATATCGCAGCGCCATTTTTGTTGGCCGCCAGGCTTTTCTCCGCACTGGCAAATGCCGAAACACCATCGCCGCAAAGATAAACCAGTATCTCCCGCGCCATTATCCAGTGGCCTGTCTCACCGGGATGGATCCCATCACCGGCCAGCGCAAAGCCATCCAGGTTGAACTTCGCATCCACCTTGCGGTGCGCTTCCAGGTATTTTTTCATCGGGAAATGCACATCTATCACCTCCCAATGCTGCGCCGACCGCTGTGCCAGCACCCATCTGGCATATTTGTCCAATACATCAGCATAACCGGGATCACCGCCTTTGAGCTCATCAAAAACCGGGGGAGTAATATGCACTATTTGCGCGCCGCTTTTTACCACCTCCGCATGCAGCCAGTTAATGCCGTCGCGGTATTTGCGGAAACGGCCCGTATCAAAGGGCATGTAAATACCATCGTTCATGCCATAGCAGGCAAATACCAGGTCGGGTTTGGTTTGGGTAAGCACCCGCTGCAAACGCTCGTGCAGATCGGGACGCGGAAAGGCCCCACCCGCATGCCCGGGCTCCGACAGTCCCGATACCGTCTCGCTGGGCAGTCCCACGTTAATAAAATCAAAACGGCGGTCGGGGTAAGTCACCGTTAAATAGGCAATCACATCGTTCACATAATTGGCCTGCCAGGTAATGCTGTTCCCCAAAAAAACAACGCGCTTCACCTTCGGGTCGATCCTTTGTGCATGCAACGTTGAGGAGAGCAAAAGAAAAAAGGCCGGTAGCACTTTGCTGTAACAAGAGAATATCTTCATGAATTGTTGATGAGAAATAAAAGTAGGTTTTTTGGTGGAGTATTGGGTTATAGGCTTTAACTCATCCCCCGGTCTTGACGAATATCGAACAACGAATGATGAATAATGAAGTAAAGAACTTCGGGGTTCGATATTCAAAATTCATTATTCGATATTAATTTCTTCATTTTTCCCGGACGCCCAAATAGTACCGGCACCAATTTGTCACCATTGCAACTGATAATCGAAAAGACAAGTGTTCACGAGCGTTGTGAGCGTGAACGGTTTTTTCAGCCGGCAGTTTGCAGTCGTCACAGTAATCGTTAATTGTGTGAATCATAGTTCACCGCCCGTCTTGCGCCTCGCAATGACACAGGGGAAGTAAAATATCTACAATTATAGACTTTTTGTCTACTATACTTGACATTATGAAATGTTTACTTATCTTTGTGATGAATAAAACAATTTAAGAATCATGGAGCAATCTAAAAAATCCCTGCACCTGCAATCTATCGTTTATGCGCTTATTTACGGGGCCACTTATTTGCCGGCGGCGTGGTTGCTGAAGCATCAGGTGGTGGGGCAGCCGGTTTCGATAATTATTGCGATAGTGCCGGTTATTACTTTCGCCATATTTATTTATAAATACATCAAATCGTTTTCGGCAATGGACGAGGTGAGGCAACGGGTGCAATTGGAAGCCGTGGTAATCGGTTTTGCGTTGACAGCCATGCTGCTGATGATGGTTTTTTTGCTGGGCCTTTGCGGCATATCAAACAACCTCTGGTTTGGCTATGCCGACATGTTGGGATATTGCTGGCTGTTTTATTTTATTGGTTGGGTAGTTTCGAAAAGGAAATACGGCGTATGAAAAACACCATAAAGGTTGAACGCGCCAAAAAAAACTGGACCCAGGCCGACCTTGCCAAACACATCGGGATATCGCGGCAGGGGCTAAACTCTATCGAAACCGGGAAATTTATCCCCTCTACCCTGCTTGCCTTGCGCATGGCGAAGGTTTTTGGTACTACGGTGGAGGAGTTGTTTCAATTGGAAGGTAATGAAGACGGGCTCGGTGAATAGGTTATACGTAGTACGTGATACGTTGTATGTTTTGATTCCGGGTCTAAGTGTCAGGACTATTTGTTATGTGGTAACGGATGGAAAAGACCCAGCATGTCATCCCGAACTTGTTTCGGGACCCCGCAGAACATTCACGCTTGCTTGGTCTGCGATTTGCATGTAGCAGACTTTTCTATCGAGCCCTTTTTGATGGGGTGCTGAAACAAGTTCAGCATGACGTCCATTTATTTGACGTACTACTCAATCAACCACTTAACCAGTCCAACCTAATCAACTAACCACTTATCTTCCCGTTCACAATCTCAACAATCTCCGTTTCACGGTCTATTGCCATTTGCCGGAGGGCTTCGCCTTCGTTGAGGATTTCCTGCACGTAGGTTTTGTCGTCACAGCCGCCGGCGTTTACTTTTACGTTCATGAAGGCGCCCAACACGGCGGTGCGGGCGCAGAGGGCCGCTACTCCGGCGTCGGTTACCGAATTTGGGTTGCCTTTTTCGGCCATGGCTTTGATCACTTCCATGCTTTGGTATGCTGCCTTCATCACCTGGAACGGAATCTCTATGGCTAGTTTGGTGGCCTGTTGTATGGCTTCGGTACGTGCTGCCTTTTCCTCCGGTGTGGCTTTGGGCAGGGCAAATGCCGTCATGATCTGGTTAAAGGCAATGGTGTCCTGATCAACCAAACGAACAAGCTCATTTTTATAGTGCTGTCCACGCTCGGCCCACCCACTGAACTCTGCCCAGCGATCATCCCAGCCCCGTTTATGCGACGACAAATTAGCCACCATAGCCGCCAGCGACGCACCAAGCGCGCCCACATAAGCCGATATGGAACCCCCACCGGGCGCAGGACTTTCGCTGGCCGTTTCGTCGGCAAAGTCGGCAAGGGTCATGCTCACGAGCTTGCTGTCAGCTTTGTCTTTTAGCAGGTATTCGATAATGCGGTCTTCGGGGTTGAAGGGGCCCAGTTCATCCAGTCCCATTGATTTGATAGCGATACGGATAAGCTCCTTCTCGCTCACCCCGGTCGACCGCTCCTGCTTTGCCAGGAAGTATTTACCGGCGTCCAGCATGGATTTGACAGGGATGAGGCCCACCAACTCGCTGCCGGTTACGCGTATGCCGCGCTCGTTGGCTTTGTTGCACACCTCATCAAAGGCCTTGTGAACAGGCGTTACCTCGATATTGGTGAGGTTCATGGATATCTGCGCCACGCCATACTCCTCGATATACCAGCCGATGGCCTTTACCGATTTGAGCGAACCAGGGATAGAACGCGGTTTGCCGTGTGCGTCGGTAATGATCTTGCCGCTGATGGGGTCACCCTCTCGCATTACGCGGCCTGCTTCGCGCACGTCAAATGCTATGGAATTGGCACGACGTACCGAAGTAGTGTTCAGGTTGACGTTATAGGCGATCAGGAAATCGCGCGCACCGATAACCGTTGCACCACGCCTGGCATCAAACTCCGCGGGACCGAAGTCGGGCTTCCACTCTGGTTGTGTTATCTTCTTAAAAAATCCCTCATATTCTCCCGCACGGATCACCGACAGGTTATTGCGCTTCTTATCCGGCTGCGCGTACTCATACAAATAAACGGGCAGGTTCAACTCAGTACCGACACGCTCTGCTAGTCGGCGGGCATATTCCGCCGTCTCCTCCATGCTGATATTGCTGATGGGGATAAGCGGACAAACGTCGGTAGCGCCCATGCGGGGATGCTCGCCGGTGTGTTTGCTCATATCGATCACCTCACCCGCCTTTTTTATAGCCTGGTAAGCCGCTTCTATCACCCGCTCGGGTTCGCCTACAAAGGTTACCACGGTGCGATTGGTAGCCTTACCGGGATCAACATTCAGCAGTCGCACACCCTCCACGACCTCCACCGCATCGGTGATCTGTTTGATGATATTCGGGTCGCGGCCCTCGCTAAAGTTTGGAACACACTCTATTAATTGCATGGTTTTAGAAGATTTGAGATGTGAGATTTGAGATATGAGATAAATCTTTCACAAATTCGAAATTGAACATCCGAAATTCGAAATAATACCTCATATAGCTTCTCCTTTTTTATAAACTTTAATTGGTTTCAACTTCCCCTGGTGATACAGTATCTCTCTATAATCAGTACAGGGGTAGGCTTGCATGTCGGCCAGTTTGCCTTTTTCTAATATGCCGCGGTCGTACAAATTTAGTGCTTTGGCGGCGCGGAAGGTGAGTCCTGCAAAAGTTTCGGCGGTAGTTAGTTTTTCGTAGGCGCTGAGTACCGATGCCTGTAACAGCAGATCGCCCATTGGGGCCGAGCCGGGGTTCCAGTCGCTGGCGATGGCCAGGCACGCCCCTGCGTTTAATAATTTACGCGCAGGGGCAAAACCCATACCCAAACCTAAGGAAGCGCCCGGCAATGCAACTGCAACCGTTTCGGAAGCAGCTAATCGTTTAATTTCTTCTTCTCCGCTGGCTTCGAGGTGATCAGCCGATACAGCGCCGACATTCACCGCCACCTCGCTGCCACCCGTGCTGAACTGGTCGGCATGGACGGTGATATCAAAGTCCATTTTCTTAGCCACCTCCAAATAGCAGGCAGCATCGGCGGTACTAAAAGCACCGTCTTCAATAAATATATCTACGCGGTTAGCCAGGTTGTCTTGTTTTATTTTGGGGAGAAGTTTGTTCAATATCAACTCCAAATATTCTTCTACGGGACCGTTAAAGTCTTTGGGTAGGATGTGGGTTGCAAGGCAGGTGGCTATTAAATCGGCTTTGCTTTTTGCAGCAGCTTCTTTTATCGCTTGCAGTTGCTTTATTTCTTCTTCAACCTTTAACCCATAACCGCTTTTTACTTCGATAGTGGTTACACCGTTTTTTGTATGCTGATCTACTCTTTTTAATAATAGATCAATCAGTTCTTCCTTACTTGCTTTCCGTGTCTGAGTTACCGAATCCCAGATACCGCCTCCTGATTTCGCAATTTCGAGATAGCTTTTTCCGGCGATACGCAGGGCGTAATCTTTTGCACGGCTACCTGCAAAACATAAGTGTGTGTGGCAATCTACAAAGCTGGGAATGAGCACGTAATCGCCAGTGATTTCTTCTATTTCAGCATCGGGGTTTGATTTTCTTAGTGTTTCGAAATCTCCGACTCCTGTTATCAATCCGTTATCGGTCAATACGCCTCCTTGCGGGATGATCTGCAATGCGTCATCCGCGATGGAGCCTTTCATCGGTAATCCCGATAAAGGAAGGAGTTGCGTGAAGGGACCGATGAGTTTTTTCATTTGTCTATTTTATTGTTCGCGTTGTTTCATGTTGCTGTTACTAAGCGAACGAACATCAATTATGTCATCCCGAACTTGTTTCGGGACCCCACAGGGCAGGCCGACGCTTGCTTGGTCTGCGATTTGCATGTAGCAGACTTGTCTATCGCAGACCTTTATGATGGGGTGCTGAAACAAGTTCAGCATGACGTTTTTTTATTTGTGACGGTCAACAATTGCTTCCGCCCACCGCCATGCGCCTCGCGCCATCCCCTATATCTTCAACCCAAACTTCTCCGCTGTCTCCTCCGCCTGCTCATACCCCGCATCCGTGTGACGGAATATTCCCATGGCAGGATCATTATACAATACTCTTTTCAAACACCTTGCCGCTCGTTCTGTACCATCGGCTACTATTACCATTCCCGCATGTTGTGAATATCCCATACCTACCCCACCGCCATGATGGAACGATACCCATGTTGCACCTCCGGAGGTGTTGGCCATCAGGTTGAGCAGCGGCCAGTCGGATACGGCGTCTGAGCCGTCCTTCATGGCTTCGGTTTCGCGATTGGGTGATGCTACGGAGCCGCAGTCCAGATGGTCGCGACCGATTACTATCGGGCCTTTTACTTTGCCGCTTGCTACCAGTTCATTAAATATCAATCCTGCTTTCTCGCGCTCTCCCATACCTAACCAGCAAATTCGGGCCGGTAGTCCCTGGAAAGCAATTCTCTCTTGCGCTTTATAAAGCCAGTTGATCAGGTGTTTATTTTCGGGGAAGGCTTCTATCAAAGCCCTGTCTGTTGTGTAAATATCCTCAGGATCACCGGATAACGCTACCCAGCGGAATGGCCCTTTTCCCTCGCAAAACAGTGGACGGATATAGGCAGGGGTGAAGCCGGGGAAATCAAATGCAGCCAATTCACCACCCTGACGGGCAAACTCGCGCAGGTTGTTTCCGTAGTCAAATGTGATTGCACCCATTGCCTGCAGATCGAGCATAAAGCCTACATGACGCGCCATACTTTTGAGTGAAAGGCGCTTGTATTCTTCAGGATCGCTTTTGCGAAGTACTGCCGCCAATGTGAGTGATAAACCGTTAGGCACGTAACCATTCAGCGGGTCGTGGGCCGATGTTTGATCGGTGAGCATG
>Ga0068867_100003466_pt1 | contig 11093 bp, 11 predicted proteins | sample KBSMisM32_FD_65649 | JGI IMG/M metagenome (GOLD analysis project Ga0068867, IMG submission 65649) | Miscanthus rhizosphere microbial communities from Kellogg Biological Station, Michigan, USA - KBS Miscanthus M3-2 | ecosystem: Host-associated > Plants > Roots > Rhizosphere > Soil ...
GATGTGGAAGAGCCGCGATCCGATTCCCACGTTCACGACCTACCTCCGCGCGCGGCACGTGCTGGACGATCAGAAGCTGCAGGACGTCGAGGCGCGCGTCGCGTCGACGATTGACGAGGCAGTGGAGTTCGCGATGAACGCGCCGGATCCGGCGCCCGAAGAAGCGGTGACGGACCTCTATGCCTAGCAGGGAGCTCACTTATCTCGAAGCCATCCGCGAGGCGCTCACCGAAGAGATGCGCCGCGATCCGAAGGTGTTCGTGCTCGGCGAGGACGTCGGGCCTTACGGCGGCGCCTTCGGCGTGACGCAGGGGCTGTTCGAGGAATTCGGCGAGATGCGCGTGGTGGACACGCCGATTTCGGAGTCGGCGATCATCGGCGTCAGCATCGGCGCCTCGCTGCGCGGCTACCGGCCGGTCGCCGAAATGCAGTTCGCCGACTTCATCTCGTGCGGCTTCGATCAGATCGTCAACCAGGCGGCGACGCTGCGCTACCGCTACGGCGGCCGCCAGTCGGTGCCGATCGTGGTGCGGGCGCCGAGCGGCGGCAACGTCGGCGGCGGCCTCTATCATTCGCAGAACCCGGAGGCGTGGTTCATCCATCGTCCCGGCCTGAAGGTGGTCGCACCGTCGACCGCCTACGACGCGAAGGGGTTGTTGAAGGCGGCGATCCGCGACGACAACCCGGTGGTGTACTTCGAGCACAAGTATCTCTATCGGCGCGCCAAGGGACCGGTGCCGGAGGGCGACGAGATTGTGCCGATCGGCGTCGCCGCGACCCGGCGCGAAGGCTCTGATGCGACGCTGCTGACCTACGGTGCGATGGTGATCCCGTCGCTCGAAGCGGCGGACCGCCTCGCGAAGGAAGGCGTCGAGGTCGAGGTGATCGACCTGCGCACGCTGATGCCGTTCGACAAGGCCGCGATCTTCAAGTCGCTCGACAAGACCAGCCGCGTGCTGGTGGTTCACGAGGACGTGAAGACGCTGGGGCTCGGCGCGGAGCTGTCGGCGGTCATCATGGAAGAGAAGTTCGACGCCCTCGACGCGCCGGTGCTGCGGGTCACGTATCCGGACACCCATCCGCCGTTTTCACACGTGCTCGAAGCGTTCAACCTGCCGAACACCGACCGCATCGCCGATGCGCTCCGGAAGCTGGCCGCGTACTGACGTGCAGAACCAGGAAGACGCCGCCGGCGACATCGCCCTGATCGAGCGGATCGTCGCGCGCGATCAGCAGGCGGTCGGCGAGCTCTACGATCGCCACAGCCGTCTCCTGTTCGGGTTGATCCTTCGCATCATCCGCGATCGCGGCGAGGCGGAGGAGATCCTGCAGGAAGTGTTCGTCCTGGTCTGGACGCGGGCCGAAACCTACAACGTGTCGCTCGGCCCGCCGGCGGCGTGGCTCGTGCGAATCGCCCGCAACCGCGCGATCGACCGGCTGCGCGCCAACGCCGTGCGGCTGCGCGCCGTCGAAGCCGCGCCGGAACCGGAGCCGGCCGCGAGCCCCGAGTCGAGCGCCAGCGTGAGCGAACGGCAGCGGGCGGTCGCTCAGGCGCTCGAGTCGCTGCCCGCGGATCAGCGCGTGCTGATCGAGCAGGCGTATTTTCTCGGGCTGACCCAATCCGAGCTGGCCGAGCGCTTCAAGCTGCCGCTCGGCACCGTCAAGACCCGCATTCGAACCGGCATGTTCGCCCTTCGCGAGCAGTTGTCGCAGGTATTCATCGAGCAATGACCGAAGACGCCGACGACGTGGAGTTCGACGAAGTGGTGGCCCTGGCGCTCGCCTCGGCAACGAGCGACGCCGCGCCCGATCCCGCGGTGCGCCGCCGGCTGATGGAGCGTGTCGCCGCCTCGCCGGATCCTGCGGGCTTCGCGTTTCATTTCGCGTCCGACGATCGCTGGCTGCCGCACCCGGTGCCAGGCATCCGGATGAAGGTCCTGGCGCTGAACAAGGCGCGCGGCTATGCGACGCTGCTGCTCGATGTCGCGCCGGGGACCCGTTTTCCGTCGCATCATCACGGCGGCGCCGAAGAATGCTTCGTCGTGTCCGGGAGCATTTTCACGTGTGGCAGGCGGCTGGGTCCCGGAGATTTCGTGCACGCCGACGCCGACACGGACCACGGCGAGCTGTGGACCGAGGACGGTGCGCAAGTGATACTGGTGGTTCCTCCGGAAGAGCACCTGCCACCCGGCATGCTGGCCTGACGCCGGCGGCGGCACCGGGGCATCTCTTCTGGTGCGAGCGCCGTAGAACCTATTGTGGGAGTCCACGACCAACTCGCCGAGCAGGCCCCGGCCTACGTCCTGGGTGCGCTGACGCCGGCCGAACGCCTGGCGTTCGAGGCGCATCTGGCGGGGTGTGCCGTGTGCGCGGCTGAAGTGCGCAGCCTGACACCGGTCGCGGCCGCGCTGGCGCATCTCGCGCCCGAGGCGTCACCCGCGGCGCCGGTCCGAGCTCGCCTCCTGACGGCTGTCTCGACGCAATCGTCCCGCTCGCTGAGCTGGCTCGCGGTCGCTGCGTCGATGGCGCTCGCCGTCGCGCTCGGGGGCTACGCGGCCCAGCTTCGCGGCCGCGTGTCCGGTCTCGAATCGCGGTTGCGCGACGCCACCCAGCGCGCCGACGCGGGCGAGCGCCAGATGGCGGAAGTGCGGCGGACCGCGTTCGACGCGCAGTCGGCGCTGGCCGTCCTGGTCGCGCCCGATCTGGCGCGCATCGATCTCGCCGGTCAGGCGGCGGCGCCCAACGCCTCGGCACGCGCCTTCTGGAGCCGATCGCGAGGCCTCGTGTTCACCGCGTCGAACCTGCCTGCCCCGCCGCCGGGCCGCGCGTATCAGCTCTGGGTCCTGACCCGGCAGCCGGCTCCGATCAGCGCGGGCATGCTGACCCCCGACGCGAGCGGCCGCGTGAACGCGCGCTTCGACACGCCGCTCGATCTCCCGGCGCCGGTGGCGATGGCGGTGACGCTCGAGCCCGAAGGCGGCGTCAAGTCACCGACCGGCGACAAGTATCTCGTCGGCGCCGCCGGTTGAAGCCCGGCTCACGACGACGTACAACGCAGAACCCGCGGAATTCGCAGAACCAAAGATATACCGCGTTTTCTGCGGGCTCTGCGTTGATCGTCGCGTCTACCCTCACGCGAAGATCGCGCCCAGCGCCTTGTCGACGGTGTTGAAGCGGAACTGAAATCCCGCGCGCGTCGCCTGTGCCGGCACCGCGTTCTGTCCCGAGAGCAGCAGCGCCTCCGCCATTTCTCCCAACAGCAGCTTCAGCGCGAAGCCCGGCGCCGGCATGAATGCCGGACGATGCATCGCGCGGCCGAGCGCGCGGGCGAACTCCGCGTTGGGCACCGGATGCGGACCGGTGGCATTGATCGCGCCGCTCGCCGCCGGCGTCGCGATCGCCCATCGTACGAGCGCGACCCAGTCGTCGCGGTGAATCCACGGCCAGTACTGCCGTCCCGATCCCACCGGGCCGCCCACGCCGAAGCGAAACGGCGGCAGCATCTCCGGCAGCGCGCCGCCGTCCTTCTCGAGCACGATGCCCGTCCTGATGCGCGCGACCCGCGTGCGTCCGCTCTCCGCCCGCATCGCTTCGCGCTCCCACTGTTCGCATACGTGCGCGAGAAAATCGGATCCGGCGCGTTGCTCCTCCGTCGCCGGTTCATCGCCGAGCGGACCGTAGTATCCGACCGCCGAGCCGCTGATGAAGATCGGTGGGGGAGTGGTTGCGGCATGAATCGCGGCGACAAGACTGCGCGTCGCGTGCAGCCGGCTGTTGAGAATGCGCTGCTTCTGCGCAGCGGTCCACCGCTTGCCGGCGATCGACTCGCCGGCGAGATTCACCACGACGCCGGCCCCGCTGATCTCGGATGCCCACGGGCCTGACTCGCCGTTCGGATTCCACGCGACCGCGCGCGCGCCGCGCGAGAGCGAGCTCGCCGCGCCTCGCGTGAGGACGACGACGTCGTGCTGATCCTGAACCAGCGCCGCGGTCAGTGGTCGGCCGAGAAAGCCCGTGCCGCCGGCGATGACGACTCTCATGCCTTCTTCAACCCCGTCGCGCTGTCAAAAATTCCGGCGTGATCGCCGGCCGATCAGAAGATGGAATAGACGACGCCGACCTTGAGGATGAACTGATCGGCGCGCGCCTTGCGGACGTCCGTCCCAGCCGACGTGACGATCTCGACATCGGGTCTGGCGAACATGTAGCCGGCGTTGACGTTGATGAAGAATTTCTTGTTGACGTCGTACCACACGCCGATCTCGGGTTTGATGACGAGGGTGTTCGTCGCATTCGCTTCAGCGGACGTCACGCCAAGCAGGCGTTCGTAGGCGGCGGCCGCCGGCTCGCTGATCTTGGCGGAGCCGATGGCGTAGCCGCCGAGGACGTCTGCGGTGATGGCGTAGCGCCGGATCACGTGGGTGTAGCCATAGCCGGCCATCAGCGGCCGCACGTGAAGCTCGCCCAGTTCGACGACGGTGCCACCAACCGGACGCTCGAGCTTGACCGCGTACCAGTTCAGCCCCCAATGGAAGCCCCATCCGGGCTTCGACTCGCCGAAGCGCCAGAGCAGTCCGGGACCCAGCTGGCCACGCGCGTAGTCTTCTCCCGATGCCCGATCGGACGTCTTGATCTTGAACTCGGCGCCGAGAGCGAATCGGTTCTCACCTGAGGTGGTGTCCTGTGCCGTCGCGCTGGAAACGGATGCCACCAGGAGCACGAGAGCCAGAGAAACGAAGCGCGTACACGTCACCGACCGGTAGGCAGCAAGCGACGCGCCACGCCTGAGTCGCGAATGTGTTCAAAAGCGGTTCAGCTGTTCGCGGCCGAGCTGGCCAGGTCAGAACGTCTGGCGCGCGACCCACTCGCGCAGCAGCGAATCGACGACGGTGTACCGGTCGGCTTCGCGGGCGATCAGATCGTCGCGGACCAGCGCCGCGAGCGCGGCCTGAACCGTGGACGGCCCGCCGAGCCTGTGCCGCGCGCGCACGTCGGCGGAAAGCAGGCCGCTTCCTTCCTCGAGGACGACCGCGCGCAGGACCGCGCGCTGCGCGAGCGTCAGCCGCTGCCACGCGCCTTCGAACATCATCTGCTGCTCGGTCAGCAGCCGTTTGAGCGCCTGGTGCAGATCCTCGAGCGTCGCGCGCCGGGCTCGCCCTCGCCCGCGCACTTCGTCCCACGTTTCGTGCGCCAGCCGCTGCACGTCGTACGGCAGGTTGCCGGCGAGCTCGACGATCGCCTCGCCGAGCCCTTCTTCCGGACGCATGCCCGAGCGCTTGAATCGCGCGTCGATCGCCGCGGCGAACTCGTCGGCGGGAATCTTCTCGAGCCGCATGACCGGACCGGCCTTGTAGAAGGGACGCTTGGGCCCGAGCATCCGCTCCATCAGGCTCGGCTCCGATCCGGCGAACACGTAGCCGACTTCGCGCTGATGCTGCACCGCGGCGCGCAGCGCGTGCTCGACCGATCCGCCGTTGAATCCGGCGATGGCCTGGAATTCGTCGAGCGCGACGACGACCGGCTGCTTCCGCGTTTCGGCGAGACGCGCCGGCAGCGCGAACACCTCGGTGGCGAGGCGCGAGACGTCGCGATCGGTGCGCGCGTTCGGAAACGCCACCCGCGCGCCGATGCCGCCGCCCGCGTCGTCGACGTCCACTCGAGTCGACGAAATCGCCTCACGGAGCCACGACCGCGCGCGTTCGCGCCTGGCCTCCGCCGCCACCAGCGCCCGCGCGTAGCCTTCGAGAAACGCCACGTACGAGCTGAAGCTGCTGACCGTGACCTCGACCGTCAACGCGCCGCGGCGCGCCATGGCCGCCAGCGCCTGGCGGATCAGCGACGACTTGCCGTAGCGCCGCGGGGAGATCAGGAACACTTTCTGTCCCGCCGCCAGATCGCCGACCAGGCGCTCGAGCTCGACCACGCGGTCGATGAAGCCGGCCGGCGGCACGACCTCGCCGTACACGAAGGGATTCTGTGCTACGTCGATCACCGTAATGGTTACGGATGATACCGTAACCGGAGGCTAATGGCAGAGGCTGGAGGTGAAGTCGAGACGCGCCTCGCTGCCCGCCTCGACGAAGACCGAGTCCCAGCCGACGTCGCGCAGGGTGAAGTAGAGCACGCCCCAGGTCCTGAACTTGGTCGCGCTGTTGGGCGGGGTCGGGCCGAAGTCGTACAGCGGCGCGCCGCCGGTGCCGACGATGTACTCGGCGATGCCGGCTGTGCCGCGAATCGCGTTCGGGTCCTGCGGGAAATAGCGCTCGTAGAAGTGATCGTGGCCGTTGACGACGACGTCGACGCCGTACTGGTAGAGCACGTCCCACGCCGCTTTCATCATCCCGTTGCTGCCGGCGCTCGGTCCCGACGTGAACAGCGGGTGATGCCAGTAGGCCAGCGTGCACCGCGCCGTGGCCGAGCGGCTGTTGGTGATGAGATCGCCGGTGAGCCAGTTCACCTGCGCGGACCCGGCGCCCGCCGGCACATTGCTGTTCAGCGAGATGATGTGCCAGTTGCCGAGCGTGTAGCTGTAGTAGCCGGCGGACCGATCGCCCGTGGGCCGGCTGCCGAAATAGTCGAAGTAGGACGCCCCGTTCGCGCCGCTGTCGTAGCCATCGTGATTGCCAGGGCTCGGATAGGTGCGGGACAGGTGCCGTCCCCAGCGGGGTTTGTAGCAATTGTTGTAGTCAGCCGCCGAGCCGTCGAAATAGGCGTTGTCGCCCGTGGTAAAGACGAACGCCTCCGGCATCTTGTCGATCAGTTTTGCGGTGGCTTCGCCGTGCGCCCCGCCGTCGGCACCGACGCTGGTGCAGTCGGCGATGTCCCCCGCCCCGACGAAGTATGCGGTCAGCGGGGTTACCGGCGGGGGAACGGTCGTGGTCGTGGGCGTAGGCGTCGGCGTCGGCGCGACCGGCGTGTTCGAGTTGCCGCTGCACGCAGAGCCGATGAACGCCGGCAGCACGAGCAGCCGCAGCCACTTTCTGGTCGCCATCACTAGGTCCACTGGGTCCGCAGTTACATTCAATCACATCCGGGGAATGCTCGAGTGCAAAAGCGTGCAACGAAGTCATTTAAGGTTCCTTCAAACGCCTTGGTGTATATTGCCGAGGCTCCCAATGCTCAGAAATCGCGATCGGGGTCCGTCGACATCTTTATGACCGCCGCGCGCGGGATTCCCGATCGGCTGGTCGTGTCGGCGGAGGAGCGCCTGCCCGCGCTCCTCGACGTCATTGGTCAGGCGCGCAGCCGCATCACCCTGTCTCTCTTCCGCTGCAATGACCAGGCGGTGTTCGATGCGCTGAGGGCGGCAACCGACCGCGGCGTTGCCGTGGAGGTGCTGGTCACCTCACGCGCCAAGGGCAGCAAGAAGAAGATGGCGAAGCTGTGGCGGGCGCTGGAGCAGACGGGCGCCTCGCTCCACTCGTACACCGATCCCGTCGTGAAATATCACCCGAAATACCTGGTGGCGGACGAAGGGCCGGCGATCGTCGCATCGCTGAACCTCACGAGGAAGTGCTTCCGGAAAACGTTCGACGCCCTGGTCATCACACACGACCCGGCGGTCGTCGCCGCGCTGCGCCGGCTCTGGACCGCCGACTGCGGCTGCCTGGAGATGCCGTCCGACATTTCCGAACGGCTGATCGTCGGGCCGGAACGCGCGCGTCGGCAGTTTACCGCGCTGATCGAAGGGGCGCGCACCAGCATCCGCCTGATCGACGCGAAGCTCTCCGATCCCGATCTCGTGGCGCTGCTGAACACGAAGCGGGCCGCCGGCATGACGGTCGAGCTGTTTTCGTCCAAGCGCCTCGGTGACCTGAAATCGCACGGCAAGATCATGCTGATCGACGACGAGACGGTTGTCGTCGGCAGCCTGGCGCTGGCCGCGCTGAGCCTCGACTTCCGCCGCGAGGTCGCCATCGTCGTCACCGACGCGCCGGCGGTGGCAGCCGCGATCGAACTGTTCCGGGCGGCGCGCGAGGCGGCGTCGGCGGATCGTCCCGCCGCCACAGGTTCCGGCGACCAGGCCCTATGTTGATTGCGATCGGTCTGGGCGCGCTCGTCGTCGCCTCGACGCCGCGGCTGGAGGCGGTGCGCGCGCCGTCGTTCGCACAGACGGCCGTGGCGGTGGCGCAGGAGCCGCAAGCGCCGGCGGAAAAAAAACCCAAGACCGGCAAGAAGGAGCAGAAGCCCAAGAAGGCCAAGAAGGCGAAAAAGAACAAGGTGGCGAAGGACGAGGAGCCGTCGCCGGACGAGCCGATCGATCCGCAGGCCGACTCGCCGGGCGGCGGGCTGAAGTTCTCGTGGAAGCAGCATCCGTCGATGCGCTACGGCGACGTCTTCCGCCTCGACGTCGAAGCGAAGCTGCAGGAGGACGGCCACTGGGCGTACGGACCGGTGAAGGGGCTCGACACGTGGGAGTTCCACCGCAACCGCTTCGGGATCAAGGGCTATCTCACCAAGCAGATCGAGTACGAAGTGGAGCACGAGTTCACCGAGAACGAGCTGACCGAGAAGGATCTCGAAGCCGGCATCACGCCGAAGTCGCGTTGGAAGGACGTCTATGTCAACTTCACCTACGTCAAGAACGCGCAGGTGAAGCTCGGCAAGTTCAAGGTGCCGTTCGGCCTCGACCAGCTCACCGGCGTGACGCACAACGACTTCATCTACCGATCGTTGGGCGCGAACTATCTGGATCCGGGGCGTGACATCGGCGGTATGGTCCACGGGAGCTTCTGGAAGCACGGGCTCGAGTACGCCACCGGCGTGTTCGAGCACGACGGCGACAATGCGAAGTCGAAGAAGATCGCGGGCGGCGGCACGACGTTCGCGGCCCGATTCAACGGCACGCCGTTTCGCCGGCTCTCCGCCTCGTCATTCGGCAGCATCAACGTCGGGTCCGCCATCGCGATCAGCGCGTTGTCGGACGACTCGTTCAGGCCGAACGGGCTTCGCGGCCGGACGATCATGACGCAGGACGACTTTTACGAGTCGGTATACGTCAAGGGCCGCCGCCGGCGGTGGGAGGCGGACGTCGACTGGACGGCGGGTCCGGCCTCGGCGCGCGCGGAGTACACGTGGGTCAGCGACGATCGCCTGGGCCAGGGAATCGGCGACGCGGATCTGCCGGACGCCCGCGCCCGTGCCTGGTACGTCTCGGGCACCTGGGTGCTCACCGGCGAGGACAAGAAGCGGCCGCTGAAGGCCGCGGAGCCGTTCCTGCAGGGTGGAATCGGCGCGATCGAGCTGGCGATCCGGCTGGAGCGCATGTGGTTCGACAGCACGCCGCCGGGTCTCGACGAACCGCTGCGCAATCCGCGGGCGGAGACGATCTTTCCCAGCGGAGACCTGGCCCTGACGCTGGGTGTCAACTGGACGCTGAACCGGTTCGTAAAAATACAATTCAACGCCATCCGGGAACATCTCGACGATCTCCAGCGTAGTCCTGTACCGAACGGCAACGTGTTCTGGAGCCGCGTGATTCGTTTCCAGTTCGTCCTTTGAACGGGAGAGGGGAGGCGGTCATGGTTCGGCCGTGGTTTCGACTCGTCGTCATCGCCGCGCTGCTGGCCGGCGCGCCCCTGGCGGCGCGGGCCCAGACGACGCCCGCGCCGGTTGCCGCCGATCCCGCCGACCCGTTCCTCGACGGCAGCGTGCTTCACGACATCTTCCTGACGATCAACTCGCGGGACTGGGCGTCGCTCAAGGAGCACTTCCTCGACAACACCTACTACCCGGCCGATTTCAAATGGAACGGGCAGACCGTGCGCAACATCGGCGTGCGCTCGCGCGGCACCGGCAGCCGCAGCGGCGTGAAGCCCGGCCTGCGCGTCGATTTCGATCGCTATACGACCGATCAGAAGTTCCTCGGCCTGAAGTCGTTCATCCTCAGGAACAACACGCAGGATCCGAGCGGCATGCGTGAGCGGCTCAGCATGGAGTTCTTCAAGCGCATGGGGCTCGTCGCCGAGCGCGAGGCGCATGCGCGCCTCTACATCAACAACACCTACGCCGGCCTCTATACGATCGTCGAGTCGCTGGACAAGACGTTCCTGACGAAGAACTTCAACGAGAACGACGGCCATCTCTACGAGTACAGCTTCGACAACGCAGCGCCGTCGCCGTTCAACTTCGGCTATCCGGGCGCCGACCCGACGCTGTATTCGCCGACCCCGTTCAAGCCGGAAACGCTGGAGCTCGATCCTCGCGGTGATGTCATCGAGCGCCTGTTCTGGACGATCAACATCGCGGGCGACGCGGTCTGGCGGTCGGCGATGGAAGAGTTCCTCGACCTCAAGAAGTTCATCCGCCACCTGGCGATCGAGAATTTCCTTGGCGAGGAAGACGGCCTGACCGGCGACTACGGGCCGAACAACTTCTACTTCTACCGCTTCGTCAACACCAACCGCTTCACGTTCCTGCCGTGGGACAAGAGCAACACGTTCTGGGAGAGCCCGTCCTATTCCATCCTGCGCAACATCGAGGACGGCACCGAAGCCAAGCGCAACCGTCTCGTGCTGCGGGCGCTGAAGGATCCCGAACTGCGGGAGCTCTGGCTGAACACGATCCTCGAATGTGCGGATTCCATCATGCAGCCGGTGGGCGATACTCCGTGGCTGCAGTCGGAGGTGACGCGCATCTCGAATCAGATCCGGGCCGCCAACGCATCGGATCCGTCGCGCGAGGTCTACACGAACGCGGACTGGGACGAGTCGATCCGCTTCCTGACGACGTGGTCGCAGACTCGGAGCGATGTAGTGCGGGCGCAGGTGGCGGCGGATCGTGCGAAACGGAAGTAGTCGATAGTCGTCAGTCCTTAGTCGTCAGTTGCCGCGGTCGAGGCGGCGCAGCTGTGCCGCTGTGTCCGCCACGATGCGGCGCCGTCCGCCCTTGGCCGCGCCGGCGGTGATCCGATCGCCGCTGAACCCGACGAACCCATCCTTCACCGCGGCGGCGTGCGCGCTCGACGCGTGCACGAACCGCCGTTTTCTCGCGCGCGGCGCGAAGCGGAACAGGTTGACCAGCCACGCCCGCTCGATCCCGGCGGCCCGACCGAACGCCACCGCCGTGTCGACGTACGGCGCCGCGACCACGGT
>Ga0068867_100003477_pt1 | contig 11071 bp, 8 predicted proteins | sample KBSMisM32_FD_65649 | JGI IMG/M metagenome (GOLD analysis project Ga0068867, IMG submission 65649) | Miscanthus rhizosphere microbial communities from Kellogg Biological Station, Michigan, USA - KBS Miscanthus M3-2 | ecosystem: Host-associated > Plants > Roots > Rhizosphere > Soil ...
TCGACACCAGTCAGGTGCGTGGTGGCGGAACATAACCTTGTGCGGTATCTGCGCCAGCGCCGAAAAAATGGTTTTGCATTTGTTGCACGAGGTAGTCGCGCGCCTTCTTGTCAGCGAGGTTGAGGCGGTTCTCGTTCACCAGCATTTTCTGCATCTCGAGCCACTGCTTCCATGCTTCCTTCGATACATTCTCGTACACGCGCTTGCCGATTTCGCCCGGATAGGGCGGGAAGTCGAGTCCCTCAGCCTCGCGGCCTAACTTCACGCATTTCACCATTCTTGCCATGAGAGCCTCCACACCGGTCGCGCATATTGCAACACACGCGCATATAAACTTGTTCGCGTAGGAGGCGAATTTTATCAGGAAAGTTTGAGCTGTCCCCAGCTGGCGGCTATTGGGGCGACCTTTGACGAGCGCGGGTCAGGGTGCGGTTGTTCAAGATGGAAACCCTGTACAGCGTCGACGCCGAAGCCGCGCAGCATGTCCAGTGTCTGCTGGTCTTCGACGCATTCGGCAATCGTGTGCTTGCGCATGCCGCGCGCCACTGCAACGATTGCCTTGACGAAAATCTGGTTGTCGAAGTCATTGGCGAGATCACGGATAAAGAGCCCGTCAATTTTCACCGCGTCAGCCTGTAGATGTTTCAAATACGCAAACGAGGAGAACCCGGTTCCAAAATCGTCAAGACAGGTACGACAGCCGGTATGACGCAACGCTTCGATGAAGCGCCGGGCATCATGCAGATCCGACACTGCTGATGTTTCAGTCAGCTCGACCAGCAGGCGGCGCGGCTCGACCCCGCAACGTCTCAACTGGTCCGCAATGTATTGCGGCAAAGTGGGTTCGTCAAACGAGCGGCCGGAGATATTAATGGCGAGCGACGGCATGGTCGCCTCGGCAAGCAACTCGATACTTGTTTTGATCACCCAGCGGTCAATATCGAGGATCTTGCCGCTCTTTTCTGCATACGAGATGAATTGACCGGGCATCAGGATGCGCGACTCGTCTTCCTGATCGAGCATGCGCACGAGCACTTCATAATGGAGCAGTGAATAGTCGGCGCTGCTGAAAACGCCTTGGAAATAAAGCCGCAGAAGGTTGTGCTCCAGAGCGTGTGAGATGCGGTCGTTCCACGAGAGCCGCGTGACCATCGCGCGCGAGGCATCAAGATCGTGCCGGTATAAACGCCACACATTCTTCCCTGAGTCCTTTGCCTGGTACATGGCGGCATCTGCATGCGCGATCAATTCATCGGCGCGTTGAGCATGATCGGGAAACACCGCGACGCCGAGACTTGTCGTCAGGCGCACAGTTTGTCCCTCAAATTGAAATTTGAGCAGAGCAATCGAGCGTACGATGCGCTCGGCAAGCACACGCAGGATATTGTCCGTCGCATCCGGCACCAGCACCGCAAACTCATCGCCGCCCAACCGGCTCATGATTTCATTGCGGCGGACCTGGCTCGATACATCACCTGCCACGCGTATCAGCGTCGCATCGCCTGCACGGTGGCCAAACGTATCGTTGATGTATTTGAATTCGTCGAGATCAAAGTAAAGCAGCGCAAGCCGCGTCCGGCTCCGCTCGGCATCGGCGATCATGCGCGCCAGCTCCTCGTTGAAGCGATGCCGGTTGTATAGACCGGTTAACGAGTCGCGCTCGGCAAGGTAAATCAGTTGCTCGGCTGTCTGGCGCTCCAGGGTGACGTCTTCGAATATCCAGATATGCCCGACCGCATCGCCGTTTGCCGCCTCGACCGGATAACACTGCTGCGTGAATAGACGGCCATCGGCCATCTGAATCTCATAGGCGCCTGGTACTTCCCGGCCGCTGCGTAAGGTGAACAGATGCGGTAACTGCTCTTCGGGGCGTGCCAGTACGGTTGCCGACTTCTCGAGTGCGCGCAGCGGGTCTTCGCCCAGCAGTTTCTCACGCGGTGGAATCTGCCACAGCCGGTTGAAAGCGGGATTCGTATACACCACACGGTTATCGGTGTTGACGAACAATATGCCGAATTCCATTGCGGACAGCAGCGCGGATAGTCGTGCATGCTCGTCCTGGGCGCGCTTGAGGTAATCCTGCTGCACCGATTGCGCTTCGCGCAATTCAACGACGGTGGTAGCGAGCCGCTGCTCCGCTTCGCGGCGCTCGCCAACGTCGCGGATGCTGATTCGTATACCCAGATAGTCCTGGCTCTTGCTATAAATCGGACGCCAGTCCGCCGCTCCCCACAGCAGAGTGCCGTCCTTACGCCGCGCACGAAATTCGAAATCCTGCCCTGCATTGCCGCGCAGCGCCTGACGGATTTGGCGGATAGTGCGCGCGACGTCGGCGGGATCGACGAGCCCGGCCGGAAAATTGTCCATGGCCAGACATTCTTCCGGCGTATAGCCAAAAGTGTCCAGCACTCGCGGGTTAATCCATATCAATCTACCCTCGGTGCCGATCCATAGTTCGACGTCATACGAATAGTCGGCGATCGCATGAAACTTTGCCTCGCTTTCAGCAAGTGCTTCGATGCGATCGCGCAATGCGCCCGCCATCATGTTGAAGCTCGCGGTGAGTTTGCCGACTTCGTCATCGCTGACCACGGGCAACTGCACGCTGAAATCGCCTGCCGCTACACGCTCGCTCGCGCGTGTAAGTTGACGCAGGTTACGCGTGAGCCAATAACTAATGAGCGCGATCAGCAGCGCCGATACGGCGAGCGCCAAACTGCCTGTTATAACTGCTTCGCGGATCAACTGCTGGCGGGCACTTTGAATGAAAGCGGTGGCGACACCCAGGCGCAGACTGCCGAGCGATTCGCCGTCTGCCTGAATCGCGACTTCGGTATCGAAGCGGCCGCGGCGAATGCTTTCATCATCGTGCAGCAGCAGACCGAGCGGAGGCAGCGGCGTGTCTGCGCTCCAGCCATTGCGCGCTATCGGATGCCCGGACCGGTCGAACAGAACCAGATAGGTAATGCCGTTGTCGCTGCGCAACGACGATAATACTGAATCTATTGCTTTCGCATCACCGTGCTTGAGCGGCTCGGCGAGCGCGCCCACGAAAAGCTTTTTCTCCTCGTCGAGCCGCAGCAGAGCGCGCTCAACGAGCTTCGCGTTCATCAGATTGACACTCTGCAAGGTCAATCCTGCTAGCATCAGCGCCTGCACCAGGATCGCTGCGAAGAACAGCTTTACCGGCAGCGAACCGATATTCGGAAAGCCCAAATGACGTGATCGTTTCCGGCTACGCGACGCGAAGCCGGCAGCGCTTGTCGGTTCTTGTGGCATTGCCCTCCCTGGCGTCGCTGCAGGCCTCAAAAGTTACGCAAGCTATAGGCGCTTTATGAGCACTTGCGAGCGACGCTGATAATTGTACAGGTCCTGCCGGCGACGCGGTAATTCAGCAACTGATGCAGGATTGTAGCCACGCTCGATGAACCAGTGCGCCGTGCGGGTCGTAAGCGCGAATAAGCGCTTCAACTTCTGCTGCTTGGCGCGCGTTTCGATTGCATGCAGCAGACGCTCGCCCGCGCCGGCACGCCGGTGATCGGGATGTACTGCGAGACCTGCGAGTTCCGCCATTCCTGATTCGTACGGGTAAAGGGCGGCGCAACCGACGATGACTCCGTCGTGCTCCAGCACATAAAACCGGTCAATCTCCATCTCAAGCAAATCGCGCCCGCGCTTAACGAGGATACCTTCGGCCTCCAGCGGCTCGATCAGCCGCAAGATGCCGCCAATGTCGTCAATGCGCGCCTGGCGCAATTTTTCAAGCGGGTCCTGGGTCACCATCGTGCCGACGCCACGATACGTGAACAGTTCCAGAAGCAACGCACCATCCGCGTGGCGTGAGATCAGATGACAGCGCTTCACGCCCGCACGACATGCATTTACGGCACGCGGTAGATACAGCGCGACGTCTCCCGACACCGTTCCGGATCGCGCCAACAGCTTGTCAGCCTGGCTGCAGGTCAGGTCGTGTTTCAGTTCGGCGCGCTTGCCGGTGGTTACACCGGCCGACTCCATGAAGAAGATCAATTTCTCCGCCGATAAGGCAATTGCTGCGGCTGCTGCGAGGTCTTCGAGCGCGAGATTAAAGATCTCACCAGTCGGCGAGTAGCCAACCGGTGACAGAAGAACAAGCTCGTTATGGTCGAGCCGGTCATTGATGCCGACCACATCGATCTTACGCACCTCTCCGGTATGCAAAAGATCTATTCCATTGAGCACGCCGATCGGCTTTGCGGTGACGAAATTGCCGCTCGCGACACGGATGTCGGAGCCCGCCATCGGCGAGTTAGGCAGTCCCATAGACAGCAGCGCTTCGATCTCGACACGCATGCGCCCGCTCGCCTCTTTTGCGCAGGAAAGAGCCACATCGTCGGTGACTCGCAGACCTTGCACGAAGCTCGTCGGGTGTTTGAGTTGCTGCAAACGCGTTTCAATCTGCGGCCGCATGCCGTGCACGAGAACCAGTTTGACGCCGAGACTCGCGAGTAGATTGATGTCATGAATGAGCGCGAGGAATTTCCCGTCGGCAACCACCTCTCCCCCGAATGCAACAACGAAGGTGCGGCCGCCGAACGCGTGTATATAAGGCGCTGCGGCGCGAAACCACTTAACGAAGTCTGCCGAGACGGAAGATGCCATGCGTAGGCGCGTATGCGTCTGTAATGGGAACGCATGTTATGCGAGATGACCGGTGAAGGAAAGCGCAATTCAACATGCAGACGCATTAAATCTGCGCATGCACCGCGAGATGTAATCGCATCAACACGCGCGTAGCAGAAAGCGTCGGGCTTGCTACTTGCAAGCTAGAAGTCGCCCCACAACGTGTTGATCGCCGCGAGTGCCGTCAGCGCGGCGGTTTCCGTGCGCAGCACGCGCGGCCCGAGCCGGACCGCTATAAAGCCGCGTGATATCGCCGCTTCTTGTTCGACGTCTGTGAGTCCGCCTTCCGGACCGGCCAGCAGCGTCACCGTTGCAGGACGCGCCAGATCAGCGAGGCGCATCGGCGCGCCGGGCGACAGCAATACACGCAACTCATCGCCGCCAGACTGGCTCAGCGTCGCAAGCCAGTTCATAAGCGCGTCGGGCGGGACAATATCTGGAACAACATTACGGCCGCATTGCTCGCACGCGGAGATGATCACCTGTTCCCAATGGGCCATACGTTTGACGGTGCGACTTTCGTCTAGCCGGACGATACTGCGCTCGCTATAGAGCGGCCGAACCGCGCAGATGCCGAGCTCGACCGCCTTCTGCAATGTGATATCCATGCGTTCACCGCTCGATATCGCCTGGGCGAGCACGCATTCGATTGGGCTCTCGCGGTCGGCGACTACCGCGTCGGTGAGCTTCACGCTTACGCCGGTTTTGTCGATACGAACGATGCAGGCAGAGAACTCTGTGCCCTCGTTGAATACCGTGACAACGTCACCGCAGCGCCCGCGCAAGACATGCAACAGGTGATGCGCAGCAGCGGGGGGAACGGAGATAACGGCGCCGACGGACCGGGCGTCCGGCGCATGAATGCGGGTGTATTGAGAAACAGCGCGCCGCATGGAGCGATTATGCCATAGCGTATTTACGCCTTTAACCACACGTCCAATGGGACTAAAATCGCCGTTTTTCGCAGCGGCCTCCCGGCCCAAGCGCTCGGCTTGAAAATAATTATTCTCGGTGCAGGGCAAGTGGGCAGCTCCGTAGCGGCAAGTCTGTGCTCGGAAGCGAACGACATTACTATCGTTGATACCGACGCCGCGCGGCTCAAGACGCTGCAGGATCGCCTCGATCTGCGCACCGTCGTCGGTAACGCCGCACACCCGTCCGTATTGACGAACGCCGGTGCTGCGGACGCCGATCTGGTATTTGCTGTCACGCGCAGCGATGAAACCAACCTTGTCGCATGCAAGCTCGCGGCTAAGCTCTTCAATACGCCAACGCGCATCGCGCGCATACGCGCAAGTGATTACCTCGCGCATCCGGAGATCTTCACGGACGATGGATTCGGCGTCGATGACGCTATCTGTCCGGAACAGATCATCAGTGATTACATTGTCAAGTTGATCCAGTTCCCCGAAGCACTTCAAGTGCTGGAATTCGCGGGCGGCAAAGTCGGGCTGGTAGCGGTACGTGCTTTCACGGGCGGCCCCATGGTTGGCCACCAACTCCACGAAATCCGCAGTCATATGCCTAACATCGAGACACGGGTCGCAGCCATCTTCCGGCAGGATGCGCCGATAATTCCGCGCGGACGAACGGTAATAGAGGACGGGGATGAGGTCTTCTTCATTGCTGCCGCGGAAAATATCCGCGGTGTCATGCGAGAGCTCCGGCGCATGGACAAACCGATCCGGCGGGTGATGCTCGGGGGAGGCGGCAATATAGGACAGCGGCTCGCCAAGGCGCTCGAAAATCAGTATACCGTTAAGCTCATTGAATTTAATCGCGCACATGCCGAACGGCTCGCCGCGGAGCTCAACCATGCGTTAGTACTGGCCGGCGACGTCACCGACGAAGAGCTGCTCGAGACCGAGAACGTGGGCGACATGGACGTTTACTGCGCCGTCACCAACGATGATGAGAACAACATCATGTCGTCACTGCTGGCAAAGCGCATGGGCGCGCGCAAAGTGATAGCGCTTATCAATCGTGCGGCGTATGTAAACCTCTTACAAGCGGGCCAGATCGACATTGCGATTTCACCGGCACAAGCGGTCATCGGCACGCTGCTCGCGCGCGTCAGGCGCGGCGATTGCGTTGCCGTACACAGCCTCCGCCGTGGCGCTGCCGAAGCGCTTGAACTGATTGCACACGGAGACTATCAATCGTCACAAGTTGTCGGTCGCCGCGTCGAGGAGATTAACCTACCCGAAGGCGCGACGATCGGAGCGATCGTGCGCACTACCGAGCGGTCGAAAGCGGGCCGCGTGACGCGACGCGCCGCCGCGAGCAGCGACGCAAGGGTCATCATTGCGCATCACGATACGATAATCGAGCCCGATGACCATGTGATTGTCTTCGTTGTAGAAAAGGCCACGGTCTCCAAGGTCGAAAAGCTTTTTCAGGTCGGCGTCGGATTCGTGTGAGCGGAACACCGGCGCTTTTGCGATGCTAGCTCCGGCCGTCCTGCGCATTGCCCCCGTCCTCAACGTTTTCAGCACCATCGTCATGGTGTTTGCTCTGACGATGATTGCACCACTGATCATCGCATTCATACATAACGACACCGCGGTTTTCACGTACAGCAAGTCAGTTGGCATCACGTTTGCGGCCGGCGTTCTAATGCGGCTCACAACCCTGCATCGCAAACGCGAGCTGCAAAGCCGGGACGGATTCCTGCTGGTATTCCTGGTGTGGACGATCCTTCCCGCGTTCGCAACGCTACCGCTCCTGTTCCACATTCAAGAACTGACCTTTACCGACGCGTATTTTGAAACGGTCTCGGGCATTACGACGACCGGTTCCACAGTACTTGATCACATAGACGAGCTTCCGAAATCGATCAACTTCTGGCGCTGCGAGCTGGTATGGCTGGGCGGCATGGGACTCATTGTGCTGGCGGTCGCTATTCTGCCGCTCCTTGGCGTCGGGGGCATGCAGCTCTACAAGGCGGAAACGCCTGGCCCGATGAAGGACTCGAAACTCACGCCACGTATAACGGAAACAGCGAAGGGTCTTTGGCTGGTTTACGCTGGAATTACCGTTGCCTGCATCTGCACGTACCGAGCGGCGGGCATGAGCTGGTTCGACGCCATCACTCACGCGTTCTCGACGATGGGCCTCGGCGGATTCTCCACGCATGACGCCAGCTATGCGTTTTTCGATTCGCCATTGATTGAAGCGGTAAGCATAGTATTCATGCTCATTGCAGGCGTGAATTTCGCTACCCACTTCCAGGCTTTTCGTCAGCGCAGTGCACGGCCGTACCGCTTCGACCCGGAAGCGCGCCCGTTCTTGCTGGTTACACTAGGAAGTTGCCTGATGATTGCCTGCTATCTCTGGCTGCAGGGCGTGTACCCCGACTTCATCACCGCTTTGCGTTTCGCGAGTTTCAATACGGTCTCGATCGCGACAACCACCGGCTATGCCAATACCGACTACAACCTGTGGCCTTTGTTTGCGCCGTTGTGGATGCTGTTCCTGTGCTGCTTCGCGTCGAGCTCAGGCTCAACCGGCGGCGGCATAAAAATGATCCGCGCACTGCTGCTGGTGCGACAGGGTCTGCGCGAACTCGTGAAGTTGGTCCATCCAAGCGCGCAAGTACCAGTGAAGCTTGGCGGCGCCGTGGTGCCGAACCAGATTGTGTTTGCCGTGCTGGCTTTCATGTCGATGTATGGTGCGTGCGTCATCACGATGACGTTCATGCTCGTGGCGACGGGCCTCGATCTCGTCAGTGCGTCTTCAGCGATTATCGCCAGCATTAACAATACGGGCCCCGGGTTAAATAAGGTGGGGCCGGCCACGACCTATGCAGTGCTCGATGATTTTCAGACTTGGGTATGCACGATCGCGATGCTCCTCGGCCGACTGGAACTGTTCGCATTGCTGGTAATTTTTACGCCGGCGTTCTGGCGCCGTTAGCTGAGCTTCGTGCCGTGCCTGCAGCCCGCCTGTACAGGTCAAGCGTAATCGCGCGCGCACTGGCGTGATCGACGACGGGCTGAGGATAGTCGACGCCGATACGAATTCGCGCTTTTGCCTGCTCTTCAGCATCCATGCGCCACGGCGCATGGATGTATCTATCTCCGCAAGCCGAGAGCTCGGGCACATAGGTGCGAATAAATTCTCCACGCGGGTCAAACTTCTGCGACTGGGTGACAGGATTGAAGATCCGAAAATACGGCTGGGCGTCGCAACCGGTCGACGCCGCCCATTGCCAGCCGCCATTGTTTGCGGCGAGATCGAAATCGATCAGGTTATCGGCGAAGTACTTTTCGCCGCGCCGCCAGTCAATGTGCAAGTCCTTGACGAGGAACGACGCGGTCACCATTCGCAGGCGATTATGCATATAACCGGTAGAGTTGAGCTGACGCATGGCGGCATCGACCAGCGGATACCCGGTGCGCGCCTCACACCACGCGGCGAACCGACTGTCGTCACCGGGAAATACCAAGGACTCATACTCTCTGCGGAAAGCATGTCCGGTGACGCGAGGGTGATGATGCAAAATCATGAAATAGAAGTCGCGCCATATCAGCTCCGAGAGCCAAACCGCCGCGCCACGATTTGCCGCCTGCCACGCTTCGCGCACCAGCATGCGCACCGGAATGGTTCCGAACCGTAAGTGAACCGACAAGTACGATGGCCCTTTCAGCGCAGGGTAGTCACGCCGCTCATGGTATCGATCGATGCGCTCCCTGAAGTCGGCAAAAAGCTGGTCCGCTCCTGACATGCCCGTTTTGATTCCGATGGCGGCGACGTTCGTTGGCTTGAATCCAAGTTGAGCGAGCGTCGGCACCGGTCCAGTCGCGGAGCGGGCAAGGCGATCGAGATATTGTTCGACTCCGTAAGACTCCATGGCATGACCGTCAAGCCGTTTTAGCCAGGCATTCTTGTATGGCGTGAAGACGCTGAACGGCCGGCCGTCTTGTGTCAGCACCTCATCCTTCTCGAAGATAACCTGATCCTTGCACGTGACAAACTCGATGCCGGCGGCGGTCAGCGTTTTGCGTACGCTGCCATCCCGCTCGACGGCTGAGGGCTCATAGTCGTGATTTGCGAATACTGCATTCGCCTTTAGGCCGCCGGCCAACTCGGGTACTGCGGACCGCGCATCGGCGTGCAACACATAAAGTCCGCCGCCGTTATTTGCGAGCGCCTTTTGTAGTTCGATCACGCTCGAGTGGATAAAGTGCACGCGGCAGTCATGCCGCTGCGGCAACCGATCGAGGATTGCGCGGTCAAACACGAAGACGCAGAACACGCGGCGGCTATTTTGTAATGCCGAGAACAGTGCCGCATGGTCGTAGCAGCGCAGGTCGCGTCTAAACCATACCAGCGAGATTTCGTATCGCACGGATATTTCCCACGAGTCTGCCGGATTAATCGATTGTGAAGCGACCGTGCCGCGTTTACAATAGCGCCGATTTGCCAGGCACCAGGTAGGCGTATCTGATCGAGGCAGGCGCAACTAGATATACGAAAATGCAATCGGTGAATCTTACGCACCACTTCCTGATCGCCATGCCTGCCATGGCGGACCCGCATTTCTCCAAGACTCTTACTTATATCTGCGAGCACAATGACCAGGGCGCGCTTGGTCTCGTCGTCAACCGGCCGAGCGAGATGACGCTTGCCAAGTTGCTCGAACAAGTCAGCATCCCCGTTTCAACCGGCGACTGCGATCGCATTGCAGTCCATTACGGCGGACCGGTGCAAACAGATCGCGGCTTCGTGCTGCACGGCCCCGTCGGTAACTGGCAATCCACTCTGTCAATCAGCTCAGAGATCGGGCTCACCACATCTAAGGACATCCTGCAGGCGGTTGCACGCGGCGAAGGGCCTCGCCAGATGCTCGTCACGTTAGGTTACGCCGGTTGGGCGCCCGGACAACTCGAGCATGAGCTTGCTCAGAACGCGTGGCTCACGGTTGCTGCGCGTGATGACGTGATCTTCGACTTGCCACCGACAGAGCGTCTGCCGGCGGCGATGGAAATGCTCGGGGTGGACTACGCGACCTTGTCAGAAAATGCCGGGCATGCGTAGCGGAATAAGGCCCGCGTCTTGAACGCGGCCGCCGCTCATCGCGTGACTACTGACAGCGTTGCCCATCCCCCACCCGTTTCTCACGGTACCAGCGGCGCCGTACTCGCGTTCGACTTCGGCGAACAGCGCATAGGCGTCGCCGTCGGCCATACGGCTGTGGGCATTGCTCATCCGCTGACGACCTTGCACGCGCCCGACAAGAAGACTCGCTATACCGCAATCGCCGCCCTCATCGCTGAATGGCGACCGGCGCTGCTCGTGGTTGGTCTGCCATTGCACCTCGATGGAAGCGAGCATGAGTTGTCGCGCCTCGCACGTAAATTCGCCCGCGAGCTGGGGGGCCGGTTTTCATTGCCGGTCGAATTAGTCG
>Ga0068867_100003479_pt1 | contig 11069 bp, 10 predicted proteins | sample KBSMisM32_FD_65649 | JGI IMG/M metagenome (GOLD analysis project Ga0068867, IMG submission 65649) | Miscanthus rhizosphere microbial communities from Kellogg Biological Station, Michigan, USA - KBS Miscanthus M3-2 | ecosystem: Host-associated > Plants > Roots > Rhizosphere > Soil ...
AGCTCGGCGGTGCGCTTGGCGGCCATGATGCCGGCGATGCGGGCGCAGGCTAGGACGTCGCCTTTGGGCAGTGCCTGTTTTTTTAAGAGGCGAATCGTGGCGGGAGCACAGCGCAGTTCACCGGCGGCGACGGCGCGGCGGACCTGCGGAGGTTTTAAACCGACATCGACCATCGCGGCGGCTCCGGCGTCGTCGAGGTGGGAGAATTTTTTCATTTTTACCGGCATGGCAGAACCTCCACCTCGGCGCCAGCTCCGGCGGTGGCGGGCACGCGGAGCAATCCCTCGGCCGCGCCGAGCACGGTGAGGTCGGACGAATCGCGCCAGGGCAACGGCAGCACGCGGCGGGTGGCGCCTTCGTCGGCCCACACGCAGGGCCACCAAGTCTCGCGCGGGTCGGGGCGCAATTCGGCGCGGGGCGCGAGTTTGGCGCGGACGAGGGCGCTAGGTTCGGTGCCGGCGAGGCGGGCGAGCACGCGTTTCACGAAGAGATGGAAACAGACGAAGTGGGAGAGCGGGTTGCCCGGCAGGCCGAAGGCGAGGCGTCCGTCGCGCGAGGCGGCGATAAAGGGTTTGCCGGGGCGGCTGGCGACCTTGTCGTAGTGGATCGTGAAGCCCTGGGCGGCGAGGAGGGCGCCGGTGTGGTCGTGATCGCCGACACTGGCGCCGCCGCTGACGAGAATGACGTCGGCGTTGGTGGCGAGGGCCGCAGTCAATGCGTCGGCGGTGGCGGTGCGTGAATCGCTCACGCGTTGCTGCCAGATGAGTGCGGCGCCGGTGTCGCGGAGGAGTGCGGCGATGAGCGTGGAGTTGGAATCGCGGATCTGCCCTTGGGCGGGAGTGGTGTCGGGCGAAACGAGTTCGCCGCCGGTGACGAGGTGGGCGACGCGGGCGGGGCGTGAGACGAGCGGAGTGGTTGCGCCGACGGAAGCGAGCAGGGCGAGGGCGCCGGCGTTGAGGATTTGGCCCGAGGAAAGGAGCATGTCGCCGGCACGGGCTTGGGATCCGCGGCGGCGGATGTGTTTGGTCGAGGGCGGTTGCAGCAGGTGGACGCGGCCGGTGTCGGTGGCCTTGGTGTCCTCCTGCATGATGAGCGCGGCTTTTTCGGGAGGAAGTGCGCTGCCGGTGAGGACGCGGTAGGCGGTGCCAGGTGACGGGGCGAATGCAGGCGCGGGAGAGCCGGGTTGAATCGTGCCTTCGAGCACGGCGAGGCCGGCGGGTTGTTCGACGTGGACGAGATAGCCGTCGATGGCGGAGCGGTCGAAGGGCGGCTGGTCCTCGGGGGCGAGAATGGGTTCGTGCAGGATGCGACCGTGCGCGGAGGCGAGCGGCACGCGTTCGCCGGGAAGTGGGCGGGCGAGGGCGTCGAGGCGCGTCCAGAGATCGGCGACCGTGATCATGCGGGCAGGGTGTCGGTTTTCCAGATGGGGACGTCCTGCTTGAGGCGGTCCATGAAGGCGGCGAGCAGGGCGAACGCTTCGGCGCGGTGTTTGGCGTGCACGGCGATGTGAATGGCGGCTTCGCCCACACGGATGACGCCGATGCGGTGTTGCACGCGGACGGAGAGGCACGGGTGCGCGGTCGCGAGTTCGGTGAGCAGGCGGTGCATCACGGTCTCGGCCATGGGCTGGTAGGCTTCGTAGACGAGGGCGGCGATGGGCTTGCCGAATTCCTCGCCGCGCACGGTGCCGGTGAACTCGGCGATTGCACCGACGCCTGAGGCGGCGGCGGGTGCGGGCGGAACGATGACGGTGTCGCTGATTAAAATGTCGATGTGCACGATTAACCTCCGGAGACGGGCGGAATGACCGCGATCTCGTCGGTCGGTTCGATGCGGGCGTCGAAAGGCAAAAAGCCGTTTCCGCGGGCGAGGCGCGAACTGGTGCGCAGCGGGGCGAGTGCGGGATGGCGCTGCGTGAGCAACTCCCAGAAGGCGGCGGACGTGAGCGGGGCGGTGACGGGGATTTCTTCCTGCGAGACGCCGGTGAGGCGGCGGGCGTGGGCGAAGTAGAGGACGGTCATGGCATCAGCCGCCGATGGCAGTCATGGGGCGCTCGGGACGGTAGTCGTTTTGGAAGGTGTGATCTTCCGGTTTGTTGGCGATGGCCTCTTTCAACAACGCGTCGAGGTCGGCGTGGCCGGCGCGCAGCGGGGCGAGCAGATCGATCTCGCCATGGCGGCCGAGACAGGGACGGAGTTTCCCGTCGGCGGTGAGGCGGAGCTTGTTGCATGAGCCGCAGAAATCGGGGGTGGTCAGTGCGCCGATGAAGCCGATCACGGCGCCGTTGGCGGCGCGGGCGTAGCGGGCGGGACCGTGGCCGGCGCGATAATCGGGCAGGGTCTCCAGCGGGCCGAGTTCGGCTTCGATGCGGGTGCGGGCGTCTTCGCAGGAGAGGAAATTGCGTTCGTCCAGCACGTCGGTGCGGGTGAGCGGCATGAGCTCGATGAAGCGGACGGGCGTGCGGTGTTCGGCGGCGAAACGCACGAGGGGCACAAGCTGGTCCTCGTTGACGCCGCGCATGAGGACGACGTTGAGCTTCACCGATTCGAAATCGGCGGCGAGGGCGGCGTGGATGCCGGCGAGGGCGTCGTCGAGGCGTCCGCCGGTGACGCGGCGATAGGTGTCGGCGTCGAGCGCGTCGAGGCTGACGTTGATGGAGGTGACACCGGCGGCGCAGAGTTCTCGGGAGACGGCGGCGAGGCGGGTGCCGTTGGTGGAGAGTCCGAGGCTGCGCGTGGTCGGCAGCGCGGCGATGCCGGCGGCGATGGACACGAGGTCCGGGCGGAGCAGTGGCTCGCCGCCGGTAAGGCGGAATTTCTTAAAGCCCAGTTGGGAGGCGGAGGCGGCGATGGCGACGAGTTCGCCGGCCGTGAGGTGGTCGGGGCGCTGGGCCCAGCCCTTGTAGCCTTCGGGCATGCAATACAGGCACCGCTCGTTGCACCGGTCGGTGACGGAGATGCGCAGGTAATCGATGATGCGTCCGAAGGGATCGGTCATGTGATCACTAGTTTGAAGGAGGCGATGCCTAGGACGGCGGCGAGGACCGGGCGGAGTTGAGCGAGGCGGGCGTGACTGCTGCCCCAGCGAGCGCCGACGTAGCCGCCGGCGATGACGATGACCGCGAGCAGCGGCCATTCGGCCGGCAGTCGATTGAGCGAGGCCGAGTGGCCGGCGAGGCCCGCGGCCGAATTGACGAAGATGAACGGCGCGGACACGGCGGCGGCGGTTTTGGTGTTCGACCAGTGCATGAGCAGCAGCAGCGGCGTGAGGAAGATGCCGCCGCCTACGCCGATGAGACCGGAGACGAGTCCCATGATCGCGCCGGCCAGCAGCACCCAGCCGATCGGGGCGGGGCGGATTACCTCGTTTTTGGGTGCAGGCAGCAGGAGACGCAGCGCGGCGAAGCCCAGGGCGAAGGCGAGCAGGAGTTTAAAAACGTGCGTGGGCATATCGAGACGTCCGCCGAGAAACGCGAACGGGATCGAGGTGACGGCAAACGGCCAGAACAACCGCCAGGCGAAGTGGCCGGCGCGGAAAAACAGCACCGTGCCGATGAGAGACACGGTGAGGTTGAGGGTGAGGGCGGTGGGCTTCATCACCGCGGGCGCGACGCCGGCCAGCGCCATGACGGCGAGGTAGCCGGACGCGCCGCCGTGGCCGACCGTGCCGTAAAGCGCGGCGACCAGAAAAAGGGGGACGAGGAGATAGAGCCAGTCGGCGGTCATGGGTCGAAGACGAACGGTGGCTTGGCTTTCGTTATATTCAAAGAAATATAACGATTTGGCTTATGAAAGTTGCGCAGGCTGTTCATGAGCGGCGATCCGGGCGTTTGGAGGTCAGGGGGCGAGCAGGCCCGCGAGGCGCCGGCCGGACTTTTCGCAGGCGGCCTGGGCGGCGGATTCCATTTCGCGGTAGAGGCGGAGGACCTCGCGGCCGGTGTCGGAGAGGGTGGCGCCGCCCTTGGCTTTTCCGCCGCGGGATTTGAGGACGAGGGGTTCGGCGAAGGCGGAGTCGAGGCTCTTTACGATCTGCCAGGCGCGCATGTAGGACATCTCCATCGTCTTGGCGGCTTCGCTGATGGAGCCGGTGGCCTCGATGCGCTCCAAGAGCTCGGCCTTGCCCGGGCCGAATGCGAAGCGACGGCCGGAGTTCATGCGAATCTTGGCTTCGACGGTGAGCGGCGCGGACATGCGAGGATGGCAACGCGCCGGGCCCGGCGGGGCAAACGGGAAACGCGTTTAGGCGCGACGGATGCGCACGGCGCAGGCCTTGTAGGACGGCTGGCGTGAATGCGGGTCGAAGGCGGGGAAAGTGAGGCGATTCACCGCGTCGAAGTGCATCGGCATGAAGAGCTGGCCGGGCTGCACGGTCGAGGTGACGACGGCCGAGGCGGAGGCTTCGCCGCGGCGCGAACTCACGATCACGCTGTCGTCGTGGGCGATGCCGAGGCGGGTGGCGTCGGCGGGGTTGATCTCCACGTAGAGAGCGGTGGGTGCGAGTTTGCGCAGGACGTCGCTCTTGTTGGTGCGCGAGCCGGTGTGCCACTGGGCGGAGGAACCGCGTCCGGTGTTGAGGTAGAACGGATAGTCGGCGTCGGGCGGCTCGGGCATCGGGCGCGGCTCGTCGAACAGGAACTTGGCGCGGCCGTCGGGCGTGAAGAACACGCCGTCGGCGAACAGGCGGCGCTGATTTTCGGCCGGCGAGCCGGGCAGGGGCGAGGTCTCGGCGTCGCGTTTGGTGTAGGGCCACTGGATGCCGCCGGCGCTTTCGAGGTGGTCGTGGTCGCGGATGCCGGTGATGTCGCAGGGGCGGCCGGCGGAGAGTTCCTTGATGATCTGGAACGAGGCGGCGGGTGTGCTCCAGCGGCGGAAGAGGTCGCCGCAGCCCCAGCTCTCGGCGATGAGCTTGAAAATGGCGAAGTCGCTCAGGGCCTGGCCGGGCGCGCGGGAGACCTTGCGGATGCGGCCGAGGCGGCGCTCGGAGTTGATGAAGAAACCTTCCTTCTCACCCCAGCCGGCGGCGGGGAGGACGAGGTCGGCGAGGCGGGCAGACTCGGTCGTGGCATACATGTCCTGCACGACGAGGAAATCGAGTTTTTCGCGGAGTCGGGCGAAGCGCGACTGGTCGATCCACGAATGCGCGGTGTTGGTGGCGATGATCCAGAGCGCGCGGATGTCACCAGTCTCGATGCCGTCGATGATCTGGTCGTAGGCCTTGGAGGGCGAGGTCGGGATGCGGTCGACGGGAATGTCGAGGATGCGGGCGACCTCGGCGCGGTGGGCGGCGTTGGCGAAGTCGCGTCCGCCGAGCAGCGAGGTGGCGTTCGCGAAGAGGCGCGAGCCCATGGCGTTGCACTGACCGGTGATGGAATTGGCGCCGGTGCCGGGGCGGCCGATGTTGCCGGTCATCAACGCCAGGTTGATGAGGGCCTGGGCGGTGCGGGTGGACTCGTGGCCCTGGTTGACGCCCATGGTCCACCAGAAGGAGACGGCCTTGCCGCGGCCGATGCGGCGGGCGAGCTCGCGAATCTCGTTGGCCGTGATGCCGGTCATGAGGGCGACGGCATCGGGCGTGTAGGCTTCGAGGAAACGGGCGAAGGCGTCGAAGCCGGTGGTGTGGGCGTCGATGAACTCGCGATTGATGCGGTTCTCTTCCACGAGGACGCGGGCGATGCCGTAGAGCAGCCAGAGGTCGCTCTTGGGGCGCAGCGGGACGTGACGGGTGGCGCACATGGCCGTCTCGGTGCGGCGCGGATCCACGACGATGATCTCGGGGGAGTTTTTGTTCATCATCACCCGCTGCCACATGATGGGGTGGGCGATGGCGGGGTTGGAACCGACGAAGACCAGCACGTCGCTCTCCTCGAAGTCCTGATAAGTGTAGGGCGGCGAGTCGAAGCCGAAGGCCTGCTTGTAGGCGACGTGCGAGGTGGCCATGCACTGGCGCGTGTTGGAATCGCAGTGCAAGCCGCCCATGCCGAATTTGAAGAGTGCGCCGAGCAGGGCCATCTCCTCGGTGGGAACCTGGCCGGTCGAGAGGTAGGCGATGCTGTGCGCGCCGTGCTTGGCCTGGGTGCCCTGCATCCGGTCGGTAAACACGCGCATGGCGGTGGGCCAGCTCACGGGCTCCAGTTTGCCGGTGGCGGGGTTGCGCAGCAGGGGCGAGGTGACGCGGTCGGCGGCGGAGAGCGAGGTGAGCGCCTCCCAGCCCTTGGGGCAGGCCATGCCGATGTTGACCGGATACGCGGGGTCGGGCGTGAGGTTGATGGCCTGTCCCTCGGCATCGAGGTGGATGTGAAGGGAACACCCCGTGGCGCAGTAGCCGCAGATGGATTTGGTCGTGGCGGCCGGGGCGAGGCGCGCGGGCACCTGGCCGAGTCCGAAGTCGCCGGGGCGACGCACCAGCTGGTCGGTCATGGGACCGGTGCGGGCTTGGATTTGCAGCAGGGAGGCGTCGAGGGCGGGCATCGGGAAAAAGGTTTAGGAAGGCATGCCGGGCATCTTGGGTGCGTCCACGGCCTGGAAAAATAACGTGCGTTCGGCGAGTTCGCCGAGAACAAACCAGACCAATCCGATGAGGGGTGCGCCGATGGCGAAGAAGGTCAGAGCGCCGGCGGCGAAGAACAGGCGGGCGGAGAGCAGCGGGACGAGCGGACCGCGTTGGAGGCGCGCGGAGGTTCCCCGACCGGCGAGGGTGGTGAGCTCAAGGATGAGCTTGGCGGCGAGCGCGGCGATCGTCAGCGGCGAGGAGACGAATGCGAGCGCGGCGATCAGGATGGTGCCGGCCATGCGCCCGAAGCTTTGCGCGGGACGCCAGAAGCGGCGGCGGGTGTCGATGTAGATCATGGCCGAGCAGGCGACGCCGAGCGTCGCCAGCACAAGGCCGGAATGACCAATGACCAATGACCAGTGACCAATGAGACCAGGCAGAGGTGCGGGCAGGTGGATATCGAATGTCGCGAGCAGGCTCGCTCCCACGGGAAAGGCCAGCAGCGGGAAGGCGGCGCCGAGGAGGACGGCTTCGCGGCTCAGCCAGCTGCGGCGGAGTCCAAGGAAGATGCGCCAGGCGCGGAACGGTTGTCCGAGGTGGGCGACGCTGGCGATCAGGCCGGCGAGATAAAAGGCGAGTCCGGACACGCGCAGAGGGAGGGCGTGCTGGACTAGCGATCCGGCCGCGCAGAAGAGTCCGAGACCGACCTGGGTGAAAACCAGCAGGAGAATCAGGGCGGCGTGGGCGTGCTGGGGACGGAGAGTGGTGGCGTCGGCCGCGCCGAGATTGGCGGGCAGCGGACGGGATGAAACGTAGCGGGTGGTCGGGCGTGTGTAGTCGCGGGAAACCGACAGTTCGATGACGGCGGTGGCCTGCGGCTTGCAGCTGCAATGGGAACCGCAGCCCGCGGCAGGGGCGTCGGCCGGCTCGGTGGCGGCGGTGCCGCCACGATGGGTCGAGACGGTCACGATGGTGATCGCCTGGGTCGGGCAGGCTTGGACGCACGCGGGGGCCTCGCCGGCGGCGAGACGACCGTGGCACATGTCGCATTTGCGGACGATGCCGAGACGTTCGTTGTATTTGGGAACGTCATACGGGCACTTGAGCACGCAGTAGCTGCAACCGATGCACTGGTCGTCGAGGTGGGCGACAACGCCGGTGACCGGATCCTTTTCGTAGGCGAGGACGGGGCAGCCGTTGAGGCAGGCGGGGTCTTCGCAGTGATGGCAGGCGGTCGTGATTGTCTGCTGGAACGGGTGGGACTCCTCGCCACCGAGGACGAGACCCACGTCGCGCCAGGTTTCAGTGTCGTCGAGGCCGTTGAGGGAGTGGCAGCCGGCGACGCAGGCTTTGCAGCCGCTGCAGGAGTCGAGGTCGACCTGAAAGGCGTATTGTTCGCCGGGGCCGGGCGCGGAAAGCGGGATGAGATCGCGAAAACGGTCACCGCGAAAGGCGGCCGGCTGGACATCGTGGACGGCGGAGGCGCGGGCGACGGGGGTTTGCAGACGCTGCTGGTCGGCGAGGAGCTCCGCGAGAAAGGCCTGGGCGCTCTGGGGGCGGGTGAAACTGACCGCGTGCTGGCCCAAGCTGTCGACGGCCGCAGGGCCCGCTCCCGCAGAGGGGAGCGGACAGGACTTGCCGGGGTCGCCTGCCACGCGGGGTTCAGTAGACATCGCGCTGGTAACGCTTGGCGGTCTTCAGTGCCTGAATGTATGCGACGGCTTCTTCGGGTGACTTGCCGCCGGCTTTCTCGACGACTTGGTGGAGAGCGGCGTCAACGTCCTTGGCCATGCGCGAGGCATCACCGCAGACGTAGAAGCAACCGCCGGCCTCGAGCCAGGAGAAGAGCTCGGCGGCGTGTTCCAGCATGCGGGTTTGCACGTAGATCTTTTCCTTCTGGTCGCGGGAGAAGGCGACATCGAGGCGGGTGAGCACACCGGAGGCCTTCATCGCCTCGAGCTCTTCGCGGTAGAGGAAGTCGGTGGATGCTTTCTGGTCGCCGAAGAACAGCCAGTTTTTGCCGGGGGCCTGGGTGGCGACGCGCTCTTCGAGGAAGGCGCGGAACGGGGCGATGCCGGTGCCGGGGCCGACCATGATCATGGGAGCGGCGGGATCGGCGGGCGGGCGGAAGGCCTTGTTGCTGTGGACGAACACGCCGGCGGTGCCGTGCGCGAGGGCGCGCTCGGCGAGGAACGTGGAGCAGGCGCCCTTGCGGGGGCGACCGTTGATCTCGTAGCGGACGGCGCCGACCGTGAGGTGGACGTGACCGGGGTGGGCCTTGGGCGAGGACGAGATCGAGTAGAGGCGCGGCTGGAGCTTTTTGAGCGCACCGACGAAGGCGGCGGGCGCGGGCTTGCTGGTGGAGGCGAGCACGGCGTCGATCACGTGATGGATCGGGGCGCGGGCGTCGGGCGGGACACCGAGCAGGTCGAGCAGCGCGGGCGCGGGTTTGCCGAGGTCAAAGTGAACTTGCAGCGCGGTGCGCAGCGGGAGTTCGCCGGCCGGGGTGGGGACGGCCTCCTCGCCATCGCAGCCGAGGGCCTGGACGACGGCGGAGACGAGATCGAGGCAGTTCTGCGGGATGACGCCGAGGGCGTCGCCGGCCTCGTAAGTCAGGCCAGAGCCGGTCAGGTCGAATTCGACATGGTTGACCTCCTTGGCGGAGCCGGCGCCGTTGAGATTGCGAACGACGAGGACCGGGGCCGCGAAGGGATTGGACTTCGAGTAGGTGGGCTTGGCGTCGGCCGGAGCCTCGGTGGTGGAGGAACTGGAACCGGCGGGCGCGGAGCCGAAGGCGGACAGGGCGGAGTCGAGCCACGTGGTGAACGACGCCTCGTAATCGACATCGCAATCACTGCGCGGGCTGACGCGGGCGGCGCCGAGTTTTTCGAGGTGGGTGTCGAAGTCTTTTCCGGCCTGGCAGAACAATGTGTAGTTGGTGTCGCCGAGGGCGCACACGCTGTAGCGCACCGCGGAGAGCTGGGCGGAGGGCGCGGCGGCGGCCGCGGTGATGGCGGAGTGGAGGGCCTTGGCATTGTCCGGCGGCTCGCCGTCGCCGTAGGTGCTCGTGATGACGAGCAGGTTGGAGTGGTTGGGCAGCTGGTCTACGGAGACGGCTGCCATGTCGAGGACGGTGGGCGCGAAGCCTCGTTTGCCTGCCTCTTTGGCGGCCTGCTTGGCGAGGGTCTCGGCGGTGCCGGTCTGGGTGCCGAAGAGCACGGTGAGCGGCTTGAGCGAGGCAGCGGGGCTTGCGGCGCCCGCACCGGACGCGACGCCGGAGCGGTTGAAAATGCCGGCGAGGAAGCCGTTGAGCCAGGCGCGTTGCTCAACGGTAAACGGTGCGGAATCGGGAATCAGCGGGACGGTGCTCATGCGGACGATGGAAAAGGAGAGGGACGGGTAAGCGTGGGAGAACGGGAACGATCAGGCGGAGAGGAGCTCCTGAAGTTCCTTGAGGGAGTGACGGCGGGACCACTGGGCGAAGGTTTCGCCGCTGGTCTTCTTGGTCTGGTAGGTGCGCAGGATTTTTTCGGTGAGGCCGTTGATCTCGGTGGCGCGGACGCCGCGGAAAACCTCGCGGGCGATGCCTTGCTCCAGATCCATGCCGCCGCCGAGGACGACGTGGAAACCGTCGGAGCCGTCGGGCTGTTTCGCGCCGACGAAACCGATGTCGCCGCAGTAGTGCTGGGCGCAGCTGTTGGGGCAGCCGGTGAAGTGGAGGTTGACCGGCTGTTCGACGACGAGGCCGGTGGACGAGAGGTGCTTGGCGAGGGAGCCGGCGGCGCCCTTGGTGTCGGCGGCGGCATATTTGCAGCCGCGGCTGCCGGTGCAGGCGACGATGCCGCTGGTGGTGCTGGACGCCTCGGTGGTGAAGCCGAGGTTCTGCAGGTGGCGGCAGGCGGAGGCGACGAGGCCGTTGGGAATGTGGGGGACGATGACGTTCTGCCAGACGGTGAGGCGGAGTTCGCCCTTGCCGAAGTTCTCGGCGAGGGTGGCGAGGCCGTGCATCTGCTTCGAAGACATGCGGCCGACGGGGATGCCGACGCCGATGGACGTGAAACCGCGCTGGGCCTGTTTATAGGCGCCGATCCAGCCGTGTTTGATCAACGGGCGGCGGGGCTCGGTGGCGGCGGCGGGCACGCGCACGAACGGAAAGGAGAGCTTCTTCTGGGTCTCTTCGAGGAAGCGGTCGAAGCCCCATTTATCGAGGAGGTATTTGAGGCGGGCCTTTTTGCGGTTGGTGCGGTCGCCGTTTTCAACGAAGACGCGGACCATGGCGGCGGAGACAGCGGTGGCCTCGGCGGGCTTGATGAGCACTCCGGTGTCGCGGGCGAAGTCCTGGTGGCCGGTGATGCCGCCGAGCTGGACGCGGAAGTAGATGCCGGGAGCGACGGTGGTCGCGGGGATGCCGGCGGCGGCGAGGGTGGCCTCGGTGACGCGGGTCGCGATGAAGGCGATGTCGTTGGTGTCGGCGGCGACGGTGAGACTGCCGCCGTTGTCGAAAGAGATGTTGAACTTGCGCGGCAGGCCGTAGCAGTCGCGGTGGTTGAGAATGTAGTGATGGACGGCCTTGGCGTAGG
>Ga0068867_100003486_pt1 | contig 11063 bp, 9 predicted proteins | sample KBSMisM32_FD_65649 | JGI IMG/M metagenome (GOLD analysis project Ga0068867, IMG submission 65649) | Miscanthus rhizosphere microbial communities from Kellogg Biological Station, Michigan, USA - KBS Miscanthus M3-2 | ecosystem: Host-associated > Plants > Roots > Rhizosphere > Soil ...
TCCGCATCATCAAGACCGACGATCTGGACCTGCGCCCCATCCACCACCGCCTCGACGAACGGGTCCGCGCGCACGTGCTGATCTGCCTGCTCGCCTGCTACCTCATCTGGCACCTACGCAAGGCCTGGGCACCAATGACATACACCGACGAACACCCACCCCAGCGGGAAAACCCCGTCGCGGCCGCGCGGCGTTCACCCCAAGCCCACGCCAAGACATCGCGCAAGCACGACGCCGACAACAACCCGCTACGCAGCTTCCGCGGCCTGCTCGACCACCTGGCCACCCTCACCCGCAACCAGGTCCGCTACCACGGCGCCAGCACAGACGTGCCCGTGCTCGCCGAACCCACCCCCGACCAACGCCGCGCCTTCGAACTCCTCGACACCCCGATACCGCTCACCACCGCCGCGTAGCCAGAACAACCAAACCGCAAACCAGCGAATACCCAGGTCAGCCCAGATATTCATCCATTCAGCTGTCGTAACTTCGGGCTAGCCCGAAGTTCCCCCTGGTTTGTTGACGGGTTGGTGTGTTGACCTGGGATTTCGCGATCCAGCCGGTTTGGGTTACTGACTACGCCATGCCGTGGCGGTGGGAGACGCCAAGCAGTTCGAAGGCGCGCCGCTGCAGCGCGGTGGGCGTGGTGATCATGGTGAACGGGGGCACGTCGTGGTTGGGCTGGATGTGGTTGGCGCAGATGGTGGCCAGGTCGGCGAGCAGGCTGGTGAAACTATGCACCGGGTAGTCGTCCTCGGTGCGTTTGCGGGATGCCTTGGCCAGCGTGGGGTTTGAACGTTGCGCCGCGGCGACCGGGTCGGTGCGCTTGGCGCGGGCGGCGGGTTTGTCGTGGTCGTGAAACAGGATCGGGGCCAGGTCTTGTTTCATGTGCCAGCTCAGGTAGTAGGACAGCATGCGTAAGAACACGTGCGCGCGGACCCGGCCGGCCAGGCGGTGGCGGATGGGCCGCACGTCCAGCTCGGTGTTGAGGGTGCGGAAGAACCGCTCGACATCTTCGAGTCCCTTGTAGCGTGCCACCACATCGTCGGTGGGCAGGGTGTTGTCGGGCAGGCTGGTGCGCAGCACATAGATCCCGTCGAGGGCGGCCTCGGCGGTGATGTCGTGGTGGTTGCGCGCGAAGGTGAACGCCTCGTCGGTGATCTCCAGGGTGAAGTGCTTGGCCATCTTGAACTTGTTGATCACCTTGCCCACTCGCAGCGCGATCTTGTCCCGCCCGCGCAGCGGCCGGCTGTCGCGGCGGGTGGCTGCGGCGATCTTGTCCAGCTCGGTGGCGGTGGCGGCCAGCAGCTCGTCGCGTTTGCGGGCCCGCTCGGCTGCGAGGGCCGGGTTGCGGCAGCACACCAGCCGCTCGCCGGGATAGTCCGGGGAGCTGATCTCGACGAGGTTCTGCTCATCAAACAGCGACAGCTGCAGCGCATCGGCCTCAACGAGGGCCTTGATCTGCGGGGCGCGCAACGCGGTAATCCAGTCCAGCCCGCCCGGGCGCAGCTCGTCGCGGATGCGCGCGGACGTGAGCATGCCCCGATCACCCACCAGGCACACCCTGCTCAACCCGAACCGGGTCGTGAGCTTGCTGATCTGGGCGGCCAGGGTCTTGGGGTCGGCGGTGTTGCCCTCGAACACCTCGATCGCCACCGGCACCCCGGCGGTGGTGCACAGCAGCCCGTAGACGATCTGCCGCCGGCCGCGGACCCCGTCGCGGGCGTGCCCGATCACCCCCAGCGGGCAGCACCGGCCCTCGAACGCGGCCCAGGACACGTCATAGAGCACCAGCGTGCCGTTGGCCAAATGCCGTGCAGCCAACGCATTTTCGATGCCGTCTTTGCGGGCCAGCACCCAATCCATCGCCGCATACAGGTCATCCTCGTCGGCCCCGCCCACCCTCAGCACCGTACCCAGCGAGCTGGTCGCGGTCTCGGCGCGCAACGCGCGGGCGAGCGCCAGCTTGGACCCCGGCGTGATCACCTGGGCGATCAGCATGGCCAGCACCAGGTCCCGCTTGCGCGAGGGCGCCGGGTCGATCAGCTCCTCGATCCCCAGCCGGCGTGCCGTACCCAGCACCGCGGCGACATGCCCGTGCGGCAGGCTTCTGCTGATCTCAAACGCCTCGGCGAGCTCCACCTGCGCCGGCAGGCCCTTGAGCACCCGGGCCAGCGCGTCGACCTTGTCGTCGGGCCAGCGCGACAGGTTGGCCAGGGTGCGGTTCTTCACCTGGCCGCCCTCGCGGTAGCTCTCCCGCAACAGGATCGCCGGCGGTGACCCACGATTCGGCACCCGCGCTACATACATGTCTACCTATATATCACGCACGTGTGCTTCTCATGGTTAACGACACGAGATTATCGCTATCAACGCTGATTATACATGTCTACATAGCCAGGCCCGCACGGGGCGCGAAGCACCTGCTCACAACGACACGGACTACTCACGACCGCTCTACACGGGGGAACTTCGGGCTAGTTGATTGCCCGGCTCTGGGCGACTACGAATGGTTTAGGTCCGGCCGCGGATCGCCGACCCGGTATGCCTCGATCGCGTCGATATGTTTGAACAGTTCGTCCGGCGTCAGTTGAATGGATTCCGCGCTACCGACGAACATGAGATGGACAACCTCGGCGTCTTCCGCTGCGGTCAGGCAGACCCCGGTCACCCCCTGAACAGACTCATCGTCGACCTCGGCCTCTGACGGTGCGAAGTACCAGATCGCCAGTTCGTCGTCGGACAGCTCATCGTCAAAGTCCCACCCACGCTCGGTGATTCGCGCATCAAATGCTTCCAGATCGGCGGCGATGGAGGCCTGGGTAGCCACCAGCTCTCCCATGACGTTGTCAGGAACCCAGGTCGCGTCCCTGCCTGCCCGCCGCTTGTTCCGGCGAGCCTTCTTCGCCTCGGCCTTCTTGCTCCTCGCGTGCGCAGCCATCCGCTGGGACACCTAGCCCAGCGCTTGGTCAAGATCGGCGATCAGATCCTCAGTTCCCTCCAGCCCCACCGAGATTCGCACCACGCCGTCGCCGAGCCCGATCGCGGCACGACCTTCGGGCCCCATCGCCCGGTGCGTGGTGGTGGCTGGGTGGGTGATCAGCGACTTGGAGTCGCCGAGATTGTTGGAGATGTCGACGATCTTCAGCTTGTCGAGCACCTCGAAGGCGCGGTCCTTGCTGCCGCCCTTTAGCTCGAACGTGACTACCGTTCCGCCACCTGTCATCTGGCGCTTGGCCAGGTCGTACTGCGGGTGCGACTCCAGGAACGGATACCGAGCCCAACTCACCGATGGGTGTTTCTCCAGGAACTCGGCGATGCGTTGCGCCGACGCGTTCTGATGCTCCAGCCGAACTGCCAGCGTCTCCAAACCCTTCAACAGCGTCCACGCGTTGAAGGGGCTCAGCGCCGGACCGGTGTGCCGCATCAACTTCTGCACCGGCTCGTCGATGTACTGCTTGTCGCCGAGGATCGCGCCGCCGAGCACACGGCCCTGTCCGTCGATGTGCTTGGTGCCCGAATAAACCACCACGTCGACGCCGAGAGGAAAGCCCTGTTGCAGGATCGGTGTGGCAAACACGTTGTCCAGCACAACTTTTGCCCCTGCCGCATGCGCCATTTCGCACACTGCGGCGATGTCCACCAGCGACTGCATCGGGTTGGACGGCGTCTCGAAGAACACCGCCTGTGTCGGCTTCGAAAGCGCCTCTTCCCACTGCGACAGATCGTCGCCGTCTACGAACACCGTCTCGACGCCCCAGCGTGGCAGGATCTCGCTGCACACCACGAAGCACGACCCGAACAGGCTGCGCGCCGCCACCAACCGGTCGCCTGCCGCGAGCAGCGCGCCCAGCGAGGTGAACACCGCCGCCATGCCCGTCGCCGTCGCGAAGCACGCAGGCGCGCCTTCGATCAGCCGCAGCCGCTCCTCGAACATCGAGATCGTCGGGTTGCCGTACCGCGAGTACACGTAGCGGTCGATGTCGCCGCTGAACGCCTTCTCCGCCTCGGCAGCCGACGAGTAGACATACCCCGAGGTGAGGTACATCGCCTCGGCGGTCTCCTCGAAACCCGATCTCAGCAGGCCGCCGCGCACGCCGATGGTGGCCTGGCTGACACCGTCGGGTAGCTCGGCGGGTCTGCGCACAGAAGGAACGTCGGCGTCGCTCATGCCTCGACTCCCGTTCGCTCCGGTCATCGCTCGTTCCTCGCTGCGGTCCTCACTCGCGGTCGTCTTCGAGTGCTCATGACTGCTTCCAAGGCAGGCCGATGGCTTTCCAGCCGGTGCCGCCGCGATGCTTGTTCTCGTCGAGGTTGCCCTCGAATCCGTCGAGCACGTTGTAGGACGGGGCGATGCCCGCCTCGGTCGCGGCCTCAGCCGCGCCGATGGAGCGGTTGCCGGAGCGACACAGGAACACCACTGGCCGGTCGCCGGGCGTCACACCAGCGGACTTCAGATCTTCGACGAAGTTGTCGTTGTGCTTTCCGTCGGTGCGATTCCACTCGACGTACACCACGTCGCGCTGCAGCGAAGACAGATCCGGCACCCCGACGAAGCGCCATTCGGCGTCCGTCCGGCAATCGACCAGCACGGCCACGGGGTCGTCGGTCAGCAGCTTCCACGCCTCCTCAGGCGTGATGTCTCCGGCGTAACTCAATTTCTCGACTCCCGCTCGCTCCGGTCCTCGCTCGTTCCTTGCTGCGATCCTCACTCGCGCTCGTCTTCGGTGCTCACTCTCGGCAGTCTTCCACAGCTAGCTGGGGCCGGTCGAACAGACCTTCCATGCTCCGTCCTCGCGCACAAACGCAATGGCCACACCGGTTTTAGTGTCCGGCGCCTTGTCGAAATGATAGGTCACTTTGGCAGTGGCACGGTCGCCGTCGATCGCCACGTCGGTGACGTCGTCGACGAACCGTTCACCATGCTTTGCCACCGAATCCCGTTGCCGGGCAAGAATATCGGCCTCGACGCCGTGCTGGGCGCGGCAGGTGTAGGTACGAAAGTCGGCGTAGTCCTGCCGTTGCAGCGCGTCGTTCTGGCCGACCGCGGCCCTGCCTACCTGCTGGTCCGCGGGCTGGTCGCGCTTGCCGAAGATGCTGAACAGCCCGATTGTGATCACGACGAGCACAATGATTGCCAGCGCGCCGAGAAACGGTGCCATCGTCGGCCGATCATCCGCCGATTCAGCCTGGTCGTTCTCGGGGTCCCTCACCAGAGTTTGCGCAGCGCCGCCGACACCCGCCGGGCTCGGTCGCGCGCGACGATCGGGTCGGGGGCGGTGGCCAGCGCCACCCCCAGCCGTCGCCTGCCATCGGTCTCGTCGGGCCGGTCGAACAGCCGCACGTCGCTCTCGGCGACGGCCAGCGCCTCCCCCACCACGCGCAGGTCGACGTCGTTTGCGGCAGTCGAATCGGCTCCGGCGTAGCTGACTTCCGCCGCCGCAGGCGAAATCATGATGGTGTCCACAGCAAGCCCGAGGATCGCCCTAGCGTGCAATTCGAACTGCGAAAGCCGTTGCGAGCGCAGCGTAACCAGCCCGCTGTCGTACGGCCGGGGCCGGATGTCGGCGAAGTAGACCTCATCGCCACGCACCAGCAGCTCCACTCCGAACACGCCCCTCCCGCCGAGCGAGTTGACGATGCGTGCCGCGATCGACTTCGCCGCATCAAGAGCGGCAGGCGACATCTGCTGCGGCTGCCACGACTCCAGCACGTCGCCGTCAGCCTGGTGGTGCCCGATCGGCTCGCAGAAATACACCGCGGGGCCCGCGGGTCCGGTGGTGCGCACGGTCAACAGCGTGACCTCGAAGTCGATCTCCACGACGGTCTCGGCCATCACCCGGTTGACGGGGATCCGGCCCGCCGCCATGGCGCGGTGCCAGGCCGGCTCGACGTCATCGACCCGCAGCAGCACCGACTGACCTTCACCGGGTACCGCCGCGATCGGCTTGACGACCAGGGGGAAGCCCGCGTGTTCGGCCACCGCGGTCAACTCCTCCACCGACCCGGCGAACCAGAACGGCGCGGTGGGCAGCCCGAGCTCGTCGGCGGCCAGCCGGCGCAGGCCCTCGCGGTCGATGGACAGCCGCGTGCTGCGCGGCGTGGGGAACACTTCGATGTTGCCGCGCTCGGCGACCGCTATCAGCGCATCGGCCGCGATCACGCCGGCCTCGGCAACGACGTATCGCGGGTTCTCCTTCTCGATGAGCGCGGTCAGCTCCTCGGCGTCGTTCATCTTGACGACGGCGGCGCGGTCGGCCACGCCGTGCGCGGGGGCGTCCGCATACCGGTCGACGGCGATGACGTCGGCACCGAGCCGTTGGAACGCCAGCGCCAACTCGCGGCTCAACTCACCGGAGCCCAGCAGCATCACGGTGGATCCGTCAGGGGGCGGCGCCGGGCTGTCATCGGCGACCGGCTCCGGCGCGGTCGTCGTATCGCCGTCAGTTGTTTCACTCATCGCGCGTCCAGCCTGCCAGATCGTCAGCCCAGTCGGACGTCGATGTAGCACCACCGCCAGTCCTCCCCTGGCTCGGCCGAGCGCATCACCGGATGGCCGGTCGTGTGAAAATGTTCGCTCGCGTGTTGGTGTGGGCTCGAATCGCAGCAGCCGACGTGGCCGCACGTCAGGCACATGCGCAGGTGCGCCCACGTAGTCTCACCGCGTTCGTCGCACTCCTGACATTTGCCCGGGGTAAGCGGTTCAGGCTCGCCCGAGGATGCACCGGCGGCGGCGAGGTGTTCGCATGTTCCGGAGACCGCTGGGGAGTCGGTATCGCTCCGGCGTGATCTCCTCAGCATGGTCACCAAGGATACGGACGGAACTCTTCAGTCTTCAGGAGGTCAGACGACGTGGGTGCCTCACTGCTGGCGGTACTGGTGGTGTCGGTCCTGTTGGCCGCCGTGGCCAGGCGCTTCGATGTGTCGGCGCCGCTCGCGCTCGTGGTCGCAGGCCTGGCGGCGGGCCTGATCCCCGGGTTCAAACAGATCGAGCTCGATCCCGAGTTGGTGCTGTATGTCCTGCTGCCGCCGCTGCTGTGGTCCGCAGGAACGGAGAGCAGCTACGTGGCGCTGCGGCGCAACATCCGGCCGATCGGGCTCCTCGCGGTGGGCCTGCCGCTGGCGACAACGTTGGCGGTCGGCTTCGTGGCCTACAAGACCGTGCCGGAGTTGACGGTCGCGGCGGCCCTCACGCTCGGCGCGATCGTCGCCCCGCCGGACGCGGTGTCCGCAACCGCGATCGGGCGCCGGCTCGGGCTGCCGCGCCGCGTCATGACTCTGCTCGGCGGTGAGAGCCTGCTCAACGACGCGACGGCGCTGACCGCGTACAAGGTGTCGCTCGCCGCGGCTATCGGCACGGCCGCCACGTGGAGCAGGGGCCTCGCGACATTCGCGCTGGCCGCCGTCGGTGGGGTCGTGGTGGGTTTGGCGCTGGGCTTCGTCATCTCGTTCATCCGCTGGCGGCTTGACGATCCGCTCGTGGAGAGCGCGTTGGGCCTGGTGGCGCCGTTCATCATCTACCTCACGGCCGAGCAGATCCACGGTTCGGGAGTGCTCGCGGTCGTCATCGCGGCGCTGATCCTCGGGCAGCACTCGACCCAAGCCAGCTACGCCACCCGGCTGCAGGACACCGCGGTGTGGAAAGCCGTCCAGCTTGTGCTGGAGTCGTTCGCGTTCCTGATGATCGGACTCCAGTTGCCGACGGTGGTGGGCGAGCTGAAAGGCATTACCGCGAAGGTGATCTTGATCTCGTCCGTCGCGGTGTTGGCGACGGTGATCCTGGTCCGGATCGCCTGGGTCTTCCTGTTCGCGTACCTGCCCCGGGTTCTCTTCAAGGCGGTTCGTGAGCGCGAGCCCGCACCGACGCCCGCGCAGGTGTTCGTCGTCGCCTGGGCAGGCATGCGTGGGGTGGTGTCGCTGGCGGCGGCGTTCGGTGTTCCGATGACGACGCTCTCGGGTGCGCCGTTCCCGGGACGTCCGCAGCTGGTATTCCTCACCTTCGTGGTCGTGATCGGCACGCTGCTGTTGCACGGCCTGACGCTGCCGTGGCTGATCCGCAGGCTCGGCGTGCAGGGCGACGAGGCCCGCACCGACGCGATCGCCGCGGCGGCCGCACAGGACAAGGCGGCGCGGGCGGCGGCCGACCGGCTCGACGAGCTCCTCGCCGAGGAGGAGGTCACCGATGTGCACGAGCGGGCCGCAGACGTGTTGCGGGGATGGAACACTCGCAGGCGCAACGCGGCGTGGGAGCGGTTGGGCCGCGACGAGGAGGAGATCGGCGAGAGCCCCGCATCTGCGTTTCGGAGGCTGCGACTGGAAATGCTGGCGGCCGAACGCGCGACGTTCATCGCCGAGCGCGACAACGGGCAGATCGACGACGAAGTGTTGCGGGAGGTGCTCCGCGGACTCGACCTCGAGGAGGCGACGCTCAACCGGGCATAGCGTCGAGTTCGTCGCGGAATGCCCGCATCGCATCGATCACCGCGGTGAAGGTCCGATGTGCCGCGGCGAGATCCTCGTCCGACACGTCGGCCAAGGCCTGCCGGGTGTGCTCGGCCAGCGGCGTGAAAAAGCCGCGGGCGACCTGCAACCCGTGGTCGGCGACCCGCAGGATCACCTTTCGCCTGTCGGCGGGATCGGATTCGCGGCGCACATGACCCGATGCGATCATGCGCTCGACCAGATAGGTGATTGCCGCACCCGACACGCCCATCCGTTGCCGAAGTTCGCCTGCGGTCAGCGGCGCACCCAAATTCTCGGCGACCATGATGTGCAGCAGTGCTCGAAAATCATTGGCGGCCACATCATGTCGGCCCGCGAAGTGCCGCCCTATCTGATCCGACTCGGCCGTGACGGCCCGTACGTCGGCGGCGATGACCGATTCCAACGCAGCGCGGTCGGCCTCGGCCATCGGCACAGCATAGCCGGGTGAGTTTCAGTTGATTAATTGTTAAGTATCTGAAATATTATCGAATATGCTGTCGCACCGCTTCTCTTGGGTGCTGGCGCTCTTGGTGATCGCCGTTTCCGGGGCCTTGATGGCGCTGATCGGCGACGACGCCTCGAGCCAACAGTCGCCGGTACCCGTGCCGACCAGCGCCGAGTCGGCACGGGCCGACGCGCTGCGGGCGCAATTCCCCGGCGGAGACCGTGTTCCGGCCATCGTCGTCGTCAGCAGGCGCGACGGCGAACCGCTCGGCCCGGCCGACCTGGCCGCAGTGCCGCAGGGTCCGCTGCAGATGTCCGGCGACGGTCGCGCCGCTGTGGCCGCGGTACCGATGGACGCGAATCTGTCTGGGTTTGCGCTCAACGATGCGGTCAAGTCGCTCCGCGACTCGGCCACTCGCGGCGTGCCGCCCCATCTGCGCGTCGAGGTCACAGGCGGACCCGCGTTCGGAGCGGACATCGCGAACTCGTTCTCCGGGGCCAACATCACGCTGCTGGCGGTGACGGCTTCCGTCGTCGCGCTGCTGCTGATCGTCACCTACCGCTCGCCGGTGCTGTGGCTGGTGCCGCTCGCGGTGATCGCGTTCGCCGATCGAGTCGCAGCTGTCATCGGCAGTGCGATCGCCGAAGCGGTGGGCATGCAGCCCGACGGTTCGACGTCGGGCATCACCAGCGTGCTGGTGTTCGGGGCCGGCACGAACTATGCACTGCTGCTCATCTCTCGGTACCGAGAGGAATTGGGGCGCACCGATAATGCTCGTACCGCACTGGATGTGGCGGTGCGGCGGGCCGGGCCCGCGATCATCGCGAGTAACGCGACCGTTGTACTTGCCCTGCTCACCTTGGTGTTCGCCGCAGCGCCGAGCACCAGAAGCCTGGGTGTGCAAGCCGCGTCGGGGTTGGTGATGGCGGCAGTGTTCGTCCTGCTGGTACTGCCACCGTTGCCGGCGTTGTTCGGGAAGCGGTTGTTCTGGCCGTTCATTCCGCACGTCGGCACAAAACCCCTTACCGAGAGCGGTATTTGGCATCGCATTGCCGATGCGGTGGCTCGCAGACCGGGAATCGTCGCGTCGGTCGCCATCGCCGTGCTCGCGGCGCTGTGCACTGGACTCTTGACCACACCGACCGGTCTGTCACAGACCGAACAGTTCCGGGTGCAAGCCGAATCGGTCAGCGGCTACCAGACTCTTGCGGCGCACTTCCCCAGCGGGCTGACGGACCCCACCCACGTGATCGGGCCGACCGACCGCGCCGTAGACATCCAACGAGCGATCACGAATACGACTGGAGTCGTGTCCGCAACGGCGGTCGGTCAGTCCGCAGGAGGCCTGACCCAGTGGTCGGTCGTCCTGAACAGCGAACCCGCTTCCGCAGATGTGTTCAAAACAATTGATGCGCTGCGTGATTCCACACACGCTGTCGATCCGAGCGTGTTGGTCGGCGGATCCGATGCCCAGGCAAGAGATGCCGGCGCCGCTGCGTCGCAAGACAGGTTGGTCATCGTCCCACTGATCCTGGTGGTCGTGCTGATCGTGCTCTATGCGCTGCTGCGTTCGGCGCTGGCGCCGTTAGTCCTTGTCGCAGTGACGGTGTTGAGCGCGCTCGCCGCGCTGGGCCTCGGCGGTTGGGCCAGCGTGCATCTGTTCGGCTTTCCCGCGCTGGACAACACCGCCCCGCTGTTCGCGTTCCTGTTCCTGGTGGCGCTAGGTGTCGACTACACGATCTTTCTGGTCACCCGGGCCCGAGAAGAGACACCCGAGCACGGCACGCGAGACGGCATCGTCCGGGCGGTGTCGGCGACCGGTGCCGTCATCACCAGCGCAGGCGTCGTGCTGGCAGCGGTGTTCTGCGTGCTCGGCGTGCTGCCGCTGATCGTGCTCACCCAGGTCGGCATCATCGTGGGCCTCGGGATCCTGCTGGACACCTTCGTCGTCCGCACTGTGATCATTCCGGCCCTGTTCACGCTGATCGGCCCGCGCATCTGGTGGCCCGCGCTTCGGTCAGGCTACGGTGCCAACAATGGAGTTACGCCAGGTCGACACCGTGCTGGGGCGGGTGCACGTTCGCATTAGCGGCACCGGCGAGGCGATGATGTTCTGGCCGAGCCTGCTGATGGC
>Ga0068867_100003489_pt1 | contig 11061 bp, 6 predicted proteins | sample KBSMisM32_FD_65649 | JGI IMG/M metagenome (GOLD analysis project Ga0068867, IMG submission 65649) | Miscanthus rhizosphere microbial communities from Kellogg Biological Station, Michigan, USA - KBS Miscanthus M3-2 | ecosystem: Host-associated > Plants > Roots > Rhizosphere > Soil ...
CCCAGACCCAGTGCGCGATCGGGGCGTAGACGACGAGCGACCACGCCGAGATGAAGAGGACGTAGGCCTTGAAGTTCATGCGCTCGACGATGGCTCCGGAGATGAGCGCCGCCGTAATGATGCAGAACGTCGCCTGGAACGCCATGTAGAGCATGTGCGGAATCGTCAGCGTGACGATGGCGCCCTTTTCCGACAGGCCGACGTTGTTCAAGAACGCGAACGACAGGTCGCCAATCCAGTTCGAGCCGGGGCTGAGCGCGAGCGAGTAGCCGACGACGGCCCAGAGCACGCCGACGAATCCGAGCGAGATGAAACTCATCATCATCGTGTTCAAGGCGTTCTTCGCTCGCACGAGGCCGCCGTAGAAGAACGCCAGCGCCGGGGTCATCAACAGGACCAGCGCCGTGGAAATCAACATCCATGCGGTGTCAGCTTGGTTCATGGTCAATCTCTCCTGCTGTCGGTGGCGCCTCGGCGCCGAGTGAAATGAAGACGGGGACGGTGGTGTCCGAACACAGCTCACGCGGGCCGGATACTCCAGTCGGTCGTCGAGCCAGTGGCGTGCCCCCGTCGGGGCGTCCTCTCGCTACAACCTGAGAACGCCGCGTGTCTGGGGGCGGACCTTCGGGACGAGTGCCGGAACACCGAGGCGCCATGCCGCGGAGGTCACGCCAATCACGGGACTCGACAGCGGTTCGATCAGCGCATCGACGTGCGGCGCGTGTCCGCCGCCGCTCTCGTCGAAACAGATCGAGGCTTCGACCGGACCGATCGTCGCCGCGGACGCGCCCGGGATCGATGCGGCCAGCAACAGGAGCAGCACGAGAGCCACCAGGCTGACGGCGACGGTTCGAGTCACTGCTCTGCGCTATTCAAGATCGTCGCCACACCGGCACGCGTTTTCCTGAGGAAAGCGTGCGGATCGGGATCATCGGGACGAAATGTCACGCTGCCGATTGGACAATGTTGTAGGTTGAATCTGGTTCCTGAACCAAAATGTCTGGATCGCCAAGGTGCCGCGGCCGAGGCTCGAGGGCTGACAGGAGGCTTGAGCGGACGGGGCGCCCTGCGCGAAACAAAATTGTGCGCTGCCCAAACGGCTTACACATGTTTGTTGGTGTTTGAGAGCTGAGCGGCATTCTCAGCTTGACGCCCCGCCGTGTCTTCGCTATATATTCGCCGTCTGGAGTAGCGAACATATGGCGAATACTGCGCTGGCTGTTTTGGAATCTGCGCTCCGGGCGAAAAAGCTCGACCGCACGCTCACCACGGCGCTTCCGCCGGTAGAACAGTCGCCGGAGGCGTGCGCGCAGACCGGCATTGCGGCCGTCGATGCTTGTCTGCGGAACGGGGTGCCGCGGGGCCAGCTCTCGGAACTGACCGGACCCCGCTCGGCGGGGTGCACCACGCTTCTGCTGCAGACGATGGCCGTCGCCACGCGGCGCGGCGAGCTGGCGGCGCTCGTGGACACCTTCGATCGGCTCGACGTGACATCGATGGCCGCGGCCGGCGCCGATCTGGGCCGGGTGCTGTGGATCCGCGGGCAGGCGGGTGGCCCGCCCGAGTGGGCGATCGATCGCGCGCTCAAAGCGCTCAATCTCGTGCTGCAGGCCGGCGGGTTCGGCCTCGTCGCGATCGATCTGGCCGATGTGCCAGGCGCGATGCTGCGGCGCATCCCGTTTACGACGTGGTTGCGCGTGCAGCGCGCCGTCGAAGGGCGCGACACGGCCTGCGTGCTGGTGGTGCCCGAGCCGATCGCCCGCAGCGCGGGCGGGCTCACGCTGACGGTCGCGGGTCGTACGTCGTGGACGGGATCGAGCGCGCGCCCGCGCGTGGCGGGTGCCGAGCTGAAGATGCGGGTCGTCTCGCCGCGCCGTCGTGTGGACGGCGAAGTGGCGCTCTCGGCGTATGTGGCCGGCAGCACACTCGTAGCTGCAGGCCTTTAGGCCTGCCTCGTGACGGCCATGTTCGGCGCTTTGTATGCGGCAGCGGGAAGTGATCCCGCGCAGCTGGTCGACGTTGCGCGCGAGTTCTCGCCGCGCATCGACGTGTGCGGCCCGCGCGAGATCACGCTCGATGTGAGCGGCCTCGAGCGCCTGTTCGGCGATGCGCGCACCATTGCCGGGGAACTGCGGCGCACGGCGGCCGATCACGGCCTGCAGGTGCGTGTCGCCATGGCGGGCTCGCGCACGGCAGCGCGACTGCTCGCACGCCATCGCGCCGGCCTCACGATTGTCGATGCCGGCGACGACGCAGCCGCTCTGGCTCCGCTCCCACTCGAACTCCTTCTCCAGGTACGTGGCTGCGGGCCTTCAGGCTCGCCTCAGGAAATCGACGACACCGACGCCGACATCTGCGCCTCGTTCCGGCGCTGGGGGCTGCGCTCGCTCGGCGAGGTGGCGGCTCTGCCGCCGGCGGACGTCGCCGCGCGGCTGGGGCAGGCGGGCGTGCAGTGGCAACGGCTCGCGCGAGGCGAAGACCCGGCGCCGCTCGTGCCGGCGGTTCCCGAGGAGCGCTTCGAGCAGGCGCTCGATCTCGAATGGCCCATCGACGGCCTCGAGCCGCTGTCGTTCGTGCTCGGCCGGCTGATGGATCCGCTGTCTGCGCATCTCGAACGGCGCGATCGCGGCGCCGCGGTGCTGCACGTGCGGCTGCATCTCGTGTCGAAAGCCGTTCACGAACGATCGCTGGAGCTGCCGGCACCGATGCGCGACGCACGCACGCTGCGCACGCTCGTGCTGCTCGATCTCGAGTCCCATCCTCCGGCGGCCGCCATCGATCGCGTGGTGGTGGCCGTGGATCCCACTCCCGCGCGTGTCCTGCAGTATTCGCTGCTGACGCGCCCGCTGCCGTCGCCCGAACAGGTGTCCACGCTGATGGCGCGGCTCAACGCCTTGATGGGCGAAGGGCGTTGCGGCGCGCCAGGCCTGGTGGACTCCTGGAGGCCAGGCGCGTTCGACATGTGCCCCTTCGCCCCTGGCGATGGAGGCGGAGAGGGCGGAGAGGGTGGAGAAGGGAAAGCGCTTGTCGTCGCCCTGCGGCGGTTTCGATTCGCCGTGCCCGCGCGCGTGCTGGTGGAAGACGGCCGGCCCGTGCGTGTGACGACCGAGCGCCGAGGGATCAGTGGCGGTCGTATCGAGAAGTGCGCCGGTCCATGGCGGACGTCGGGCGAGTGGTGGCTGGCCGACACAGGGTCAGGTGGGCCAGGTGGGTCAGGTGAGTCAGGTAGGTCGGACAGTCCATGGGATCGCGACGAATGGGATGTGACCGTGAGCGACGGGGCGACATATCGGTTGTTTCGAGAACGCGACGCCAATGCCTGGTTCATCGACGGCGTTCTTGACTAGTTCTTCGAGCGTGGTCGTCAAACAAGCGTTCTACCTTCTCTGCCTTCTCCGCCCTCTCCGCCACCATGTATGTAGAGCTTCACGCCGCGTCAGCGTTCAGCTTTCTCCAAGGAGCTTCGCTCCCGGAGGCGCTGGTGGAGCGCGCGGCCGCGCTCGGGTATCCGGCGCTGGCGCTGCTCGATGCCGACGGCGTTTATGGGGCGCCGCGTTTTCACAAGGCGGCGGTCAAGGCCGGCTTGCGGGCCATCATCGGGGCTGAATTAACGATCGCAAGCGCGCGTGACACGTGGCGGCTGCCGGTGCTGGTGGAGTCCGCCGAGGGCTACAAGAACCTGTGCCGCCTGGTGACGCGCATGAAGATGCGCGCCGAAAAGGGCGCCGGCGCGCTGGCCATCGAGGAGTTCGACGGCTTCACGTCCGGCCTGGTGGCACTCGCGGGCCGGCCGCTGCTCGACGCGCAGCACTTCGGCGTCGGCGGCCTGCTCGATCGGCTGATCGGGCTCTTCGGCCGCGCCAACGTCTACGTCGATCTGCAGCGCCACTTCCTGCGCGACGAGGAGTCCGACACCGCCGCGCTCACGCACCTGGCCGAAGCGTTTCGCGTGCCGGTGGCCGCCACCAACGGCGTCCGCTTCGCGACTCCCGGCGAGCGGCCGCTGTTCGACGTGCTCTCGTGCGTGTACCACCACACGACGGTGGATGCCGCGGGCCGCCGGCTCGCGCGCAACGCCGAGCGCTATCTCAAGCCGCCCGAGGTGATGGCGCAGCTCTTTGCCGATCGTCCCGATGCGCTCCGGGGCACCGCGGCGCTCGCCGAGCGGCTCGAATACACGATGTCGGATCTCGGCTACCGCTTTCCGGCCTATCCGGTGCCGGGCGGCGACACCGAGATGTCGTTCCTGCGCCGTATCACCGCGGCCGGTGCGCGCGATCGCTTCCGCCCGTACCACGAGAAGGCACAGCGCCAGATCGCCCACGAACTCGATCTGATCGAGCGGCTCGACCTGGCCGGCTACTTCCTGATCGTGTGGGACATCGTCAGCTACTGCCGCCAGCACGACATCCTCGTGCAGGGGCGCGGCTCGGCCGCCAACAGCGCCGTCTGCTACAGCCTCGGCATCACCGCCATCGACCCGATCAAGATGGAGCTGCTCTTCGAGCGGTTCCTGTCGGAAGAGCGCGGCGAGTGGCCCGACATCGACCTGGACCTGCCAAGCGGCGACCGGCGCGAGCAGGTGATCCAGCACGTCTACCAGAAGTACGGCCGGCTGGGCGCGGCCATGACCGCCAACGTCATCACCTACCGCGGCAAGAGCGCCGCGCGCGAAGTGGGGAAGGCGCTCGCGCTCGACGAGGCGCAGATCGACCGCCTGGCCAAGGTGATGCACAACTTCGAGTTCACCGACCCGCGCGAGACGCTCGATCGCAACATGGAGGCGGCCGGCATTCCGCCCAACGCGCCGCGCCTGCGCGCGTTCGCGGATCTGTGGCGGCAGATTCAGGATCTGCCGCGCCATCTTGGCCAGCACTCGGGCGGGATGGTGGTGTGCCAGGGCGCGCTCGATTCGGTGGTGCCGCTCGAGCCCGCCAGCATGCCCGGCCGGGTCGTCATCCAGTGGGACAAGGACGATTGCGCCGACATGGGCATCGTGAAGGTCGATCTGCTCGGCCTCGGCATGATGGCGGTGCTGCAGGACGCCATCACGGTGGTCAACGCGTCGTCGCCGGGCGGCTTCGAGCTGGCGCACATCCCACCCGACGATCCGGCCGTCTACGAGCTGCTGCAGAAGGCCGACACGGTCGGTGTCTTCCAGGTGGAGTCGCGCGCGCAGATGGCCACGCTGCCGCGCATGAAGCCGGAGAAGTTCTACGACCTGGTCGTGGAGGTCGCCATCATCCGCCCCGGTCCCATCGTCGGGCAGATGGTGCATCCGTATCTCAATCGCCGCGCCGGGCGCGAACAGGTGGTGCCGCTGCACCCCTCGCTCGAGCCGGTGCTGGCGCGCACGCTCGGCGTGCCGCTCTTCCAGGAACAGCTGCTGCGGATGGCGATGGTGGCCGCCAACTTCACCGGCGGCCAGGCTGAAGACCTGCGGCGGGCGATGGGCTTCAAGCGCAGCGAGAAGCGCATGAAGGAGATCGAGATCCAGCTGCGCGCGGGCATGACGCAGAACGGCATCACCGGCGAGACCGCCGAGACGATCATCACGTCGATCACGTCGTTTGCGCTCTACGGGTTTCCCGAGTCGCACGCGGCCAGCTTTGCGCTCCTCGCGTATGCGAGCGCGTATCTCAAGGTGCACTACCCGGCGGCGTTCTACACGTCGCTCCTCAACAACCAGCCGATGGGGTTCTACCATCCCGCGACGCTCGTGAAGGACGCGCAGCGCCGCGGGGTCCGGTTCCATCCCATCGATGTGCAGCAGTCCGACTGGCTGTGCCGGGTGGAGCCCGATGGCGCCATCCGGCTCGGGCTCGTGTATGTGCACGGACTGCGGAAAGACGCGGGGCAGGCCATGGCCGCCTTCGATCGCACGAAGAGTTCAGCGCCGCCGGTGCTGTGCGGCAAATGTGGATCCGACGACGACTCGATGATCGAAGTGGTCGCCGACACGGCGGCGACGGCGTCGGCGCCGTCCCGCCGCACCTACTTCTGCAACATCTGCTCGCACGAGTGGAGCGTGGTGCTGGAGCCGGTGGGGCGGTTCACGTCCATCGAGCAGATGGTGCAGCGCACCGGTCTGCGCCGCGACGAGCTGACGACGCTCGCCGACATCGGCGCGCTCAATGCGTTCACCCACGAGCGCCGCAGCGCGCTCTGGCAGGTGGAGCGCGCCGTGCGCCCCGCCGGCGAGCTGTTCAAGCCGCACGAAGAGCACGACGGCGTCAGCCCGCTTCAGCCCATGACTCCCGACGACAGGCTGCAGGCCGACTACGCTGGAATGGGCCTCACGATTGGCCCGCATCCAATGGCGATGCGCCGCGACGAGCTCGCCTTGCGCGGCGTGCTGCGCGCCGCGGATCTGCCGGGCGCGAAGGACGGCCGGCGCGTGCGCGTAGCCGGCATGGTGATCACGCGCCAGCGGCCGGGTACCGCGAAGGGGTTCGTGTTCCTGACGCTCGAGGACGAGACCGGCATCTCCAACGTGATCATCCGGCCCGATCTGTTCGACCGTCAGCGCCAGGTGGTGGTGCGCCAGCCGTTCCTGCTCGTGGACGGCGTCTTACAGCACCAGGATGGCGTGCTGTCGGTGCGCGCCGAGCGCGTCGAGGGTTTCAGCGGCGGTGCCGCCGTGGATGCGCACGATTTCTACTGAGGCTGCCTCCTCGCGCTCGCGGCGGGCGGTGGCGCCGTTGTCGCGCAGACGCAGCCGGCACCTTCGACGGCTCCGCCGCCATTCACCGATGCGTGGTTCGAAGGCACCGTTGGAGACGCCTCTGTTCGTGCCTACATCGGGTCTGCGGGCTGGCCGAAAGACGGCGGTCTCTGGGGCATCTACTACTACACGAAGTACTGGATGCCTCTGGCGCTCGACGGAGATTGGACCGGACCCGGCCGCTTCGCGCTCGCCGAAGGTGACCCGAAGGACGATGGTCCCAAACCGCGCTTCGATCTCGAGGTGACCCGTTCAGGCGCGACCGGCACGTGGACGTCACCCGACGGCGAGACCGTTCCCGTGCGTCTGCGGCGCGTGCCGAAGCCCGCTCCGTTCAAGTCCGCCATTCGTCAGCCCCGCCGTTTCGATGACCCGAGGTGGCCGGTCACGCTGACCTATCCCGCTGGCTGGCGGCTCGACGTCAGCGACTCGGAGCTCCGGCTTCGCTCGCCGGATCCGTTCGACGTGTTGTTCGAGAACGAGCTGAGTTGCACGCAGGGAACCGGTGTGCCGGCGGTACCGGAACCCGACGAACCGCCCGTGGAGTTCGTGTGGCCGTTCTTCCGTGGCCGATCGGGCTGGCTCGTCAACGTCAGCGGGTACGGCGAATGCGAGGACGATCGATGCGAGCCGGCCAAGGTGGAGCAATCCAGGGGCGCCTCGATCGTTCGCGGAAACAGCGGCTATCGCTCGTACGGACCGTGGGGATACATGGGGGCGGCCGACCGTGAGTCGCACTTGATCCTCGCCGGCGACCGGTGGGCGATGTGCTCCGATCGACTCCTCGATCGCCCCAGCCGGCTGGGAGCGCGACGCTAGCGCCCCGAACGACGGCCTGCGACTATCATCTCGGTGTGCTGATGAAGAAGTGGGCCCTCCTGTTCCTGCTGGCGGCCGCTGGCGCCGCATCCGCGCAGGGGCCCGGAGCGGCGCTGCGACCCGACCAGATCGCGTTCCGCGCGCTCTTCAAAGAACTGGTCGAGACCAACACCACGCTGTCGTCCGGAAGCTGCACGCTGGCCGCCGAGCGCATGGCGGCGCGCCTCAAGGCCGCCGGCTTCGCCGACAGCCAGCTCACGCTCTTCAGCACCCCCGAGCACCCGAAAGAGGGCGGTCTGGTTGCGGTGTATCCCGGCACGTCCACCACGATCAAGCCGCTCCTCGCGATCGCGCACATCGACGTCGTCGAAGCGAAACGCGAGGACTGGGAGCGCGACCCGTTCACGCTGTTCGAGGAGAACGGCTACTTCTACGCGCGCGGCGTGTCCGACGTGAAGTCGATGGCCGCCGTGTGGGTGGACTCGTTCATCCGGTTCAAGCAGCAGGGCTACACGCCGAAGCGCACCGTCAAGATGGCGCTCACCTGTGGCGAGGAAAGCAACGGCGCGTTCAACGGCATCGAATGGCTGGCGGCCAACCGCCGCGCGCTGATCGACGCCGAGTTCGCGCTCAACGAAGGCGGCGGCGGCGACAGCGACGGCAAGGGAAAGGTGATCGGTCAATCGGTCCAGGTAGGCGAGAAGACGTTTGCCAATTTCCGTCTGGAAGCGCGCAATCCAGGCGGACACAGCTCCGTGCCGGTGCGTGACAACGCCATCTACCAGCTGTCGCGCGCGCTCCTCAAAGTGGACGAGCACGAGTTTCCGCTGGAGATGACCGACACGACCCGCCGCTTCTTCCGGGAGTCCGGCGGCGCCCGCACTGACGAGATCGGCAAGGCCATGGTGGCGCTCGCCAGGAATCCCCGCGATGCCAAAGCCGAGGCGATCGTCAACCAGGACCGCTTCCTGCATTCCAACCTGCGCACGACGTGCGTGGCCACGCTGCTCGACGGCGGCCATGCGCCCAACGCGCTGCCGCAGCGTGCCGGCGCCAACGTCAACTGCCGGATCTTTCCCGGCCACTCCATCGAGGAGATCCGGCGCGAACTGGCCGCCGTGATCGGCGATGCCGGTGTGACCGTCACCGCGCTGCCGCCCGTGCGTCCGTCGCCGCCCGCCCCGCCGCTCGAGGAGCACATCATCGGTCCCATGCAGAAGCTCGCCGCGAAGTACTGGCCGGGCATCCCCGTCATTCCGTCGATGGCCAACGGCTACACCGATGCAACGTTCCTGGGGGCCGTGGGCATTCCGACCTACGGGATTCCCGGCATGTGGTCCGATCCCGATGGCAACGGCGTTCACGGCCTCAACGAACGCATCGAAGTCCGCTCCGTGTACGTCGGACGCGACTACATGTTCGAACTGATCAAGGCCTACGCGGATTGACGCCGCCGCAATGACACAGCGGCCTCCTGCGCAGCTGTGATGCAATAGGCCTCTGTGGATACCTCCGAAATCCGCTACCGCGTCGCGGATTTCCTGAAGAAGCACCCGCCGTTCAACGCCGTCGACGACGCCGACCTGGTGGCGCTCGCCGCGCACGGCCGCGTGCGCTTCTTCCCGAACCACGAGTTCCTCGCCTGGCAGGGCGAGCCGCACAAGACGCACGTCCTGGTCATTCAACAGGGCACGGTGTCGCTATGGGACGAGAGCGGCAGTCAGGCGGAGCTGCGTGACGTCCGCGGGCCGGGCGACTGGCTTGGCGCCGAGCAATTCCACGGCGCGCGATCGTGCCTCTACACCGTGCGCGCCAGCTCCGACGTCGTCACCTATGGGTTCCCCGTCTCCGACGTCGAGGCGCTGCTGGAAAAGTACCCATCCGCGGCGTCGTTCGTCGCGGCCATGGGGTCGGTGGAGAGCAGCACGTTCACGCGCGCGGACGCGGCCAGCGAACCGCTCTCCATGTACCTCCAACCGCTGGCGGGGCCGCTTGCGAGCTGCAGCCGTGACACGACCGTGCGCGCCGCGGCGCAACAGTTGCTCGACAGCGGCGCCGAGGCGTTGGCGGTCACCGGCGACAACGGCGTCTGCCACGGCGTCGTCACCGTGACACAACTGTTGGCGTGGATCGCGTCTGGCACTGGCGCCACGGACCAGGTCATCGGGGACATCGGCCTCGCTGTGCCGGGTGTCGCCGGTCCCGACACGACGGTCGCCGAGGGCGCCGTGCGGATGTCGTCGAGCGGCGTGGTCGCCCTGACGGAGGACGGCCGGGCGACCGGTCGCCTCCTCGCCGTGCTCACGCCGCATGATCTGCTGCCGGTGCTCGGCGACCAGCCGGCCGCGATTCTCGACTCGATTGCGCGGGCCGGCGATTTGCCACGCCTGCGCGTCCTGAATCAGCGGGCGCGCGCCTTCATGCTCAAGTACCTGACCAGCGCGCAATCGGTCGACTGGATGGCGGACTATGCCGCGCGAGTGGACCAGGCCATCCTCGCGCGTGTGTTCGAGCTCGTGAGTCCCGAACGGACGAACGGGTGCTGGTGCGTGTGGGGCGCGTGGGGGCGTCGCGGAGCGCTGGTGCAGAGCATGCCCCGTCTGATGTGGATGCAGGAAGGCGCCGGTCCGGGCCACGACGTGGCGGTGTCGTACGAGCGGCTGGTGCAGGCGTTCTCCGAGTGCGGGTATCTGCCGGGGTTCGAGGGCAGCCACGAGACGTCGTTCTATCTGGCGCGGATCGAAGAGTGGCGGCGGCGCTACGTCGGCTGGATGCGCAACCCCGTGCTCGAGGGGATGCAGCGCAGCCGCGAGCTCTTCGACCTGCGATGGGTGGCCGGCTCGGTGGACCTCACATCCGTGCTGCAGCGCGACGTGCAGGACGCCGTGGACGGCGAGATCCTGCAGGTGCTCGCGCACGACTGCCTGGCGGATTTGCCGCCGCTCTCGTTCTACGAGGACGCCGTCGTCGAGCACTCGGGTGAGGTGACCGGTGTGTTCCGGCTGCAGCGCAGCGTGCTCCAGCCGCTGATCGATCTCGGACGCGTCTTCGGCATGGCGGCCGGCACGGTGATGGGGACGTCCACGCTCGAGCGCTTCGCGGCCGCGAGGCGTCTGCTCCCGGAACACGAGCGCATCTTCCGCGAGGCGTCGGACGCCATGCGTGTCGTGTTGTGGCAGCAGGGACGGGTGGGCATCAGTCAAGGCACGATTGGAGCCGAGCTGCCGCCGTCGGCCATGAGCCGACACGATCGCCACGTGCTCAAGAGCACGTTCCCCGTGATTCAGCGGCTCATCGAGTTCGCCGCGAATTCGTCCTGGCTCAAGGCCGTCGATGTCGCCGTCGATCGAGACCTATAGGCAGTCGTTCGCGGCAACCTGGACCGACGAGTCGCCGGTCGCGCAGGTCCGCTTCGTCGTCCTCGATTCCGAGACCACCGGATTCAGCCCGGTGCTGGATCGCATCCTCACGATCGGCGCGGTTGCGGTGGAGGATGGGGAGATCCGGCTCGACGACAG
>Ga0068867_100003518_pt1 | contig 11010 bp, 4 predicted proteins | sample KBSMisM32_FD_65649 | JGI IMG/M metagenome (GOLD analysis project Ga0068867, IMG submission 65649) | Miscanthus rhizosphere microbial communities from Kellogg Biological Station, Michigan, USA - KBS Miscanthus M3-2 | ecosystem: Host-associated > Plants > Roots > Rhizosphere > Soil ...
GCCCGTCGCTGTGCCGATATTTTATCCAGCTCCCGGCCTCTATACAGATGTCCTGGCCGTGACGATTGCCTCACCAACTTCTGGTGCTTCGATCCGCTACACGACGGACGGCAGCACACCAAGCGAGAGTAATGGCACCCTCTATTCTGGACCGGTAACGATTAGCACGACGACCACGCTTAAGGCCATCGCCTTCAAGACGGGCCTCGTTAATAGTAGTGTGACTGGCGGCTCATACACACTGGCGACCGCCGCGCCGATTCTTAGTCCTATTCCGGGAGCCTTTACGAACCCTCCCGCTATTACGATTACTTCGGCAACTGCCGGTGCTTCGATTCGCTACACGACGGACGGCAGCACGCCGACCGAGGTAAATGGCACTCTCTATTCTGGACCGGTAACGATTAGCGCGACGACTTCGCTTAAGGCCATCGCATATTCGAGTGGATTTACGGATAGCAGCGTTGTGAGCGGCGTTTATGCACTGCAGGCCTCTGCACCTGTCTTCAGCCCCGCTGACTCAAATGAGCATACGGTCGCTATCACTTCGGCAACGAGCGGCGCCTCAATCCGCTATACGTTAGATGTCAGCACGCCGACGGAAACCCATGGCGTGCTTTATACAGGCCCCATAGCGATTAGTGGTCCAACCACGCTACAAGCGATCGCTTATCGAAACGGGTTCGCTGATAGCCCGATAAGCAGTACAACGATTGGCATCCCGACAATTTCAATCAGTACGCCGGCCGACGGCTCGACCATTAACGCTCCATAACTTATTCACCCGATGTCTGCGTCCCACGACTCCAAGTTGATAGCTCCTTTTAATCAGGTGCCGCGATTCATGAATCCCCTAAGACTAATTTTAATTTTCTCGTTTATCGGCATCACGCTTGCTTTTTCTCAACCCTATCGATTTCGGAAAATATATTCTGATAATATTGTCCCACAGGGCATGAACGATGATGGAGTGATCGCCGGCTATTTTAGCCCAACTGAGCCATACAATCAGCCGTGCATACTGTCACCTAACGGTTTTAGCAGCCTGCCTTTGCCGGTTGAACAACTGGAAGGACTTGCATCAGGGATAAGCAACAACGGCACAGTGATAGGATACAGCGGCGGCGCCAGTACTCCTTACCGTGGGGTTGTTTGGGTCAACGGCGGCGCGTTAACTATCAACCTGCCAGCTCCGTGGGATTATGCGGATTTTACAAAGACCATCAGCCAATCAGGCATAATTGTTGCTCACACGGAGCGCTGGGACGGCACTTGGATAGGCGGGGATTTTATCGTGAGTGGCGGCGTCCCTCACTTTTTTGCTGCACTGAACCCTGCAGATACGCGGTACGTCGGGATCCAAGGCATAAATAATAGCGGTTGGGCCGTTGGAAATTCCAACGACCACGCAATGTTGTGGCCCTCTCCAGAGAGCCCATACGATTTAAACGCTCCTTACGGCGGGACAGGTACTGCAATAGCAATCAATAACCTAGGGTTTAGTGTTGGCTGGATGCAGCCGGCTAATGCAGTAAAACCGCACGCATTCATAGCAAATCCAGCGGGTCTCGTCACCTTACTCCCGGATGACGGCTCATCAACGGCATTCGGTATAAACGACTCCGGTGAGGTATTTGGCAGATGCTATGGGACTTCTGGGAATGATGATACCCCCACCATCTGGAGAAACGGAAATAAGCTGCTGCTCAACGATCCGAAGAATCTGATAGGCTACCAAAATGGTCATATCACTCTAGAGGCCATCAATAATCGAGGCTCTGTCGTTGCTTGGGGTACCTTGAATGGAATCAGCGGAACGTACCTAATTGAAAAAGATGGGTTTACTGGGCCCGGATACTTAGGGCACACGATTGCCCATACTCAGCCACGGGATGAGATAGCCGATCCAGTGAGTGCGACAACAGGTGCATTCGACCATAAATGTGTCGACCTGCACGTGAACGGCCCGCTGCCGATTGAAATTCGGCGATCTTATTCAAGTCTAAACTACGCAGCCCAAAACGAATTTGGCTATGGGTGGCTCCCCGGCTACTCATCGTATTTGATCCCCGCCGCCGATGGCTCAACGATCCAGGCGGCCGACATCGACGGCTCCGTAGTGACGTTCAGGCAGCAAACAGGCTCGACGACAATTTGGTCACTAACTCCTGACGATGCTCCGAATCTCACTAATTCGGCCGGCGGCCAACTGAATCTTTTCGCCTCCACAGTCGTTAAGTCAACGAGCGGCGGTACGGTCACTTATCAGTGGAACCTCGCGGATGGTTCGTCGCGCACATACACAGTACTGACGTTCCCGGTCACGATATCAGGTGTCACATATAATCGAGTGAGGCCATTTCTTACGGCGATCACCGACAACCGGGGAAATTCGCTTTCGTTTTCCTACGGCACAAGTTCAACTGCCAACGATTACGGCCAGATGAGCAAGATTCAGTCCTCGAACGGCACTTCAGTTACCTTGACCTATGATTCGCTGGGCCACATCGCGCAGGCTACGGCGAGTGATGGCAGAACGGTAGGCTACAGCTATTCGAACGACAATTTGGAACAAGTTGTTCTCTCCCATGGTGCCGTTTTTCAATACCAATATGTACAATTCGGCCATCTGCTTGCGCAAGTGACCAAACCTGGAAACCAAATTCTCAAGAACATCTATGACGACAGAGGTCGAGTGATCCAGCAATTTGCGACAGTCGATCAGGCTAATCCAACTTCGTTGGTTCTGAACGCAACTTTCGACTACAACAGTGTTTCCAATCAAACTACGATCAGGGACGCTTATAATAACCCCACGGTTTATCAGTACACTTCTGGAGGTCTGATCACAAATATCACCGATCCGTTGGGACAAAGCATCAGCCAAGTCTGGTACAATGACACCAACTCCGCTACCGGCGCCTACGCGAATAGCTTACAGAGCATCACCGACCAGCGTGGCCTCGTCACAACCTACAAGTACGATGCTCAGGGTAACACCGTTGAAACTAAAATAACCGGTGACCTCGATGGCGACCAAAGCACCACCGAAAGTGCCACGACCACGGCCGTCTATAATAGCCGTAACCTCCCTACCACGGTTACCGACGCCTCCGGCATTATCACTACTTTTTCTTACACCGATTCCAATTACCTCTACCTACCTACCCAAATCGTCACTTCTAAAAACAACACGACCCTGCGCACGGACAAACTAGAATACACTGCGCAGACTGGTTCCGCTTTCAGCAAGGGGCTTCTCTCGCGTAAGACAGTCGCCCTCGGCAGCCCTGATCAGGCCGTCACGGAATACGCTTATAGCCCTGCCGGGTTCATGACTCAGCAGACCTCCTACACCGGCACCTCTGATCCCAATGTGGTCACGACGTTCGCTTACAATGCCCGAGGCGAACTTACCACCGCCACCGACGCCGATGGCCGCAGCACTACTTATACCTACGACGGGATGAGCCGACCCCTGACCAGAGTCGTCAAAGACGAGACCGGAAGCACCCTTGGCTCTTGGACGATGACCTACACCGGAAACGGAGAGTTGAGCCAGACCACGGGCCCGCGCTCCGCCCCCGCCAATTCTACCCAGCGCACCTACGATGGCGCTGGCCGCCTGATGGAGGAAGACGTTGCGCGCAGCCTGGCCAAAGCGGACGGCAGCGGCGTCACCACGGCCCCCGTCGCCGCGACCGACTACGTTCACGACTTCTTCGGCAACCTCGTCTTGATGATCGATCCCCTCGGCAACGAAACCACGATGAGCTACGATGCCATCGGCCAGCTGCGCACCAAGGCCACTGCGAATCTCCGCACGGAATCCTTCCAGTATGAGCCCGGCGGCAAAGTCTCGCGATACACCAATCCGCTCGGCGGAGTAACCAACTCCTACTACACCGCGACCGGGCAACTCCGCCGTCAGGAAAACCCCGACGGCTCCGTGCTCGAATCTCGTTATTACACCGACGGACGCCTGCAAAAACAGATCCTCCGCAATGGCTCGTATTGGACGACCGTGTATAACGACATCGCCCACACCATTACGCGCACCCTCGCGAGCGCGAGCGGCACAGTCCTCGCGACCGAGGTCAGCACCTACGACCTTCGCGGAAACCTCGTAAGTCACACCGACCCGGAGGGCTTTACCAAAACCGTGACCTATGACGGCCTCAACCGTGTCAAGACTACGACCGGCCCCGCTGCCACTTCTAGCAGTGCGCAGCAGATCACAACGACCATCTACGGTGCTAGCGCCAAGACGGTGCGCACTCAAAACGCCTTGGGTGAGCAAAGCGTCACGACTTCTGATGCTCTTGGACGTCCTACGCTGACCCAGGTCATCGCCGCTGGCGGTGCCGTCGTTCACACGACCAGCTATGCCTATTCGGCGGATCACAATTCCGTCACGGTCACCGAGGGCACGGGAGCGGGCGCAATCTCCCGGCTTACGTGGACCGACACGCTTGACCGTCCAGTCCTTACCGTGCTGGGCGATGGCTCCTTCACCCGAAACACCTACGATCTCGACGGCAACCTGCTCTTCGCGACCGACGCGCTCGGACAGACGACCGGCTACACTTACAACGCGCTCAACCAATTGATCGCGCAGGCACTGCCCGACGGGACCGTCACCGCTTTCACCTATGACACGGCGGGCGACCTGCTCACCCGCGCAATGGCAAATGGCACGCTCACCCACGAGCAGACCTACGACAACGCCGGTCGCAAGCTCACCGAGCGCCTTTACTCCGGCAGCACTACTACCCGCCAATACGCTTACTCCTATTATCCTGTGGGCAGTTCCGCGCCTGGCCTGCTGGCAACGGTGACGGGGGGCCGTAGCACCGCGACAACTGCCTACGACGACTTCCTTCGCCCGCAATCGGTCACAACATCCGGTAGCGCACCTGAAGTTAACGGCACGATCTCGTATGCTTATGATCGTCGCGGTCTGGTCCTCTCGGTCACCCAAACTTCAGTTAGCGGCGCTGCGGGACCGGACACCCAAGTCAGCCGTAGTTTCGACGGTTACGGCCAAATTCTCACCGAAATTGTCACCGTTGGCGGTTCGACGTATTCCGGCGTGATGCAAACCTGGGATGCCGCCGGTCGCCGCGCGTCTCTCAGCGACGCCTATTCCACTTTGCCCGCGCCCCTCTTTGCCTACCAGCACCGCGCCGATGGACTGCTCGCTCAGGTCGCGGTGAACAATCAGAACTACAATTTCGCCTACGCCGACAGCGGACTTATTACTAGCCGCACGAATCCCTTCCGCAGTCTGTCCGTGAATACGCGCGACGCCGTCGGACGCATCTTGGATCAGACTCAGGTCGTGAGCGGCACGTCCGTCTTGGTCGAGGACATGTTCTGGCGCGCCAACAGCACCCTGAGTAGCTACACCGCAACCCGCACTGGCACCGGCGTCTGGAATGAAACGCGTCTTTATTCCTACAGCAACCGCGACCAGCTCTTGAGCGAAGGCTTTTCGCCTGCCGCCAACGTTACGAGCGCGTTGAACTACGTGTTCGACGGCAACAGCCCCGGCCTCGGGGTGCGCCTCGACGCGAAAATCGGCACGGGGGCGCCCGCCTCATGGGAAAGAAGCGCGACGGTGGACGCACTAGGCCGCGTTACTTCCGACAACCAGATGAATGCCGCCGGACGTGCGGTGCCGGCCGGTGGTAATGCATCAGGAGCCGACCATGTTGATATTATGATCGATGGTGTCGCGCAGGGCCGTGCGTTTTACACCGGCAGCGCATGGTCGTTTAATTTGAATTTGGCAGCCGGCATGCATACGCTCACTGCCAACGCCGTTGACCCCAGCGGACTATATACAGCGAGTGCGGGCAGCACCTTCACGGTGACCGGTGCGAACTCCTCGGAGCAGACGGGTATCGCCACGAGCGGCTACGATGCGGACGGTAATGTCATTAGCTGCACGCTGGGCAACGGAACGGTCCAAGCGCTCACTTGGGACGCGTTTGGCCGGCTCATCAAGGTCTCGCAGCGCGACAGTTCCGGCAACGGCTACGACTGGAGCGCGGTATACGATGGTCTCGGCAGGAGGTTGCAGTCCGCTCAACATTCGGTGCTGGCAAATAACTTAAATGGCGCACCGGTTACCATCGGCTCCCTGTATGACCCGCAGGTGGAATTCCTTGAAATTGGCGTTAGCATGAACGGTGCGAGGGCCTACAAAGTTTACGGCCCGGACCTCAACGGTCGCTACGGCGGTTTGCAGGGAACGGGTGGACTTGAGGCTACTATTCTAGACGCGGACGGCACAACTCAAGGCGTCATCAATGATCAATTCGGTAACGCCGTTGCTTCGGTCTCAGCTGGTGTGCCAACATGGTTTGCGCCCAAAGTCGGAGGTTATGGTCCCTTGCCAGGAAGTTCGGCTAAGATTTTGACGGATATCGCGGACGTGGCGGAAGCTTCGATCTGGAGGGGGCACCGTATCGATCCGACGGGATTCTACAATTTGGGAGCCCGTTATTACGAACCGACCTCCGGAAGGTTCCTATCGCCCGACCCCATGGGCCACGGCGCTAGCATGAGTCTGTATGATTTTACGAACGGCGACCCGGTCAACCGTTTCGATCCGGATGGGCGACTGGCGACCGGCTTTAAAGATGGTAAGAATGGGCGCATTAACGCTGGTGATCCTGACTCGTGGGCCTTTAAGCTGGGCCTTATTTTGGGTGGTGTATTCCAAGGTGGAGTTGAAGGAGCGACGGGCGGTTCGGCCATTGTTTTGGACACGGCGACCTTCCATCAAATCAACGATCTCCATTTATTTGCTGAAAATTTGCAGGGTGATGTTTATGATTTTTCACGAGCCTCTGCAACCATAGGGGTTGGCAGCGGTTACGCTGTTGCCGTGCTAGCTACAGGTGGCGCGATCTTGGAGGCTAGCCCAAGTCTATATGTTTCCACGGCAACTATAACAAATAGCTCATTGGTGCTCACAGCAGGGGGGGTAACCGTTGCCACCAATCAAGTAGCTTCAAGTACTGTAACCTATGAGCCTGGTGTTCAGCAAACTGCGGTAAATATGCTAGCTGGTATTTTAAAAGGAGATTCTGCTGGTGTTAAAGATTCACTTACTGCTCTAGCTGGAGCTGGCGGCGATGTTGGCAGGACAGCGGTAATTCAGATATCGACATTGGCTCAAAATACATTAGCCTCTGGCAATCTAACGGCACAACAGGCGGCTGCTCTTCAACAGCTTAATGCCCTAGCGAATCTCAGTTTGAACAGCACTCGGCCATAATTATTTATATTCTATGTTCTTCGGGAAAAATAAAAAACACTTAGCGTATGTTGACCCAGAATTGATGGCTCGAATTGATAATGCCAATATGGCTGAGGCTAGTAAGATACTGAAGCCGTCCAATGAATCTGGCAATGTTCAGATATTAATGAGTGGGGGGGGGTATTCCAGGGAATTTGGATTTGTTTTGATTGAGTTAAACGATGCTAATTCGGAATTTAATAATGAATTAGTCTCCTGTATAAATGATATTGCAGTATCTCGTGCGATTTCAATTGGGGGGGTTGTTCCTTCATTATTAATTTTTTATGATGGATTGATCAATGATGAGATCGATGCGCCAAAGCGCCGATCTGATTTCGTGTCTGCCGTGTTGGCTAAATGCTCTTCTGGGGTCCGTATATTGTATGGGAAGACGCAGGGCTACGTTAGGAGTGTAGGAGGAATTACGCCGGTTGGAATGATTCCGAATGCACAGGCATTGGTTGAGACACTCAAAGCTTTGCCTTTTGGTTCAGCCAGGGTGTTTGAAAATAAGCCGTAAGCGCGGTAGCCAAGTCGGAGCCAAAGGGGTCGGGCCGAAACATGTTAACATTTTCGATTAAAAAAACCGGAATGGCCGTCTTGCAGGTTTTGATGCTGGCAACGCGTATCGCGTGTTGGCTCAGTTTTTATCCACATAACCTCCCCATCATAACCCTATGTTCTCCCCCAAACCCTCCCTGATTTTTGCCGTTGGTCTGGTCGGGCTCGTCGCCTTGAATGCGCGCGCCGAGTCCGCGGTCGCCGAATCTTCCGCGCCGGTTGCGGTGCCGACGGCTCCCTCAGCCAACCCGGCGATCAAGCCTTCGGGTATCCCCGGTCCGGGCGCTCGTCCGGCATCGTCCATGATGGGTGGACAGCCTGCGTTGACGCCCGAGGAAAATAAGATCCTCACTCAGGCCCGCACGGAGCTGCAGAAGGATCCGGAGCTCACGGAACTCACCGCACAAATCAAGGCGTTGATGGAAAAGCGGACGAAGTTGATGGAGGAAAAACTGCAAAAGATCAGCCCCGAGGCGGCGGCCATTGTGCAAAAACTGAAGGATGCCCAGGAGAAGATGCAGGCCGAGCGTCGTGCGCAGATGGAAGCCATGCAGGCGAAATACAAAGCCCAGCAGGAGGAGGCGGCGGCGAAAAAATCAGCCCCTGCGACTGATAAGCCCGAAGCGGCTCCGGCCAATCCGACTGCGCCTTGAGCGGGGATGTCATCGCCTGCGGCGACCCCGACGCGGGGTGACCGCAGGCGGTTTCACGCGCGCTTCTTCGCGTAGGCGAAGGCGTCGGCGATGCGGTCGAGTTGTTCGTCGGTGTGACCGGCGGAGATGGCGGTGCGGATCAGATCCTTGCCGACCGGGACGGCGGGGGCGATCGACATGACCGTGAACACGCCTTTTTCGAGCAGGGCCTGCCAGAAGGCGTAGGCGCGCTGTTTGTCGCCGATCACGACCGGCACGGCGGGGGTTTCGCTGCCCCAGGTGTCCAGGCCGAGCGACGTGAGCATCGCGGTGTAGCGGCGGGTGTTGGCCCAGAGGCGTTCAAGGTGCTCGGGTTCCGTCTGGAGGATGTCGAGCGCGGCCGAGGCGGCGGCGGTCTGCGCGGGGCTGAGCGAGGCGCTGAAGAGCGTGTGTTTGCCGTGCGTGCGCAGGTATTCGATGAGGGCCTTGTCGCCGGCGACGAAGCCGCCGGTGCTGGCGAGGGACTTCGAGAGGCTGCCGCAGATGATGTCGACCTGGTCGGTGAGCCCGAAGTGGTCAGCGGTGCCGCGGCCCTGGCGGCCGAGCACGCCGAAGCCGTGGGCGTCGTCGAGCACGTTGAAGCAGGCGTGCTCGCGAGCGACCGACAGCAGGCCGGGCAACTGGGCGATGTGGCCTTCCATCGAGTAGACGCCCTCGACGACCATCATCTTCGGCGTGGCGGCGGGGAGGCTGGCGGCGACGGCGCGGAGGTCGTCGGGGTTGTTGTGGGAAAAGCGTTCGACGGCGGCGGTGGAGAGACGGATGCCGTCCCAGAGGCAGGAGTGGATGTTTTTGTCGGCGAGGATGACGTCGCCCTTTTGGGCGAAGGCGGCGACGCCGGAGAGGCAGGACAGGTAGCCGGCGGCGTGGATGTGGCAGGCTTCCTTGCCGAGGAAGGCGGCGAGTTTTTCCTCCAGTTCGAGGTGGTAGGCGCGGGAACCGTTGGAGACGCGGGCGCCGGTGGGGCTGGTGCCCCATTTGAGGAGCGCGGCGCGGGCGGCCTCGACGACCTTCGGGTGAAAGGAGAGCCCGAGGTAATCGTTGCTCGCGAGCATGATGAGGTCGCGTCCCTGCAGCCGCACGGTCGTGCCCTGTTGCGCCTCCATGGCGTGGTAGTAGGGGGCGTAACGCAGGCGAAGCTTGGTCGCGGCATCGTCGCGACAGCGTTCGACGATGGCGTTGCGCGCCTTGGCGGAGAACAGAGGAAAGGCCATGGCGTGCAATAAGGGGGGATCGCCGTTAGGGACTCGATCCAGAAATAAACCGGCTATTCTCTCGTGGACGAAAGCGCTCCGCGCTTCCGCTACGGAGGGAGAAGACGCTTGGCGGCATGCTTTTTTCAGCGGCGACGGGAGCCTTCTCTCCGTGAAGCGAGCAGCGGGGGAGAGATGCAAATGCGAGTTCGGCCGGCGCATGGCTGATAGCAGCTGTCTTTTGCCGCGGGTCGTGGTTTGCGAATGGGATATGAATTTACGCTCGCTTGGGAGACCCTAGCCGAGCCTTGCTGGAGTTGGGATTGAGCGAGGTAGGTGAAAATTTTGCCGAATCGCATCCGTTCTTTCGGTCCGTAAACATGAAGTTCTCCGTTATTATCCCGCTGGAATTCAACCGAGGACTCGCGGTCCGTTGCATCCGCGCCTGGGTTCGGGATCAGACCTTTCCGCGTGCGGATTATGAGATCCTCGTGGCGGCTTCGGAAACACACGATCCGGAAGAACTGAAAATCATCAGGGAGTTGCTTGGTCCGCAGGATACGCTCGTCCAGTTTCCGGTTTCGCATGACATGGGGCTGGTGGCCTTGGCCGCGACCTTGGCCGCAGGCGACGTTTTGGTTATCACGGAGTCCCATTGTCCACCGGCGCCGAACTTTCTGGAGGCGTCCATGGCGGTCTTGAAGGAGCATGATGAGTGGGGCGGCTTTAGCGGCCGGTCTTTTGCGCTCACCCACAACCTGCTTTCGATCGTCGAGGCCGAATTCTTCGAACAGGGCATAACTGCGAACCTGACCCAGCATGCATGGCTCAAGGTGCTCGACCAGTGTTTTGTCATTCGCGCAGCGGATTACCGGACGGCGGGGGGCATCGAGCCCGCCTACGGACATTTTGCGGAATGGCATTTCGCGGCGCGCCTGCATCTCTGCGGGATTAAAATCGGTTACGCGCCGGAGGTGAACGTCGGGCATTATTACGTGGGTGACCTGGCGGAGCTGAAAACGTTCATCCTGGATTTCACCGAGGGGGAAATGCGGTGCGTAGCCAACGCGGACACCGATCCCTGCGGCCCTCTGTTTGAGCTGTCCCCGGAATGGAAATGCCGTGCGCGCTGGGACCGGGGTTTGATCGATCCGCTATGGCGACGATTGCGATTCTCGGGGCGAACCTCCTGGCGGACTGTTTTCAAATACGGGGCATGGCGGATGCTCCCGCTGGGTGCGGCGATCATCGT
>Ga0068867_100003519_pt1 | contig 11007 bp, 8 predicted proteins | sample KBSMisM32_FD_65649 | JGI IMG/M metagenome (GOLD analysis project Ga0068867, IMG submission 65649) | Miscanthus rhizosphere microbial communities from Kellogg Biological Station, Michigan, USA - KBS Miscanthus M3-2 | ecosystem: Host-associated > Plants > Roots > Rhizosphere > Soil ...
TTGCTGCTGGCCGCCCCCTGGGGGCCGCATCCATAGCGCGGCGTTCGAGCCACCGCGGTCGATGCGGTCGAACCGGCGCGATCGCTGGCACGCGCTCACGCGCCGGCTGGCGGTCATTGCGCTGCTCGGCAGCGCGCTGGCGGGTTGCGGCGGCGCCGGCGACGGCCCGTGCCGACGGAAGGCAGCCGCGCAGTCAGGACGATTCACTCGCTGAGCGCACGACGCGAAGCGTCGAGGTCGGCCATCGGTTCGTCGCACCGATGGCCAACCGCTTCCACGCCGAGGTGATCGCTACTGGTTCAGCGCCCCGTACACGCCGCGCTCGAACGCCTCGTACACTGCCATGAAGCGCGGCTCGGCGAACGGCAGCGTCTGCGTCAGGATGACGCCGGCCACGTCCTTCTTCGGATCGAACCAGAAGTGGGTGTTGCACACGCCGGCCCAGAACTGCGAGCCGGCGGACCGCATGCCGGGCACGTCCTCTTCGATGCGCTCGAAGGCCAGGCTGTGCGACTTCTTGCGGCCCGGGAAGAACTCGGCATCGGCCGTCACGGCGGGCACGGTGGTCTTCAGCAGCGGGATCGGAATGTCTCCGATCTGATTGGCGAGCATCGACGCGAGACCGGCCTCGCTCAGCACGCGACGCCCGTCGAGCTGCCCCTTGTTCAAGTACATGCGCAGAAAGCGGATGTAGTCGGGCGCGGTCGAGTACAGCGTGTGGCCCATGCCGTAGAACTCGGGGCTCGCGGGCGGCGCGAGCTCGAAGTCGGCGAAATGACCGTCCTCGCCGCGCATGCGCACCGAGGCCAGCCGAGGCTGGATGTCGATGTCGGCCTCGAAGCGGGTGTCCTTCATGCCCAACGGCTCGAACAGCTCCTCGCGGCAGAATTGGTCGATCGTGCGGCCGTCGACCCGCTCGACCACCTGACCGAGCCAGTCGATGCCGATGCCGTAGTCCCAGCGCGTGCCCGGGTCGAACAGCAACGGATAGTGGAGCGAGGATCGCGACCCCGACAGGATCGACGTCAAACCGGTGGCCTGCATGTAGCGCGGCACGTCGCTGTTCCAGAACTCGTAGGTCAGCCCCGAGGTGTGCGTGGCCAGGTGGCGCACCGTGGCCGGGGTGCGCGGCGGCCGCATGCGTGGGCTGCCGTCGGCGTTGAAGCCGTCGAGCACCTGTCGCTGGGCGAACTCGGGCAGGATCTGCGCCACCGGCGTGTCGGCGCTGAGCTGACCGCGGTCGATCAGGATCATCGCCGCCGTGCTGCCGACGGCCTTGGTCATCGAGAAGATGCGACACACCGTGTTGGTCTGGGCCGGCACGCCGCTGCGTGCCTCGCCGGCGGCGCCGGACCAGATGACGCCCTCGGAGTTGGCGGCCATGCCGACGACGAAGGGAACGTGCTCCGCGGACACGGCGTCGGCCAGGACGCGGTCGAGCTCAGCCATGGTTGTCTCCTGCTTGCTGTCCAGGCGCTCGTGCGGTGCTCTCACCGCACTCGGTGGGCCTGGCGCGATGATCGCGCGCGATCCCGCGCGCGTCCAGTCGCTTCGGTGGGGCGCCCGCGCTCGCGCGTGGCTTGCCCCATGATGGCGCCACGCAGCCGCCCGATGCCGCCATGACCCCGTTCTCGATCGACCCCGATGTGGCACGCGCGACCACCATCGACAAGCGCTTCTACCTCGACGATGAGATCTGGCGGCTGGCGCTGCAGCGCGTGTTCGCGCGCAGCTGGCAGTGGATCGGCGATCTGCACGACGTGGCCGCGCCGCTGGCGCTGTCGCCCCGCGTGCAGCTGCCGGGCAGCCTCGACGAGCCGTTGCTGCTGGCGCGCGATGCGGCCGGCACGCTGCGTTGTCTGTCCAACGTCTGCACGCACCGCGGCAAGCTGATCGTCGACGCAGCGGGACCTGCCGAGGCGCAGGGTCTGCGCTGCGGCTATCACGGCCGGCGCTTCGATCTCGCCGGACGCGCCTGGTTCATGCCGGGCTTCGACGGCGTCGCCGGCTTTCCGTGCGAGGCGGATCACCTGCGCGAGGTGCCGTTCGCCGCCTGGCGCGGCCTCGGCTTCGCCGCCCTCGACCCGATGGCGCCGCTGGCCGAGGTGGTGGCCGAGATGGATGCACGGCTGCCGTGGCTGGCGCTCGAGCGCTGGCAGCCCGATGCATCGCGTGCGCGCTCGTTCGAGTTCGATGCGCACTGGGCGCTGTACGTCGAGAACTACCTCGAAGGCCTGCACATCCCGTTTCTGCACCCCGGTCTGACGCAGACGCTCGACCTCGACGGCTATCGCTACGAGCAGGGCCGCTGGTGCAACCTGCAACTGGCGCGCGCCCGCCCCGACGAGCCGGCATTCGAGCCGCCGGCCACATCACCGGAGCACGGCCAGCGCATCGCGGCGTACTACTGGTGGGTGTTCCCCAACCTGATGCTGAACTTCTATCCGTGGGGCCTGTCGCTGAACCAGGTGCTGCCGCTCGGGCCTGCGAAGACGCGTGTGGTGTTCGCCAGCTACGTCGCCGACCGGTCACTGCTGGGTCGCGGCGCCGGCGGCGCGCTCGACCCGGTGGAGATGGAAGACGAGGCCGCGGTGCTCAGCGTGCAGCGCGGCATCCGCTCACGCTTCTATGCCGGTGGCCGCTACTCGCCGCAGCACGAGCGCGGCGTGCATCAGTTCCACCGGCTGCTCGCGCAGGCGCTGCAGCCTGCGAGCCGCGCAGATTGATCTCGCCCACTCGATTTACGCGCGCAGGCGCTGATCGGTGAAGGGCTGCACCCATGGCACGGAGATCGATTAATACTAGCCGTCGCTCGCGATCGCACGCGCTACGAGTCGGGGCGGGTTTCCTGCGGTTGTGGGTGCGGCATGGCGCGGAGCGTTCCTGGCCCGGTACAACGACGGCACCAGAAATCCGATGCATGCGCCGATCGCGCCCGCTGTGATCAGCATCCGCCGCTGCAGTTCTGGCCAGGACGGTCCATGTCCAGTCGAAATGCCGATCAGCAGCTGGATCACCGCCCACTGGGCCAGCGTGAAGACGGCGCACAACGCAGCGGCTTCGACCCAGCGCAACCATTTCGGCACGACAGATTCGGTGCCGTGGAAATCGTCGGCGGCCCACGCGATCGAGAGGGTCGCAAAGAAGGACATCAACAGCCACGGCCAGCGCTCCACGCTGGTGTGCCATGCCTGGCCGAACGCACCCGGCTTGGCCAGCACGTCGAACACGGTTCCATTGGAGTCGAACGCGAAGCGGAACAAGAGACTGATGAAGAAAGCCGCCACCGTGGCGCCAACGGCCGAGAGCGCATAGGCGGCAAAGGGTCGCTGGCCACCCTCCGAGCGGGCGGCGCCGCGCCAGACCGACTTCGGGTAAATCGCGGCCACGATGGCGATCGCGTACACGATCGGGACCATGACCAGCACACGCACGTCAGGGGGCAACATGTCGTGATCGAAGAATCGGCGAATCGCCAGCGGAATGAACAGCATCGCAATGAATACCAGGCCCACCACCAGCACGATGTCGTTCGAGTTGAGCGGGCTGCTCTCCTGCGGCAGCCCGCTGAAGCCCAACCGGGCTAGCGCGATGCGACGTTGCTTGTCATTCCAAGTTTCGTTGAGCACACCGCCTGCCGCGAAAGTGCACAGACCCCGCCACATGACTGCGATATCGCGGTCGGTGGTCTTGCGCAGGTAAGAAAGCGCGTCGGAGTTTCGCGATCCGTCCAGTTCATTCAGTGTGCCGGCGTTCAAAAGCTGCGAGAGAGCCACCGCACGTTCGCGCAAGTCGGCCAGCGCGACTTTGTTCTGGTCGAGAAACCGACAGTAGCCGCGTTCGCCGTCCCAGCGTTCGAGCTGTCCCAGCAGCGCGACGCACTGCGACCAGCGCAGCTTGAAGGATCCTTCGGCCTGCCCTAGCCACAGTGGATCGGCGCCATAAGCCTTGAAGGCCTGCACTGCTGCCGGCGCAGGAAGGGCCACGCCGGACGCATAGCGTGAGGCGACCAGGTGGTTGGCGAGCAGACGGACCTCGCTGGGAATGTTGCCCACATCCCAGAACCATTGCCTGATGGTTTCATCGATGCGCGCAAGCAGCGGCAGGTGTGGCAGCAGCGACGTCAGCGCCATGGCGGACAGCAGCGGCCCAGGCAAGGACGCCATTTCATCGGGAATCTCGCCGATCAGCGGCGCAAGATCTCGCAGTTCGACCGATCCGATGCCGCCGCCCAACAGAATGAACAATGCCAGCATCGCAGCCGCGTAGCCAAACGCGGCTGTCCAGTAGCGCCAGAACGTGGTGGTCGATCGGATGGGGCCTGGCTTGCGGAAGCGATCCGCGGCGTACAGCAGAACCACCGCCGCACCGAACATCCATTGCACGACCAGACCTTTGTCAACGCTCTGGGCATCCATCACTGACCTCCGTCAAGCACGCGCGGTGTCGATCGAGCGAAAAACGCTCGGACGGAACACCACGCGATGACCGTGGTCAGCCTAGCAGTCCATTGCAGCGGACACGCCATCACAATTGATGATGGCGCGCAGCGATCGAGAGATCCGCCTCAGCCTGGGCTGACCGGCGGTGCGCTGGTGCGACGCCCCTCGACGAACTGCTTCATCCGGTGCAGGTCCTCTTCGAAGGCCTGCTTCGGATTGGCGCCCAGGATCGACGACACGGCGTGGCCGAGTGTGCCCCCCGGCGCGCGGTACGTCATGCGCACGCTGACGCGCGTGCCGGTTCCTTCGGGCACCAGCGTCACGCGGCCATCGCACTGCACGCGGCTGCCCGGCTCGCTGTGCCACGCGATCTCGTTGGGGCGCTGCATCTGCGTGACCGAATCGAACTCCACGCCGACGCCCGCCGGGCCGCGGATCGTCCAGTGCGAACGATCGCCGCCGAGCGCACGCACGCTCTGGACGTTGGACATGAAGCGCGGGAAATTCTCGCAGTCGGCCCAGGTGTCGAACACCTGCTCGATCGGGGCCTCGATCAAGACCGTCCTCTCGAGCGCGATGCGGCCGGATTCGTCGGCGCCCACCTTCTGCCTGACGCGCTCGCCGACCCGCTCGCTGACGCCGTAGCGCTGCATCGCGTACAGGCCCGCTCCCACCGCGGCGGCTGCGATGATGACGCCGCGCGCCGTCGAGCGCCCGTTGCCGTCGTCGAGTGCGTTGTCGTAGGTCTCGCGCAGGTCCTGCAGCGGCTCGTGAGAGATGCGCTGCCCGTGCGTCGGCACGCGCCGTGCGCGCGCCACCACGTTGTGCATCAGCTCGCTGGCTCGATCGACCGCGTCGTTGAGCTTGTCGGCGGCTGCCGACGAGACGGTCTCGGAGGTGTCGCGGGCCTTGGCGGCCCACCGATGGATCGAATCCTGCACCGGTTCGGGCATCAGATCCTGGAGTCGCTCGGCCGAGGTTGCCGCAAAGCGCGACCCCGCATCCAGCGCCGACTGGCTGGCGGCCAGCAGCGCGGCCCGGCGGCGCGGCGACGACAGCACGTAGGCCACCAGTGCGCCAATGCCCGCGGCGGCGATCAGCAGCGCAGCGTTCGAAGATCTGTAGGTGGGGTACTGTTGCATGCCGGTCTCCTCGGATGGGGTTGAAATGCGGCAACCGGCATACCCGCTGCGGCACACTGCATCACATGCCGACAGCCGCCCATCGAACCGACGCGTGGTACGCGCGCCGCCTGTCGCCGCCCGCGGCGGTGCCGCGCATCGTCATCGACACCGACACGGCCAACGAGATCGATGACCAGTTCGCGCTCGCCTGGGCGTTGCTGTCGCCGCAGCAGCTGCAGCTGCTCGCGGTGTACGCGACGCCGTTCTCGTTCGAATACCGGCGCCAGGAGATGGTGCGTGCCAGGCGCCTGCGCGATCGGCCCGAGGCCTGCTCGCCACAGGAGGCCGAACTGCTCCGGCACTACGCCGCGCGGCTCGCCTACTACGACAGCCGCGGCTGGGACATCGAGCGGGTCGACTGGCCGGTGTTCGACCCGCCTGCCGTCGGGATGGAGCGCAGCCACCAGGAGATCCTCACGGTGTTCGACAAGCTGAGGCGTTCCAGCGCCGGCCGCGTGTGGCGCGGCAGCGCGGGGTACCTGCAGGCGCCTGACCAGCCGCTGCGCAGCGAGGCGGTGGATCACCTGATCGCCAGCGCACGCGACGGCGCCGGGCAGGACGATCCGCTCTACGTGGTGGCGATGGGCTGCGTCACCAACGTGGCCAGTGCGCTGCTGCTGGCGCCCGACCTGGCCGATCGCATCGTCGTCGTGTGGACCAGTGGCTATCCGTCCAGCGCGTCGCACGTGAACCATTCGTTCAACCTCGAGCAGGACCTGCTGGCCACGCAGGTGCTGCTCGACAGCGGCGTGCCGCTGGTCTACCTGCCGGGGTTTCAGGTCGGCGCGCAGCTGCGGCTGTCGCTGCCCGAGGTCGAGCGCTTCGTGCAGGGGCGCGGCGCGATCGGCGACTACCTGCATCACCTGTTCACGCACAACCCGCTGTGGGATCTGGCCGGCATCCACAGCCTGTACGCGCACTCGTGGGTGATCTGGGACGTGATCACGCTGGCATGGCTGATGCGGCCCGACTGGGTTCCGAGCGAGCTGGTGCGCACGCCCACCATCGGTGCCGACCGTGTGTGGCGCCCTGCGGCGAACCGCCCGCTGATGCGCGAGGGCCACGCTGTGGCGCGCGACGCGATCTTCGCCGACTTGTTTCGCAAGCTCGAACACGCGCCGGCGTGAGCGGCATGCCGCGGCGTGAGCGCGCCGCTCAGCGCAGCAGGCGCTCGAGCGCCGCGAATTCGTCGGTGATGCGCTCGACGATCGGCGCCGACAGGTAGTCATCGACGCGAGCGCGCACGTGCTCGATCAACGCGGCATCGCTGTGGTCGCTCGACCAGTCCTCGCCGGCGCTGTCGGCACGCGCCGAGCGCCCGGACAGCACGCGCCACTTGGCGCACCAGGTCACCGACCACAGCCACATGGCGGCGCGCAGCGGCACCAGCCACGGCTGGTGCGCCGCTGCATCGTCGATGCGCGCCGCCCACGCGGCATGGGTGTCGACCACCTGCTGCAGCGTGAGCTCGGCGTGGACATCGACGTCCCAGGTGGTCGAGGTGTACAGCGTCGCGTGCGCGAGGTCCAGCGGTGGGTGGCTGTAACGCGCCTTCTCGAGGTCCACCAGCACCGCGCGACCGTCGTCGCACAGCAAGAAGTTGCCGGGGTGCGCGTCGAATGCGATCAAGCGCCTCGGCGGCCGCGGCGCTTGCGTGCACAGCCGCTGCAGCGCCGCGCGTTGGGCCTCGATGCGTGCGCGGGCCGACGTGTCGAGCGCGGCGCCGTCGAGGTGCACAGCCTGCGCCTCGATCTCGTCGCGCAGCGCACGCATCGGGTCGGCATCGTCGCGCAGCGGCGCGCGCTGCACAGGCGCCGGCAGCGGCATCGCATGGATCGCCGCGAGCGCGCGCGCGATCGCCGGCAGGTCGTCGGGCAGCCGCGCGGAGCGGCCGACGATCTCCTGCACCAGCAGCCCGCCGCGCGGCAGCACATCCCCGGGCGGCAGCAGCGCGATGCAGCGTGGCGCGGCAGCGCTCGCGCTGGCGCGCTGGTAACACGCCGCCTGGTAGGCGAGGTTGTCGTGGGCGGCCAGCCCCATCTGACTCTGCTTGGGCAGGCGCGCGATCGCACCGGTGCCCACCAGCCTGACGTGGTGGTGCGCCAGCCCCTTGTCCGCCATCGATTCCAGCGGCGCCTCGGCATACGGCGAGCGTGCCGCGCGCAGCGCCGCGCGCAGGCGATCGAGCAGCGCGTCGCCGTCGACGGCTTTCATGGCGAACCCAACTCGATCACCGGCCCGCCGGCGGCGTGCGCGTCCTGCTCGTCGTGCGTCACCAGCAGGATCGGCACCCGGCGTTCGCGCGCGTGCTCGAACACGAACGTGCGGAAGTCGCTGCGCAGCTGCGCGTCGAGCTTGTTGAACGGTTCGTCGAGCAGCAGCGCGCGCGGCCGCGCGAGCAACGCACGCATCAGCGCCACGCGCGCGCGCTGGCCGCCCGAGAGGGTGGCGGGATCGCGCGCCTCGAAGCCGGGCAGGCCGGCTTCACGCAGGGCGTCGGCCACCTGCGCGTCGCGCGCGGCGCGGCCTTTCACATCGGCCGGCAGCGCGAAGGCGAGGTTGGTGCCGACCGACATGTGCGGGAACAGCAGGTCATCCTGGAACAGGATGCCGATGCCGCGGCGCTCGGGCGGCCACTGCGTGATGTCGGCCGCGCCGATGCCGACGTCGCCGCTGGCCGTGAAGGCCGGCGCGAGCGTGCCGGAGACGTAGGCGAGCAGGGTGGATTTGCCGCTGCCGCTGGGGCCCATCACGGTGGTGCACTCGCCGGGCGCCACCAGCGCGCTGAAGTCGTCGATCAGCACGCGCGCGCCCAGCGCGATGCGCACGCGGCTCAGGCGCAATGGAGCGCCAGCCGCCGTCATGCCAGCGCGCGCCGGTGTGCGAACGCGATGCGCGGGATCCACACCGCGCCGGCGAACGCGACGAACGGCAGCAGGGATTGCAGCAGCGCCCACACCGCGGTGACGCGGCGGTCTTCGCCCGAGGCCAGCGTCACCGCTTCGGTCGTCAGCGTCGCGACGCGGCCGCTGCCGGCGAACAGCGTCGGCAGGTACTGGCCGACGCTGACCGCGAAGGCGACCGCACACGCGATCAGCGTGGGCTTGAGCAGGATCGGCAGCTTGATGCGCCAGAACACGCGCCAGCGCGATGCGCCGAGGCTGGCGGCCGAGCGCGCGTAGCGGGCGTCGAACGCGCGCCAAGGATCGGCCAGCGACAAGAAGAAATACGGCAGCGTGAACACCAGGTGCGCCCACACCACCGCGAACAGCGTGGCGTCCAGGCGCGTGCGGATCAGCAGCACCTGCACGCCGAACAAGAACGCCACCTGCGGGACCAGCAGCGGCGTGTAGAGCAGCCACAGGCTGCCGGAGCCGAACGCGCGCGGCACCGCGGCACCCTGCTCGCGCTGCACCTCGTGCTCGAGGCAGGCGATCGCCAGCAGCGCGGCCACCGCGGTGGCCGCCAGGCCGATCCACAGCGTGTCGAGCGCCGGCGGCAGCACGGCGACCGATTGCCGCGCCCAGTTGTCGAGCGTCCAGGCCTGCGGCCAGGCGTCGGGGTAGCGCCACTGCCGGGTGAACGACCACACCAGCAGCGCCAGCAACGCCAGTGCGGTGGCGGCGGCCAGCAGCGCGCACAAGGCGCTGGCCCATGCCGCGAGGGCCGCCAGCGGGCCGTCGCGCCGTCCCTGGGCGATCCAGCGACGGCCCCAGCGCGTCGCCATCCACTCGAGGCCGTGCCAGGCGGTGATGCACACGGCCACCAGCACCAGCAGCAGCACCGCGGCAGCCGACGCCGGCAGCACGCGCTGCAGGTCGGGGTCGGCGAACCAGCGCACGGCCAGCACCGCCAGCGTCGGCGGGTTGCCCGGCCCGAGGATCATCGACACGTCGACCACCGACAGCGAGAACGCCAGCACCGCGAAGATCGGCAGGCGGATCTGCGGGTACACCAGCGGCAGCACCACCTGCAGGTACGCTTGAACCGGACGGTAGCCGAGCGCGCGCGCGGCCGCCATGTAGGGCCGCGCCGCCACCTGGTTGAGCGCGCCGAGCGTCATCAGCATCAGGTAAGGCACCTCCTTGATCAGCAGGCCGACGATCAACGCCCAGCCCGACGGGTGGCCCACCGTGCTGACATCGGGCGGCAGCGTCCAGCCGGTGAGGCCCGGGGACACCCAGCGCACCAGCCAGCCCGAGGGCACGAGCAGGAACGACAGGCCGATCGCCAGCGCCGAATGCGGCGCCGCCAGCACCGGTGCCATCCACGCACCGAGGCGCTGGCCCCATGGGCGCTGGTGCACCCAGGCCGCCAGGCCGAGGGCCGCGATCACCGCGAGCAGCGTGGTCGCGAGGCCGCTTACCAGCGTGAGGCGCAAGGCGGTGGCGAAGCCCGGATGGTGGGCGAGTTCGCGCCACGGCGCGAGGCCGAAACGCTCGGCGCCGATCGCCGGCATCACGCCGAATGCAGGCAGCAGCGTGCCCAGCAGCCCGGCGACGATCGGCAGCGCGAACGCCGCCACCGTGACGGCGGGAGCCCAGTGCAGCGGGCTCGCACGCCGCTGCGTCATGGCGTGTAGCGGCGGGTCCACTCGGCCGTGATGCGCGTCATCCAGCTGGCGTGCGGCTCGAGCAGCGGCCTGCCGAGCTCGGCCGGCGTCGGCAGCGCGGCGCTCGGCGTCAGCTCGGCGAACAGCGCGCGGTCGGCCGGCGCCAGGCGCGCCAGGTCGAGCACGTTGACGCTGCCCATCGACTGGATGTCCTGCGCGCGCGCCTGCGTCGCCGGCTCGAGCAGGAAGTTGGCCAGCAGCAGCGCGCCTTCTTTGTGCGCGGCGTTGTACGGGATGGCGACGAAGCTGGTGTTGCCGATCGTGCCCTTGCGCATCGTGAAGGTGCGCACCGTGTCCGGCAGCTGGCCACCGAGCACCGACACCGCGGCCTCGGCCGGATTGAACGACAGCGTGATGTCGATCTCGCCGTCGTTGAGCAGCTGGCGTTGCGCCGAGCCGTTGTCCGGGAATTGCGCGCCCTTGCGCCACAGCGTCGGGCGCAGCTGGTCGTACCACGCCCACAGCGGCGCGGTGGCGGCGGCGAAGGTGTCGTCGGTCGCCGGCTGCTGCAGCAGCGCCGGGTCGGGGGTCAGCTCGTACAGCGCCTGCTTGAGGAAGGTCGAGCCGAGGAAGTTGCTGACCTTGGGGTGCGTGAGCCGGCCCGGGTGCTTGCGCGACCACTCGAGCAGATCGTTGGCCGAGCGCGGCACCTCGGCGGCGTTCTTGATGCGCGCGCTGTCGTAGATGAACACGATCTGCGCCAGCTTCCACGGCACCGCGTAGCCGTCGACCGGGGTGGTGAAGTCGATCACGTTGGAGCGCTTGTTCA
>Ga0068867_100003520_pt1 | contig 11005 bp, 5 predicted proteins | sample KBSMisM32_FD_65649 | JGI IMG/M metagenome (GOLD analysis project Ga0068867, IMG submission 65649) | Miscanthus rhizosphere microbial communities from Kellogg Biological Station, Michigan, USA - KBS Miscanthus M3-2 | ecosystem: Host-associated > Plants > Roots > Rhizosphere > Soil ...
CCAGGGCGGTATCGAGGCGATACTCGGGGTCACCAATGACAAACTGTTCGGTCCGGCCGTAATGTTCGGACTCGGCGGTATTTTTGCGGAAGTGCTGAAGGATGTGGCTTTCCGCATCGCGCCGGTAACGAAATCGTCTGCGCTCGAGATGATCGCTGAGATAAAAGGTTATGCGGTTCTCAAAGGCGCACGCGGGGCCGAACCTGCAGACATCGATGCACTTGCAGATGCAATCGTGCGGTTGTCATCGCTCGCCATTGACTTGAAGGGACAGATCGCCGAACTCGATATCAATCCGTTGTTTGTCTTTGCACAAGGCAAAGGTGTCAAGGCAGGCGATGCGCTCATAAAACCGCTGGTAGTCGCGGATAGATCGTAGCGGACCAGCTCTTTTGTCTTTCTGCGGCTTAAATACTACCTAGGATCGTTTCCATGCAAACCACATCGGAAGTGCACGCTCTGTGCGACGAAGTCCGCCGATTTCTGGTCAAGGAAGTGGATCCACTCTCGCGATGGATCGAGGAAAACGACGCCATGCCCGACGATCTCGTGCACAAAGCGCGCGCCCTCGGCCTGTTCGGCCTGACCATACCGGAGCAGTACGGCGGCCTTGGTCTTGACCTTGCGGGCAAGTGCGCAATCGAAGAAGTCATGGGCCAGACGAATTACGGGTTTGCAACGCTGATCGGCAATCACACGGGCATCAGCACGACGGGCATCGTCGCGCTTGGCAATGACGCGCAGAAAAATAAGTATCTGCCGCGCATGGCGACCGGTGAATGGGTCGGGTGCTTCGCGCTCACCGAAGCACAGGCGGGCTCTGATCCCAGCGCCCTGCGGACGACCGCAGTCAAACAGGGCGATCGTTACATTATCAACGGCGAAAAAATCTATATCACGAACGCGCCGGTCGCGAATGTTTTTACCGCGATGGTGGTCACGGACAAAACGAAAGGCATCAAAGGCATCTCCGCGTTCATTCTCGAGCGCGGCTTCAAAGGGCTGACGGTCGGCCGCAATGAATTGAAGATGGGGATGCATGGCTGCACGACCGCGCCCGTCGTGTTTCAGGATTGTGAAGTGCCTGCGGAAAACCTCCTCGGTGACGAAGGCATGGGCTACGTGCAGGCCCTGAAGACGCTGACACAAGGCCGTGTCACACTCGCTTCACGCTGTGTCGGTATGATGGACAAGCTGATTGCAAAAAGCGCCGAGTACATGAAAGTGCGCTCGCAGGGCGGTAAGCTACTCGCGGACTATCAGGGCTTGCAGTGGATGCTAGCCGACATGGCGGTGCAGCGCGATGCGGCGCGACTGTTGACCGCTCGCGGAATCGAAACGCTGATGCGCGGTGAACGCGGATCGCTCGAAGCCGCAATGGCGAAACTGTGCGCGACGGAAGCGCTGGGCAAAGTAGCGGACGCGGCGGTGCAGATACACGGCGGCATGGGGTATATGCGCGAGGCCGGAATCGAGACGACGTTTCGCGACGCGCGTATCACCCGCATCTACGAGGGAACGTCCGAGATCCAGCGCAACATCATTGCAGGGCAGTTGCTGAAAGACTAGTCGCAAAGGCGCAGAGAAGAGCCGCGTCAAGTACTGGCGATGCAGTGCATGGATTTCGAATTCAAATGACTAACTCCGTGTCGCGCCTTGCTCCGTATTGTTCGTAGCTCTGTGGCAAGCACCCCAAAATGTTTAGAACAAGGAAATCACTGTGGCAACCGTCAAACAATTGATGAGTCTCGAAGGCCGCGTCAGCGTCGTAACCGGCGGCGCTACGGGGCTAGGACTGCAGATGGCGACGGCGCTAGCGGAGGCAGGCTCGAACATCGTGCTGTGCTCGCGCAAGCTCGAGAACTGCGAGCAGGCGGCTGCACAGATTGAAAAACTCGGCGTGAAGGCGCTCGCCTTCGGCTGCGATGTAACGAAAGCGGATCAGGTCGAATCACTCAAAGATGCGATCATGCAGAAATTCAATCGCGTCGATGTGCTCGTCAACAATGCCGGACGCGCATGGGTCGCGCCGCCGGAAGAAATGCCGCTCGAGCGCTGGCAGCAGGTGCTCGATCTCAACATCACCGCGCCATTTTTGTGTTCGCAGGTGCTGGGCCGGGAAATGATCAAGGCTCGGCGCGGCAAAATTATCAACATCGCATCGATCGCGGGTCTAGTAGGCCGCAATCCAAAAGCGTACAACTCAATCGCCTACGGGACGAGCAAAGGCGCGCTCGTCAACTTCACACGTGATCTGGCGGTGAAGTGGGCGCAGCACAACATACAGGTGAATGCAATCTGCCCCGGGTTTTTCGTCACACCCATCAATGCCCGGATGTTCGAGCGCAACAGCGAGCAGATATTGCGCGAGATTCCGCTGGCGCGCATCGGTGGCGATGATGATCTTAAAGGTATCGCTCTGCTGCTTGCATCGGACGCGTCGAATTTTATGACGGGCGCCGTTATACCGGTCGATGGCGGTTCCACGGCCTGGTAATTGCAACCAATTGTTACTCGGCCTTCACGCCGGCTGATTTCACCACTTTCGACCACTGCTCGTTTTCCCGGCGCACGAATTCCGCGAACTGCGCGGGGGTGCTGCCTACAGGGTCCATGCCCTGACCGTTCAGACGCTCTTTTACGTCCGGCAGTCTGAGTAGCTTGGCAATCTCGGATGACAGACGTTCGGTAATATCGCGCGGTAATTTTGCCGGGCCCCAGACGCCCAGCCAAAGGTCCGCGTTAAAACCCGCCACGCCCGCCTCTGCGATGGTTGGCACATCGGGCAACGCCGGTGCGCGTTTGATGCCGGTCACTCCGAGGGCTTGGACGCGCCCCGACTTGATAAACGGCAGTGCTACCGAAAGCGTGTCGAACAGGATCGAGACTTGTCCGGAGAACAGGTCGGGATAAACCAGCGCCGTACCCTTGTACGGGATATGCGACATCTCGATTCCCGTGAGCAGTTTGAGCAATTCACCGGACAGGTGAAACTGCGTGCCGACGCCCGAAGAGCCGTAATTGAGTTGGCCCGGTTTGGCCTTGGCGAGCGCGATGAGCTCCTTCAGGGAGGAGACAGGCAGCTTAGCCGACACCATGAGCACCGTCGGCGTGGATGAAAGCTCCGTAATGGCAGTGAAGTCCTTGCCGGGATCGTATGGGGGCTTTTCATATAAATGGGGCCCGATCGCGTGCGTGCTCACGCTCGACGTGAGTAATGTGTAGCCATCCGGCTGCGCATCCAGCATCAAGCGCGACCCGATCGTTCCACCGGCCCCCGGACGATTGTCGATCACGACCTGATGACCGACACTTTCGGCGAGTTTCTGCGCGACCACGCGCGCGAGAATATCCGTCGCGCCGCCGGGCGGGAACGGCACAATCATGCGTATGGGCTTCGTCGGATAAGACTGCGCAAAAATCAGGCTGGTGAGCGCGAAGATCGGCAAGACGATCATCGCTCTCAGAGTCACTCGCGTGTGCGACATATTTGTTCCTTTCGCATGGCGATGGCGTCATCGCGCTTCGCCGCATAAGACAAATCAGCGGTAACACAATCTTACAAATGGCCCGCGCTTGTCGTGTAGCGATTCGGTAGTATCGGAGGTCCCGTCCACCCGGTGCCTTCGGCACGCGCAGCAGGCATTTCCACTATGATAACCGGCTGCCACGACGGGGGGGCTGCAATGACAAATGAGACAACGACACATGCCGATTTCTGACTCTTTCAGGTCGCATTGGAAGTGGCTGCTGATATTGCTCGTCGCGATTTGCGCGGGCGGCTATTTCCTCTGGTCACGTCAGCCGGCGGAGGCGCAGCCTGCAGACAAGAAAGGCGGACGAGACGCTGCAGCGCGTGTAATCCCAGTGGTTGCACAGCCGGCTAAAAAAATGGACGTGAATGTTTATCTCACCGGCCTTGGCACGGTCACGCCGTTGCGAACCGTTACCGTGCGCAGCCGGGTCGATGGCCAACTCATGCGCGTGCTCTTCAATGAAGGTCAAGTCGTGCGGGAAGGGGAGCTGCTGGCCGAAATCGATGCACGACCGTTTCAGGCGCAGTTGACGCAGTCCGAAGGTCAAATGGCGCGCGACCAAGCGTTGCTTGCCAATGCGCGTATCGATCTGGATCGTTATCGCGTGCTGCTCGCCCAGGACTCAATTGCGAAGCAGCTCGTCGACACGCAGGAGGCGCTGGTGCGCCAATATGAAGGAACGGTCAAGCTTGACCAGGGCCAAGTCGACAATGCACGCCTGCAAGTTACGTATTCCAAGGTCACCGCGCCGATTAGCGGCCGGCTCGGACTGCGCCAGGTCGACCCGGGCAATATCATCCGCGCCAGTGACACGAACGGCCTCGTCGTCATCACACAATTGCAGCCCGTAACGGTGATTTACACGATTCCGCAGGATAGCGTGCAACTGGTGTTGAAGCGCATGCAATCCGGCGAGCGAATGCCGGTTGAAGCGTTCGATCGCGATCAGAAAGTGAAGCTCGCGAGCGGCGTCCTGCTCACCGTCGATAACCAGATCGATGTAACGACCGGCACCGTGAAGCTCAAGGCGCAATTTCCCAACGAGGACGGGAATCTCTTTCCAAACCAGTTCGTGAACGTGCGCATGTTGATCGACATCCGGCGCGAGGCAACTACCATTCCATCGGCTGCGCTGCAACGCGGCGCGCGCGGCCTCTTCGTTTACGTTGTCAAAGAAGATCGTACCGTTACGCTGCGCGATGTGAAAACCGGGCCGGCGGAAAATGATATGACCGTAATTGACTCCGGTCTCAACGCCGGCGAACTGGTTGTAGTCGACGGCATGGATCGACTGCGCGAAGGCGCGAAGGTCGATCTGCCCTCGCGGGACCCCGCGGCCGCCGGTGCCGGCGGCGATGTGCCACGCAAAAAAGGCGGCGGGGGGCGTCGCAAAGGCGGAGACAAAGCGAGTGAGTAAAACTGCTCTCCGCCCGCTCAAGGCGGTGCTCATATGAATCCCTCCCGGCTATTCATTCTGCGACCGGTGGCGACTTCTTTGCTGATGGTCGCCATTTTGCTGTCGGGGCTTTTCGCCTATCGCCAATTGCCGCTGTCCGCACTGCCCGAGGTCGACTATCCGACGATTCAGGTAGTTACGTTCTATCCGGGCGCGAGCCCTGACGTCATGACGTCATCGGTTACCGCGCCGCTCGAGCGCCAGTTCGGGCAGATGCCCGGCTTGAAACAGATGTCGTCGACGAGTTCGGGCGGCGCTTCGATCATTACGCTGCAGTTCAACCTTGATCTGAGCCTCGACGTTGCGGAGCAGGAAGTGCAGGCCGCGATCAACGCCGGCTCGAACCTGCTGCCGACGGACCTTCCGGCGCCGCCCGTATACAGTAAGGTGAATCCGGCCGATACGCCGATCTTGACGCTTGGCGTGACATCGAAAACTTTGCAGCTTCCGCAGGTGCAGAACCTGGTTGATACGCGGCTCGCGCAGAAGATCTCGCAAGTAACGGGTGTCGGGCTCGTGTCACTCAGCGGCGGGCAGCGACCGGCCGTGCGCGTCCAGGCGAATCCGAAAGCGCTTGCGTCCAACGGCCTGAACCTCGAAGACGTGCGCACGGGCATCGCCGCGTCTAACGTCAATCAGGCGAAGGGCAGCTTCGACGGACCGCAGCGCGCGTACACGATCGACGCTAACGATCAGCTCCGCTCGGCAGCTGAGTACAGCAAAGTCATTATCGCGTATCGCAACGGCGCTCCCATTTATCTTTCGGATGTAGCGGACGTTGTCGACGGCGCTGAAAATATCCGGCTCGCCGCGTGGATGAACGAGGTACCGGCGATCATCATCAACATCCAGCGTCAGCCCGGCGCGAACGTGATCGAGGTGGTCGACCGCATCAAGAAGCTTTTGCCGCAACTGCAGGGTGCCTTGCCGGCATCGATCGACATCGCATTGCTGACCGACCGCACGACGACGATACGTGCCTCGGTAAATGACGTCCAGTTCGAGCTGCTGCTGGCGGTAGCTCTCGTCGTGATGGTGATATTCGTCTTCCTGCGTAATTTCGCCGCAACGATCATCCCCAGCGTCGCGGTGCCGTTGTCGCTGATCGGCACGTTCGGCGTCATGTATCTGGCCGGGTTCAGCATCAACAATCTCACGCTGATGGCCTTGACGATTGCGACGGGCTTTGTCGTGGATGACGCGATCGTCATGATCGAGAATATTTCGCGCTATATCGAGGAAGGCGAAGCGCCGCTTGCAGCGGCACTCAAAGGCGCCGAGCAGATCGGTTTCACGATTATTTCGCTCACGTTCTCCCTGATCGCGGTTCTGATTCCGCTCCTCTTCATGGGCGACGTCGTGGGACGGCTGTTTCGCGAGTTTGCGATCACCCTTGCGGTGTCGATCCTGATTTCCGCTGTGGTTTCGTTGACCTTGACACCGATGATGTGCGCCCGGCTGCTGCGCCACACGCCTGAAGCAGAGCAGGGCCGGTTCTATCGCACGACAGGCCGCTGGTTCGAGAACGTGATTGCGCGCTACGGCGTCATGCTCACGTGGGTGCTCGACCGCCAGCGCTCGACGTTGTTTGTTGCGATCGGCACGCTGGTCCTGGCAGTCATCCTTTATATTTTCATTCCGAAGGGCTTTTTTCCGGTTCAGGACACGGGAGTCATCCAGGGCATTACCGACGCCCCGCAATCGATTTCTTTCACCGCCATGGCGCAGCGTCAGCAGACGATGGCGAAGATCATTCTCGAAGACGCCGCGGTTGAAAGCGTGTCATCGTTTATCGGCGTCGATGGCACGAATACGACGCTCAACAGCGGTCGCATGCTGATCAATCTCAAGCCGCATTCCCAGCGCATCGGCGCGACGGCTGTCATCCGCCGGTTGAAGGACCGTCTGGCGGAGCACGAAGGCATGCAGCTTTATATGCAGCCGGTGCAGGACCTCACGATCGAGGACCGCGTGAGCCGGACGCAATTCCAGTTCACGCTCGATACTGCAAATCCCGATGAGCTCAGCCAGTGGGTGCACCGCCTCGTCGAGCGCCTGGGCAAACTCCCGCAGTTGATCGACGTTGCGAGCGACTTGCAAGACCAGGGTTTGCAGGCGTTTCTCGCGATTGACCGTGATACTGCTGGCCGCCTCGGCGTCACGCCTGCTGCCATTGATAACGTGCTCTACAACGCGTTCGGCCAGCGATTGATCTCGACGATCTTTACCCAGGCGAACCAGTATCGTGTCGTCCTGGAAGTAAAACCTGAGTTTCGCATCGGACCGGAAGCGTTGCGCGAGCTCTATGTTCCCGGCACCACTTTGAACGGCGTTACGACACAGGTGCCGTTGAGCGCGGTAACGCAGTTGATCGAAAAGCCATCGCCGCTTTCGATCAATCATCAAGGCCAGTTTCCGGCAGCGACGATCTCTTTCAATCTCGCGCCCGGTTATTCGCTCGGCGACGCCGTCAAGGCCATCGAGGCTGTGCAGCAGGAGATCGGCGTCCCGGTGAGCGTGCGCACCACATTTCAGGGCGCCGCCTCCGCATTTCGGGCGTCACTGGGCAATACATTGCTGCTGATCCTGGCGGCAATCGTCACCATGTATATCGTGCTTGGCGTCTTGTACGAAAGCTACATTCATCCCGTAACGATTCTGTCGACACTGCCGTCCGCCGGTGTCGGTGCATTGCTCGCGCTGCTGCTTGCGGGGAGCGATCTTGGCATCATCGGCGTCATTGGCATCATTCTGCTGATCGGCATCGTCAAGAAAAACGCGATCATGATGATCGACTTTGCGCTCGATGCGGAGCGCAATGAGGGCAAGTCGCCGCGAGATGCGATTTACCAGGCGTGCCTGTTGCGCTTCCGTCCGATTCTGATGACGACGATGTCCGCGCTGCTGGGCGCGCTGCCCCTGATGCTCGGCGGCGGCGTCGGTTCCGAATTGCGCCATCCGCTCGGTATTACGATGGTTGGCGGCCTGATCGTGAGCCAGTTGCTGACGTTGTTTACCACGCCCGTGATTTACCTCGCGTTCGACCGGCTCGCGCGCGGCGTCGAAAGGCGCCGTGGTTATGCGAGGCCGCCGCGTGCCGCAACAGAAACCCGGCAGCCGTGAATCTTTCCGAACCCTTCATCCGGCGACCGGTCGCGACCACGCTGCTGACGATCGGACTTGCGCTCGCCGGAGCAGTGGCATTCAAGCTGTTGCCCGTCGCGCCGCTGCCGCAGGTCGACTACCCGACGATCTCGGTCAGCGTGGGGCTGCCGGGCGCAAGCCCGGAAACCATGGCCGCGACCGTAGCGACGCCGCTCGAACGCGCGCTGGGTCGCATCGCCGGGGTTACAGAAATCACGTCTTCGAGTTCGCTGGGGAATTCACGGCTGACGCTCCAGTTCGATCTCGACCGCGACATCGACGGCGCCGCGCGTGATGTGCAGGCCGGCATCAACGCGGCGCGCAGTCTGCTGCCGACCGGCCTGCCGAGCAACCCGACGTATCGCAAAGTCAATCCGGCCGATGCGCCGATCATGATTCTTGCGCTCACGTCGAGCAAGCTCGACCGCGGACAGATGTACGACGCGGCATCGACCATCATCGCGCAGAAGCTGTCGCAGTTGCGCGGTATAGGCCAGGTCACTGTCGGCGGCAGTTCGTTGCCCGCGGTGCGCGTCGAGTTGAATCCGACCGCGCTGAACAAGTATGGCATCGGACTTGACGAAGTGCGAACAGCGATCAGTGCCACCAACGCGAACCGTCCTAAAGGAACCGTCGAGGATGGCGATCGGCAATGGCAGATTTACGCGGACGATCAGGCGAAGCAGGCGAGCCAGTATTTGCCGCTCGTCGTCGCTTACCGCAACGGTGCGGCGGTGCGCCTCGCCGATCTCGGTGATGTCGTCGACTCCGTGCAGGATTTGCGCAATGCCGGCATATCCAACGGCAAGGCTGCAGTGCTCGTAATTCTTTACCGCCAACCCGGCGCTAACATCATCGAGACGGCCGATCGCGTACGCGAGGCGCTGCCCCAGTTGCAGGCATCGATTCCACAGGCGATCGACATGAGTGTGGTGATGGAGCGCACGACCACGATCCGCGCTTCGCTGCGCGATGTAGAGCGCACGCTCATCGTCGCAATGCTGCTTGTCATCATGGTCGTGTTCATGTTTTTGCGTAACTGGCGCGCGACGCTGATTCCGGCGGTGGCGGTGCCGGTATCGCTGATCGGCACATTCGGCGCAATGTATATCTGCGGTTACAGCCTGAACAATCTTTCTCTTATGGCGCTTACTATCGCGACGGGTTTCGTCGTCGATGATGCGATCGTTGTACTCGAGAACGTAACGCGCTATATCGAGAAGGGACTGACGCCATATGAAGCGGCGTTGCGCGGTGTGCGCGAAGTCGGCTTCACCGTATTGTCGATGAGCGTCTCACTCATCGCGGTTTTTATTCCAATCCTGCTCATGGGCGGCATAGTCGGTCGGCTGTTCCGCGAGTTCGCCGTCACTCTGTCAGTGGCGATATTGATCTCGCTGGCAATGTCACTCACCACGACACCGATGATGTGCGCCCGCCTGCTCAAGTCCAAGTCCGAACATCAGCCCGGGCGGTGGTACGTCGCCAGCGAGCGGGTGTTCACTTGGATGCTGGCGATTTACTCAAAAACGCTCGGATGGGCGCTGCGACACCCGCGTTTCATCATGTCATTGCTGCTTGCGACCGTCTGTCTGAATGTCTATCTGTACGTCAACGTGCCTAAGGGTTTTTTTCCGCAGCAGGACACCGGGCGCCTGACCGGCAGCATTCAGGCCGACCAGAGCATCTCTTTTCAGGCAATGCGCCAGAAGTTGAACGATTTCGTCGAGATCATTCAAAGCGATCCTGCAGTCGAAAGCGTGACCGGCTTTACGGGCGGGGGCCAGCGTAACGGCGGATTCATGTTCATTTCCCTGAAGCCGCTTAAAGAGCGCGATGTTTCGGCCGATCAGGTGGTCGCCCGCTTGCGCGGCAAGCTCGCCAAAGTGCCGGGTGCCAATCTGTTTCTGGTACCCGTGCAGGACATCCGTGTCGGCGGGCGGCAGAGCAACGCGGCATATCAATTCACTCTGCAAGCGGACGATCTCAACGACCTGCGAACGTGGACACCGCGCTTGCAGCGCGCGCTGCAGGACGTGCCGCAGCTCGCGGACGTCAATACGGACCAGCAGGTGAAGGGGCTGCAGACGACGCTGACGATCGATCGTGAAACGGCTGCACGCATGGGGATCACGCCGCGCATGATCGACACCACGCTCAATCTAGCATTTGGCCAGGCGCAGGTTTCCGTTATCTATTCGACACTCAATCAATACCGCGTCGTGATGGAAGTGGCGCCTCAATACTGGCAGAGTCCTGAAGCGCTCAACAGCGTCTACGTGCAGTCTCCGAGCCGCGGCCAGGTGCCGCTGTCTGCGTTCGCGCGGTTCGAGCCGACCAACACGTCACTCGCTGTCAACCATCAGGGTCAATTCGCCGCCGCAACGATCTCGTTCAACTTGCCGCTGAATGTCTCACTCAGTGATGCGGTGAAGGCGATCAACGACACGATGGTGCAGATCGGCGTACCGACCACGATACAGGGGAGCTTTCAAGGCACCGCTCGGGCCTTCCAGGCTTCTCTGGACAGCCAGCCGTGGCTGGTGCTGGCGGCGCTCATCACTGTTTATATCGTGCTCGGCATTCTCTACGAGAGTTATGTCCATCCGCTGACCATCCTCTCGACGCTGCCGTCAGCAGGGGTCGGCGCTTTGCTGGCACTCGAGTTATTCAAGACTGAATTCAGTATCATCGCGCTGATTGGTGTAATTCTGCTCATCGGTATCGTCAAGAAAAATGCGATCATGATGATAGACTTCGCGCTCGAAACCGAACGCACGCAAGGCAAACGACCGGAGGAGTCCATATTCGAAGCATGCCTGTTGCGCTTCCGCCCGATCCTTATGACGACGCTCGCGGCGCTGCTCGG
>Ga0068867_100003524_pt1 | contig 11004 bp, 10 predicted proteins | sample KBSMisM32_FD_65649 | JGI IMG/M metagenome (GOLD analysis project Ga0068867, IMG submission 65649) | Miscanthus rhizosphere microbial communities from Kellogg Biological Station, Michigan, USA - KBS Miscanthus M3-2 | ecosystem: Host-associated > Plants > Roots > Rhizosphere > Soil ...
TACATAAGAATAAGTAGAGTCTTTTATAACTTCTCTCATCACAGAATTATTTCCACCGGCGAATCCTAAGTTCTTGGGATTTCTTTTAATTCTTACTTCTGGAAATTTGTTTTTAAAATCGATCAATGTATCCTCTCCTACAAGATTATCGTAGACATATATATCTATATCTTTATAAGTCTGTTTTTGCAATGCAAGAACTGCATCGGTAAGAATAGGCTCGTTTGCTTTTTTTATATAGCCCAGTATTACGGCTACTCTATCTGTACTCATCTTAAAGTTTTAAAGATTTTCTTACTTTTTTTACAAGTGCTCCAAACTTCTTATTCTCAATCTCTTGCTCTAGCTTCTGTTTTAAATCGTAGTTTATTGTGTGAAGATCTTTAATTGCATTATCTCTGTGAAGAAGATTTAAGGCTACCGTGTCTTTTTCTATTTCAATTGATTTAAGCATCATCATTATAAATGCAACGTGCTGTTTATATAGCTCAGGATGATGTTTAACCAACATATTGAATGAATATAATACTTTCTCTGAAGAAGAAGTTATTTGAGCTATTGAATGAGGTCTTGTAGTCTCTGTATTAACTTTTCTATAATAAAACATAACTTCAGGAATAAATCTTACCTCTCTTCCAAGTTCTAATAATGATAACCAAAAGTCATGGTCTTCAAATCCATAGACCATATCTTTGCTATAACCTCCAACTTTCTCCCAGTCAGATTTTTTAAACATGGAGCAGGTTATAATCAGATTTCTAAGAAGCATTTCTTCCAAAGAATAAGCTGGTAGTTCCCATACGCCACTTTTATCTCCAAAAAACTCTGTTTTACCGTAAACAATTCCTATGTTTTCATCTTCCTTAATAATTTTTAGCGCCTTTTCGATATACTCAGGGTGAATTTTATCGTCTGCATCTAATGGAAGAATATACTTTCCTTTCGCTTCTTTAATACCATTATTCCTTGCAGAAGGAAGTCCTTGGTTTGTAGTAGTAATAACTCTTGTTTTAGGTTTAGAGTAAGTCTCTAAATAAGTATTTGTTTCTTCATCTGTAGACCCATCATTTACGATAATAATTTCAATATTTTCATAAGTTTGTGTAAGTATTGAATTCACTGCATCGTCTATGAACTTCCCATGGTTGTAGCAAGGTACAACTACACTTACGAGTTCTTGAGAGTCATTTTTCATTTTAAAAAAATAAAGAATTAATTAATTCCTAAGAATTTTTTACAAACATTTCGCATTGAACTTGATTTAAACTCTGTATTCACTATTATATCTAAACAATTGATAAAGTAGTTAATACTTTTTTCATTATTAAATTCGACTTTAAAAGCATCGAAAATTACTCTCATTGCCTTTAAAGTTGCCATAAAGGAGAATATATCAATTTTTTCGTGTTTTAAGATTAATTTTTTATAGTTGGCAATATACTTTTTCATTATGTGAATCTTTAATTTCTTCTCTAAAAACCACTCTGTAGCATCAATAGAGAAGTCATTTTGAGCTTGTGAAGTCTTTACACTAATGCTTTCATTATGTTCTCTATATAAAACTAACGATTCTTCTAAATTAACCATTTTGTGATCTAAGCTTAGCAATCTCAGCCATAGTTCATAATCTTGAGCTTTTTTATACTCCTCATTGTACAATCCGGCCTCTACAATAACTTTTTTTCTATATAAAACAGAGGAATGAATAAATTGGTTATAAAATACTAAAGCTGCAGAAATCTCTTCTGGACTTAGTGCTGCAGAGATTTTATCTTTTTCCTTTCCGTTCTCATCGATCAATGTACCAAATGTTCCAACCATTGCTATATCTTCGTGGTTTATTAGGTACAAATACTGCCTCTCTAGCCTTTTTTGCAATGAAATATCATCTGCATCCATTCTGGCGATGTAAGGTGATTCTGAAAGCTTTATCGCCTTATTTAGTGATTTGGTTAAGCCAAGATTGTGCTCATTTTTATGATATTTAATTCTTGGATCGGTGTAGGATTTAATTATTTCCGCGCTAGAATCTGTCGAAGCATCATCTATAATAATAAACTCAAAATCTTTAAAAGATTGATTAAGAATACTGTCAATAGCCTCATGCAAATACTGCTGAGAGTTATAAACACTCATTACAACAGATATTTTTGGTGAATCAGGCATATCTTATTATAGCTTAAGTTTTAGGAGTCATTACTGCCCAAATTTCTCCCCATCTTATATCGATGCTTTGAATATTTAAACCAGCTACGCTCATTTCATCTTGAAATATCTCTTTTGTGAATTCTATAAAGTGAGTATCGTCTAATCTATAATCAATTCCAATTTCTTTCTTTAGAGGAACTCTCCAATCTCGCTCAAATAATGGAACTCTTATAATAACTTTCTTTGGAGAATACTTTTTTACCAACGTTTTAAGAAGGCCTGGTCTATCTTCGATATGCTCTAATACATTGGAAAGTGTAATTACATCAAATTGCTCATCTGGCATATCTTTAGTTGCATCTCCATGTATAAATTGAAGATTATCTCCAGAATATGTTTTTACAGCATTTTCGTATTTCTCTTTTTCAATTTCTATTCCTATCACTTTTCCTGGTTTAGCAGCCTTAGCGATATCATCTGTAAGTTCTCCATTACTACTTCCAATATCTAAAACTGATTCTCCGCTTTTAATATTGTCTTGAAAAAATTTATGATAATTAATATGTTTATGCTTTGAATGGATTCCATTTCCATATCTTATAGATGCATTTCCTTCTTGAAGGTAAAGTCTATTGTCTAAATCGAAAAGGAACTTTAAACTTTCTGTAGGATTTAAAGATTCTGCTTTTGTTTTTAGAACATCAATAAGTAAATCATTTAATTCTGAAGGACTTAATTTTAATAAATCTTCTTTAGTGCTCATAATTTAGTTGTTAAAAAATCTTTTAATATTACTAATAAAATTACTTTTATAAATATCTTTTCCGATCACTCTTTCGAAAACTGAAACATATTTGGACCCGCATTCCTCAAAAGAGTATTTATAAGCATTATCCAAAGCTTTTTGTTTGAAGTTAGGAAATTGATCTATACATAATTGAATCTTCTCAGCAAATTTATCAAAATTAAAATCTTCATATTTCTGAAAAATATCATTAGATACAGGAGTTAAAAGCTCAGTGGAAAATGAACATAATTCTTTCATAGAACCGCTATCAAAGCTTACTACTGGTAAAGCCGTAGAAACAGCTTCGCAGACAGAGTTTGGACATGGTGGGTTAATATTTGAAAATAAAAAAATGTCACTGGTTTGTAATATTTCTGCAACACCTTGCATATTTACGTTGTCATGATGAATAATATAATCTCTTTCAAAGAATTTTTTTAAATCTGGATTTGTAATTCCACCAACAGTATGTAATTCAAAATCAAACTTACCCTTTAATTTATCCAAAGCCTCCACGATAGGTTCAATTAAATCTGCTTTTCTAAAGTTCGCTGAAGTTACAAATTTAATCTTATCCTCTAACTTTGTAGAAGTTTTTCCAGGTTTAAAAATTTCTTTATTAACTCCATTTATAATAATTTCGTAATTACTTTCCTCTTTCTCACCATACATTTCAAAACATTGTATCCTGCTGTATTCACTTTGGAAAACAATAAAATCTGCATAATTTATATAAATATCTTTTATTTCTTTTGTATGCTCCTTTTCTTCATAATTAGCTCCATGCATTGAAGGATAAGTAACTCCATCTAGCCTTTGCACAACTTTTCCTCCTTTATTATGAATATTTTTAAGAGCATCCATATCGAAAATCACATTAGGAAAAAAAGTTGAATCACCTTCCTCTACTTTGGTTGTAAAAGAAACATTCTTTCGATCTAAATAAAACTTAAGGTTATCCAAAAAAGTTCTTGGACCTCCTATATAGCCATAGTCAAAGGGTATATATATTTTCATATCCAATTTAAATTAATATTTGTAATTTTCCTATCCTCAATCTTTTTACGAATAGCAGTATCTTTTTCCTTTAGTTCTGGAATTTTTTCTGCATGTGTTTCTACAAGCACTTGTTCAACTTTATTTAAAAGTCCACTATCAATTAATTTATCTAGAATTTCGTATTCCACTCCCTCAACATCAATTTTAAGAAGTTTTATGTTTGTGTTTAAATTTCTTATAAATTCAATAAGATCTATAATCTCAATTTCTACAAATTTATCTTTTTTTACATTCTTCTTTTCTGCAACAAACGAAGAGCCAGTAGACCACGTTAACTCATCGGCATCACTGTTTTCGTGAAGATAAAGCTTCATTTTATCGTTCTTATCTAAGACACCTTTGTTTATACAATGTACCTTTAGAAAGTCTTTAGTAGCTTTTTTTAATTCTTCAAAAGCATATGGATTAGGTTCGAAAGAGTAAACTTCTGCGCCAGTTTTTGCTAGTGGAATTGTTTCTTGACCTATATTAGCTCCGCAATCAATAACAACATCACCTTCTTTTATATTGGCAGTAACCCACTCATCATTTATGGTAATTGGTTTGTTCTTTTTTTTGAATAGTTTAAAAGGTGACCACATGTTTACAATGTAGAAAGTTAATTATAGTACTAGGTTATTTTTTCTTAACTCTTCAACAATCTTTTCATCGCTATACTTATGAAAAATAAAGCTATTGCCATGCCAATGGAATTCTCTAAATGGTATTAAAGCATAAGTCGGATTTGCTTTTAAAAACTCTCTAATTGCTTTCTGCTGTCCCTTAGTCGGATCTCCAGCAAAACAGAACCAGTCATCAAACATCATAAGTCCTCCACTTATCATTTTTGGACCAATAAACTTCATTACATCTGCTGTCGATTCGTACAAATCACAATCAATGTATGCAAGACTAATAGAATCTTCTTTAATATCATTATCTACTTTACCTCCTTTTACTAAAGTATCGGAGAACCATCCTTTAGCAGACTTTATTCTGTTCATATCTACACCCTTTTCTTTCATATTTTCATTAAATGCTTCTAAGCTGTAAGCTCTACCCCCTTCTTTAAATTGAGGGAAGTTATCGTCACCTTTTAATTCTGGAAAACCTTCGAAAGAATCTAAAGCATAGAAATTCATTTCTTTAAATTTAGGAAATTGCTTATTCATGTATTCACTAAAATGGAATGCAGAGGCGAAAGTATCTCCTCTCCAAACTCCAAATTCAACATAGTTACCATAAATATGGCTTGCACCAGCATATTGTAGAGCTAATTCTACTATTTGCTCTCTTTGTGGAGTTGTCCAACCCATTGCTAAGTGAGTTATATTTGAAGTAGTTACTGTATTTTTCATAGATGTGTTTTCAGTAGTACTAGAAGATGAATTACCACCTCGTACTGATTTAAATAATTTATTACTAATTCTGAATCCTTTTTTTAAACCTCTTTGTGTAATTTTATTGACTGTTCTATTCTCTTGCATCATGTATACGAATTAATATATTAAATATTAGTTAAAGAATTCACTTTTAACTTTCCTTACTAGTTTATCTATAAAGCTTTCTTCAGCTACACTATTTTGTGAAGGAGTTACTGCAAACTTTTTCTTTGCTCTAAATCTATCTCTTTCGTTAATAAATGCAATTCCAATTGTTGGCCCATAACTTCCTATTCGTTCAAATCCCTTAATATATGGTCGCCAACTGTGTACATTTATATTTTCTTTTTTAATACATGCTTCATCAACATGTGAGAACTTTTTAACGTAATCTAAATCGTCTGTAAATATTAATCGATCAAAATACTTATAAATTTGTTCTCTAGAAGGATTAACCATTTTTCTGAAGGATTTTCTGCAATCATGGAAGAATGCAACATCAACATTAGAATAGTTTACAAGGCTTTTGTAAAGGCAGTCGTATGCATCTTGTCCTTTTGGTCCGTCAAATAGAACTGCTACTCTTTTATTTTTATACCTTTCAAGCTGTACTGGAAGTACTTCATTTGCATCTCCGTAAAGTAATTCAATATTTTTGTACTCTGCTAGGTTCTTTTCAGCGAACTCTGCACTCTCATCTCTTTGCCACTCTATACTAACGATAGGTTTATTAGGGAAAGCTTTACCTAATATTTTTGTACTTTGTCCTCTTGCTCTACCAGATTCTATTATTACATCAATATCTAATTCTTTAATAACTGATATGATTGCTAGCATCTCGCTATGTAGAATTCCTCTTTCTTCGTAGACTTGTTCATTCCAGTTTAAGACCTTCTCATTTTTTTCTGCCGCATTTAATACAAACTCTTTAAGTGAACTTTCTGAGAAATCTGCATATCTTTCTTCCCAGAATGCTTTCATTTCTGCAGAATTTTCTTCATTTCTGTATTTTGAATAATCTTGTTGTAGTAATAGTATTGGTCTCCAACCGCCTTTGTAATGTAATATCTTACTTCCAAAGTTAACAGGAACACTATTTGTTTGGTTAAGCTCATCACAAGGTACTCCTAGAAATTTCAATTCTCCAAATTCAAACTTTTTTACTATAGTCTTACTAAAATCATTAGTTCCAAGCATTTGATGCAAGGCTTTTTGATCCACGGATCCATCATCTTTAATTGCTTGTTCAAATGTCTCATTACTTTCAAAAATTTTATCCATTAACCTAACCCATTCGTTTAGGAAGCTAACAGCTTTTTTAGAATCTTTCATTAATATAACTCCGACGTTTAAAGGAAAATCTTCGTTTTTCCAAGTATAAATAACGTCAAAATCTTTATCAAAATAACTGGAAATATTTTCTAAAACAATAGTATCGCAATCGATTGCACAAATATTCTTTTCTTGAGTCTTCTTACAGATTTCTAACCATGTAGTTACCTTAAGTGTTACATCTTTTCTAATGTCATCAGTCTTATTCACATTAGTATTTTGTTGAAAATCGTATTTAGGGAAGCTTTGTTTTAAGAGAATTAGCTGGGTTTCGCTCACATTGTTCCAAAGAACTATTACATCATCTTTTGGATGAGTTTTAGCTATGCTGTCTAAGCATACCGTCAAAAAAGGTACGTAGCCATCTCCAAGTAAAGTTGTAATAAATAACATTTTTTTATTTTAATATATAAGGAAATTTATGAGTAAAACCTTCTGAGTTTATCATTAAATACTATCTGCTTAAAGGTCACATAAGAATTGTACCATTTAATGACTACTCGATCTAAATGAGGCTAATTTCGATAACCAGTTGGAGCTAGTGGTGGATATTAATTTAAATCGATCCCTTGAGTTTGGTAATATAAGGATATTGTTTTCGAACTTGTATAATCTGTCTATACTTTTATCAAAGTCTAAGTATTTAACATTTTCTAAGTAAATAAATTTAATATTATTGCACTCTAATATTAAAGATTTTATAAACTCAGACTCTTTTGTCCCTATCTTCCCGGATATTATAATACCGCAACTATTTTTAGCTTTTTCTATTTCTTTCTTTACTTCACCTAATTCATTACTAGAAACTCTTAAAATACGAGTTACTCCTAAATCTTTAAACTTCTCCTCAAGTGAACCAAGAGTCAGATCTTTAAAAGTTTTCGAAAGCAAACGCTCATTAAAGTCTTTATACCTTTCCTCCCAATATTCTTTCATTTCGTGGGATGTTTCCTTAGATCTATTTGTTGTATAACCAGCATTTTCTAAGATGATTGGTCTCCAACCACCTTTGTAATGTAGAATATGGCTTCCCGAGTTTATGGGCACACTATTAGTTTGATTTAGTTCTTTACAAGGAATACCCTTAAACTTAAGAGTACCAAATTCGAAATCTAACTTTCCCCCTTCAAATATATTTATTTTTTTTAAAATGGTAACTAAAGAATGCTGATTTGCACCACCATTCTTATTTCTAGCCTCTTCAAATTGTTCTTTATTATGTAAAATTTCATCACTTTTTTGAGACCACAATTCTAGAAATTTAGAAACTTTTTCGGAAGTTCTTACAATAATAACCCCTGCATTTATTGGAAATGTCTCTTTTTTCCAAGTATAAATAAAATCTGCAGAACGATCTAAATATTTACTAATATTTTTAAGGACAATAATATCTGTATCTAAGAAGCAAATGTATTCTTCAGTAGTCCTTCTGCACATAGAAGCCCACATTCGAAGCTTTATAGGAATTCTTTCAATTTCACTATAATGAGTAATTTCAATAGGTTCTTGAATAAAATTAACAGAAGGAAATGCTATTTTAAGAAGATTTACTTCGATAATACTTGTGTCTGCCCATAAGACATTAACGTTATCGTTAGGATGCTCTTTTAATAGGCTATCTAATGCCACAGAAAGGAACGGTATGTAATTATCTCCGTAGCTAGCAAAAACAAAGAGCATTGATATTATTTAATTTTATTAAGTTCCCAATTTTCTTCTACCGCAATTACTCCTCTTCTTTCTAATTCCAATTTATCCGGAATTATTTTAAAAGTAATGGTACTATAGAACTTTTGATAAGTTTCAAATGTTTTATCATTTCTAAATGCAATATTAGGATTATAAACGCCTGGTGTTAGATGATGCTCAGGAATTTTTGTTTCAACTTTATATTTTCCAGGCTGTATATCTGTAAATGCTGCTTTCTGGTTATCACTACTGACTACTGAAATAGCGAAGTTATCTGAACTATCTGGATTAATAGTTACATAGAATGAAAGACTACTAATGGGTTCTTTAACTTCGAATTCGCAATAGATATTTAATGGATCGCTCATTTTTATTCCCTTAACCTTATTGCCTTCTGTATCTTCAATTCCTAAATCTAAAATTTTAAGTACTTCATTATCACCTTCAGCTTTCCTAGCCATTTGTAGAAGAGGGTCATCAGCTTCTGTTTTGACTTCTTTTAATCTTATATCTCTAGCTAATTCTTGGTATTTAACAATACCTCCTTGTGAATCTCCATCGTAAATTATCTTTCCTTTATCCATCAAAATTACTCTATCGCAAAGTAATCTAACTTGTTCAATATCGTGGCTTATAAAGATTAGTGCTTTAGATTTACTTCTTAATTGAGACATATATCTCAAGCTTTTATTTCTAAAAGAAATATCTCCAACACTTAAAATTTCATCAATTAATAATATTTCTGGATCTCTATGAACAGCAATTGAAAAACCTAATCTGACCCTCATTCCAGAAGAATATGTAGAAACTGGTGCATCTAAGAAATCTCCAATATCAGCAAATTCTATAATATCGTTAAACTTTCTATCGATTTCTTCTCTTGTCATTCCAAGAATTGTACCGTTTAGGTATATGTTTTCTCTACCAGACATATGAGGGTGAAAACCTGCACCAACTGCAATTAAAGCTCCGATTTCACCTTTTACAGTTATATTACCTCTGTCTGGTGGAAATATTCCTGTAAGAAGTCTTAACAAAGTAGATTTACCGGAACCATTAATTCCAATAATTCCTAAAGACTCACCTTCGTGTAGTTTAAAGTTAATATCTTCCAATGCCCAGAACTCAGATCTTCTTAAAATACCTTGATTTATAGGCAAGCCAAAAAAACTTTTAAAAAGATCAATTGTTCCATAAGCTAAACTTCTCCTAATGCTTTTAGAGAATTTCTTATATAGTCCATTTACTTCTATTACTACTTCTTTATCTTCCATAATTTCAAATTAAATCATTTTTTCGACAACTCTTTCCTCAGATAAATAAAATAACCTCCATGAGAAAAGGAAAAGTATAAACGATACAAAAGCCATTATTATAAAGATATCCAATCTCTCCGTATGTCCATATAAAATTAGATCTCTTGCTCCGCCAACTATATAAGTTAGTGGGTTAAGTGCAATTATTTTTTGTAATCCAGTATCTCTATCATTAGCTGAATAGATTATTGGAGTTATATAAAATACAAAACCTAAGGCAATATTAAATATATTAGAAAGATCTGGTGCGACAACAGAAATAACACTTATAACTAATCCTATTGCTGCTCCAAAGAAAAACAAAGGTAAGACAATAATAGGAAACAATATTATTAATGGACTTAACTTAACTCCAAAAAGTATTAACACCCCAAGAGTAAGAACAAAAGAAATTAAAAAGTTTACAAAACTTAAAAGTGTTTGTTTAAACAGAAGTGCTTCGTGAGGATACTTTACTTGCATAATAAATTCTGTTCCGGATCCTAATGTCCCAGCTGCAGATGTATAAAAGCTCATGAATAAACCCCAAATTGAAGAATTGAAAAGTACGTGTGCTTCGTAAGGAATTCCTACATCTCCTGGCTTAAGAATTCCAGTTGAATTCATAAAAACCCAAGAAACTATTCCTACTACGGGCCCTATTAAGACCCAAATTACACCTAAAAATGATTTTCTGTATGTGTTAAGGAAATCTCTTTTAAATAAAACTAGGATAAGTTCTTTAGATTTAATTATATTTTTAATCATTCCCACTAAAGATGCAAAGAAACCTGTCTTTTGTCTGTAATTGGGGTAATAATTGTATATGGTCGACATAGTAATGGTAATTATATCATAGTAAATAGTTTAAACTACGTTCGATCAATAGTTCCGCTAATAAATTGCCATCCAGACCAATTGCTACCATCATTATATCTAGTATAGATATTTGTGCTTCCTCCTCTAATAAATTGATAAAGCTTTGAGTTGTAAACAACCATAGGGACTTCACCCGGAGTTGCGCCATCAGCGATAATCCACCCAGTCCACCCATCTCCGTTAAATTTATTTACAAATATATTGCTGCTTCCTCCACGAATAGCTAAGTAAAGTTGGTTATTAAATACGGCCATATTAATCTCACCTGGTGTTTCTCCACCATTTCCTACCCACCCAGTCCACCCACTTCCATTAAATGATCTTGTAAAAATAGCAGTACTTTTACCTCTAATCGCTTGGTATATTTGATTGTTGTACACTATAGAACTAATTTCACCAGGAGTTTCACCACCACTTAATACCCATCCGCTATATGAGCTTCCATTAAATACAT